>Ga0256867_10000426_pt1 | contig 16622 bp, 17 predicted proteins | sample RVTome_15_FD_185939 | JGI IMG/M metagenome (GOLD analysis project Ga0256867, IMG submission 185939) | Soil microbial communities from uranium-contaminated site in the Upper Colorado River Basin, Wyoming, United States - RVT150D86 (HiSeq) ... | reverse complement strand
TGATGACGAGCACAGCACCTGCCCCTATGAGGAGGGCAGCGAGCGGGATGGGAAGGTCGCTGCGACCACCGATCCCATGGGCGATGATCAACCGCTGACCTCGATCTCGAACAACAACGTGTGCCCCCTCTCCAGCTCGACCTCGAATATCCCCGGCACGTCGGCCACGAAGGTGACGTTCAGGGGAGCCCCTGGCTCCAGGTCGAAGAAGATGTCGTAGCCGTGGACATGCAGCTCGTCAGCGACATCGGACAGCACCCAGATGTCGAAGACGTCGTCGCTGTCCACCTGGAATCGATCGGCGCCGGTGACCGCGCCATCTCTGAACTCGACGTCGATCGTCGCCAACGTCGTGGTGGTGGAGTCGGGAGCACCGAGGCTGGTCGTGGTGACGAGGGTGGTGGTCGTCGTGGAACCGGTTTGTGTCGTGGCCGTGGCCGGCACGTCAGCCAACGTGGTGGTGGGGTCTTGCTCGGCGGCATCGCACGCGGTGAGCACGAGGAGGGTGGCCAGGACGATCGGGAGATCACGCACGGGTTAAACGTACCGAGCCGGTGTCCCAAACAGGATGTGGCACATGACGCTCGCGGACCGGGTCTCTCCCTCAGCGGGTGAATCGGCACAGGATTGGCGGTCGGACGCGAATCAGGTCAGGAATCTGATCAGCTCGCCCGCCACCCGTTCGGAGTGCGACCACACGATCTCGTGTCCGGCGCCGGCTATCTCGACGATCTCAGCTCCCGGGATCAAGCCGGCGAGCTGGTATTGCCATGCAGGTGGAACCAGGAAGTCCCGCGTGGGCACGACCACCATGGTGGGGACGTCCAGCCGGCCGACCCAACCCGTGGAGTCGAAGCGGAGCATGGCGAAGGTGGCCCGTGCCCCACTCTCCAGGTCGCGGCGTTGGTTCTCCTCCCAAATCCACCGTCGGTGGCGCTTGTCGATCGCTCCAGTGGCGATCAGGTATCCCCCCCGAATCTCGGGCGTTCCCGTTCCCGTCACCCGCTCCCATCCTCGCCAGAGCACCGTTCCGACACGACGCATCCTCCTGTCCCGATCGCTATGGGTGGCGAACGTGGCCAGCAGGGCCAGCTTCCTGACACGTCCCGGATGGCGATGTGCCAAGGACTGGGCAAGCGTCCCGCCGAACGAGTAGCCGACTACATCCACCAGCCCCACTCCCATCTCGTCGAGGACCCCGGCGAGCTCGTCCGCTACGTCTTCGATCTCGAAACGCCGGGCGGCCCGCGCCGACAGGCCATGCCCCCGATTGTCGACCATGATCACCCACCGCTCCACGGCGAGTTTGGGGGCCACCTGGTACCACTCGGTGAGCGAGGCTCCTGCCAGCCCGTGGATCAGGAGGATGGGCACACCCTGGCCCGACCCCATCTCCCGGACCAGGTACTCGGTGTCGCCGACGAACACCGTTCTCCCTGGCACGAGCAGCGGATGGTCCTGGGGCGGCTTGAACTCTGGTTGGATACGCGGACCGAACACCCGCCACAGGAGTGCGGCTAGGAGCCCCCACCGCAGCAAGCGGGTCATCGGAGGTCCCCGGTGGCAAAGGCCAGGTCGGCGACGGGAACACCACCGATGAGGTGTTGGTCGATGATGCGGTCCAGCTTGTCGGTGTCGAGCCTGGCGTACCAGGTGCCCTCGGGGTAGACGACTGCGATACACCCCTGTTCACAGACCCGGAGGCAGTCCACCTTCGAACGCAGGACCGTCCCGGCACCCGGTTCCACCGGATCGGGATCATGGCCCATGTCGCCCTGCCACTTGGGTGGCGCCGACGTGAGGTTCAGCTCCTTGAGACGACTCTTGAGATGGGACCAGAGTCGGTGGGTCTCCTCGAGGGGCGCACAACGGGGATTGGTCTGGTCGGCGCAGAGGAAGATGTGACGTCGGGCGCGGGGTATGGAGAGAGCGCCGGCGATCTCGGATAGACGCTGGTCGGGGTTCACCCCTCCAAGTTAAGTGACCAACAGTGCTTTGTCCGCAACGACCTCTCCGACCCGGACTGCCCCGGGGACATCGGCCAGGTACCCCTCGACCCGACCTTCCGGCAAGAAGACCAGCAGCCCTCCCGAGGTCTGGGCGTCGATCAAAGGCTTCACCGACTCAATGGTGCGATCGGTTTCCAGCAGGGGTTCGATCCAACGAAGGTTCCGCTGGGAGCCGCCGGCCCACATACCTCTTTCGATCAGATCAGCCACACCCTCGAGAATCGGCACCGAGTCGAGCTCGATTGTGGCACCTGCACCAGACGCCGCACAGACCTCCTGGAGATGCCCCAGCAGGCCGTATCCGGTGACGTCGGTTGCGGCGTGTGCCCCATGGGCCGCGAGTGCGGCCCCGGCGACATCGTTGAGGGTGGCCATGAGCTCGATCGCCTCTGCGGCTAGCTCGGGCGGGCATTTGCCACGTTTGATGGCAGTGGTGACGGCACCCATCCCCAAAGGCTTGGTGAGAACGATCACATCGCCTGGCACTGCTCCGGCATTGGTGACCACGTCATCCACCAACGCCGTCCCCGTGACGGCGAATCCATAGGTTGGCTCGGGGCTGTCGATCGAGTGACCGCCGACCACGGTGCATCGCGCCTGAGCCATGACGTCGAGACCCGCCGACACGACCTCGGTGGCGATGTCGAACGACAGCTTGTCCCGCGGCCAGGCCAGATACTGCAGCGCGGTGAGAGGCGTCCCACCCATGGCGTAGATGTCGGAGAGGGCGTTGGCGGCGGCGATTCGGCCCCAGTCGGCAGGCGAGTCGACGACCGGCGTGAAGATGTCGACTGTCTGGATGAGGGCGCGTCCGTCTCCCAGCGCGAATACGCCGGCGTCGTCACCGGTGGCGATCCCCACCCTGAGATCAGGGTGGCTCACCGCCGGGTGCTCTTTCACGGGACCCAGGACCTGGGCCAGCTCGGCAGGGCCGAGTTTGCAGGCTCAGCCGGCCCCGTGGCTGTATCTGGTGAGACGTGTCTCGGTCACCCGGCGAGATTAGGGGGCGACTGGTGGGCGCCAATCGACCAGTACCCCCGGTGGCTCCAGGTTGTCCCCATCCCCAATCGTCTTGGTGGAAACGACCTCGAACGATTCGAGGTCGAGCACGGTGATCGTCTGCCCTGATGACTCGTAGTCATGACAGTGCAGGTAACCCGCAGCCAGATACTCGAAGCACGACTCAAATCCTTCGGGGACCGGAATTCGCCTGGGTTCCGGTCCCAGGACGTAGAACTCCTGCAGCCAGGGTGTCGTCGAGATGGTGCTGACCCCGATGACGACCCCACCCTCAGACTCGAACACCCACTCAATCGGGAGATCGATCTTCTCAACGAGTGTCCAATCGGTGGTGTCGATCACAAGGACTCCAAGTGGCTTACGTTGCTCGACCAAGCCATAGCCACCGGGTTCGACCGTGAATTCGCTGCCACCCAGGTACAGCAAGGTGCCATCTACTGACAACTCTGCCGACGTTGAAGTTCCCAGCTGGTAACCCTTGGCGTTGGCACCTGGCATCCAGAACTCCAGCAGCCGCTCCAGCCAGGTGGAGGTGTCGATCTCATGGACTCGCAACTCACCGGTGCCGATGTCGACCTCGGTGACGGTCGGCCCATCGAAATGAACGATCAGCACACTGCCCTCGGTCCACAGGACTGCCGGCGAGTCGACCTCGGGGATCTCTTCATCGCCGTCGAAGACACCTGACTCCTCGTTGACGATCTCGAGAGCCCCGACGTCATACTCGACAGACTCACCGGTCGACTCGTCATGGACCAACAACGAGTAATCGCCGGTTCCATCGCCGACCAGCCCGGCGACTCGAGAGCTGTCTGCGCTGAGCCTGTTCCAAACCCAGCTGTCACCAGCGGGCCACTGGGCGACCGCTTGCTGCGTCCCGGTCCTCAGGTCCGTGGCCACCAACTCGCCGGACGGATAGACATATGCGTAGTAGGTGTCACCTGCGATGACTCCTCGTCCGCTGTCGGGTTGCGCAACGAACTCGGAGACGTAGGCCCACGCCTCGACGTCCAGGACGCGGGCAATGCTCGTCTCGGTCGGGTCGTCCCATTCGAAGTTGATGATGTACGAGCCGTCGTCCGAGCTGAGGTTCCACGAGTCCCAGGCAAAGGCGACGGGCTGATACCCGGGCAACGGCTCCAACGTCACCGGGTCGATCCTCACGAACTCGCCTCCCACTGTGAAGGGAGGTGCCATTGTGATAGTGGTGGCCGGTAGGGTCGTGGAAGTGGCTACGGATGTCGAGGTGGTCGGAGACACATCATCGGCCACCGGAGGGGCGGCACAGCCGGCCAGGACAATGGCCAGTACCAGCCGAGTGCGGCGCATCTCGTCTCAACGCTATCGCTTCGAACGAAGTTCCAGGTTCGAATCGAGCCACAATTACTCTGACCGGTTCACATGACCGACGAGCTGACTTTCCTCACGCCGGCTGCGCTAGAGAAGCTCCAGGCCGAGCTCCACCATCTCAAGACGGAGGGCCGCGAGGAGATCGAGCAGCGCATCGCCGAGGCACGGTCGCATGGCGACCTCCGGGAGAATGCCGACTACGACACGGCCAAGAACGATCAAGGGCTCATGGAGGCGCGGATCAGGAAGCTGGAGCACGTGATCAACACGGCCGAGGTCCGTGAGGTGGCCGACACCGGCAAGGTGGAGGTCGGGTGTGTGGTGACCGTCATCGATTCGGATGGCGATGAGATGGAGTACTTCGTGGCGCCACAGGAGAACAAGGTGCCCGGGCTCTTCCTGGCCTCCCCTGCCAGCCCGCTCGGATCGGCCCTCCTCGGCGCGGTGGCGGGAGACGAGATCTCCTACGAGGCGCCGGCCGGGACCCTGACCGTCAAGGTCGCCGGAGTGCGGCCCTACGACGGCTGACCGCTCCTAGTCTGGCGCCGGTTCACCTTTCCGCTGGGGGTCAGACGTGAGACTTCGACTGAGGAGTCCCCGAGAGATAGCCAGACAGCTCCTCGCTGTGGCGCAACGCGATCACACTCAGGTCGCCGACTACTTGGGCGCCAACAGGGAGGAATGGGGTGCCCTCGCAGAGGCGTCACCTTCCGATGCAGCCGACATTCTCGAGCAGCTGGAGGAGGAGGACGCCGCGGAGTTGCTCGCCGAGCTTCCCGCGGATCATGCCGCAGAGGTCCTCGGGGAGATCGCACCCGAGCTCGCCGCCGAGCTGATCGAGCAGCTCCCTCTCTTCGACCTCGCCGCCGCCCTGAGCGAGATGCCATCGGAGGCGGCAGCCGACCTGATCGGAGAGCTGGACGAAGAAGTCACCGAAGACGTCTTCGCTGCCATGACAGACGAGGCGGAGGACGAGGTCAGAGAGATCCTCCTCTACCCGCACGACAGCGCCGGTGGGCTGATGACGACCGACGTCGCCTCGCTTCCGATCGGTCTCACCACTGGAGAGGCGACCGAGCGCATTCGCCAGCTGCACGAACAGTACGAAGACCTGTCATACGTTTACGTCGTCGACGACGAAGCTCGCTTGTCCGGTGTCATCTCGTTCCGCGACCTGGTGTTCAGTCGTCCCGGTTCCACTCTTGGTGACGTGATGATCCCCGACCCTGTAGCCGTCGGCACTCTCACCGACCGGGAGGAAGTCGCCGAGCTGGCGCAGCGGTATCACCTGTTCGGTGTGCCGGTTACCGACGACCGTGGCCGCTTGGTCGGGATGGTGACCACCGATGCCGTCATCGAAGCGGTGCAGGACGAGGCGACCGAAGACTTCGCCGCTTCCGTCGGTGCCGGCGTCGCCGAGACCGTTTACACCAACGTCCTGGAGTCCTTTCGTATGCGGGTCCCATGGCTGGCGCTCAACCTGGCGCTGGCCCTGATGGTGGCCTTCGTGATCGAGCAGCAGACGGGCATCATCTCGTCCGAGCCCGTGCTTGCCGCCTTGATGCCTGTGGTGGCGCTTCTCGGGGGAAATGGGGGTCAGCAATCACTTGCAGTGATGATCCGCTCACTCGCCTCCGACGACGTGCCGTCGGCCCAGGTGCCGGGGATTCTCGGCCGTCAGGCGGGTATCGGGGCCCTCAACGGGGCCCTGCTGGCCGCCCTGGCCGGCCTCCTGAGTCTCGGGCTTCTCGAGTCGCGGATCCTGGGAACGTCTTCCGAGCCCTTCCAGGTCGCCGGTGTCGTAGCCATCTCTGTCGGTTTGGTTCTCATCATCGGTGCGGTGGCGGGCAGCGCCATCCCGGTGGTCCTCCGTCGCCTCGGGCTCGATCCGGCACTGGCATCGTCGATCTTCTTGACGCTCATCACCGACACTGTCGGATTCGGCGGGTTTCTTCTCCTCGCCAGCTGGCTGCTGTAGCTAGCTGCCGATTGCACCGCCGGGGAACTCGCTCATAGGACCTCTGAACTCGATGGAGTCGCGACCGATGAGGGACACCAGGTGGTGATCATCGAGTAACTGCTGCTCCGCTTCGCTGCGGTCCGCTTCCGGAACGAGGAACGCCTCCGCGGCGGCATCGTCGGTGAACACCTCCGCCCCATAGAGTTCCGGGTTCCGCTCGAGAAGGGTGAAGACGAAGCTCTCGATGTCGATGTCGGTGTAGCCCCCCTGAGGGATGACGATGTGCTGCTCCTCCCCGTTGTCGTTGGGGAATCGGGCCACGACTTCGAATGAGCCCACCGGCTGGCCCACCAGGCTCGTATCCGGCGACTCGGCACCGTTGCTGCCATCGTCCCCCGCCGGCGCGGATGTCGTCGGTGTTCCGGTGACCGACGGGCTGGTGAGGATCGTCGAGCTGGTCGACAGCTCGGCATCACCTCCGTCACAGGCGACCATCACGAGGCCGATCGCTGTGACCAGGAGTAGTGACCGCTTTCTCATGCCGACCTAACGAAACGGTAGTGCGGTGTGGTTCCCTACCCGGTGAGCGCCGAAAACCTCTTGGCCAGGACGGCCGTCACCTTCCCAGGCGCCCAGCTTCTCTCCCCAACTGCCACCACAGGCTGAACCTCCCGGATCGTGGACCAGCACATCACCTCGCCCGCTCCATCGAGTCGATCGAGCGGCCACGCCCCCTCAGATGTTCCCAGTCCGACTTCATTGGCGAGCGACAGGACTTGACGACGTGTGATCGAATCGAGGATCCCCAGATCGAGACTCGGTGTCTCGATGGTCCCGTCGATCACCCATGCCAACGAGAAGGTCGGCCCTTCCAGGATCAGACCGTCGGTGCTGATCAGCAATGCGTCGTCGAAACCTGCCCCCGCGGCGACCCTCGTGGCCGACATATTGGGTGCATATGAGATGATCTTGGCCCCACTCAGGGCCCAGTCCACTCCGGAGGCATGCCAGGGCGCCACAACGGGATGGAGCCGGGTCGCGTTCTGGCCACGGTCCCAGGGGTGGCCGAAGACGATCACCAGAGGATCGCCCTCGACTCCCGCCACGCTCGAACCGCGGGTCACCACGACTCTGATCGCCCCGTCGGGTACATCGACGGCCACCTGTTCGATCCAATGCGCCAACGTGCTCGCATGCGGTATAGGCAGATCCATCCTTTCCGCACTGTTGGCCAGCCGTCGCAGGTGATCATCGAGGGCGAAGACGGAGCCGGCGTATGTCTTCAGCACCTCGAAGCACCCGTCGCCCCGCAGCACCGAGGAGTCGGTGACCGGAATCCTCCCGTCGGACACCTCACCGTTTATCAGCACCTTGGAGATCATCGCTCGGGCAGATAGCGATTCGTTATCGGGAGCCGGCGGTCCTTGCCGAACGCCTTGGTGGTGATCTTGACACCGGGGGCGGCCTGTCGCCTCTTGTACTCGTTGCCGTCGACCATCCGGGCCACCTGGTGGACCGTCTCGGGGTCATAGCCTTCGGCGATGATCTCCCGCGCACTCATGTCATCTTCGATGTATCGCTCGAGGATCGCATCCAGGATCTCATAGGGCGGCAGTGAGTCCGTGTCCAGCTGACCGGGCCGCAACTCGGCCGAGGGCGGCTTGTCGATGGTGTTCTGCGGAATCACCTCCCCATCCTTGTTGCGCCAGCGGGCCAGCTCGTAGATCAAGCCCTTGAAGACGTCCTTGAGGATCGCATAGCCGCCGATCATGTCGCCGTAGAGCGTCGCGTAGCCCACCGCCATCTCTGACTTGTTCCCCGTCGCCAGCACCATCGGGCCGAACTTGTTCGAGATGGCCATCACCAGGGCGCCACGGGCACGGGCCTGGAGATTCTCTTCTGCGACCCCGAACTCCGTGCCCTCGAACACCTCCTCGAGGGCTTTCAGATAGGACTGGTAGACCCCATCGATAGGGATTAGATCGAATCTGATGCCCAGGTTGGTGGCGAGAGCTCGAGCATCGTCGATCGAGTGTTGTGAGGAGTACTCCGAGGGCAAACCGACCCCACGCACCGCATCCGCCCCAAGAGCATCGACCGCAATCGCGGTGGTGAGAGCCGAGTCGATCCCCCCGGAGAGGCTGACGATGACCTCGCCAAAACCGTTTTTCCGGCAATAGTCGCCCAGCGCGGTTGTCAGAGCGCGATACACCTCCTCGGTGGGCTCATGTAACTGCGCGACACGTCCCTGCCCGCCGCCAATCTCCACGACGAAGAAGTCCTCTTCGAACTGCGGGGATCTGTGCTGAACCTCGCCGTCGGGGCCGATGACCACCGATGCCCCATCGAAGACGAGCTCGTCCTGTCCGCCGATGAGATTGAGATAGACGACGGTGGCGTCGCCCGCTCTGGCCCGAGCAGCCAGCATCTCCTCGCGATCGGCTGCCTTGCCCCTGTGAAACGGGGAAGCGTTGATGTTGAGTAGCACCTCGGCACCCTTCGCAGCCTGCAGCGACGGAGGGCCATCGGGGAGCCAGATGTCCTCGCAGACCGAGACCCCCACGGGCGTCCCGGCGATGCTCCAGAGCCGGTCCGGAACGGTTCCCATCACGAAGTAGCGATCTTCGTCGAAGACGCCGTAGTTGGGGAGCAGGACCTTGTGATACACCCCGACGAGGTCACCATCGGCCAGCACCGCAGCAGCATTGGCGACCTCCCGTCGCTCGGAGTCGACGGCGCGGCTTCCGGGCCCGCTGGCGAAGTCGACAAAGCCCACCACGGTGGTGACGTCGGTCGAGAGACGGGCCAACCGCCTGACCGCGGCGATGTTGGCTTCGACGAAGTCCCGCCTCAACACCAGGTCCTCTGGCGGATAGCCGGTCACCGCCAACTCGGGGAGCAGCAGCACGTCGGCACGAGCCTCACTAGCCCGGGCGATGGCATCGGCGATCCTGGCCTCATTTCCGTCTATGTCGCCCACGGTGAGGTTGATCTGGGCTCCGGCGACCTTCAAGGCCATGACGACACGTTACGCCCCCACCGCGCCGACGTCATACCCTTGACCCGTGGAGATGTCGAAGATGGTCGAGTTGCTCGAAGAGGCCAGCCCTCCCCTTGCCGAGGCCCTCAAACGCCACCCCCACCTCTCTGAGGATCCTCGTGCCGACGACTCGGTGACCCTCAGGGTGATGTCGATCCTCATCGACGTGGCCACCGCTGATCTGGCCGGCCAGCTTGGCCTCGCCGAGACCACCTCGCAGCTCTCGGATGCGATGGACCGCCTGGTGGCCGACGAGCTCGCCCGAGCCAGGGAAGCGGTGGGAGAAAGGCATCCGCTGACCCTCGAGCTGGCCTTCGCCGTCGTGGCCATGGGGAAATGGGGGGCTCGGGAGCTTAACTACTACTCCGATCTGGACATGATCTTTGTCCACGAGCCGGTCGAGGGGCAGGACAACGCGAGCAGGCTCGCGGCCATGGCCCTGGCCAGCAAGCTGATGGCCAGCCTGTCGGCACCGACTTTCGACGGGCCGGCCCTGAATGTCGACGCCGATCTCCGCCCGGAGGGCACCATGGGCCCACTCTCCCGAAGCCTCGACGGCTATCGCACCTACTACCAACGCTGGAGCGAGGCATGGGAGCTTCAGGCGCTCCTCAAGGCGAGACCGGTGGCCGGCGACCCCGACCTTGGCAGCCGATTCGACAAGATGGCCCGTGAGCTGGTTTGGGACACCGGTCTCGACCCGGAGGCGTTGCGAAGCATCCGACACGTCAAGGCACAGGCCGAGGCCACGGCGGCATCGACCGACATCAAGCGGGGTCGCGGTGGCATCCGGGACATCGAGTTCGCCGTGCAGGTGCTGCAGTTGGTCCACGGCCGTTTCGATCCCGACTTGCGGGTTCCGGCGACGATCGACGCGATCGGAGCCCTCCGTCGCCATGGCTACCTGGAGCCCGCCGAAGCCAACCGACTCTCCGACGCCTACCGCTTTCTGAGGGATGTCGAGCACCGGTTGCAGCTGCGCGAGCTGAGGCAGACCCACACCCTTCCTGCCGACCCGGCCCAGTTGGAGGTGCTGGGCCGCTCGCTGGGTTTCAAGTCCGACCCCGGAGCCGAGCTCGCCACCCGCATGCGGGAAGTCCGAGAGAGCGCCCGCGACCTCCATGAGCGTCTCTATTTCAGGCCCATCCTCGATTCGCTCGTCGGTGTCCCCTCGGCCAGATTGGACCCATCCGAGGCATCGTTGCGTCTCGAAGCGCTGGGCTTCAGCGATGTCATGGCCGCCAGGACGGCACTCAACGACCTGACAGCCGGTCTCAGCCGGAGGTCCCGCGTCATGCACCAGGCCTTGCCTTTGATGCTGGATTGGCTGTCACAATCCCCAGACCCCGACCTCGGCCTGTCCCAGTTGAGACTCCTGCTGGCCAACACCACCGACCACGCCGCCCTGGTGACGCTCCTCCAGACGAACCCCCTCGCCGGCGAGCGGCTCTGCCTCCTGCTCGGCACCGGCCGGCTGGTCGGCGATCTATTGGATCGGATCCCCGAGTTCATACCACGCCTGGCCGACGACGAGATGATCGGCGACATCAGGCTCGATCAGGAGGCAACGGAACGCCTCATCGGGCTCTTGGACGCCAGACCGGACTACGAGGCCAGGGTTGGCACGATCCGACGTTTCGTGCGGCGTCGGAAGCTGCGGATAGCCGCCCGGGACATCCTCGGTGGCGCCGAAACCGCAAAGACACTCAATTCGCTATCGGACATCGCCGACGCCGCGCTAGGAGGTGCGCTGCACATGACTCTCGACAGCGAGAGCTTCGCGGTCATCGCCATGGGCAAGTGGGGTGGGCGCGAGCTCTCATATGGTTCCGACATAGACCTCATGTATGTCCACCGGGACATGACCGGCGAGCGCGGATTCGAGATCGCCCACACATTGGCCGGCATTCTCAGTGAGCCGAACCGGCACGGCGACGCATATCAACTCGACACGGAGCTGCGACCGGAGGGTCGCCGCGGACCCCTGTCCCGGTCTCTGGACTCTTACCATCGTTACTACACAGAGTGGGTGGAGCCCTGGGAGTTGCTCGCCCTCACCAAGGCACGGCCTTCTGCAGGCGACCCACACCTCCTCGCCGACTACTTCGAGATGATCTCCCCCGTCCTCTGGCGTGAGAATGTGAGTGAGCGTGTCATCCGCGGAATTCGAAGAATCAAGGCTCGTGTCGAGTCAGAGCGAATCCCGTCAGGCGAGGACCCCGACTACCACCTCAAGCTGGGCCCCGGGGGGCTGTCGGACATCGAGTTCGCCGTCCAGTTGCTGCAACTCCGCCACGGCGGGCAGAACAAAGAACTCAGAGTGACCGGGACGACTGACGCCCTCGCACGGTTGCACGACGCCGGAATCATCGGCCCGGCCGACTTCGCCAGCCTGAGCGAGGCATACGAATTCCTCACGCGTGTCCGACTGCGTCTCCACCTGCAAAGTGGCCGCTTGTCGGACTCGCTACCGACGGATCCTGCCGCGCTGTCCAGGCTCGCCTCCTCGCTTGGCTTCGACCGCACCGGGCAGCTGCGGGAGACCTACCGGCGCCACGCTCGCAAGGCGCGTCGCAGCTTCGAAAGACTCTTCTTCGACTAGCTCGAGGGGCCTAGCGTATGGCTGCAGCGACCGCCCGCAGCTGGTCCATCAACGTGGCGAACTCCGACGGCAGGAGGGCCTGGGCGCCGTCTACCAAGGCCGCAGCCGGATTCGGGTGGACGTCGATGAGCACACCGTCGGCTCCGACCGCCACGGCCGCTCGAGCAAGGGGGCCCACGATGTCCCGCCGGCCCGCGGCATGGGACGGATCCACCATCACCGGGAGATGGGTCTCCTTCTTCGCCACTGGCACCGCGGTGAGATCGAGGGTGTTCCTCGCCGAAGTGTCGAAGCCGCGAACGCCCCGCTCGACCAGGACGATCGAGGGATTTCCCTCGCTGTGCACGTACTCGGCGGCATCGATCCACTCCTCCACGGTGGCGGCACGGCCCCGCTTGAGGAGCACCGGTTTGGGTTGGCGACCAACCTCGCACAGAAGCGCCTGGTTTGACATGTTCCTCGTCCCGATTCGGACCATGTCCGCGTATGAGGCGACCAGCTCGACATCGCGTGGGTCGATCACCTCGGCCACGAAGGGCAGACCTGTCAGATCTCTCGCCTCAGCGAGGATCTCCAGACCCGCCTTGCCGAGACCCTGGAACGTGTATGGGGAGGTCCTCGGCTTGAAAGCGTCTCCACGAAGGATGGACGCACCACTCTGGGCCACCGACTCGGCGGTCGTTATCAGCTGATCGCGGCTCTCCACCGCACAGGGCCCGGCGATCACGCAGAGCTCACCGTCTCCGATCTGAACCGAGCCAACGCGGACGATCGAATCGTCCGACTTGAACTCCCGACCAACACGTCGGCCGCCTCGCAACACCGGCATGACCCGTTCGACACCCGGAAAGGAGTCCCAAGGCGCCTCGTCCTGCAGAAGGGTCTCGATGGAGCCGTGGACCACGGTGCGTCCGTCGTCGGTGGTGATGCTCACTTCGGCGCCGACCGATCTGAGTCTCTCTACGACGAGGGCGACCTCGGCTTCGGTCGCGTCGGGGTGCATGACGATGATCATGTGGGCGCAGCGTAGCCGTGGCCTTCGATGTCTCCCTACCATCGGGGCATATGGCCATCTCCGAACAGCATCCTCCTGGCTACACGCCACACATCGGTGAGAGCCGTCAGTACTGGCGGGACATAATCCTGGGGGTCAATGACGGGCTGGTGTCGATCTTCCTCCTCGTGGTGGGCGTCGTCAGCGGCGGCCTCGATCGCGATCAGGTGGTCCTCACCGCGGTGGCAGGTGCCATCGCCGGCGCCATCTCCATGGCCTCCGGCGAATACCTCGCGACGAAATCACAGGATGAGGTCTTCGAGGCCGAGCTGGCCCTGGAGAGGACCCACATCCAACTGTTCCGGGACATGGAGTTGAGTCAGCTTCGCGGCTTCTTCACCGACATGGGGGTGGTCGAGGCCGACCTGAACCAGGTCATGTCAGGGTTCGTCGACAACGACGAAGCCCTTCTCAATGCAATGGCTGCCCTCGAATTTGCCGTGGTCGACTCCGAGCGTCGCTCCCCCTACCGCGCCATGGCCGCCTCGGGCCTGTTGTTCCTCGCCGGCGCCATGCCCTCGATCCTCCCCTTCCTCATCATCGACTCGGTCACCACGGCAGTGTTGGCGGCGACCATCCTCGCCATGGCCGGGCTGTTCATGGTCGGAGTGGTCAAGGCCAACGTTGCCCGCACCGGCCGGCTTCGGTCAGGTCTCGAGAACCTCATCATCGCCGGAGTGGGTGGGGTGGTGGCCTACGGGATCGGCCGACTATTCGGCGCCCCGGCCGCCTGAAACCCCCACTCACCGCATAGAGGAGGGCAGGGAGCAAGCAGAACGCTTGCAATAGTTTGCACCTAGCGGTAAGCTTGCAAGAGATGAACGAGAGCAAGCACAGCGACCTCGGTGAGTTCATCAGGACCCAGCGGGAGCGAGCCAATCTCTCTCTCCGAAAACTGGCCGACCTGGCGGATATCTCGAATCCGTATCTCAGTCAGATCGAGAGAGGCATCAGGCGACCTTCAGCCGAGATCCTCAAGAGCTTGTCGCGTGCCCTCGAGATCTCGTCCAACACCCTCTACAAGAGGGCCGGGTTGATCGACGAGGAGTTGCCGCCGCCGTCGGTCTCGGAGGCAATCGACTCCGATGGGCGGTTGACCAGCGACCAGAAGAAGGTGCTTCTCGACATGTACCGGGCACTGGTCCGCACCAATGGAAATCAAGAAGACACCAAACAGGAGTAAGAAGACAATGCAGGCAAAGAGCGTTCTATACGCCGCAGTGGGCGCCCCCGTAGTCGCCGCGCGCAAGGTTGGCGACCAGGTGAGCACCCTCCGTGGCAAGGTCTCCAAGGAGACGGCCAATTACAGCGAAGTGGCCACCAGGGCGATCGATGGCTGGGCCGCCGAGGGTGAGAAGGTCGTGAACCAGATCACCGAGGGCAAGGTCGTGGAGGAGATCTCATCGAAGGTCGACCTCGACCAGGCCAAGGAGCAGGTGAGCAAGCTCCGCGATCAGCTCGAGGACATGCTCGCCACCTGGCGCACGTCGTTCCGTCCCGAGAAAAGCGATTCGGCTGCCAAGGATGAGGACACCAAGGCTCCCGCCAAGGTCCCGGCCAAGAAGCCGGCGGCCAAGCCCGCGACCAAGCCCGCTGCCAGCGAGACGACCACAAAGGCCAAGGCCACGGGCGCAACCAAGCCGGCCGTCAAGCCGGCCGCCAAGTCTTCGGCTGCCAAGACGACCAAGTCGTCTTCGGCCACGAAGAAGAGCTCAGCGAAGACACCGGCCGCTAAGGCAAAGACTTCCTGAGCTCACCCTCCTCACAGGAGAGAAGGGCCCCGATTCGGGGCCCTTCTCTCGTTTCAACTGACGGAGGGTCGCGGCTGGTGGTCTAGCCGCTGCTCGGATCGAGGTTGTTGGCCGCCGAAATCCAGCCCTCCACCATCCCTTCGGTGGGAAGCCGATCGACGATCTTCTGCGACCCGTTCATCCCGATCACCTTTGCCAGGAGCGCAGTCGGGTTGCGACGTCTCAGATCACGGAGAGTGTCGACGCCGGCCTCCACCAGAAGTGATGCATACTCGGCGCCAATGCCCTTGACCCGCAGCAGGTCGGCATGGTGGACCCAGACCTGCAGGTCCTTGGGTGTGAGGCCGGTCTCCTTCGAGAGTGCCGTCCGCCCTCGGCGTGTCGAGGCACATTCGATCAGCGCTTTGCTCGTCCGGACTCCTGCCTTGCGCAGCTTGGTAGCGCTCTTGTGATCGATTCCAGCGACTTGGTCGATCCTCGCCATCTCACCCTTCTCTAGTCCGCGTCACCGCTCATCCGAATATAGACAAGAAGCCGGGGCCTTCTCACGCCGAGTGGCGGGGCTTCATGTCGGCGACATCCCCCTCGGTGTCGACATCCTTGGGAGCATTCTCGGGGAACCAGACCTCGTTGACCCACTCGGGATGAGCCTGCCAAAGCCGTTGCGCGCCCTCGTCTCCGTCGAGCGACATCACTCTCGCCCAGAGTGAGCGGTCGACGATCACCGGGTTCCCCCAGCTATACCGGTATTTCGGGATGGTGACTGGTCGGCCACTCCGGGCATGAGACTCGAGCAACGCTTCGACCGTCCTCTTCGACACTTCCGGTTGATCGCCGATCACCACCAACGCCGTATCGCACTTCGATAACCGCGTCAACGCATCGAGGGCAACTCGGAGCGACGACGCGATGCCCTCTTCCCACTCGAGATTCTCCACCACGTAGGCATCACCCAGATCGGTCTTCTCCATGATCTCATCGGCCCTGTGCCCCAGGACGACCCAGACCTCGGCGACATCGAACTGGCGCGTGTTGGCGACGACATGGCCCAGGAGGTTGGTATCGCCCCAGGGCTCCAGTTGCTTGGCCCGACCGAGACGTCTCGACCCCCCTGCGGCGAGTACGACAGCGGCGGTGGACATTGTGGCGAGGCTAGACCGGCACCGGAAAGCGCGTGAGGGCACCGACACCTTCGCGATCGAGAGGCGAGGCGACATCGATCTGGTGAACTCGCCCACCCGTGGCAACCACCGCGTCCATGAGAGCTCCAACGATGTCGTCGACACCGAAGAGCTGCTCGGAGCACACCGGGCATCGACCCGCCATCCGGGTCAGGTGGCCACACGAGTCACAGATGGCTCCAGGCCTGGTGAAGTCGCCTGCCACCACTAGCGCCTCGACCGCTTGCACGTTGGCCGCATCGATCACTGCTGCCAGACCGATGATCCCGTTGCCTCCTCCCCACGCGGTATCGCAGACCCGCCCTGCCAAGGCTTCCTGCCGGTTCCTGCGCATGATCGCGTCCATCTCCTCCACCTCGGCGCGGAGCGCGGGCAGCCCGATCGAGGACGGGCTCGCGGTGAAGGTTGCTCGCTGGAGCCGAGCCAAGTACGGATGCAAGGTCCGTGCGATTTCCTCCACCGTCTCTTCCTGACTGCCAATCGCCAGGTAGTCGAATGGCTTGAGGCCATGTCGGGTCGAGAGTGTCTCCCCCGCCTCGCGCCAAAGCTTGGAAGTCATCTCGTCGGCGCGGGACCTGACGGTGTGCTCCTCGTATCCGGAGAACCCTCCCCAATCGCGCTTGCCGATGTCGGCATCGAACTCGGAATACACCTC
>Ga0256867_10000425_pt1 | contig 16644 bp, 21 predicted proteins | sample RVTome_15_FD_185939 | JGI IMG/M metagenome (GOLD analysis project Ga0256867, IMG submission 185939) | Soil microbial communities from uranium-contaminated site in the Upper Colorado River Basin, Wyoming, United States - RVT150D86 (HiSeq) ... | reverse complement strand
CCCTCGCCGAGTCCGGAGCCGAGACGGTCGTCCTCGACCTCGACGACCGTCGACTCGACGGAGCCAAGCGGCTGGGTGCGGTCAGGGTGATCCGGTCCGAGGATGGTGCAACGTTCGAGCGTGATGCCATGGGCGGAGACGTCCCGATCGTGATCTACGAGGTGTCTGGCACCGAGTCCGGTCTCCGCCTCGCCCTCGAGTGGGCAGAGCCCGGAACGCGCGTCGTTCTGGTCGGGATACAGGGTGGACGGCGCGAGATCGCGCTCCGTCAGGTCACACTCGGCGAGGTCGAGTTGATCGGCACCAATGCCCACCGATTCGCCGTCGACTTTCCCGAAGCGTTACGACTCCTCGGCTCCCGCACCGATGGCTGGAGCGATGTGGCGCCTATGGCGTTCCCGCTGCGCGATCTGGTCGAAGAAGGTCTGCGCCCGATCGCAGAGGCCCGCTCCACACGGGTCAAGACGCTGTTCGATCCCTGGGCCGCCGCGGCTCGTCGCACCCGATGAGACCGGGTGAACCTCCGGCAGAGGTCGGCCATACTCCCCTAAGGCCTCCCCCACCCCGCCGTAGAAAGTGGGAAACGCGTAGATCAACTTGATCAGGTTGGCAGAGGGACCCGCTCCTGGACGGCGAGAGCGAGGAACCCAAGCACGTCGGTGACCCGAGTCCCCACCACCGTGGCGCCCAGAAGACGGTCCTCAGCGAAATCGGCGAGGAGCTTGATCAATGCGGAGGTGACGGTGGCGTGCAGCCATCCCCGGATGGGCGACGACAGGTCTTTCACCGTCACGCTCATTTGGCGGCCACCACCTCGTGACGGAGCTTCCGTCATCCCAACCGCCGTTCACGGCTCTGGGCGGAGACTCGGGCTCAGACCAGGACGTCGTGGCCAGGAGGTCACGGCCGCCTCCGAGAGAGGTCAGCCCTCCAACTGGTAGACGACGAAGCCGCTGGGACCACCGGTCAGCTTGTCGTAGAGTCGCCGAGCTCGCGGGTTGTCCTCAGCGGTTTGCCAGTAGACGTTGGCCCAGCCCTCCTGGCGGGCTCGTCGTTGCACGGCCCGGATCAGAGCCTCACCGACGCCCTTACCCCTTGTCGAAGGGTCGACGAAGAGATCCTGTAGATAACATACCGCGTTCTCCTCCCAGGTGTCGGGATGAGGGAAATAGTGGACGATCCCGACGATCCCACCCTCCACCACCGCCACCCGAGCCTCCACGGGCTCGGCCGGGTCCAGGATCCTCGACCACAGGAGGTCGGTCAGTGCCGACGGAAGTGAGGTCTCATAGAAGGTCAGATAGGCCACCCAGAGACGTTGCCATTCGGCCCGGTCTTCGGGCACGACGGGCCGTACCGAAATCGAAGCCAATGCGGTCATGGCCCCAATCTATGGATCCCCGCCAAGACCAGGGAAATGGTCGTGAGCCGAGATGAGATCCGATTCCGCCATCCCATGCCTGACACTCTCCCGATCGGGGGTGTGCTGCTGGCCGGCGCCAGGTTCACTCGACGAGGACACCCATCGTCATTGCTGACGATTGGCCCCGACGAGGTGAATCCAGTCGACCAACGAAGTCACCATGTTCCCCAGGTTTGCCCTGGTGGTCTCGTCGACGAGGTGACCCTGGTCATCCCAGAGCGAGTCGGCGTGGGAGATGAAGAGCGTGGGAGCCGGCATCACCAGCGCCTCGGTGGAGTGCAGCATCTGTTTGAGGAGGGTTTGTGCGATGCGTGTCCACCAGGCTCCGGTGGTGGCGCCGGTCACGGGTGTGAGAGAACACTTCTCCGACCTGCTCAGGAAGAGCCAGGTGGAGGCACTCGGCGACATCGCCAGCAGAGTTGTTGATCATCTCGTCGACGGCCTGGTCGCGCCGTCGGGCTGACGATCGCGCGACGGGGTCGAAGCCTCAGCGGCTTCGTGTCGTGCTGGTTCGTTTCGGGGCCAGCTCCATGAGGAAGTATCCCGAGCAGGTGCATCGCGGGACCGTGCACATCTGTTCGCGGTGCTCCTTGCGCGGATGCCCGCATCCCCCGCATTGGGCCCGCACCGCCTTCCCGCGCTCCATCACGATGTGCTCCGGGACCGGGATGGCGGGAGATGGGTGTCGTGCCAGAGCGCCCAAGATCGCATCATCGAGAAGAACAGACTGAGCTCGTGGCGGATCCGGCCCAACCCGAAGACACCCTGCATTTGGTTGGCCATCGGGATTCCCCGTTCTCTAGCTGGAGTATTACTTGAAATCTAACTATACATCAAAATACTAGCTATCGACGAGGTCGCGGGTACGGCAGGCTTCGCATGGTCAGTCGGCCAGGGCGCATTCGCGAGGCCCATTCGGCCGGACCCATTCGGCCAGGCGAGCAGTCCCGACCCCATCTATGCTCCCCGCATCTTGAGGTTCCAAGTCCGCCAGATCTGGGTGAGCGCGGCTGCCCTGCTCGTGATCTTGCTCATACCGCTGACGGCCGGCGCGGAGGGGGAGACCATCGGCGGGACCCTCGTGTTCCGTGCAGACGACGAGCGGGTTCCCGTCGAGGGGGTGGGTGTGACGGTCTCCCAAGATGGGCAGGAGGTTGGAAACGCCAGCTCAGATGGTGCAGGCGCATGGGAGGTACCCCTCCCCGGCTCCGGTTTGTACGTGGTGACCCTCGACGTATCCACACTTCCCGAGGGCGTGACGTTGACCGATCCGACCAAGGTCGAGCTCCCCGACGTCGAAGTTCTGACCGGTCAGCAGAAGAAGGTGGTGTTTCCTCTCGGCGAGGGCACATTGGTCACCCCATCGACGTACCGGCGCGTGGCAGCCCTCTTCGTGGCCGGGCTCAAGCTGGGCGCCATCATCGCCCTTTCCGCGGTCGGACTCTCGCTGGTCTACGGAATGACCAAGCTGGTGAACTTCGCCCACGGGGAGAACGTTGCGCTCGGCGCGGTTATCGCCTACTTCTTTCACGCGTCGTCCCTCGGCGCCAACTGGCCACTGCTCGTCGCCACCGTGCCCGCAGTGCTGCTCGTCGCAGCATTCGGTGGGGCGCAGGAAGTCGCCCTGTGGCGACCACTGCGGAGACGCAGGACCAGCCTCATCGCGCAGATGGTCATATCCATCGGCCTGGCGTTCGCCGTGCGCAGCCTGATCCAGATCGTCTTCGGTGGTGAGCCGCGCGCCTATCCCGACTTCGCCGGACAGGTCCCTGTCGAGATTCTGGGCATTCCGATAGTGCCAAAACATCTATTCACCATCGCCTCTGCCCTCATCGTGCTCGTCGGGGTGGGTCTGTTCCTGCAGAAGACTCCAGCCGGTACGGCCATGCGGGCCATCTCCGACGATCCCGACCTGGCCGAGTCGTCGGGGATCGACGTCGACCGGGTGACACTGCTCACCTGGGTGCTGGCCGGAGGTCTCGCCGGGCTCGCCGGCGTCTTCTTCGGGGTCAATGAGGCTATCTCCTATGACATGGGATTCAATCTGCTCCTCCTCATCTTCGCCGCCGTCGTGCTGGGCGGTCTGGGCACCGCATATGGGGCGATGGTCGGGGGCTTCCTCGTCGGCATCGCCGTTGAGATGAGCACACTCTTCGTTCCCAGCGAACTCAAGGGAGCAATCGGGCTCGCCATCCTGATCGTGATGCTGCTGATTCGACCACAGGGCATCCTCGGCACCAGAGAGCGAATCGGCTGATGGACTGGCTGGGGATCCTCGCCTCCGGCGTCCTCGCCATGATCGGTCCGGTCACCGCCGCATACGCTGTCTCGGGCAACGGCCTGAACCTCCAGTTCGGCTATACCGGCCTGCTCAACTTCGGCCACGTCGCCTTCATGCTCATGGGCGCCTACGGTCTCGCCCTCACCGTGGAGTTTGGAGGCTCACTCTGGCTCGGCGTCGTCATCGGCATCGCCGCAGCCGTGATGCTCGGCCTGTTGATGGGGATCCCGACACTTCGTCTTCGTGCCGACTTCTTCGCCATCACGTCGATCGCCGCCGCCGAGGTGATCCGTCTCGTGGTCCGCTCGAGCTGGGCACAACCGGCAACCGGCGGCGTCTTTGGTATCCAGGGCTTTGCCAACGAGTTCTACGCCATCAACCCATTCACCGCCACCGAGGTCTTCGGGTTCGATCGGTTCATCGTCACCGGGAGAGCCCTCTGGATCATGTTGGTCGGGTGGATCATCGTGGTGCTAACCACCCTGCTCATCACAAGACTCGTCAAGAGCCCCTGGGGCAGGGTCATCGAGGCGGTCCGGGAAGACGAGGACGCGGTTAGAGCCCTCGGTAAGAACACTCTTGCTTACAAGCTGCAGGCCCTGATGATCGGCGGCGCCATGGGAGCCCTGAGCGGCATGTTGCTGGCCATCGAGCAACAGAACGTGCACCCCGACTCCTTCCAGCCCCGGGTCACCTTCATCCTCTACGTGATCGTCATACTCGGCGGGGCGGGCACGATCTGGGGCCCGGTCCTGGGAGCGGTCGTGTTCAACTTCGTCTACTTCACGATCGACCAGTTCATGGTGCAGCTGCAGGCCAACGTCGACTTCGTCGGCGATCTGATCAGCCCCGCCGAGGCGGCGCTGATCAAGCTGGTCTTCGTCGGTATCGCCCTGATGTTGTTGATGATCTTCCGCCCGCAAGGCATCCTGGGAAGCCGGGAGGAGGCGCTGATCGATGCCCGCTGACCTCGAAGTCGAGGCGCGGCCGGGCGTCCCGAAGCCCGACCCGGTCCTGGTCGTCCACGAGCTCCGCCGCTCCTTCGGCGGTCTCCAGGCGGTCAGCGTCGACCATCTCGAGGTGCAACGACACACCGTGACCTCGATCATCGGGCCCAACGGGGCGGGCAAGACCACCCTGTTCAACCTGCTCACCGGATTCGACAGGGCAGACGCCGGAGAATGGCACCTCGAGGGCGGTCCCCTCGTCGGGATCCCCGCCTATCAGGTGGTCCGCCGGGGTCTGGTGCGGACTTTCCAGCTCACCCGTGTCCTGCCCCGTCTCACCGTGATGGAGAACATGTTGGTGGCGGCGCAGGATCAGCCCGGGGAGAAGCTATGGGGTGCCATTCTCGGAAACTGGCGAAACGTGGACATGACCAACCGCGAGCGGGCAACGGCGATCCTCGCCCGGTTCGGGCTGGCACACATGGGCGAGGAGTACGCAGGCAGTCTCTCGGGTGGGCAACGCAAGCTGCTGGAGATCGCACGGGCGCTCATGGTCGAGCCCGAGGTGATCATGCTCGACGAGCCGATGGCCGGAGTCAACCCCGCCCTCACCCAGACACTGCTCGGCCACATCACGGGACTACGCGATGGGGGAAAGACCGTGGTATTCGTCGAGCACGACATGGATGTGGTGCAGGAGATTTCGGACTGGGTGATCGTCCTCGCCGAAGGTCGTGTGATCGCAGAAGGCCCCCCTGGACAGATCGCCACCAACCCGTTGGTCATCGACGCCTATCTCGGCACACAACACGGAGAAGCGGCATCGTGACCGGAGCACCATTGCTCCTAGCCAACCAGGTAGTGGCCGGTTACCTGCCCGGGGTCGACATCCTCACCGGTGTGGACCTCACCCTCGATGACGGCGAATTGGTAGGCGTCATCGGCCCCAATGGCGCCGGCAAGTCGACCTTGATCAAGGCCATATTCGGGTTGGTGGCGATTCGATCGGGCTCGGTGACCCTTCGCGGCGATGACATCGTCGGCCACGCCCCCCACGAGTTGGTTGCCGCGGGGTGGGCTACGTTCCCCAGCGGGCCAACGTGTTCCCTTCCCTCACCGTCACCGACAACCTGAAAATGGGTCTGTACCTGGACCGGAAGAGATGGGACGAGCGGGTGGCGGTGGTAAGCGAGCTGTTCCCTCTTCTCGCCGAGAGGGGCGAGCAGAAGGCGGGTTATCTGTCCGGAGGCGAGCGTCAGATGGTGGCCATCGGCAGGGCATTGATGATGGACCCTTCGGTGCTGCTCCTCGACGAGCCGTCGGCGGGCTTGGCCCCAACCGCCCAGGATCTCGTGTTCGATCGTGTCCGCCAGATCGCCGACGCCGGAGTCTCGATCATCATGGTGGAGCAGAATGCAAGACGCTGCCTGCAGATCGCCGACCGCGCCTATGTGCTCGACCAGGGCAGGAACGCCCACGAGGGAACGGGCCGGAACCTGCTCCATGACACGAAGGTGATCGATCTCTATCTGGGGACCCTGGGGCGGGCAACGTGACAAGCGGCCTGTTTCGCCCGCCGTCGCACGTCGTGCTCGGTGAAGGAGATCCCCGGCCGTTGGCCGGGGATCTCCTCGAGTTGGCGTTGCTCGATCTCTAGGGCAACTCTCCAGTTAGCTGGTCACCGTACTCGATCGCCATCTCTGCGCCGTAGGTGAAGGTGTCGTAGATCCCGATGCCTGGTTCACCGTTCTCGGTGAAGTCCAATACCCCGGACGCGCCGTCGTAGTCGATGTCGACGCCGGACCACACCATCTCGAGACAATCCGCCACGAGCTCGCACTTCTCCCCGTCTCGGGTGACGCCGATGATCTCGTCCACGTACACCGCCGGGTCGCTGCTCTGGGCGACTTGGGCCGCCAGAACGATTGTCGCCAGGCAGTCGTACATGTGCGCCGAGAAGACGGTGGGAGCGTCCGGGGCGAAAGCGGCGAACCGATCGCCGAAGGTCGCCTCACCGGTTGCGGGAGCCACCGACGGATAGGTTCCGCGGTAGCCCTCGACGAGGTCGGTGCGTCCGCCGACCGTATCCGCCTGGATGTTGTCGACAAAACCGTCGGCAACATATGTCTGACCAGTCCAGCCCGCGCTTTCGAGGTCGAGCACGAGCTGACCACCCTCGGCGAACACGATCATCGCCAGCGCCTCGGCGCCCGAACCCACGATCGCCTGTGACAGGTCGGTGAACGACTCCTGAGTGTGGTCGAAGCCCTGCTCCAGCACCACGGTGGCACCAGCCGCTGCGACCGCGTTGGCCAGCGCCTCGCCGAATCCCTCGCCGTACTCGTCGCTGCGCCACACCACCGCAACGTTGGTATAACCATCGTCGATGATCACGTTGCCCAGCAATGGCGCCTGGATATCGTCAGAGGGCGCGGTGCGGACGTGGTTCGGGTTGTACTGCGGCTGGCTGAAGATGGCGCCGGTGCTGGTGCCGGAGCACATCACCATTCCCGCCGTGTTCACCTTGTCCCACACTGCGTTGGCCACGCTCGAGGCGGCTGGGCCGATGATCGCGTTGTGGTCGCCGGTCAGGTATTGATCGATGTTGGTCGACGCCACCGTGGGATCGGTCCCCGAATCGGCGAAGTCGATCGTGACCAGATCGGCGGACACCGCGTTGATCTCTTCCGCGCCCATCCGCAAGGGCTCTTCGAGAGCAGTGATGATGGCAGACAGTGAACCGGTCTGCGGAAGGATCGAGCCGATCCGCATCGGTACCGGATCCAGCATCACTGCCGGTGCCGTTGTCTCCGTCGGGGCCTCGGTGGTGGCGGTCGGCTCCTCGGTCGTCGTGGTTGCGGCCGCAGCCGTGGTCGTCGTCGTGTCTGCATCGCCATCGCCGCAGGCACTGAGGATCATCGCCACTGCCACGCCCAAGAGCGCCAGCGACCTCCAGCTTCTGGCTGGAACGGACTTTTTCATCTTTCCTCCATGGATAAGTTGGATCCGGTTGCGTTGACGCGGGTCGTCGCGCTCCCGGATCAGGGTGAAGATAGCCAACTTCGTCGCAGACGTGCCCTTCGAACTTGCCTATACTTACTTGTGATCTAACTATATCTCAAAGTAGCATCTCACGTTTGTTCAGCACGAGAAAGGGCCCGGGTGGAAGATCGCGTAGACACCACCATCTCAGAGTGGCGGGAACGCAGACCCGACCTCGACTTCTCACCGCTCGAGGTGGTGTCGCGCGTGCTGCGCGCGGCACACTTCCTTCAGGCCAGGCTCGACCAGATCGCGGCCGCCTACGGTCTGAGCCACACCGGAGATCTGGACGTTCTCACCAATCTCGACCGTGCCGGCCCGCCTCACGAGCGAACCCCGTCAGAGCTTGCCGACGCGCAATTGGTCACCTCGGGAGGTATGACGGTGCGGCTCAATCGCCTGCAACGAGCGGGCCTCATCGAAAGGCGGCCAAACCCGCGTGACGGGCGCGGCGTCCTCGTTCGCCTCACTCCCACCGGAAGAGAGCTCGTCGACGACGCCCTGCGCACACTCGTGGAAGCTCAAGCCGACAGCCTTCGAGGGCTCGAACCATCGGAATCGACCGCCCTGGCGGGACTCCTCCGGGCGTTGCTCGTCACTCTGGGTGACGCCCCGGCTTTCCGACCAGCCATTGTGGCTAGAGACGACCGCAGATAACCCAAGACCAAGTGCTCCGGACCCGTTCGCGCTGCGGCCGACCCAGGGAACGGTGACTTCAGACGGTCCTGCGCTTGGTTTCGGCAGCCGTCCGTTTCGCCTTCTTGTCGAGGCGCTTCTGCTTGAGGTCCTTGCTGGCCACGGTCTTCGTGTTCTTGCCGCCTTTGTCCTTGTTTCCCATCGATGCCTCCAGGCTGTGATGTCAGATGTCGGCTACACGGACCATTGTCCCACACCCGTCCGCCGAGACGCCACGTGGGCCAAGAGACCCTGCCTCGTTGGCCCGGCCGGGACGCCCTCAGTGATCGTGCTCGTCGGCATCGGCCTCGGCCTTGGTCCTATGCACCGTGCCGTCCGGGTGTTGGGGTGGTGAGTAGATCGAGTAGAGCTTCATGTCCTCCTCACCCGTGTTGACGACGTTGTGCCACACTCCGGCCGGCACGATGAAGGCCCAATCCGCCTCGACCTGGTGGGACTCCTCGACCGCCTCCTCCGAGACCCCGAAGTCGACCCGTGCTTGGCCCTGCTCGAGCCGTAAGAACTGGTCGAGGTGACCGTGGGCCTCCCAGCCGACCTCGCCGCCCGGCGGGACAGACATCACGGTGAGTTGGCTGTGCTCCCCCGTGAACATGACCCTGCGGAAATCAGGGTTGTCCAGGGTCAGCTTCTCGATGTCGTCCACCCAGCCCAACATTGATCTCTCCTTTCGACTCTTCAGGCGACGCTACACCGCCGCGTGAGTGAGCTCACAGCCCGGACCCCGGTAGGGTGGCGGCCGCCCGGGACCGGTGGTGAACATGACCGTTGTGGAGTGGCTGCTCGACTCCGACCCGGCAATCCGCTGGCAGGTTGATGCGCGACCTGACGGACGAAACAGCCCTGGAGCGTCGTCTGTTCCGCAGGTTGTCGACGGGAGAAGTCGTCAAGCCGATCTGGATGCTCTTCTCGTTTCCACCTTGGTGGCACTACGACGTCTTGCGGGGGCTCGATTACCTGCGGAGCTCCCGCTCCGATCCTGACGAGCGATGCGGAGAGGCGATCGAGTTGGTTTCGACAAGCGAGGTGGTGACGATCGCTGGCCATTGGAGAACCTCACCCGGGGGTGGTCCACTTCGACATGGAGCAGGGCTCCGGGCCACCCAGCCGATAAAACACGCTCCGCGCCCTGGGTGTGTTGGACTGGGCCGGTCATGGCGAGTCGATGGAGCGCTGAGCCCCGGTGCTGTCACATCCACCTTTGAGATGACAACACTGCGAATCACCGTGAAACCCAGATCGAGAGAGGCGACGTTGACCCAACGCCACGATGGCACCTGGGTGGCGACGGTGAAGTCATCACCGGTCGACGGAAAGGCGAACAACGAGCTGTGCGGTCTCGTTGCCCGCCATTTCGGGGTGCGTAGGTCTCAGGTGAGAATCAAGTCCGGCGCCACGGCGCGTGTCAAGACCGTGACCGTGGACCCCGGGGCCTCCACAGGTTGAATACGACCCGGTGCGGCGATGGCGTCACGCCCAGTCCCCTTCCAGGGGAAGGCCGGCGGCCTCCCAGTCACTGAGCCCCCCGGAGTATCGCCGCACATGCCGATAGCCGGCATCGACCAGCGCCCAGTAGAGGGCGACGCTGGCGTGACAGTCGTCACTCGTGCAATAGACGACGATCTCCTCATCTGGGCCCAGCGAGCCGAACAGCTCCTCGGGAGTGTTGAAGTGCTCCGAGCCGGGAATGTGCTTGGCCCGAAAGGCCCACTCATTGAGGGCCATCACCAGTCGGAGGGGCTCCCCACTGCGCAGCTTCTCCTCGAGCTCGTTGCGGTCGATGATGCGGACCTGGCTTGATGCGGATGTCGTCATGGTGGCGGACTCTGTGAGTCAACCTATCGAGCCCGCCGCCGAAACCGCGGCCGACTCGACGAGCTCCTTGGACGCCTCGAGCGCACCCTCCACGGACTTCATCATCGTGGGGACGACGGCGGTGAAACGGGCTCGGGCCAAGGCGGTGAAGTCGGCGATGAGGAGGATCCCCCGGGAGGGCTGGAGTCTGCAGGGAGTCGGCACGGGAAAACGCTAGCCGTGCTTCGTTCGGGAGGTTCGGGGGAAAGGCAACGCCTGCGCTGGTCGGCTCGGCGATTGACTCGTGACATGCTCGAGAGCGCGAGGGACTTCCTCAACGGTCACCGGACCGCGGCCTCTGGCGTCATGCCAGCGAAACCACCCTCCAGATGGCGAGGAAGTGTGCGGCGCTGGACACGATCACCACGACATGGAAGAACTCGTGGTGGGAGAACACACGAGGTGCCAGCCGCGGCCGGTCGTTGACGAAAAGGCTCACCCCGAGCAAGTAGCTGGCGCCACCAGCCACAGTGAGGATCATGGTTGGCGTGTCCATTCTCGCCAGGGTGAGCCACAGCGTGGGGAGAGCCATCGCGACGGCGATGAACTGAAGTCTCAACAGGACGCGTCGGACGGGACCTCGAGCCAACTCTCTCAGAAAACCGAGGGCTACGAGCGCCCAAGCCGCGCCGAGGCCGTAGACCACCCAGGGCCCGCTGCCCACTCCGACTGCCAGGGCGCTGAAGGTCGCCGCCACCAGCGCATAGATGAACGTGTGGTCGAGTTTCTGAAGTCGCAGCTTCCAGATCGGTCGCCATGGGACAGAGTGGTACAAGGCACTGGTCAGGTACATCACGATCAAGGTGAGCCCGTACATGGCGCTTACCGCGGTCATTCGAAAGCCATGGGATCTTGTGAGGAGGGCGATCAACCCGCCAACTGAGACCACCGCCGCCGAACCGTGGAGAATCCCGCGGACAGGGTTCTGCATGCGTCCAAGCTCGACCCGGTCCATCGAGCAAAGATACCCCCTGTCATCGATGGAATGCAGACCACTCGACGACATGGCCTCGGCGATGTCTTGGTTCATGCCGGGGGCTGATGGCGGCTGGATGTGGGCCTCGAATCCATCAGCTGGACGGCCAGGCGGAGAGCCAGCCAGGCTCGGGCTCGCCAAACGCGGACAGCAGGTGATCACGCGACGCCTCGACCGCCCGGCGAGGCCCATCGAGTGACGCTCTGAGCTTGAAATCCTCTTTGAGCGTCTCGCCGTCGACGAGGACGGTCTTGACGTTCGAGATGTCCGCGGCGCAGACCACCGCGCCCACCGGGTCGATGATGGGGGCCACGTTCACGGCAGAGCCGTCGAGGATGACGACGTCCGCCTTCTTCCCGGGGGTGAGCGACCCGGTGCGGTCGGCGATGCCGGCCACCTCGGCTCCACCAATCGTGGCCCATGCCAGCGTCTGACGTGAGGTGATGAGACCGGGCGATGCCTCCAGGCCATCGAGGTCGTCGTCCCAGGCCGCCTGGTGCACGCGTCCGCGCTCAGATCCGAAAACGGCGTGCATCTGGGTGAACTGGTCGGCCGATGCGGTCGTCGCCACGTCTGACGAAAGGCCAAGCGGCACGCCATACTCGAGAGCGGTGACGGCCGGCGCCCACCCATGTCCCATCTGGATCTCGATTTGGGGGGCGAGACTGACGTTCCCTCCGGAATCGCGGACGAGCTGCCACTCCTCATCGGTGAGATGCGAGGCGTGGACGTAGGTGGTGCCGGGATAAAGGAGGTTCATGTCGCGCAGGGCAGTGATCTGACCTTTCGTGTAGCCGAAACGGTCCATGGCGACGTGCACCGTGATGTCGATGCCGAGCTCTTTGGCCAGCTCCCAGTCATGACGCACCACATCGGGTTTGCAGAAGCCGGGTCCCCGGGTGGCGAGGCCCATCGTGATCCGGCCCTCGTCCGAGCTGAAATACTCCGACCGCAGACGGCGGGCCTCGTCACCGTCGGAGGTCAAGACGCTGCCGGTGTAGTCGGGACCGAACCACCAGTCGACGAGGGAAGTGTTGGGGAAGCCGTAGGCGAACACCGATCTGATGCCGGTCTCCCCCAACGCACCCACCGAGGCATCGGCGTGGTCGGGGGTGTTCATGATGTGCGCCCAGTCCACGAGCGTCGTGATCCCGGCGTTGATGCATTCGAGCGCACCCCACTGTGTGGCCGAGTGGACATCCTCCGGTCGGTAGTGGGGGGCGAACTTGTCGAGGATGGCGCTGAAGTAGGTGATGAGAGCGAAGTCGGGGGCACAGGTCCGGATACACGTCTCCCAGGTATGCCGATGGGTGTCGACGAAGCCGGGGATGACGATGTCGCCGCTCGCATCGATGACCCGGGCGTCGTCGGCGGCGATATCGGCGCCTACAGCGGCGATCTTGTCGTCTTCGATGAGAACGTCCGCTTTCGGCATCTCGCCGAGCTCGGGGTCCTGGGTCAACACGATCCCGCCGCGAATCAGGATTCGGTCGGTCACGGGGCAGCTCCTTTCTGGGGCGGCTTGGCCTCCGAGTATCTCTACGCCGCAACGAAGCGTCGCCGCCGGCACATCCCTCAGGCGATCGTACTCGTGGACGGGGGAACATTCCGGGCCGGGATCGGTTGTCGAACGAATCACGGCGGCTGTCGATTCATCTCGCTGCGATTCGTATAGAGGTCGAACAGCAAGAGACCAGAGGAACGACATGACTTCGACCGGGACATCGACCATCGCAGGGAGACGGGAATGGGTGGGCCTTTCCGTGCTCGCCCTGGCTTGCGTGCTCTACGCCATGGATCTGACGGTGCTCCACCTGGCCGTGCCCCGGATCAGCGCCGACCTACAACCCACCAGTGCCCAACTGCTCTGGATCATCGACATCTACGGGTTCCTGGTCGCCGGCTCGCTGATCACGATGGGGACGTTGGGTGACCGGATCGGACGACGCCGGCTGCTCATGATCGGGGCTGTTGCCTTCGGCCTTGTGTCCGTGGTGGCCGCCGCCTCCACCAGCCCGGAGATGCTGATCGCGAGCCGGGCATTGATGGGGGTGGCCGGTGCCACGCTCGCCCCCTCCACCCTGTCGCTCATCTTCAGCATGTTCCACGACCCTCGGCAGCGCTCGATCGCAATCGGAGTCTGGATCACCGCCTTCTCCGCCGGTGGGGCGATCGGGCCGGTGGTGGGTGGCTTGCTCCTGGAGAGGTTCTGGTGGGGCTCGGTGTTCCTCCTCGCCCTGCCGGTGATGGCCCTGCTCCTCTTCCTCGGTCCTCGGGTCCTTCCCGAGTACCGGGACCCGGAGGCAGGGAGACTCGACCTGATCAGCGCGGGCATGTCCCTCATCGCCATCCTCGCCGTGATCTATGGCCTCAAAGCCATGGCCCAGGACGGGTTCGACGTGGTGGCGGCGGCAACGATCGGGGCCGGTTTGATGACCGGGTACCTTTTCCTGCGCCGCCAACGCACCCTCCCCAACCCGCTGATCGACCCGAAGCTGTTTCAGAGCGTGACCTTCAACGTGTCATTGCTCACCAACGTCCTCGCCATCTTCGTCGCCTTCGGATACTTCCTGTTCGTGGCCCAATACCTGCAGTTGGTGCTCGGGCTCACCCCGCTCGAAGCCGGGCTCTGGTCGTTGCCGTCGGCGGCCGGTTTCATCGTCGGGTCCAACGTCGCCCCCCGCTTCGTCCATCGGGCCCGACCCGCGATGGTGCTCGGGCCTTCGCTGATCGCAGCCGGCCTGGGTCTGCTCTGGCTGACCCAAACAACGACTGCCAGTGGTCTGGCCGTCGTAGTGACCGGGTCGGTGGTGATCGCCCTCGCCTTGTCCCCGGTGTTCAACCTGACCACCGAGTTGATCGTGGGCAGCGCCGCCCCGGAGAAGGCAGGGGCGGCCTCGGGCATCTCCGAGACCGGAGCCGAGTTCGGCGGAGCGCTCGGCATCGCCATCCTGGGCAGCATCGGCACCGCCGTATATCGGTCCCAGCTGGCCGGCTCGCTACCCGAAGGCCTGAGAACCGATGCGGCTGTCACCATCCGAGACACACTGGGAGGAGCGGTCGAGGTGGCGTCGAGTCTTCCCGCTGCCATCGCCGACGCCGTGCTCGCTGTCACCCATGCCGCCTTCGTCGACGCCCTCCACGTCACCGCCATCGTCGCCGCCACCATCGCGATTCTGGCCGCGGTGGTGGTAGCGGTGACCATGAAGGGGGTACCGGCCCGAGACTCCGACCCACTATCCAATGACGATGTGTTCGAGGTGTCCGCCCCCTGGGCGAGTGATACCAGCATCTGATTCATCGGCGGAGGTGCTCGATGAAACGTCGGCGGCCAAGCATGGCTCCCGATTGAAGTCGCTGGGGCGAGCAGGCGGACTGTGCGCGAGACTGTCGCCGTGGCTGGAGTCACGAAGTACGCAACAACGACCGATGGCGTTCACATCGCTTATCAGGTTCTGGGGGATGGCCCCACCGACCTGGTGTTCGTGCCCGGATTCGTCTTCAACGTGGAGGCTGCCTGGAACACGATGGATCGTGTCGCATCCTTCTTGAGACGGCTTGCAGAGTTCTCGCGATTGCTCATATTCGATCGACGCGGGACCGGGCTGTCCGATCGAGTAATGGCCTCGGCGTCGCAGCTGACCCTGGAGGCCCGAATGGACGACGTACGGGCGGTGATGGACGCGGCGGGGTTCACCCGAGCTTCCTTGCTCACCTTCGAGGAGACGCTGGCACTGGGGGTTCTCTTCGCCACCACCTACCCGGACCGAACGGCTGCCCTGGTCTCGTATTCGGGGATCGCCTCTGGGCGTTGGCGCCCGGACTATCCCTGGGCCCCCTCCGATGAGGAATGGGAGTCGGACCTCACCGACATTCGGAGCGGATGGGGCGGTCCCCTTGCTGCCGCTTGGGCGGAGGACATCTGGCCCGGGCTGGACGAGCCGTCGTTCATCGCGCAATACGCCACCTGGATGCGATGGTCGGTGAGCCCCGGAGACGCGGCTGTCTTCTTCGAGGTGGACAGCATGATCGATGTCCGTGATCTGTTGCCATCGGTCAGAGTTCCGAGTCTCGTGTTGCACCGCGTTGGCGATCGCATCAACCCGATCGAGGCCGGCAGGCATATCGCCGGGCTGATTCCTGGCAGCACCCTGGTCGAGCTGCCGGGCTCCGATCATGGCTGGATGGGCCCGAGCCAGGACGAGTTGATCGATGAGATCCGCCGATTTCTCGATGAGATGAGGGCGGAGGATGCCGCACTCGATCGAGTCCTCGCCACCGTTGTGTTCATCGATATCGTCTCATCCACCGCACTTCTCGAGCAAGCAGGGGACTCGGCATGGAGAGAGAGCTTGGCGTCTCACCGCAGACTCATGAGGGGGCTACTGGCGAGATATCGCGGGCGAGAGGTCGTCACCACAGGTGACGGCTTTCTGGCCGTGTTCGATGGCCCGGCTCGAGCGGTCAAGTTCGCCGAGACCGGGATCGTCGGCACTTCGGACATGGGGCTCGGGATGAGAGCCGGAATCCACACAGGCGAGATCCAGCTCATGGGAGACGACGTGACGGGTGTGGCCGTCCACATAGCAGCGAGAATCGCGTCCATTGCGGAGCCCTCTGAAGTACTCGTCTCCCGAACCGTTCGAGACTTGGTCTTCGGGGCGGGGCTCACATTCAGCGACCGAGGTGAGCACGGGTTGAAGGGAATCGGCAGCTCGTGGCATCTCTTCGCACTGGACAAGACCTGACCGAGCACGGTCGATTCGAGGGCACCCTCGTCATCCGCACGGCTGGCCTGGATCACTGAACGAGGGGTACCGACCATCACTCGTCGATTCGTGGATCGGCGAATGTCAGCCCGCCGATCAATCCGACATCGTGTCGGAATCGACCCGACTTGGTGTCGGTCTGAGACGGCGGGGGTTGAGTTGAGCCCGAGACCTTCGGGTGGACCCTGTGACACGCCTATTGGTCGACCGACCACTTCCGAGTCGAGGGCATGGGCACGTCGCCGTACCCATGGCAGCGGGCCTCGCTCAGATGGAACTCGAAGAGGATGTAACGATCGGCAGGCGTGTAGCTCGCCGCTTCGGCCACATGGGACCACATGTCTGGGTCTTTCCGGGCAAGACCACGGCCACTGACACTGAATTCGCCACCGCTACCCGCATTGTCGGGGACCCCACTGTGCAGGGCGAACCAACCGCGCGCCTCGAGGTCTCTGGCTTTGGGAGAGGTCGGCTCCATGAACAGGAAGAGCCCGAATGGACTGAAGATCGGTGTCACCGGATGCACCCGGGGCGCCCCCGAGTGGCGAACCGTCGCCAGATAGGCAGGTGCTGAGGTCAGTCTCTCGGCCCCGAACCGCGCCAGCTCCGGCTCCCGGCCGGCGAACTCAGCCCAACTCATCGTCTGGGACGATCCTGTG
>Ga0256867_10000424_pt1 | contig 16653 bp, 14 predicted proteins | sample RVTome_15_FD_185939 | JGI IMG/M metagenome (GOLD analysis project Ga0256867, IMG submission 185939) | Soil microbial communities from uranium-contaminated site in the Upper Colorado River Basin, Wyoming, United States - RVT150D86 (HiSeq) ... | reverse complement strand
GGAGACGCCACGTTCGGAGCCGTCCCGTCCAGCTCCACCACCGCGCTCAGATCCACCGCCTCGTTCAGATCCACCACCGCGCTCAGAGCCACCGCCGCGCTCTGAGTCACCGCGGCCGGAGTCACCACGAAGCGAATCGCCGAAACCCGAAAAACCTGATAATCCAATGCTGTAAATGGAGTCATTAAAGGCACACAAATCACAAATGAATTTTCACTCTTGTGTGCTTTGTGTGCCTTTTGCGGCTGGTTCAATCTTCATTCGTGGCAACTTCCGGAGCTGACCCTCGATGCTGGAATCGGTTTCGCCGATTTGAGTGGCGCCCATTCGTCTGTAAAAGCCTGCTGCATTCGGATCGGATGAAAGCTCGACCGCGTTGACCTCGAGCGCCGCAGCTCGCTCCATAGCATCAAGAAACAATTCCTTGCCGATGCCGGTTCCAATACACGCGGGCGTCACCCACATATGTTCCAACTCGGCTTTGTTCGCGGCGACGCAGAGAGCATAGAACCCACGTATCTCGCCGTTTTCCTCGGCGACATAAACATGGTTATCACGAATAAAATCGGATGAGACGGTGAGGTCCGATTCCCAATGCTGAATCCAGTGTTCGGGATATCCCCAGTAACGCTTCGCGTCCAGCGCGATCTGCGTCAGCGTAGTTGCTTCGTCGGGTGATGCGCGCCTGATTGTCACGGCAGTTGCCATACTGAGCCGTCCGCGTATTTCACTCGCACAATCACAATTCGTTCTCCAATCCCAGCGCGCTCCTTCTTGTCGAGCGAATGAACGCTAATACGCCTTGTGGGCGGCGTTGGGCAAGGACGGAGGAACCTGGCAGGACGGCTATTAAAAACGGCAGGACTCTTGTTGCCTTCATGATCGTTCCCTTTCTAATCGATGTCTGACGGTACTTGGCTTGAGGTAGAGACGGTTCTGGGGATCCCATCTCAATGTTCTTTATTAGGATTTGACAGGGGCCAGCGAAAGCAACAGATATTCCACTCGACCAACTCCTTTTGGAAAACCGTTGTCAGTTGACTAAGTGTTGTTACATCTGAAATTAGGTCGAGGGCACGGACGGCTTTCGGACTGTGTAAGTGGAAAGTACAGCCCTGGCAGTTCAAATAAATGGATAAGATCCATTCTGGTGAAGGAAGTAGCGACCACTTAGAAGCACAGAAAGCACGAGCGCACTTTTTGTGTTCTTATCCTTTTTCACGAGGCCGCGGCTTCACCCGACGCCTCTTCGTGGTGCTCGGTGGTGTAAAGACGAAGGATGTCCTGTCCCTGCCGGGAGCGGGGATCGATAGTTCGCAGGTGCTTGCGTCCCTGCATTTCCCAAATTGCCGTGACTACTCCATCTTTCTCCACTGCGTGATAAGTAATCTCTTCAGTGCTCGCTTCAGGCGCGGTCTCGGTGGGTTTGGCCGCCGCGCCTTCGCCTATTGCGGTTTCGTTCTCAGACATACGAACTCAAATACTCTCCAATCTTCTTGCGGTAGGTTTTTAGGTGCGGCGAATTGTTGCACACGCCCATTATGAGTGTCCAGCCGAACCTCTCCACGTCAGACGAAATCAGCCACGGATTGCACGGATAAACACAAATCTGAATCGGTGTTCATCCGTTTAATCCGTGGCTCAAAGTAAACGCAACGCCAACTCAACTGCTTTCCGCGGCACGACCACACCCCAGCCTTGTCGTTCAACTTCAACGTCAGCAACTCGCTCGGCCGTCTCGATTAAAATCCGCTTCACTCGTTGCGGTGTCAATCTCGGATTCGCTTCAAGCATGCAGGCAACGATCGACGAAACAATCGGCGCAGCGAATGATGTTCCGTCCACAAACTTGTAGTGGTGGTTGATGACGTTGCCCTCGTGCAACTTGATCGTAATCAACTGCCGCAACAGCGATACCGGCAGGTCGCGAGCTTCATCGAGATCTTTGTCCACTCCTTCGTGTGAAACGAGGATGCTACGAAGGTCTTTGTCTGCGGCGTTGTCGAGTTCGGCGTAGAGATGCGCTTCGATGGCGGTTGGCGTGTGAGGAAGGATAGGACCGGCAACCCAGATGCCCGGCGCGATCACTTCAGGCTTCTGAAGTCCGTCGATGGTTGGTCCATATGACGAGCGGTACATTCCGCGACGCGCTCGATTGAGTGAGTTCTGATCATCGAGACCACCAACCGCAATCGACGACGGTGCATTTGCGGGCGGTAATACTGGATGGTCCGGCGCGTGCCCGGCATTACCAACGGCGCAAACCACAGTCATACCTGCCTTCACTACTTCCTCGACCAACTGACAGAGTGGATTGTGCAGGTAAGGCTGTTCGAAGTCTCCCCCGGCAGAAATATTGACAATGCGAATCCCGTACTTCTCTTTGTTCGCAAACACCCAACGCAGGCCAGTTTCAATGTTGCTTTCAGGTATGCGGCCAGTCTTACCAATCTTGACGAGCACAACATTCGCTTCCGGCGCAATGCTTCGGTAGAAACCGCCGGAGAGATGGCCGTTGCCGGCGGCCACCACGGACGTCATCATTCCGTGCCAACTGGCGACGTCTGGCGTTTTCAGAAATGCCGGATCGTCGGCGGCGGCGAAGATGTTGTGGTAGGCGACGATCCGGTTGTTTGGTTCAGTAAGATCTTTATGTGCGTAGAAGCCTGAATCGAGAAATGCGATCGTCACGCCCCGGCCGGTGTAACGTTCGTCGGCATCCATCCTGAGTGGCGTAGGTAGCACATGATCCGCGTCTGCAAAAATGTTCGCGTGCGATTTCAGTTGCTCCTGTGCGCGTTTGAAAAGTTCCAAGCAACGTGCACAAACTCGATCTATGGATTCTGGAGATCCGACGTTCGCCTGAATGACGCTTTGCGTCTCTTCGGGCAGGTCGTCCAAAGGGATCAGCGTCGAACGCTCACGCTCACAGACGTGGCAAAGTTGAGCATTTGTGACAATGACTTGCATGAAAGACAAAGATGGTAGAGCAGTTTCCCGCAAAGGCGCAAAGAAAGACGCCAAGGAAGATTCTGCAACTTTCTTTGCGCCTTTGCGCCTTTGCGGGAAACTACTTCAATGAAACGCGTGACCTAACTTGCCCTCGCCCGCATTCGCCTGATAATCTTCGAAGTCCACAACCTGGTCGCGTTAAAGGAGATTTGTAAATGAAGACGAGAAATCTATCGATCCTGTTGGCGTCGGTATTCGTGATTGCGGGTGCCGTTTTTGCCTCAGGCGTGCGCGCCGAGGGGGAGGTTCCCGCACCGCCCGCGATTGGCGCCACCGTCGAAGACTTTACGCTTCCGGATGTCGACAATAACGAGCGCTCACTCAAATCGCTCGCAGGCAAAAATGGCACGGTGCTTCTGTTTATCGCCGTGCAGTGTCCCGTTTCCAACGCCTACAACGAACGCATGGAAAAACTCGCCCAGGATTACAAAGCCAAGGGCATTGCCGTGATCGGTATTAACTCGAACGTCGCCGAAGATGCCGCCACGGTTAAAGCTCACGCCGGTGAAAACAAACTCAGCTTCACCATCCTGAAAGATCCAGGCAACAAGATCGCTGACAAACTCGGCGCAACCGTAACACCCGAAGCGTACCTCCTCGATGGCGGCAACAAGCTCGCATATCACGGACGCATCGACAACGCCCGTAACGCCGCCCAACTTGAAACTCACGACCTGCGCAACGCGCTCGACGCATCACTTGCCGGCAAGGCGATCGAAAAGACAGCAGCCAAGGCGTTTGGTTGCGCCATTAAGAGGGTGTAAGCAATGCGTTTTTCAAAAGCGATTATTCCAATAGCGTTGTGCATCATGTTGATGAGTCTCGCGGCGCCGGCCCAAAAACGGAAGGGCAGCGCAGCGAAACCACGCAAACCTGTCGCCGTTGTGGCGCCTATCGACACTGAGGAGCTGAAGGGTTTACTTACTCAACAACGACAGCACCCTTTGCTCGTAAACTTCTGGGCCACCTTCTGCGATCCATGCCGCGACGAGTTTCCTGATCTGGTAAAGATAGACCACGACTACCGGCTTCGCTCGCTGGAGTTTGTAACCGTCTCGCTTGACGATGTGAGCGAGATCAAGAACGAGGTGCCGAAGTTTCTCGATTCGATGAAGGCCACGATGCCTGCTTACCTGCTCAACGTTTCGGATCCCGAGCCCGCCATCAACCTTGTGGATCCAAGATGGCAAGGCAGCCTGCCCGCAACTTTTCTCTACAACGAAAAGGGCGAGGTTGTTTACAAGCACATTGGACGTATCGACCCGGTGGAACTACGCGAGGCGATTGAGAAAGTGATTAAGAAAGGCGATCAGTAGCATTTTCCATTTGTCATTTGTCATTTTCCATTTGCCATTTTTGGTCCAGTGACGCCAACCGGAAGTGAACTCTCACAAATGACAAATGGAAAATGAAAATGAATCTCCACGAATAGATCCCACTCCCTAATGCCCATAACTCCCGAAGTTATCTCCGCCCATAACCTCACACAGCAAGAATTCGAGCGAATAAAGGAACTGCTTGGCCGTGAACCCAGTTTTGCCGAACTCGGCATCTTTTCGGTGATGTGGTCCGAACACTGCTCGTATAAATCTTCTCGCATTCACTTGAAAAGATTACCAACCACAGGACCACGCGTGATCGTTCCACCAGGTGAGAACGCGGGGGTTGTGGATCTCGGCGACGGTTGGTGCGCGGCTTTCAAGATCGAGTCGCACAATCATCCATCATTCATCGAACCTTTTCAGGGCGCCGCAACCGGCGTAGGAGGTATTCTTCGCGACATCTTTACGATGGGCGCACGGCCTGTTGCATCGATGAACAGTTTGCGTTTCGGATCGTTGGATCACCCGCAACACGGGCGTCGCAATCGATCACTGCTTGCTGGTGTCGTGGCAGGAATTGCTCACTACGGAAACGCATTCGGCGTGGCAACTGTCGGTGGAGAAGTCGCGTTTGATGATGCCTACGCATTAAATCCTCTGGTCAATGCATTTGCTCTCGGCCTTGTACGACACGATCAGATCTTCTTTGGAAAAGCGGCAGGAATCGGAAATCCGGTGCTTTATGTCGGCGCAAAGACCGGGCGCGACGGGATTCACGGCGCAACGATGGCTTCGGCAGAGTTTGATGAAGAAGCTTTGGAAAAGCGTCCCACAGTGCAGGTTGGCGATCCGTTTCTCGAGAAGCTTTTACTGGAAGCGTGTCTCGAGGCAATGCGCAGTGGAGCAGTCGCCGGAATTCAGGACATGGGCGCCGCAGGTTTGACCTCTTCGTCGTGCGAAATGGCGGCGCGTGCCGGAACAGGGATCGAACTCGATCTATCACTGGTCCCGCAACGTGAACAGAACATGACTGCATACGAGATGTTGTTATCAGAATCTCAAGAGCGCATGTTGATTGTCGCCCACTCAGGTCGCGAGCGCGAGGTCGTCGACATCTTTCGCAAGTGGGATCTCGATGCAGTAGTCATCGGTCGTGTTCGTGACACACGACGCATGCAGGTTGTTCATGACGGTGAAACGGTTGCTGATATTCCGGTTGAAGCGTTGACAGACGAAGCACCGCGATATGAGCGTCCGATGACAATGCCAAATCCAAAGACCGAAGACCAAAAACCAAAGACCCAAGCACAAAGTACTGAGAACAAAGATCACACCAACGATCTGCTAACGCTCCTCTCCTCCGGTAACATCGCTTCCAAACAATGGGTCTACCGCCAATACGATCACATGGTCCGGACCAACACCGCGATCCTTCCGGGCGCTGATGCGGCCGTAGTCAGAATCAAGGAAACTCGACGAGCGCTGGCGATGACGCTCGACGGCAACGGACGTTACTGCGCCGCAAATCCTCGCGAAGGCGCGAAGTTGATCGTCGCGGAGGCTGCGCGAAACGTGGTATGTGTCGGCGCGCTGCCTATCGCGATCACAAACTGTCTGAACTTCGCCTCGCCCGAACGACCCGAAGTGATGTGGTCGTTCTCCGAAGTCATCGACGGCATGGCTGAAGCATGCAGAGCTTTTGAGACTCCAGTAGTTTCGGGAAATGTCTCTTTCTACAACGAGACTGAAGGGCGCGGAATCCTCCCAACACCTGTCATTGGAATGGTAGGACTGATTGAAGACGTCAAACGCGCAGTGGCGCCAGGCTTTAAGAAGGAAGGCGACGTGATTGCTCTGCTCGGCACTACGCAGGAAGATTTGTCGATGAGCGAATATGCAGTCAGCGTTGGAGGCGTAACGACCACCGAGATTGCCGCGTCAGGAAAAGTGCCTGAACTGGATCTCGAACGTGAGCGGGCCGTGCAGAAGACATGCCTCGAAGCTGTGGAAGCAGATTTGTTACGCGCGGCGCACGATTGCTCAGATGGTGGACTCGCCGTCGCACTCGCCGAATCGTGTTTTTCTTCGCTCGGCCGAGAAGCTATCGGTGCTCAAGTGAATCTCACAGGGACGCTTGCCTCACCGGCGCTGCTTTTCAGTGAGTCGCCGTCACGCATAATCATAAGCTTCGAACCGTCGAACGCCGGTGCTGTGCAGGAGATTGCCGATCGTAACAATGTTCCGTTTGCGATTTTGGGTAACGTGGGTGGGAAAAGATTGACGATTGCGGTTAACGGAAACGAAACCGTTGCGTCGGGTGTGTCTGACTTGGAAGCAGTTTGGCGAAATGCGCTTTCCGAGAAACTCCAGACTGAGGTGATAGCCTAACAGAACCGAGCGCGGTAGCGCCGGGTCATCATCCAATAGGGCGCCATAGACACATCGACCCGGCGCTACCGCGCTCGGTTCTGATTACGGCCCATGCATTCCGTCATCTACCTCAACAAGACCATGGTCGAAGCGACCAAAGCGCGCGTCGCTCCGGTCTCGTCTGCAATGCTCTATGGACGTGGCGTCTTCACCACACTTGCGATTTACGAGTCGACGCCATTCCTTTGGTCCAACCACTGGCAACGCCTGACCTCGCATGCCACAAAGCTTGATATCGACTTTACCGGCTGCACTGAGAAAGGCGTCGGCGATGCGCTGAGAAAGCTGATCGCCGTCAATCAGGTCAAGGAAGGTCGCGCAAGAGTGATAATGCTCGCGCGCAGTGGACGCGATATCTGGAGAACGAAGATGTCGGGTGCGAAGAAGACCGACCTTCTAATCATGACCGGCGATCCTCAGAAAGTTTCCCAGAATGGATTGTCGCTCGCGGTCTCTCCGTACCGGGTCAACACCTTCTCGCCGCTGTCAGGAATCAAAAGTTTAAATTACCTGGACCACGTGCTTTCCTGGGAAGAGGCGCAAAGTCGTGACTTTGATGAGGCTGTAGTTTTTAACGAGCGTGGCGAGATCGCATCGGCGACTACCGCAAACTTGTTTTGGGCCAGGAACGGAACGATTCATACGCCGACGTTGAGCACCGGCGCCCTGGCAGGCGTGACGCGCGAGTGTGTGATCGAGATCGCAAACAAACACTTCATTCCGGTATTGGAAGGGATTTATGAGATGCCGGATCTCACGGAAGCGGACGAGATCTTCCTGACGTCTTCAAGCCTGGGCGTCGCGCCTGTGACTACATTTGACTTTCGTCGTTATGCGGTCGAGCCAGGAAGCCTCACAACGACGATAGTGCAGGCGTTTCGGAAGGTTACAGCGGCAGCAATTAGAGGGATCTGAGTGATTGGTCATATATCATTTTCCATTTCTCATTTTTCATTTTTTTAGAACAAGCCTAGTGTGGTGTCTCCAAAGTTCGCTGAATTGATTATCGGGGCATTAGCCCGACCCGTTAGGGAGGGCTCACTGGTTTAGCGGCGTAAAAAGCAGAGCCCTCCCTGACGGTCGGGCTAATGCCCCGCTCCGCTTTGTCAGCGAACTCTAGAGACAGGACACTAGTTTAGCCGCAAAAAATCACAAAAGACACAAATGCACAAAGCTCAGGGGTTGACGAAGATTGTACGCCGCTCCTCACTTCCCTAAAACCCCGGAAATGCGATAACTTGCAAGGTTGGGAACATCTGTTCCAAACCTTGTTCAGCCACCTATCAACCAAGAGAGTCTGTTTGCAATGAGCACTGTAACTGAAGAAGCCTCGGAAACAACCGAACCAAAAACCAATAAGTGGGTCTACCTTTTTGACGAAGGACCTGGAGACGACAAAGCGCTGCTCGGCGGAAAAGGCGCAGGATTGTGCGAAATGACGCGGGCCGGATTGCCCGTGCCTCCGGGACTGGTAGTAACTACGGAAGCCTGCAATGCCTTCTTTGAAAACGACAAGAGTTTTCCTGAAGGTTTGTGGGAACAGGTGAAGGAAGGTTTGAAGAAGATCGAGGAGAAGGTTGGGAAGCGTTTCGGCGATCCAAAGAATCCGCTGCTCGTCTCAGTCCGATCAGGCGCTGCGTTCTCGATGCCCGGGATGATGGATACAGTTCTTAACCTCGGGCTGAACGAAGAGACTGTGCAGGGTCTCGCGGAACAGACAGGCGATCTTCGTTTCGCGCTCGACGCGTATCGCAGGTTCGCATCTTTGTTCGGCGAAATCGTGATGGGTGTGGCCCATGAGAAGTTTGAGCGTGTGCTCGATCGCTTCAAGGCCCAAACGCAGGGTGGACGCGATACCGATCTAAAAGCCGATCACCTTCGCGAGATCATCGCTGCTGAGAAACAGATCATTCTGACCGAGCAGAGTGCCATTCCTGAAGATCCTTACGAACAACTTCGAGTGGCGATTGCCGCTGTATTCAATTCCTGGGTGGGCCGCCGCGCGATCGACTATCGACGTGTAAACCGCATTCCCGATTCGCTGGGCACGGCGGTAAACGTACAGGCGATGGTATTCGGAAACATGGGCGCGGGAAGTGGTACCGGCGTCGCGTTCACACGCAATCCTTCGACAGGCAAAAAGGAACTTTACGGGGAATATCTCCTGAACGCGCAGGGCGAAGACGTTGTTGCAGGTATCCGAACGCCAAACCCGATCAACCAACTGAAGAACGAGTTGCCAGAAGTCTACGATCAGTTTGCTTCAATCGCGGGCTTGCTCGAACAGCATTATGGCGACATGCAAGACTGCGAGTTCACCATCGAGCGGGGCAAACTTTGGATGTTGCAAACGCGCACTGGCAAACGCAGTGGCGCTGCGGCCGTGCGTATCGCCGTGGAGATGGTTTACGAAAAACTGATCGACAAAGCCACGGCGGTAAAACGTGTCACTCCTGAGCAACTCGATCAACTTCTACATCCGACCGTCGATCCGAAGACGAACGCAACAGTGCTCGCGACGGGGCTTCCGGCAAGCCCAGGAGCTGCGCAAGGCCAGGTTGTCTTCAGTCCTGATGAAGCCGAAGAGATGGCACGCGAGGGCGCACGCGTGGTGTTAGTGCGGCTCGAAACTAGTCCTGATGATTTTCACGGCATGGTTGCAGCACAAGCCATCGTCACTGCGCGTGGCGGCATGACCAGCCACGCGGCAGTTGTCGCGCGAGGCATGGGCAAAACATGCGTGAGCGGCGCCAACGCCTTGAATATCGATTATGGTCAACAACAGTTCACCGTTGATGGCACTGTGGTCACCAAAGGCGAATGGATCACTGTTGACGGCTCAACCGGCCGCGTGTTTCTCGGGCAGGTACCTACGATTCAACCGACTCTCGAGACTGACTTTTACAAGCTCATGATGTGGGCCGATCAGTTTAGGCGGTTGCGCGTCAGGGCGAACGCCGATACTCCGCTCGACGCAAAGACCGCGCGGCAGTTTGGCGCGGAAGGAATTGGTCTTTGTCGCACCGAACACATGTTCTTCGGGGACCGGCGACTTGCGGCCATGCGCGAGATGATTCTCTCGGAAGGCGTCGGTGCGCGCGAGAAGGCGCTCGATAAGCTATTACCACTGCAAAGAAGCGACTTCATCGGGATCTTTCGCGAGATGGCCGGACTTCCCGTGACGATTCGCCTGTTGGATCCGCCGCTTCATGAGTTCCTGCCCAATGCCGAAGAGCTGAGCAGCGAACTCGCCGAGTTGAAAATGAAACTGAAAGCGGCAGGTTCGCTGAACGACATGGACCAGGTGCTCGACGAAATCGATCATAAACGAGCGTTGCTGCGCCAGGTGAATCGGATCCGGGAATCAAATCCGATGCTTGGCTTCCGGGGTTGTCGCCTGGGCCTGCTATTTCCCGAAGTAACAAAGATGCAATGCCGTGCGATCTTCGAAGCTGCCTGTAAAGTGCAGGGTGAACGCAAGAAGGTCGAGCTCGAAATCATGGTTCCACTAGTTTCGGTGAGTGAAGAGTTGCGGCAGCAAGCGGAACTCATTCACGAAGTCGCCAGACAGGTTATGGGCGAGCATGGCATGACCATCGAATACCTCGTTGGGACGATGATCGAGTTGCCGCGTGCGGCGCTGATGGCGGATCGGATCGCGGCGCACGCTCAGTTTTTCTCCTTCGGCACAAACGACCTTACACAAACTACGTTCGGGTTGAGTCGAGACGACTCGAGTCGCTTCCTCCCGAACTACATCGAACGAAAGATCGTGAGGGACGATCCGTTTCAGGTGCTTGATCGAGATGGTGTCGGGCAACTCGTAAGGATGGGTACAGAGCGTGGGCGCAGCGTTAAGCCGGAGCTCAAAGTCGGCATTTGCGGCGAGCATGGCGGCGATCCAAAGTCCATTGCATTCTGCAACGAGATCGGGCTCGACTACGTGAGCTGTTCGCCGTTTCGTGTTCCGGTCGCCCGTCTTGCTGCGGCACAAGCGGTTCTGAATCCCTCTGACGAAGAGACGATCAGCGCGCAGGTTTAGCCGCGGATCACACGGATCAAAACAGATCGGTGCAAATCCGTGAAAATCTGTGGCTTAATATCGCATGCCCAACTCAAAAGATCTCCAGCAGTTGCTGGAACGCATTCAACTTCGGCTGGATGAAAGCTTCGTTGGGATTGGTTCAGAAGTTTCCGATCTCCCGCCCGAAGACCTCGCCGAGCTGTTAAATCAACTCACTCTCTCGGAAGCCGCCGCCGTCGTTTCTATGCTTCCGCTCGCACGTTGCATCGAACTCTTCGACCAGCCCACGATGCGCCGACGCGCCGCTATTCTCGAACAATTAGAACCTTCTCGCGCGGCCACCATTCTCGAAGGTCTCTCAGCCGACGAGCGCACTGACGTTATTCAGAAAATGGGACTTCACGAACGGCATCGCATCTTGCCTAAGTTCAGTCCTGAAGTTCGCGCCGAGTTGGAAGACCTCCTTCAGTATCCCGACCACACCGCCGGCGGCATCATGACGACGGAGTTTGTGCGGCTCGATCCAAAGATGACTGTTGGCGACGCGCTCAAACACATTCGCGCGGTTGCGCGGGAGAAGGAATCGATTTACGCGTGTTACCTTATGGAGCCGGAAACTGACCGCTTGTTGGGTGCAGTGTCGTTGCGCGATCTGGTAATGGCTGAACTTGAACGCCCGCTGCTCGAGATGGTTCGTCGTAAACCTGTGACAGTGAATGTGCTCGACGATCAGGAGGCTGTCGCGCAGAAGATTGGAAAGTACAACTTGCTGGCGGTGCCTGTTCTCGAACAGGACGGCAGCGTTGTCGGCTTCGTGACTGTCGACGATGTGATCGACGTTTTGATCGAAGAACAGACCGAAGACATTCTGCGCATGGCCGCTGTTGAACCGGGCGCAATGGACAAGCCCTACTTTGATAATCCGATTTTCCGCGTGGTTCGAAAACGCATCGGTTGGCTGTTGCTCTTGTTTGTCGCCGGAACACTCACCAGCGCCGTTTTGCATCGTTTTGAAAGTGAGCTGGCCGCTGTAGTTGCTCTGGCATTCTTTATCCCACTACTGATCGGCACAGGCGGCAACGCTGGTGCGCAGACGGTTATGACTGTGATTCGGAGTCTCGCCCTTGGCGAACTTGGTGTGCGTCATGCGTGGCGCGTCGCGATTCGTGAGGCGACGACAGGAATGCTCGTGGGTTTGATGGTTGCGCCGATAGCGTTCGGTCAGGCATTGCTTTGGAGAGCATCGCTTGAACTTGCTCTTACGGTGTCAGTCACGATGTTTGCGATCTGTGTGTGGTCCACAACGGTGGGTTCGCTGGTTCCGATTCTGGCGCAACGCTTCGGCGTTGATCCGGCGGTGCTTTCTGCGCCATTGATTACTACGCTCGTTGACGCGACGGGTTTGATTATTTATTTCACGATTGCAAAAGCGATTATGGGCGTGTAGTTGTAGGGGCGGCCACGGAGGGCCGCCCCTACAACGATTCCTCCCGGTTATTTCATTCGGCGAAACGCGAAAGACATCGCCTTGCTTCCCTCGCCTGCGTCGACGCTGGCGGTCAGCGAATCATCGGCGCCTTTGCGATAGATGATCCGTTTCGGAAAATCGTGCTGTGGGTTTTCAAACACGGCTTCGGTCGCCGTTGCGAGGGTCAGTTTGAAATCGGTTCCGGGACAGCGAGCTTTAGGATGCGCAACGTAGTAAATTCCGTCGGCGCGCTGCTCGATACGCAGATACTCAAACTCAACCGTCTTATCGCCTGCCACGGTGCGACTCACTCCCATCATCGACCCGCCCGCAACCTGCGTCCAGTGTTCTTCAATCTGAGCCCTTCCGCCGGGAGCCGTTTTCCAGTCACCAGCAATCCATGAGATGTCGGCGAGCGTTGCAGTCTGCGTAGATGCGTTCGTTATCAAGAGCAACGTGAAGAAAACCGCGAGCGCACATCGTTTCAGCATTTGTGGTCTCCTAAGTCAAAAATCGGAACCGAGCGCGGTAGCGCCGGGTCGGTCTCATTCCATGGCGCCTTGGTTGAGCCACGGATCAGCGGACTAAAACACGCAACGAAGCAACAGTAAATTCTTTTCCAACTCCTTCGGATCAACCCGTAGATCCGCAGCGTGGGGATCCTCACCGTCGCTCGCCGGCCGGCATGTTTGATAAAAGTATTTAAGATCGAGAGCCGAGGATAGTGTGAAATAACAATTGTTAATGCGATCCGATTGATGTCGTAACTCGAGCACGCTGCCGCCTTCCCTCATGAAGAGCATGTTCGTAAGACCAGCGCCATGATTGGACACGATGTACCGGGCCCTCGCAGAAATCTGCACTTGCTGCTCGAACGAGAGCTCCTCTGCGCAAATGGTTTGAAATCCAAACCTGCACAGAATTTGACTGACCTCGTCTTCGTTGACGATCCTTCGCTTAGCCGCGTGGTGTCGGCTGATGTAAAGCCTTTCACTGGCTCCCTGATGGCCCGAGTTGCCGAATGCCGATAGTAGGACTCCTCGCACGCCACGAATCACCTCGTCGTTGAAGTGACCCGACGGCGCCGTGTGAGTCGGCATTAAGAGGCTTCTGCATTCGAGCACCTCGTTCCGTTCGATAAAGTCGACGGTCTTTACGGAGAAGGCTTTGAGAGACGACGTCACGAAATCCCGCTTGTCATAGCCTGAGGGTAACATCAGCACAAGATCGTTCAATCGATCTCGCACCACATATAGTCTTGTAAGAGCATCCGTCAGCCAGTGAAAATAGGTTTCGCTCCAGTAGTCAGTGATCCAGAGCAATTCCGTATCAAGCCGGCGAAGGCGACGGAGAAGATAATTGGTTGCAAAGAATTTGAAGATGCTTCGAAGCTTCCAATCTTCCAGGTGGTGAGGAAATGCAAACGACTCCGGCAATATTCTGATTCCCGAAAAGAGGAGACCTTCGGAACTTACGCGAATGTCTTGAAACTTTAGCAACCGGATCTCTGGAATTGCCCTTTCCAGATCGTGATCAAAGAGAGCGAGGTGATCCTGGTTGAAGTTTAAAGGCAGCTTTCGCGTTGAAACCGTCTCAGCGTGGATCGTCGTCAATACTTGTGGTGATGTGTATCTCGGCATAGCCTCAACAGTTTGATCTGTCAATCAGGAAGTATTCATTAATCTTGTCGAGGATGATCACATTCTGGGCGCACAGTTCATAACCGTGGCCTTTCATCATTCTGATGATTTGGGATTCGTTGGGGTCGAGTCCCTCGTCTTCGACTACGATAATCCTGGGCCTGAATCGCTTCCAATCGTTCGACTCCAGCACCTCGAAGTCGCGGCCCTCGACGTCTACGTTCATGAAATCTATAACCTGGCCATTCGGTAGATGTCGATCCAGAACATCGGCCAATGGAACAGTCGAGATCGAGATCTCCTTGCTTACCTCCTCCAACATTTCGATCTGCCGGAGAAAATCGGGCGAGAAACTATTCATTGGCGAATCCTCACCGATAAAGTAGTAAGTCATCGCTCCATGCTCGCTCGAAATTCCTACTTCGAGGTTGATGTCGCGGGGCCTGACTCTATCAAATAGTGTTTTACTTCCCGGGCGCGCTTCGATGTTGATACCCTGCCATCCGTTCAAATAAAAAAAGTAGGTATTAGAAAAAAGGGTCGGATGAAAAGCTCCCACGTCCACATAGAATCCCTTCATCTTGTCGGAACCAAGAATGTGCCGAAGAATCATGTCTTCACCGGCCGACGAAAACGAGGGCGCGTATGAGTCGTATCCAAGAAGGACTTTTTGAAAGGATCGCTTGATGCTGAGAGGCATCCAGCGTCTGGTTAGAGTTCGCAAACTTAGCATCGATTCATGTTTGGAGGTTCATGATATACAGAACGGACTTGCGCCTACAAACCATAGCGCCCAGAGCCATCACACGGTCCGAGGCGTCAAGCCCATTATCGACAACAGGAACTACCCGTTCATCAACCCATGCTGGTGAACGGGTTACGTCAGGGAGATTTTCCAAATCCTTGCGAGATATTCCCCAAGCAATCGGTGGGTTGGGGCCAATCTTCCGTCATCCCGGCTCTGAACAAAAGACCCGGGGCGGCCACGGAGTGCAACCCCTACAAAAGGGCTCACATTCCGAATACTCGCGTCGCGTCTTTGACTTTTTGTGCAAAGCCTCATCCTTCAAAAATATCGTGGCCTGGCAGTTGCTCAGGACTCTGATTGCATCAGCTTGACCCGCATGCGGTCTGAAGCCACAAGTCCGATGAATTATCTAAGCTATCTGGAGCGACGCCTCTACGAAGGCGCCAACTATCGGCTGCGCACCCTTGCCAAAGGACGGTTTGCCTCTAAGTGCCGGCCTACCTCTATCACCCTACTCATGACTGAGAGATGCAATGCTCGTTGCATCCACTGCGACATCTGGAAGACCCGCGGTAAGGAAGACTGGGCTTCGAGTGAGCAATGGCAAACGCTGCTGAAGGATCTACGCACCTGGCTCGGTCCTGTACAGGTCGTCTTCACTGGCGGGGAAGCGCTTCTGAATCCATCGACGATCGATCTCGTCCGTTATGCGAGTTCCATCGGACTGTTTGTCGAGCTACTCAGCCACGGCTTTTGGAAGGATCAAAACAAGATCGAGTCGTTGGCTATTGCGCGCCCGGCTCGAGTTACCATTTCGCTGGACGGAGTTGGGCCGGTCCACAACATTGTGCGTGGACGCGAGGAGTTCTTTAAACGAACCGAGAGGACAATTCACACGTTGCGGCTAATGCGCGAAACACTTCCTTCGGATCTGACAATCCGGCTAAAGACAGTCATCATGAGACAAAACCTCGACGATGTATGTAAGGTGGCCCACTTTGCTCAGCGTCTGGGTCTCGAGGTTTTCTACCAGCCGATAGAACAAAACTACAACACCGAAGAGGATTCCAACTGGTTCACCCACGGCGACACCTGGCCGGACGATATACAGCATGCAATCGAAGTGGTGCGGGAGTTGAAGCAGTTAAAGGGAGCTGGTCTTCCGATTGTCAACAGCGTGGCGCAAATGGATGCGATGATCTCTTACTTTGGAGATCCCTCCGCTCTACGGGTTGCAGTCCAGGGACACGCCGCACATGAGAAACAATTGTGTTGTAGCGCACTGACAATGCTTCAGATCCAGGCTAACGGAGATGTGACCACTTGCGCGGCAATGGCATCGGTTGGCAATATTCGGCAGCAGTCAATCCGGAAAATCTGGGAGACGCGTCCGCAATGGTGGGAGTCCGGCTGCTGCCTTGAGAGTCGACATTAGCCACGATAAACCGATGAAAACTTTTGTAGCGCGAGATATCGGCGAGGTTGAAAAGAATCAACGGTGGACCAGGTTGAGCAAAGAATAAAACTCAAAGAAACTTAGAGCACAAAAAGCACAATTGTCTTCGTTAAATCGTTTGTGATTTTTGTGCTTCCTTGAGGCCATTGGGGTGCCTCTCTCGCGCGCCAAAAAGATGCAAAATGCCGCACTGTGGCAAAACTCCGCGCTGAAGTACTGGCCGCATGTTTTCCTTCACCATCGCATGCACTAAAAACCTCGTCGATCTTGGTGGCACGTTCATTGCTTTTACACCATCGTCCGGAGGAGCTGTGATCGCTCAGCTTGAGTCTTTGAAGGCGAGGGCACTTTCGGAAAAAGACAATTAAGTTGGTCAAAAGAAGATAAAGATCTTTCGTTATGTGTGTTATCGCACAGACCCGCTCCTTGCCGGGAGGGCTAAATCAAATCCAGACGGGCGAGAATAGCAATGCCTCATTTTGAGACTATTGACTTTCGATAGGAATGGGTTATTGTCGCGATTGGTCTCGTTATTCGTTTTCTAATTCCGTTT
>Ga0256867_10000422_pt1 | contig 16698 bp, 16 predicted proteins | sample RVTome_15_FD_185939 | JGI IMG/M metagenome (GOLD analysis project Ga0256867, IMG submission 185939) | Soil microbial communities from uranium-contaminated site in the Upper Colorado River Basin, Wyoming, United States - RVT150D86 (HiSeq) ... | reverse complement strand
AGGCTTATACACCAAGCCTGCATACCGAGGCCGGATATAAGACTGCAGCCCACGCCACTCTGTCACCATCGAGAAAATCACTTGCCAAGCGGGGGGCGTCCATATAAGACGCCGAGATCGCCGAGAGCAACAATGCGATTGACGTTTCACGGTATTTGATGAGTTTGAGAAATGCCAGGAACACGAGACGATAGAAGTGATTCCGACAAATGATGGTTTTCTCTGCGTGCTCGGCGTCTCGGCGGTTCAATTAGGTTCTTCTAGGGTTCGCTCAGCGGTAAGGATTCCGTTCAAGGAGAAGTAATGGCGAAGATGAGATGCGGCGTTGCCGCGGTGCAGGCGCTGCGCTCGGCGGGCGTCACCAAAATATTCGGGCTGATGGGCTCGAGCGTGCTCGAGATGTACGACGCGCTCTACGACATGAGGGACATGGCCTACATCGGCGTGCGGCACGAGAACTGCGGCGCACACATGGCGGACGCCTACGGCCGCGTGACGCAGACGCCCGGGCTTTTCATCTGCGGGCAGGCGGGGCCGGGATCGGCCAACATGCTGCTCGGGCTCGCGGCGGCGAAACTCGCGTATTCGCCGCTCGTGGTGATCACGGGCCTGCCCTCGACCGAGCACCTGGGCCGCGACGCGTTCCAGGAAATCGACCAGCAGACGCTCTTCCTTCCCGTCACCAAGCGCGTCATGACGGTGCCGCGGGCGGACCGCATCCCCGAGTTCATCCTGGAAGCCTTCCGCATCGCCGACGCGGGCCGCCGCGGCCCGGTCGTGGTGCAGATCCCGCGCGATCTCTTCAACGAGGACATCGACGTGGACATCCCGCCGCCGGGATCGCGGGCACCCGTCGCCGGCGGGGCGGTTGACCGCGCGACGCTCGAGAAGGTGAAGGCCCTGCTCGCAGCGGCCCGTGCGCCTGTCATTCACGCAGGCGGCGGCATCAAGTGGAGCCGGGCAACGGCGCCGCTGCTCGCGCTCGCGGAGAAGCTGCAGCTTCCGATCACCACGTCTGCGGCGCATGGCGATCTCGCGCCGATCGACCATCCGCTTTACGCCGGCACGGTCGGCGCGCGCGGCAACCCGGTCGCGAGCGGGCTCATGCGCGAGGCCGACGTCGTGCTCGCGCTGGGCACGCGCCTGGGGTTCAACACCACGCGCTACCAGTACGAGCATCTTTCGCAAACGGCGAAGATCGTTCAGGTCGATATCGACCCGGTGGCCGTCGGGCGCTACTTTCCCGTCGCGGTCGGTATCGCCGGTGACGCGGGCGCGGTGACCGCGGCGCTGGCCGAAACGGTCGAGGCGATAGCCCCAGAGCGCGTGCCATGGAAGGCCCGCAACGACAAGTTCGTGAAGGACCGCCAGCAGCTCTGGCAGGCGCGCGCCGAGGCCGCCAATCGCAATGGCAAGCCGCTCCACCCCGACACGATTTTCGCCGAGCTGCGCAAGGTGGCGCCGCGCGATGCGCTCTTCACGATCGACGCCGGAACGACGTGCCTGCAGGCAACCGATCAGCTGCCGTATTACGTGCCGCCGGCGCTCGTGGCGCCGCTCGACTGCGGCAACATCGGCTTTTCGTACGCCGCGGGGCTCGGCGCGAAAACGGCGGCGCCGGAACGCACGGTGATCTCGCTCATGGGTGACGGCGGATTCGGTATGACCATGGGCGAGATGAACACGGCGGTCATGCACGACATCCCGACCATCGCCCTCGTCATGGACAACGGGACATGGGGCGCGGAGATCGCCTACCAGCGCGACTTCTACAACAAGCGCTACATCGGCGCGCACGTGCAATCGCCGCGCTACGACGAGGTAATGAAGCTATGCGGCGGCGCGGGGTACTTCGCGTCCGGGCCGGGCGAGACGGCGGACGCGATCAACCAGGCGATGAAGGAGCGCAAGCCCGCCGTGATCCACGTCAAGGTCGACCCGGAAGCGGTGATCAGCTTCAGGACCGACGCCCTCAAGAAGCGGTGACCGGTGCCCAGTCACCCCAAGGCGAGAGGCGAGAGGCGAAAAGGGGAGGCACGTGATCAACGATTTTCCTTCATCCTTTGAAGGAGTCCGCGCTCCGTGAACACTTCGACCGCCGCGCGGACGCTGGTGTTGGAGGCGGGAAAGCCGCAGTAGACCGCGGCCTGGAGAAAAACCTCGTAGATCTCGTCCGGGGTCGCGCCGTTGTTGAGCGCGCCATTGATGTGGCCCTTGATTTCGTCGGGCCGGTCGAGGGCTGCCAGCATGCCGAGCGTCACCAGGCTTCGCACCTTGAGCGGCAGCCCCGGCCGCGACCAGACCGTTCCCCACGCGATCTCGGTGACGAGCTCGTAGTGCTTGCGCGTCAGCTCGTCGCCGCGCCCGGCGCGCCGCTTGATGTGCGCTTCGCCCATCACCTTGCGGCGGACGGCCATGCCCTTCTCGTACAGCTCCGATGCCATATATGTCTCCTCTCAGTTCGATACTCGCCAAACAGCAGGCTGCTCTATCTGCCGGTACGACAAAAGGGGCTGCGATGGCAGCCCCTTTCGCCTTCTGACTTCGGGATCCCCGGTCACCGGTCACGGGCCACAGGGCACGACTCTTAATGAAGGTGCTTGCCGCGCGGATGCAACTGGATGACCGTGGAAGAGGATGACCCCGCGCCTTCGCCCGTCTCCTTGCGGGCAGCCCAGTCCTGATCGACGAGCTGCGTGACGAGCGCTGCCACCTGACCCACTTCCGCCTGGCCCAGATGCCGCGACAGCATGGTCGTCACGTCCTCCATGACGCACTGGCGGCGGAACTCGTGGATCGACTCGGCCGTCGGCCCCACGAACATCTGGTAGAACTCGTCCTCGCCGTTCTCGGGGTAGTAGGTGACCTCGATCTCGGACGACGTTTCCGTCAGCGGCCCGATGTTCTGGAACGCCTCGGCAAGACGGCTCTGGAAGCTGCGCCCGACGTCGCCCGTCCAGCAGATGGTGAGCGTGCGCTCGCGCGGGTCGAACTGTATGCCGGGTTCCTCGCGCTCCAGGCTCGCGGTCTCCGCGATCGTGTCGACGTCGAGATACTCGAGCCACGGGCGCAGGGCGTTCTCGATCTGCGACAGGCGCACGCCCCGCCCCAGAAAGATGTTGCCGTGCACGTGAACTTCGATGCGCATGCTGTGCCCCGGACGGCGTCGCGAAGAAATGGGCGATCAGAATAGCACACCCTGGGTGCTTTTCGAATGGCGGATAATATCTACCTGACTGCGACAGTGCCAGGAGTTGTAATGAAAAACACCTGCTCGCTCGTGCTGGCGTCATTGGTTTGCCTGGGTGCGGCGGCAGGCTGCGACATCGGGACCGATGCCGCGACGCGCCTCGCTTACGACATCGAGGCGGGCGCCGGGCGATTGGGCGGACAGAACGGCGCGAAGCACAGCATCAGGCACAGCACGCCGTCGAAAGCAGGCGAGTGCACCGGCCCGTATAGGGTGCAGGTCGACAAGGTGGGGGCGATCGTCATCTGGTGCAAGGACGCGGCCGGCCGCACCGTTTCGAGCCATAGCACCACGTACCACGCCCGCTTCATCGATACGCCTCGAACCTACATACTGGACAAGCCGGCGGGAGCTACGCTGACCATCGACATCGAAAGACGCAACGGCCGGGCCGTCGTGACCGATGTTCGTTGATGTGACTCATCGGAGACTTGATGGAGGATCCCGGCAACCTGAAGCGCACCATCAAGGCGCTGGCCTTCGACCAGTACGGGACGATCGTCGACATGCAGAAGGGGCTCACGCAAGCCGTCACGCCCTTCCTTCGGCAGAAGGGCTGGACCGGAGAGCCCAACAGCTTCGTCACCTGGTGGCGGCGCACGCACTTCGAGAACTCCATGATCGACGCGCTGTGCGATCGCGGGCACACGCCGTACCGGCAGATCGGTGAGCGCGCCGTGGCGCACGTCATGGACCGCTGCGGCATTAGCTACACGCAGGACGAGGTTCGCCGGCTTGTCAGCGAGATCGAGAAGCTGAAGCCGTTTCCCGATGTCGTGGCGGCGCTCGTGAGGCTCAGGAGCAGCGGATACAAGCTGGCGATCCTGTCGAACGGCGATCGCGACATGCTGAAGGCCGCCGCGCCGCACATCGGGTTCGCGTTCGATCACGTCATTTCGGTGGAGGAAGCGGGCTACTTCAAGCCGCACTGGAAGACCTACGCGAAGGCCGAGGAAATCATCGGCGAGGATCGCTCGAGCATCCTCTTCGTGGCCAATCACGCCTTCGACTGCATTGGCGCAAAATCCTACGGCATGCGGACGGCCTTCATCGACCGGCGCAAGCGCCCTTTCGGGCACACGCCGCATCAGCCCGATCTCATCGTGGGCGATTTTTCCGGGCTGGCCGACGCGCTGGCGTGATGACCCCGTTTGGCTCTCAGTTACTTGAGGTGTTTGCCGAAGAAGTCCATCGTGCGGCGCCAGGCGAGCTTGGCTGCTTCCGGGTCGTACTTGAGGATCGGCAGCTTCTTCGAGTCCGCCGTCTCGTTGGCGAAGGCGTGCTTGGCGTTGTAGCGGTGGAACTCGAATTTCACCTTCGCGTCGCGCAACTTCTTTTCGAGCTCATCGACCTTGGCGATCGGAAAGGGGACGTCCTCGGTCGCCCAGTGGCCCATCAGCGGCGCCTCGATTTTTGACGCATCGACGTACTCGAGCGGCGGGTAGCCGTACCAGGTGACGGAAGCATCCGCCTCCGGCACGTTCACTGCTGAAAGGACCGTGAGCGCGCCCCCCATGCAAAACCCGGTCACGCCAACCTTCGCGCTGCCTGAAGCCTTGAGATGCTGGACTGCGCCGCGCACATCCTGCCCGGCCGCATCGCCGAAGTTGAGGTTGGTCATCAGATGCTCGGCTTCATTGGCCTCGAGCGCCACCTTGCCGCGGTAGAGGTCCGGCACCAGTGCCCGGTAGCCGCCCGCAGCCAGCTTGTCCGCGACGCCCTTGATCTGGTCATTGAGGCCCCACCACTCCTGGATCACCACGAGGCCCGGCGCTGCGCCGCTTTTTGCTGGCTCCGCGAGGTACCCGTTCACGGACTGCGCGTCCGGCCGCTTGTAGCTGATCATCTTTCCCATTGTTTCTCCTCCAATAGCTCGTTACTCCAGACGCCGCCCCCAAATGGATCGTCTTTGAGCGGCTTCTTCCTTCGTCCCTTGTCCCTCATCCTTTTGCCTTGAGGAGCCCGAGCTCCTCCAGAATCGTGCGCATCTCGGCACGCTCGCGCTCAAGGTGGTCCCAGAGCGCTCCTCCGTAAAGGGGCATCGGCGTCCAATAGTAACGCGCGAGCTCGCCCTTCCACTCGTTTGTGGCGGTCGCCGCCTCGAGCAGCATTTCCCAGAAGCGGATCTGATCCGCGCTGATTCCGCGCGCGCCGGTGATCCCGCGCCAGGAGCCGATCACGCAATCGACAGACTGCTCGCGCCACGTTGGCGCTTTCGCGAACGACCCGTCGAGGCGCTCCGGAGCCGAGACGGCAAGAGCGCGCATCTTGCCGGCTTCGAGTTCGTTCGCCGCGCTCGCGGCGGTGACCGCGGCGACCTCAGCGTTGCCCGCAAGAGTGTCCGCGACCGCGTCCAGCGCCGAGTCGAACACCCGAAGCTTCGGCGCCCGCACGTCGCCGTCCGCCTGGCGGATGACCTTTGCGAGCGCGACGTGATTCGGATTGCCGAGCGAGGTTGAAAGCGCAATGGTAACCGACGCCGCACGTTTCGCGAAGTGTGCGAGGAGATCCTCGCCCCGTTTGAAAGGCGAATCGGACGCGACGACAAAAGCGATGTACTCCGTATAGAGGATGGCGAGCGGCGTGAAAGCGCGCTCGTGATAAAACGGAGCGGCGCCGAGCAGGTGATCGGTCGTGAGGTTCACCGAGCTCACCGACACCAAATGCGGATCGCCCGCGCGGGCGTCGAGATAAGCCCAGCATTTCCTCGCCCCGTCGCCCGGCACGTTGTTGACGCGGACCGGACGATCCGACAGGCGGTTCGCCGCGATCGCTTTCGCCAGCGCGCGTGCAGCGCGATCCAGTCCGCCTCCGGGAGGCGTGCCGGCGACGATCTCGAGCTCGCGCTCCGGATGCCAGGCCATTGAAGTCATAGAAGAAAGCCGGTTTCAAGCGCCGATAATCGCAAGTAGACGCGGCGCAACGGGAATTGTATTAACTTATGCCAGTTTGCGGTCTGCGGTCACGAGGTTTATCGGGATATTGAGATGCGTTCCGACATTTTCGCAAGACTGGCGCTCGCCGTGCTGGTCGTAACGCTGGCCGGCGCATGCGCGGAGCTGCGCGGGCTGTTCGAGGGCGTTCCGGACCGCTACGAAAAGTGGGCGGGCTTGATCGACGAGATGCGCGCGTATGAGCGCCGGATTGGTTTCAGCGAGACCCCCAATTTCCTCCAGATCGCGGAGGACCAGGAGTCTTTCACTTACTGCGGGCATGCATCGCGCTTTCGACTGCCGTACTCGTACGAGGACCCGGCGATCCGGTGGACGCACGGCGTGAGCAGGGAGGAGTGCCTGGCGCTCGGGCGCGACGAGGACGTCTACTTCGACGAAGCGGAGGCGCTGGGCGAGATCGGCACGCCGCTCACGCGCTCGATGCTGGACGCTCCGCTCGAGCGCTTCCTCTATCTCGTCTTTCACGAGGACTGCCACGATCAGTTCGATTTTCCGGCCGGCGTCGAGGAAGCGCTCTGCAACGTCATCGCGTACCAGGCAATGGTTGTCTTCGCGCGAGACAGGTTTGGCCCGACGAGTGCCGAGCACGCCCTGGTGGCGGGCTACGTGGACGCGCAAGCGGAGCGCTCCTTGCTCACCAGGGCCTATTACCGGCGACTCGCAGTTCTCTATGCGCGCTATGGACTGAAGGAGCTGTCGGAGCAGGCACTGCTCAACGAGCGCGACCGCGTGCTCAGGCTCGCCGAGCGCGTCCTCGCGCGCGAGGCGGGATCGCTCAACAACGTGAGCATTGCGACCGACATGACCTACGACCGCCACTATCCGTTATTCGTCAGCATCCACGGTTTCCTCGGCAGCGACCTCGCGCGCACGGTCCACTTCTTCAGGACGGTGGATGCGCGGAAACCTGCTCCGGAGCAGGTGATGAAACAGCGGGGGCTTCGCGACGAGGACAGCGTGGACTTCGTCCGCGGGTACGAGGCCGCAGTGATCGAGACGATCAGGAGAGAGCTCGACCTGCTCCGCTGATGCGTGATCGGTGATGGGTGAAAAGTGACGAGTCACTAAACTGCGGGACGTAACGGCGGTCAGCCGACGCGAACGGGCGCGGGCTCCGGTTGACGGCCGTCGGGCATGAAGAAGATCAGGAAGTTCGCGAGGATGATCGTTCCTGCGAGGAAGAGAAATCCCGTGTAGATGTCGTATTGATCGGCGATCATGCCGAAGAGCAACGGCGACACGCTGCCGCCGATGGCCGTCACGCCGAACTGCAGCCCGACGCCGCTGCCAGCGAGGTGCCTGGGGGTGCACTCCACGGCCCAGGCCTGGAGGACGGGGCGCATGGCGTAGAGGAAGAAGCCGACCAGCGCGACGAAGAGGATGAACCACGCGCTCTTCCCCGCGAGAGCCATGCCGAGGATCGTGACGCCGGTGAGCACCATGCTCGACATGACGATGCGCCTGCGGCCCATCTTGTCGGAGAGGTGGCCCGCAACGGGTCCTGCTATGAAGCCGGCGACCTGGAGCAGTGTCAGGCACACCCCGGTGATGAGGGGCGAGTAGCCGAGCTCGTAGGCGAGGTAGACCGGCAGAAACGTCAGCAAGCCGACCTGGGTCATGGTGCGGAACGCCGAGCCGATCGATACCAGCACCAGGCCGCGGTTCCGCAAGAGTCCCGAGAACCCGCGCAGATAACTCCTGAAGCCGCGATTGGCCGAAGCGCTATCGGTGTCGTCGCGGTTGGTCGAGATCGAGAACGCCCCGAGCAGCACGAGGATCAGCACCGCCATCACGAGGCCGGGCACGACGTTCACCACGACCACGGCACGCCAGCTCATCCATGCGAGGAGGGCGCCGATGACGACCGGGGCGATCGCCTCGCCGAGATTTCCACCCATGCCATGGAAGGAGAGCACGAGGCCCTTGCGCTCGGGATAGCGCAGCGCGAGCGTGGGGATCGCGGCCGGATGCCAGATATTCCCCCCGATGCCGACGAGCGTCACGCATACGAGCAGCATCCAGAAGTTGTGCGTGAGGCTCATCAACGCGTAGGGGAAGCCGACCCAGAAGAGGGAAGCGGCCATGAGATAGCCTTTTTTCCCCACCATGTCGACGAACATGCCGCCGGGCAGGTTCGAGATCGCGCCGACGAGGTGCTGCGTCGTCATGATGAGGCCGATCTCGGTGTACGAAAGCCCGAGCTCCTTGCCGATCAGCGGCAGGAGCAGGTAGAAGGTCGCCGTGTACCAGTGCGTGAGGGCGTGGCCGGCCGAGATCAGCCACACGTCCTTGAAGGAGCGCGCGGCAGCTGCGGTGGTCGTTGCGGCAGTGTTCACAATGCGGGCTGGCGTGTGCGCGAGGCATGCTGATCATACCATCGCCGCGACGGGGCTCACAGAGGGAAGCGTATAATTCCTGACGCTCCACGATAAGAACTTCCCGCCGGTCTGCGATGCGAACCGACCTCGAACGCTTCTTCAATCCCCGCGCCATCGCCATCATCGGCGCGTCTCAGGACCTCAATACGATCAGCGGACAGCCGTTGAGATTTCTCAAGGGGCACGGCTATCAGGGCAAGCTCTACCCGGTGAATCCCCGCTACCAGGAAGTGGCGGGCTTCACGTGTTACCCAACGCTCGCGGAAGTGCCCGAAACGCCGGATCTCGCGCTGATCCTGGTGAACGCGTCGCGCGTTGCAGACATGCTGCGCCAGTGCGGGCAGAAGGGCGTGCCCTTCGTCATCATCTTCAGTTCCGGATTCTCCGAGATGGGAGGAAAAGGCATCGCCTTGCAGCAGGAGCTCACGGCGATCGCGCGCGAATTCGGGATCGGTGTCATCGGGCCGAACTGCCAGGGCATGATCAACGTTGCCGACCAGGTCTACGCCGGCTTCGGGTCGGTGTTCAACGCGCACTACGAAGCGGGCCCGGTGAGCATGGTTTCGCAAAGCGGCGGGTTCGGATTTTCGGTGATGAACCTCTCCTCGCTCGAAGGCGGGCTGCCTTTCCGGCAGATGGTGACGACCGGCAACGAGATCGGGGTCTCGAGCCTCGATTTCATCGATTACTACATACGCGATCCGAAGACGGAAATCATCGTGGGCTACATCGAGGGTCTCAAGGACGCGCGCCGCCTGATCGAGGTCGGCGAGCGGGCCATGGCCGCGCGCAAGCCCATCCTCATGTGGAAGGTCGGCAACACGGAGCAGGGGCAGAGAGCCGCCGCCTCGCATACGGCGAATCTCGGCGGCGCGATGACGCTCTACAAGGCCGCGTTCCAGCAGGCCGGCATCATCCAGGTGGACGACATCGAGGACGTCGTCGACTACGGGCGCGGATTCCGTTGCGGGCGGCTGCCCGAGGGTAACCGGCTTGCCATCATCACCATCTCGGGCGGCGCGGGAATACTGATGACCGACGAGTGCATCGGGCGCGGCATGCAGGTGCCGCCGCTCTCGGGCGAGACCGCGGCCAGGCTGAAGGAGTTCGTGCCGAGCTTCGGCTCGCTCGTGAACCCGGTCGACGTCACCGCCGCGATCTTCAACGACACGAGCCTCATCAACCGCACGCTCCAGGTCATCGTGGATGATCCCAACGTCGATTGCGTGGCGATGATCAACGCCTCGCTGCAAGGCGAGCTCGCGGAAAAGATCGCGCGCGAGATCGTCTCCGTGGCGGGCAACACCACGAAGCCGATCTTCATCGCGTGGAGCGCGCGCGCGAGCGTCGCGCCGGAAGCCTACGCGGCGCTCGACGCGGCACGCATTCCGCACTACCGCTCGCCGGTGCGCTGCGGGCGCGCGCTCGCGGCGCTCTCGGGCTATGCTGAATCGCTGCGCCGCTTCGCCCGGACACGCAGCGAGGCGCCGCTCAAGCTCTCGGTCGAGGCGGCGCGCGCGGCGATGTCGGGAGCGACCTCGGACGTGAGCGAGCACGCGGCCAAGCAGCTTCTCGCCCAGTACGGCATTCCGGTCACGCGCGAGGAACTTGCGACGAGCGGGAAGAGCGCGCAGGCCGCGGCAAAACGCATCGGCTTCCCGGTTGCGCTCAAGGTCCAGTCCCCCGACATCCCGCACAAGACCGAAGCGCGCGCGGTACGGCTGGGCGTGGCGTCCGAGCGGGACGTTGCGCCGGCGTACGACGAAGTGCTTGCCAACGCGCGTGCTTACAGGAAGGATGCCCGGATAGAAGGCGTTCTCGTGCAGGAGATGGCGGGCGATGGCGTGGAGGCGATCCTGGGTGCCGTGAACGATCCCTTGTTCGGACCGGCCGTGATGTTCGGCCTGGGCGGCATTTTCGCGGAGGTCCTGAAGGATGTCGCGTTCCGCCTTGCGCCGATCACGCCTTCGGAAGCGCGCAGGATGATCGAGGAGATCAAGGGCTACCCGGTCCTGGCGGGCGCGCGCGGGCGTGCGCCGGCGGACGTCGATGCGCTCGCCGATGCGCTCGTTCGCCTCTCCGCGGCGGCGGTCGACCTGGGGGAGAATTTTTCGGAGCTCGACGTGAATCCGCTCTTCGTGTACGAGAAGGGGAAGGGGGTAAAAGCGGTCGACGCCCTGATCAAGCCGCGGGTTCGAAAGAACGGCAACTCAACCGCCGATGAACGCCGATGAACGCCGATCAATTTCCATAGGTCGAAAACCGCAGACCCCGGTTGTCTTGAAAGTCACATTTAGCTGCAGATAAACGCGGATACCCGCGGACGGAAAACGGTGCAAATCAATGGACTTCTTTCTCATCGGCGTTAATCGGCGTGCATCGGCGGCTAAATGAAACTGGTTCTGGATTTTCCGCGCTTTTTATATAGAGTAATCTGTGTTGATCTGCGTTCATCTGCGGCTTATCAGGGTGTTTGACGGCTTCTAGCGACGCGAAAGATGCCAATCCAGCTCTCTCCTGAAGCGCGGCAGTTCTGCGAGGCGCTGCGGCGTTTCGTCGAGCGCGAGGTCGAGCCGCGCTCGCGCTGGATCGAGGAGCACGACGCGATTCCGGATGAGCTCATGCAGAAGGCGCGCGAGCTCGGGCTCTTCGGAATCACAATCCCCGAGGAATTCGGGGGCGCGGGATTCGATCTGGCGGGCAAATGCGCGGTCGAAGAGGAGCTGGGGAAATCAAATTACGGCTTTGCCAGCGTGATCGCCAATCACACGGGAATCGCGACGACCGGTATCGTCTCCCTTGGCACGGAGGCACAAAAGCGCAAGTACCTCCCGCGCATGGCCACGGGCGAGCTGATCGGCTGCTTTGCGCTCACCGAGCCCGAGGCGGGCTCCGACCCCGCGTCGATGCGCACCGCGGCGGTGAGGAAGGGCGACCGCTACGTGCTCGAGGGCGAGAAGATCTACATCACCAACGCCGGCATCGCCGGCCTCATCACGGTCATGGCCGTCACCGACAAGGCAAAGGGCGCGAAGGGCATCTCCGCCTTCCTCGTCGAGCGCGGTTTCCCGGGGCTCAGGATCGGGCGCAACGAGCTCAAGATGGGCATGCACGGCGTGACCACCGCCCCCGTCGTCTTCGACCGTTGCGAGGTTCCGGCCGAAAACCTGCTCGGGGCCGAAGGCATGGGCTACGTGCAGGCGTTGAAGACGCTCACCTGGGGCCGCGTGACGATCGCCGCGCGCTGCGTGGGCATGATGGACAAGCTGATCGATCGCAGCGCCGCGTACATGAAGGTGCGCACCCAGGGCGGGCGCCCGATCGCGCAGTACCAGGGGCTGCAGTGGATGCTCGCCGACATGGGTGTCGCGCGCGACGCCTCGCGGCTGCTCGTCGAGCGCGCGTTGCAGACCTTTGCGCGCGGCGAGCGCGGCACGCTGGAAGCCTCGGTGGCGAAGCTTTTCGCAACCGAGGCGCTGGGCAAGGTGGTCGACAGCGCCGTGCAGATCCACGGCGGCATGGGCTACATGCGCGAGGCAGGCATCGAGACGGTGTATCGCGACGCCCGCATCACCCGGATCTATGAAGGCACCTCCGAGATTCAGCGCAACATCATCGCGCGCGAGCTGCTGAAGGATTGACGAAGCAGATGGCGGTCACCATAAGACACGCAACGACGGCCGACGCAGCCGAGATCGCGCGCATGGTCAAGGCGCTGACCGACGAGATCATCGCGCTCATCGGGCATGAGCACTTCGACGTCGAGGAGAGCACCAGCGCGGCGCTTGCCCGGGAATGGCTCGAGAGCGGCACGTACGCTGTCTACCTTGCGCTGGACGATGCGGACGGGCGGCCGATCGGCATCGCCACCCTGTGCGAAAGCCGCTCGGTCTACGCGCAGGGTGCGTTCGGGATCATTCAGGAGTTCTACGTGGCGCCGCCCTGGCGCTCGCAGGAGGTCGGCACGCGTCTCGTCGATGCATGCGTGCGGCACGGGCGCGAGGCCGGATGGAAGCGCCTCGAGCTTGCGACCCCCCCGTTGCCCGAGTTCGCGCGCACAGTGAGCTTCTACAAGGACAACGGATTCGAGCCCACGGGCGGGCGGAAAATGAAGCGTGACCTGTAGCAGGGCCTGCGCGGGCTGAAGTCCGGGCCCTGCGTGATCCCTGTGTTCTCTGTGGCTGATTTGGATTTGGGGGTGCGATGGCGACGGTGAAGGAACTGATGAATCTGGACGGCCGCGTGAGCGTCGTGACCGGCGGCGCGACCGGGCTGGGGCTGCAGATGGCGCGGGGGCTCGCCGAGGCCGGGTCGCACGTCGTCGTGTGCTCGCGCAAGCTCGAGAACTGCGAGCAGGCCGCCCACGAGCTGGAAAAGCTCGGCGTGAAGGCGCTGCCGGTCGCGGCCGATGTGACGAAACCGGAACAGGTTGAGGCGGTCAAGGCGGAGACCTTCAAGAAGTTCGGGCGGGTCGACGTTCTCGTCAACAACGCCGGCCGCGCTTGGGTCGCGCCGCCCGAGGAGATGCCGCTCGATCGCTGGCAGCAGGTGATGGACCTCAACATCACGGCACCCTTCATCTGCTCGCAGGTCTTCGGGCGCGAGATGATCAAGGCGAGGCGCGGCAGCATCATCAACATCGCCTCGATCGCGGGCCTGAGGGGCCGCGATCCGAAGGCTTACAACTCCGTCGTCTACTCGACGAGCAAGGGGGCGCTCGTCAACTTCACGCGCGACCTCGCAGTGAAATGGGCGCAGCACGCGATCCGCGTGAACTGCATCTGCCCCGGGTTTTTCGTGACCCCGCTCAACCAGAAGCTCTATGAGCGCAACCGGGACGCGATCGACAGCCGGATCCCGCTCGGCCACACCGGCGGGCCGGATGACCTCAAGGGCATCGCCGTGCTGCTCGCTTCCGACGGCTCCGCCTTCATCACGGGCGCCATCATTCCGGTGGATGGCGGCACCATCGCTTGGTAAGAATGACCCTAGATTCGGTAAGGGGCCGGACGAACTAGATGTATTGAGCCGTCAAGGTGCCGACTAACAGCAAGAGCAAGAACTAGCTGCGGATCGACGCCAATCACCACCGCTGATATCAAGCGGGACAAGCCCAGGATGCAAGAATTTCTCTTGCGAGTTGACGTCTAGACGTCTAGAATTCATTTCGTGCCTAGGACCCAACAAAAATCAGCCGCCAAGCATCGTCCAGGTTCTGTCCGCGATGCCATTGTTCAGGTCTTGTCTGACAAACCTGACGGGGCGTCGATCAAGGAAATAGAGAGTGGAGTCGCACTGCGCATTGGCGCGGTTCCTTCGTCCTCCATCCGATCGTATCTGCGATTAAATACCCCGGAACTGTTCGTCCGGATGGAGCGCGCGCAGTATGCTTTGAATTTTGACGACACGGCGCAAGCACCAAAGAAGAAAGAGCCTGCCCCGATACGGTTTCGCTCTAAGGCCTTCGGTCGATCGGTAATGGTGCACGGGGACTGCGAAGACTGGTTACGGGCACAGGATCCGAACAGCATCCATGCGGTCATTACCGACCCCCCTTATGGTCTCGTCGAGTATTCTGCTGAGCAGCAGGAAAAACTCCGAAACGGCAAAGGTGGCGTATGGCGCATCCCACCAACGTTCGATGGCGCCAAAAGGTCGCCATTGCCGCGTTTTACCGTCTTGACACCCAATGATCTTCGATCATTGGAGGAGTTTTTCTTTTCCTGGGGGCGAACGCTCCTGCCCGCATTGGTGCCAGGCGCGAATGTACTGATAGCCAGCAATCCGCTGCTATCTCACGTCGTTTCGGGAGCGATCGCGCGGGTAGGCTTTGAACGACGTGGGGAAGTCATTCGCCTTGTAATGACGATGAGGGGCGGCGATCGCCCCAAGGCGGCGCATGAGGAATTTCCCGACGTTAGCGTCATGCCAAGGTCAATGTGGGAGCCTTGGCTAGTATTCCGGAAACCGATCGAAGGGCGTGTCCAAGACAACCTGAGAAAATGGAAAACTGGCGGTTTTCGTCGACCGTCGCCCGAGAGGCCATTTGGCGATGTTATTCAGTCTGGACCGACCAGGGCGTCAGAGCGGTCTCTAGCGCCCCACCCCAGCCTCAAGCCGCAGGCGTTCCTGAGGCAGTTGGTCCGAGCAGTGTTGCCACTTGGGGAGGGCATCGTCCTCGATCCCTTCGCAGGATCTGGATCGACAATAGCGGCAGCGGAGGCGGTTGGATATCGCAGTGTAGGAATCGAAAGGGATGCTCGCTATTTTGACCTTGCATGCGACGCGATTCCGACACTGACGAAGGTGCAGGTACGGTTATAGGCCTAAAACCGATAGATCCAGTTGGCCCGAAGTTTCTCGATGCCTTCCTTGTGCAGTGTCGCGGTTCTCGTGCCTAACTCTCCTCGCGGGTTCTTGCGGAAATCTTTGGTGGTGACTTTCCCGAGGTAAACCTCCGTAATCGTCATGGGCTTTCTATTTATTGCAGGCTCTGTGGCATTGTCCACCTCATAGACAAAAACGCACATCCATTGATCTCTCGCGCCGTGGGTGTCCACAGCGCCACCCGCCTTCCTGGTTGTCTTGACCTCCACCCCCTCCGAGCCAGCCTTGACCTTGTTGTCCGGATAAATCCCCTTAACGATCAGATCGGGATGTCCATTAAAGTATCGGTTCTCCGTGAGGCTTCTCGAGTGCTTGGCCACACTCGCTGTGAACATGTCCGAAAGTACTCCTGACATGATGGCGGGCCTGAGCATCTCATCCAGCCGCTCAAGGCCCTTGGATGCAAGCTGCGTATTTACGTCGAAAAAGAAATCGTAGATATCCTGAATGGCCAATTCGAAGTCCTTCAGCCTAAGCTCGAACGGCAACTTGGCCTCGGGATTGAATTTTGCGGTGTTGACGGTATTGCGCTGTAGCACGGCAATGGGTCAGAGCCTGAATGCGTTATCGCTGGATATGATAAATGAATCTAGTCTAACGGGTGTTCCTGAGATCGATGTAGTAAATCCATGATCCGACCTCGGCTACCTCATAACTGTGTCGGCCACCGGCGGTGAGTTCGGCGTGGACAGAGTGTTAACATCCGACCTTCCCAGTTCACTCCGGACACAAGTAGCTATGGAAAGCAAAGGCCGCCAGCTCAGGCAACTCATCAACGCGCCCGATATTCTCGTCACGCCGGGCGTCTACGACGGCTACAGCGCGCGCCTTGTCGAGCGCATGGGATTCAAGTCGGGATCGATAACGGGCGCCGGCACGTCGGAGAGCCGGCTCGGCTGGGCCGACCGCGGCGTGATGGGGCTCGACGAGAACGTCGCGAACGCCCGGCGGCTTGCGGACTGCACCAATCTGCTCCTGCGGGCCGACGCGGACACCGGATACGGCAACGCCATGAGCGTCTACTTCGCGACGCGCGCATTCGAGAAAGCCGGTGTCGCGGCCGTCATGTTCGAGGACCAGGTGTGGCCCAAGCGCTGCGGGCACATGGCGGGGAAAAGCGTCATCGGTTCCGCAGAGATGGTGCAGAAGGTGAAGGCAGCGGTGGATGCGCGCGTCGACCCGGACTTCATCATCATCGCACGCACCGATGCGGCCGGCCCGATCGGCGTCGACGAGGCGATCGACCGCCTCAATCAATATGCCGAGGCCGGTGCAGACTGCCTCTATGCCGACGCGCTGCTCTCGAAGGCGGACATCGCAAAGGTCGCGAAGGGCGTGCCGAAACCGCTCATCGTCAACATGGGGCTCGGCATGCGCCCGCGCAAGACGACGCCGCTCATGACGCCGAAGGAGCTCGAGGCGCTCGGGGTGGCAGTCGTCAGCTATCCGCGGCTCCTCACGACCGCCGCCGTGCGGGGCATGATGAACGCGATGGCGGTTTTCAAGGGCGAGGTGATGGAGAAGAACCGCCTCGTCGAGCGCGATGATCTCCAGGTGTCGTTCGAAGAGATCAACGATCTCATGGGCACGGCCGAGCTCGACGAGCTGGAGAGCCGCTACGCCGGCGGCTGACGCCATCTTAAGGATGAAGGATGAAGGATGAAGGATGAAGGCGGAAGGATGACCTGGTTTTTGCCTCCGCGCTGCGGGGGCCATCCTTCTGCGACGG
>Ga0256867_10000419_pt1 | contig 16794 bp, 20 predicted proteins | sample RVTome_15_FD_185939 | JGI IMG/M metagenome (GOLD analysis project Ga0256867, IMG submission 185939) | Soil microbial communities from uranium-contaminated site in the Upper Colorado River Basin, Wyoming, United States - RVT150D86 (HiSeq) ... | reverse complement strand
GCACCTGGGCGAGGACGGGTCTCCGACCGCTTCGGTGTTCGTCAACGACATGTCCGAGCTCGCGGCCGGCGATGCCCGGGTGACGGTGCGCCACACCGCCGCTGCTCCTGCTGTCGACGTGCGGGTTAACGGCACTCCGACGTTCGAGGGCCTGACCAACCCGAACGAGGCGTCCGCTGACGTCGCCGCCGGCACCATTGAGGCCGACGTCGTGCTCGCGGGTACCGAGGACGTTGCACTGGGTCCGGCAGATCTCGAGCTGGCCGAAGGCACTAACACGATCGTCTACGCCTGGGGCAGCGCAGAGGAGCAGAGCCTGGAGTTGGCGGTTCAGACCATTGACGGTCTGCACGGCGCTCCGAGCGGTGTCCCCGGTGGTGAGGCCGGCCTCGTCGCTGGCGACTCGTCGATGACGCCATGGCTGTTCGCCGCGGCGCTGGCCGCTATGGCCGCCATCGGTGGTCTGTTCCTGCGTCGTCGCTCCGCGGCAGAGCGGGCCTGATCCCATGCGGGCCAGGAAACTCACCCGGTGGATCACGCCGCTGGTTACAGGAGCGCTCCTGGCTCTGCTTGCCGGTTGTGCGGAGGAGGTTCGGCCCACCGCCGAGCCTCCTCCCGCACCGTCGTCCCAGGCCGACGCCACACCGGCGGTTCCAACCAGCCCGGTCCCATCAACCGGGCCGGATGAGCGCACCGGCTCGGCCGCCCCGGTCGGGCGGTCCCGCGCTACGCCACCGGCTCCGCGCCAGGTGGATGCACCCGTGTCGGTCGAGATGCCCGCCGTCGGCATCGATGCAGACGTCCTCGCCGTGGGCACCGCCGAAGACGGGCAGATGGAACTACCCGAAGACCCCAACGTGGTCGGCTGGTACCGATTCGGGCCGACCGCCGGTGCCGGCGCCGGCTCGATCGTGCTCGCCGCACATGTCGACTCGCGTCGTTACGGCATCGGGCAGCTCGCCCGGCTGACCGAGGCCGAGATCGGCGACGAGATCGAGGTTCGCACGAGCGGCGACGTGCATACATACGTCGTCACCGACGTTCAGGTGATCCCGAAGGCCGAGCTACCCACGGCCGAGGTCTTCAGCCGCGATGGTGCCGAGCGCCTCTTGCTCATCACCTGTGCCGGCGACTTCGACGGCGCCCATTACCTCGACAACGCCATCGTCACCGCCCGACCGAAATGAGCCGCCGATGAGCCAGTCCGTAGCCACCGCCGAGCCGACGATCGTTACCGATGTCGAGCTCGCCTTCCAGTTCAGTGCAGGCGACGACCTCGCGTTGGCCCGGATGTACCAGCGATACGGGGCGCTGGTCCACTCGGTTGCCGTGCGTGCCCTCGGCGATCGTGACGAGGCTGCCGACATCACGCAGCAGGTCTTCATCGCCGCCTGGTTGGGCAGAGCCCGGTACAAGCCGGCTGCCGGCGGGCTCGCGGGCTGGCTCATCGGCATCACCCGCCACAAGATCGCCGACGCCTGGGCGGTACGCGGCCGAGAGCGCAAGATCCTGACCGGCTCCGCGGTCGACATCCGTGAGCCGGTCGACGATTCGCCGTCCACGGCTCAGCTGGTCGACCGGATGCTGCTCACCGACGAGGTGTCGCGGCTGGCCGAGCCCCAGCGCAGCATCATGCGGCTGGCGTTCTACGACGGCCTCACCCACGGCGAGATCGCGTTGTCCCTGCGGATGCCACTGGGAACTGTCAAGAGCCACATCCGGCGGTCCCTCGCGCACTTGCGGACCCGGCTGGAGCTTGATCAGGCGGCCTGATGGCCGTCGGGCCCGGAACCGGGCGCGGTCCTATGGCGCGGTGAATGGCGCCGCAGGACCGGTTAGTGCTAAATAAGGGAGGTGACTTCGATGAACGACGCGTTGATAGATCTGCGCGAAGCGGCCCAGCGGCTCGGGGTCCATTACATGACCGCCTACCGATATGTGCGAATGGGCCGGCTGCCCGCTACCCAGGACGGCGGCCGATGGCTTGTCGACCCGAAAGACCTGGCTCGGCTGCAACCCGGTCGCTCCCAGTCGGAAGCGCGGCGCGGTCACGCGCAGCCTGAGCCTTACCGGGAGCGGTTGCGGGACCGGATGCTGGCCGGCGATGAAGCCGGCGCCTGGAAGCTCGTCGAGACCTTCCTGGTGTCCGGTGGCAGTCCGCAGGCCGCGTTGCTGGAGTTGCTCGCACCAGCGATGCGAGAAATCGGTGAGGGGTGGGAACGGGGAGAGCGCAGTGTCGGTGACGAGCATCGGGCCACGGCCGTGGCGCTCCGGCTGGTGGGCCGGCTCGGCCCGATGTTCGTTCGCCGAGGCCGGCCGCGAGGCAAGGTCGTGGTCGCATCAGCACCGGGCGACTCGCACGCGCTGCCGGCCGCGATCGTCGCTTCAGTGCTGCGAGGACATGGCTTCGCCGTCGTCGAACTGGGCGGCAACACGCCGGAAGGCAGCGTCCTCGCGGAGGTCGAGGCCGCCGGAGGGCGGCTGCATGGCGTGGTGATAAGCGTCAGCTCGCAGGATCTGCTCGACGCCGCCCGGCAAGTGGCCGCCGCGGTCCGCTCGGTCGCGCCCGGCACGCCGGTGCTGATCGGTGGTCCGGCCGTGGTTTCAGAGCAGGAAGCGGCCGAGGCGGGATCCGACGGGTGGGCGGCCGATGCGGCCGGCCTTGCTGCCCTCCTCTCGGCGCCGCGCCCCAGGTCTGCGTGATACGTCGCCCGCGGACATCTGCCTCCTGTGCGGTCGGCGCGAATCGCTACTCTGGACGCCGTGTGGCGGGTGAGCCGAGTCGCATCGACCGCCTCGACGAATGCCGATGTCGCTGACGCTGCGCGGGCCGGTGAACCCGAGGGGTACGTTCTCGTCGCGGACGAGCAGACGGCCGGCCGCGGCCGGCTAGGCCGCTCATGGTCGTCGCCGCCTGGCACGAGCCTGTCGGTGTCCGCTCTGCTTCGGCCGTCCGGGCCGCCCGCGGCCATGTGGTCGTGGTTGCCACTGCTGGTCGGCGTCGCGACGGTGGAGGCCGTCCGAGCCGTTTGCGCGGCTGACGCCGTACTCAAGTGGCCGAATGACGTCCAGCGCGACGGGCGCAAGCTGGCCGGCATTCTCGTCGAGCGGATCGAAACACCGGTGGGACCCGCAGCCGTGGCCGGTGTCGGCATGAACATCACCTCGGCACCCGAGCCCGCGGCGTCACTCGCCGACACCGGCGTCACCAGGGACGGAGTCCTGGACGCGCTGCTGTCCCGGCTCGCGGACTGGTACCAACGCTGGCTGGCGCAGCCCGGCGCCTCAGACCTGGCAGCGGCGTACCGCCAGGCCTGCGGAACGCTCGGGCAGCAGGTCAGGGTGGAGTTACCTGGCGGCAGCGCGGTCACCGGCCGCGCCGTCGGAATCGATGAGGCAGGGCGGCTGGTTCTGTCGACGTCAGCGGGAGAGCGGATCGTGGGTGCGGGCGACATCGTCCACCTTCGGCCGCACTGACGCGTGCCAGGATTCCAGTTATGGTCCGACCGCCGAGCCCGGATGACCTCGAACGCCTCCTGCTTGGAGCCCCGCCCGCCTACACCCGCGATCAGGTCGCCAAGGAGGTCGGGCTGACTGTCGACGAAGCCCGGCTCTACTGGCGTGCGCTCGGGTTCGCCGATGTGGGTGTGGCCGCTGCGTTCACCATCTGGGACATCGAAGCGCTGCGCGGTGTGATCGGACTGGTGCGGTCCGACACGATCGACGAGTCGACCGCCCTCAACCTGGTGCGGGCGCTCGGCAGGATGACCGGACGACTCGCCGAGTGGCATGTCGAGACCCTCGCCTCGATAGTGGAGGCCGAGCAAGAGTCTTCCGGTGGCGGCGAGAGCGCCCTCGCCCTCGCCTACGACTTCGGGGTGCGGCTGTTGCCCGAATTCGAGCGCCTGCTGATCTATGCCTGGCGCCGCAAACTCGCCGCGGCGGCCGGCCGGTTGGTCGCGATGGGCGATCTGGGTGAGACGTCGGTCCTCAGCGCCGCGGCGACCGTGGGCTTCGCCGATCTGGTGTCGTTCACGCGTCTGTCCCGCGGGCTGTCCGTCGACGAACTGGCTGATCTCGTGGAGGAGTTCGAAGCCACCACCCACGATGTGATCGCCGAGGGCGGCGGACGCGTGGTCAAGACTCTCGGCGACGAGGTGCTGTTCGTGGCCGACGATCCGGGCGTTGCGGCCGCTGTCGCCTGTGATCTGGCAACGGCCATCGGCGGCAATCCCGCTCTACCCGACGTCCGGGTCGGATTGGCAACTGGGCCGGTCGTGGCGAGATTCGGCGACGTCTTCGGCACACCAACGAATCTGGCGGCCCGGTTGACCGCGATGGCGGGCCGCAACAGCGTGCTCGCCGACTCGGTCACGGCGGAGGCCCTTGCCGATCACCCGGACTTCGCATTGCGGGCCCAACCGGCCGGCACGGTGCGAGGGCTCGGCGTCGTCGCACCCTACGAGGTCACTCGCCGCGTCAAGACACCACCGCCGTGATCGACTCTGGCCACGGCGATGATCACTCCTCGCCCTGTGCCTCGGCGAGTTGATCGCGGAGCAGGTCGTTCTCGGCTTCGAGTTCGAGGACGAGCCCGACGCCGGCCAGGTTGAGCCCGATCGCGGTGAGTTCGGCGATCCGCTGGATGCGTCGGATGTCCTGATCGCTGTACCGGCGTGTGCCGCCGTCGGTGCGGGCAGGGTCCACCAGCCCCTTCGTCTCGTAGAGGCGCAGAGTCTGCGGCCCGATCCCGGTCAGTTCCGCGGCGACCGAGATCGAGTACAGGCCTTGGTCCGGACTGGGCACGCTCATGGGCTGCATCACCGCGGTGTGTCCGGGGTCCATACGACCGGGCCGGGACGGATGGTCGGCTCGGGATGGCCGCCCGGGCCACGCGTGCCTACCGGGGAAGCCGGCGGTGGGGCGTCGGCACGCCGCACTCGGGGAGTGGTTCTGGCACGGAATGCCCGCAGCTGGTCGTACGCCTCGCGGGTCGCAGGATCGCCGAGTACCTCGCGAGCCGCGACCAACCGTTCGAATTCGTCGGCCGCCTGCGGATTGCCGACGTCGGCGTCGGGATGGCTGGTGCGGGCCCGCCTCCGGTAGGTCCGGATGATCTCGTCATTGGTGGCGGTTTCGGGCACACCGAGAACGGCGTAGTAGTCGCGCCCGAAGTCAGCACGACGCCGGTTGGCGCTCACGGTGAACCTCCGTAATCTATGGCTTGACACATCGCGCATGCCAGCGAGCGCAGAGAGATCACCGGTTCCTAGCCGGACGGGGATTGGTGCGGCGGGGCCTGCTTCGGTCCTAGCAACGGCGTACTCTGGCGCAGGGAAGGAATGACTCTACGTACGGAGGAGGCCCCGCAGCGCTATGTCGCCAGGCAGGGTCGGCGCAGCCGAGCGGATCGCGCTCGTCATCGAACGGCTCCTCGGCGCGCCCAGCCCGCTGCGGATCCGGGCGTGGGACGGAACCGAAGCCGGCCCGCTGGGCGTCCCTACGCTGATCGTCAGATCGCGGCGGGCGATCCGGCGGTTGCTGTGGCACCCGAACGAGATCGGGCTTGCGCGCGCGTGGGTCGCCGGCGAGATCGATGTCGACGGCGATCTCGAGACTGCGCTCGGCTCATTGGACACCATCGGGCGCGATCTCGCCGGCCGACGGCATCTCACGCCGCTCGAGCGGGCGGAGGTATACCGCGCCGCCGTCCTGCTCGGAGCGGTGGGCCCGGCGCCGATGGCACCGCCGGAAGAGGCCGACCTGGGTGGCGACCGGCACTCCAAGAGCCGCGACAAAGATGCGATCAGGCATCACTACGACGTCGGCAACGAGTTCTACGACCTGGTCCTCGGCCCCTCGATGGTGTACTCGTGCGCCTACTGGGCCGAGCCGGACGATGCCGCCTACACACTCGAGGATGCTCAGCGCGACAAGCTTGAACTGATCTGCCGCAAGCTGGGACTGCGTCCTGGCCTGCGGTTGCTGGATGTGGGCTGCGGGTGGGGAGCGCTGGTCATTCATGCCGCGCGCGAGCATGGCGTCCGCGCTGTCGGCATCACCTTGTCGCAGGAGCAGGCCGAGTACGCACGCAAGCAGGTCGTCGCGGCCGGACTGACCGACGAAGTCGAGATCCGCGTCCAGGACTGGCGCGATGTCGACGATGCACCTTTCGACGCGATCGCCAGCATCGGGATGGCCGAGCACCTCGGTGCGGAGAAGTGGGCCGAGTATGCGGTCCGGCTGCGCGACCTCCTCGTCCCCGGCGGCCGCCTGCTGAACCACCAGATCGTGCGCAAACCCGGTGCCAAGCGCACCGGCCGCACGTTCATCGACTCATACGTCTTCCCCGACGGCGAGCTGCTGCCACTCGGCGACGTGATCACCGCCATCGAGAGCGCCGACCTCGAAGTCCGTGACGTTGAGAACCTGCGCGAGCACTACGCTCGGACGCTGCGTCAGTGGGTCGCCAACCTGGAAAGCTCCTGGGACCGCGCGATCGAGTTGGCCGGTGCCGGCCGGGCTCGAGTGTGGCGGCTCTACATGACCGGTTCGGCGCTGTCCTTCGACGCCGGACGGATCGGCATCACCCAGGTATTGGCCGTCCGCCGGCATGACGACGGTCGCAGCGTCATGCCCATGACCCGCACGCTCTGGTTGGGAGTCCAGTGAGCCTCATCGCCGTCACCGTGATCGGCCACGACCGGCCTGGCATCATCGCCGACGTGACCGCGGTGCTCGCCGACCTCGGACTCAACCTCGAGGACTCCACGATGACGCTGCTGCGGGGGCACTTCGCGATGATGCTGATCTGTGCCGGGCCGCCGTCACCACCGGAGGTCGAGAAGGCGCTGGAACCGCTGACGGCGGACGGCTCGCTTCAGGTCTCCGCGCGCGAGGTGCCTCCCGAGCCCGACGTCGGCGCGACGGGCGTGCCGTACGTGCTGACGGTCCATGGCGGCGACCGGCCGGGGATCGTCTCGGCGGTGACCGGTGAGCTCGCCGCTGCGGGAGGCAACATCACCGATCTGACGACTCGACTGACCGGTTCGTTGTACTTGCTGGTCGCCGAGGTCGACCTGCCCGCTGACGTGGACGTCGACGCGCTGACCGCGCGGCTCGCCGCAACTGGGGAATCGCTGGGAGTCGGCGTGACCCTGCGCGAGCAGGAGACCGACGTCCTGTGACATCGCTTACCGAGTGGTCCGAGCGGGACCTCGGCGTGGACGGGCATGTGCTGCCCGTGGTGACCGCACCCGATCCTGTGCTGGCGGCTCCGTCCGAGCGGGTCGACCCGACCGATCCGAAGGTGGTCCAGCTAGCGGCCGACCTGGTGGCGACCATGCAGGTGTCGCCCGGCTGCGTGGGCCTGGCGGCGGCGCAGGTGGGGGTCGGCTGGCACGTGTTCTGTGTCGACGTGAGTTCGCATCCCAAGAGCCGGACCCACCACGGGACGTTCGTGCTGTGCAACGCCGAGATCGTGGAGGCCTCCCGGCGGGAGAAGGCTCGCGAGGGATGCATGTCGGTGCCGGACCTGACCGGCGACGTCAAGCGGGCGTCCCGGCTTACGGTGGTCGGTTCGCTGCCGGGAAGCGGCGAGCCGGTGACGGTGCACACCGACGCCTTCGAGGCCCGAGCCTTGCAGCACGAGATCGATCACTGTTCCGGCCTGCTTTTCCTGGACCGGGTGGCCGGGGCGCATGCGGTGTATCCGCGCCGAACCTACTTATGATCAGGGTGCTCGGTTGCCCCGAACGCCACCAGGCGTGACGGCCGCCGGCCATAAGCTGAAGGTCGAGCCCCCGTAGCCCAATCGGCAGAGGCGGCGGACTTAAAATCCGTTCAGTGTCGGTTCGAATCCGACCGGGGGCACCGGACTGACCTGCACTACTGCACTACTCGCCAGGCCGCGCGGTGCGCTTGTACTGATCGTGGAGGCTCAGGAGTGATGCTCTCTCCTGAAGTGTCACGGTGTGATGATTACCACCCGGCCGTTCCCGAAGGCGTCGATGGTGGCGTACAGCGTGCCATCGGCAGCCACCTCGACAGCGGCCGGTTCGCTCACCTCGACCAGCACGGACACATCGCCGTCGACGATCTGGGAGATCTGACCACCGAAAAGCTCGGCCACGTAGATCGTGCCGTCGTCGGCCACCGCAAGATCGACTGCCCCGGAGAACCCGGTGGCCACCATCTCCACCGAACCCGACCGCGTCACCCGGAACACAGAACCGGTTCCCGGCGCCTCCGGGAAACCGGGGAGCGACGACACATAGTAGTTACCGTCCGGGCCGACTTCGACATCCGTTGGTACCGGCTCGGCACGGTAGGCCGCACCCACCACGCACTCCGGTGCGCCGAACTCGAGGACCTCCGGCCCGAGAATCGTGTCGATCGGCGGCAGGACGGCGACCGTGGACACCCGACCGTTGGCGTGGACGCGGACGATGTCATTGCCGCCGGCGTCGGCGACAACGTATCCGCCTCGGTCGAAGGCGACGGCGTATGGGTTGGAGTCCACCTGACCGGGATAAGGGGTCGTGGGCACCTGGCCGCCGAAGGCCGCGTCCACCTCAGCTGCACATGCCGGATCCAGGTCGACGAAGCCATAGAAGTTGGCGGCATCCGGGTTCTCGGCCGCCTCGTAGTGAAGCAGCGACGCCAGCTGCCGTGTCTCGCCGTTCGGCGTGACACGCATCAGACTCGCCTCGCTCGGCGGTACGCCCGGCTCGCCCACGCGAGTGGTGTACACCACCTGGCCCCGGCCCCGGGCTTCCACGCCTCCGGCCACGGGTTCCCCGGTCACAAGATCCGTCCTGTCACCATCACGGTGGATTGTCGTGAGCGTCCCGAGGAACGCCTGCGCGACGTACACGGTGCCGTCTGCGCCGATGGCAAGCCCCAACGGGCCGGCGAAACCGTCGGCAACTTGATCGATCTCAACGGCGGCCGCGGGCGACGCGGTCGAGACAGCCAGTCCCACCGCGAGGACGCCAGCGGCCAGGGTGCGAGCAGAACGAGACGAATACATTGAACCCCCCCTTTCAACAGCGCCGACAGAAGTCGGCGCCTCAACATGCTACTTCGCTAGGCCGGCCGGTATGCATCAGTTTCAGTGGTCGGATGGCTCGGCAGGTGCGCGTCCTCTGTTGGCTGCTGCGGGCCGGTTGCGGTCCTGGCCCTGAGTCGTGGTGGGCGCAGAGCGTTTCGATGCAGCCGATGCACGTCAGCTGTCGATCACCATCGCAAGTCGATCGGATCCGACTGAGCCACTCCCTGATCCGCGGCTTGACCGCGTCTCGGATTTTCTGGCTCGGTTCAGCGTGCTGCTTGCGCCTTCAAGCCGTGCTGGTTGATGGCAGCGAGGAAGGCCCGGCCAGCAGCCTCCACCACGTCTGTGGACGACGCCGTGACCACTACCCGGCGGCCTGGCATCTCTACCTCGAGCTCCACTTCGCCGACCGCCTCGCTTCCAGGGCCCACCGAATATGCGCGGAACGCCACTACTCGCGCTGCGACCCCGGTGGCCTGTGAGATCGAGTGGCAGACCGCGTCGATGGGCCCATTACCGGACCCCTCGGCGTGCACTTGCTCCCCTTGGCGGGAAAGCTGCACGCTGGCCCGCGGCCCGTCCTGCGATCCCCCGGAGTACGTGATCGTGTCGAACTGCCAGCTGGTCGATGGTTCGGTCATGCGGTGCTCCTGGGTCGAGCGCAGCGTCGATTCGCTTCATGGCAGCATAGGGCCCGCTCGGCCGCCCGATCCAATGCGAGCCCGAGATCCCAGACCTGGCAGCGGGACGTTGCCCCGGGTTTGGTGAAATCCGGTGTGTGAAAGGCCGTTTGGCCGTCACAGTTGTGTGCACGGCAGTTGGCTTCGTCGGCCCGGTCACATCTCCGTTGGGACCAACGCTGAGGCAGCCCATCGCGGTGTCGCACGCTTGAAGGGCGCGCTGATGCGGCACGATTGCGGACATGAAGCTGGTCGGGGAGTCAGCCGTGAAGGTCTGGACCGACGGCGCGTGCGCTCGGAACCCTGGCCCTGGCGGCTGGGCCTGGGCGGTCGAGGATGGTCCGCGGGCCTTCGGGTCGGATCCCATGACGACTAACCAGCGCATGGAGATCCGGGCTGCGTACGAGGCCGTCCGGGCGCTCACGGGGTCCCTGATCGTCATCAGCGACTCGACCTACGTAGTCAATTGCTTCCGTGACGAGTGGTGGAGGGGCTGGATCAACCGAGGCTGGCTCAATGCGGCACGCAAACCCGTCGCCAACCGCGACCTCTGGGAGCCGTTGATCGATCTCGTGCTCCGCCGCGACGACGTCCAATTCCGCTGGACAAAAGGCCACGCGGGCGACCGGATGAATGAACTGGTTGACCAAATGGCGGTGTACGCGTCGAGAACGGAAATGCGATAACACCCTTGCGGCAGCCGGCGGCCGACACGGCACGAATAGATCAGCGGACCAGGTGCGGGCGTGACGACAGAGCGCATATGGCGCGCGAGTTGCGGCTTGAGCAACGTTCGATCTTGATGATCGGTAAGGACCATGACGCGCACGTCGGGACCCTCATCGGCGTCGACCGCGCCTGGCTCGGCGCCAAGTCACCGCTCGTTGTCCGACGTGTTCTCTTCGCCGGGCTGTCCGATGCTCGTACGCTGCGCTCGCAGCGCACCGGCGTGCGCCTTGGCAGTGGGCTCGCGACTGGTCTTGATAAGGCTTGCAACAGTGACGACGAAGAGTACGACCATGATGACTGCGAGGCTGACGAGCGTGGGGATCTCGGGCACGCGGTCGTCGATATCCACGTGCGCCCAGTGCAGGATCAGCTTGACGCCGATGAACCCGAGGATCAACGACAGGCCGGTGGACAGGTACACCAGACGGTCCAGCAACCCCTTCACGAGGAAGTAGAGCGCGCGGAGACCGAGCAGGGCGAATGCGTTTGCGGCGAAGACGATGTAGGGCTCTTCGGTAATGCCGAATACCGCGGGAATGGAGTCCAACGCGAACAGCAGATCGACGCTGCCGATCGCTATCAGCACAATCATGAGTGGAGTCACGACGCGACGGCCGTCGACCTTGGTGATCAGCTTTCCGTCGACATAATCCTCGGTGATCGGGAGAATGCGGCGTGCGGTCTTGACGACCGCGTTGTCCTCGACGTCGGGATCCTCGTCGCGATGCCGGAACAACTGCACGGCGGTGTAAATGAGGAGCAGACCGAACAGCAGGAACATGAACGAGAACAGCGACAATAGCGTCGCCCCGAGCGCGATGAAGATCGCTCGCAGCATCAGAGCTAGCGCGATTCCGAAGGTCAAGACCATGTGCTGGTGCTTCTCCGGCACGGCGAACGTGGCCATGATGACGACGAACACGAACAGGTTGTCGACCGAGAGACTCTTCTCGACGATGTAGCCGGTGAAGTATTCCGTGCCGAAGTCGCCACCGAACCGGACGGCGAACCACACGCCGAAAACGATCGCCACCAGGATGTAGAACACCGACCAGGCGGTCGCCTCCCGAAAGCCGACGCGGTGTGGCCGCATAGCTGCCACGATCAAGTCGACCGCGAGCAACGCGACGACCAAGCCGATTGTCGTGGCCCATGCGAGCCCGCTGACCTCCAGCACGCTTCTCCCAATGTCGTCATGGACGTACGTAACCCGGATCTCTCACCAGATGCCTCGGCGATCCCGAGCCACTGTGTCCCGGTAGCTCACGGTCACCGCGCCTGGTGCACTGTCGTCTGTACCCGAACTCAACCTTGTTGACGCCAGCCGAGTAAGGCTTGAGGAAGGAAGTGCTCACCAGAGGGTCCGTCGTACGGCGCCTTGGTGAGGAATTTGTGGACATGCGGCGCACATGATCATGTGGACCCGAGGTGCGAGACACGCGATCGCGCCGCAAGGGTCCACATGATCACGAGAAGATCGAGCCAGCCTCCTAGCGCTGGAAGATCTCGTAGACCGCTCCATTCGACAAAGACACCGCGAACATGTTGCCGTTCGGACCAGTTTCGAGGTCAGTCAGAACTCCGAACTCACGTCCAATCAGCAGGCTTTTCGCTCTCGGTAATGTCGAACTTGTCGAGGTTGTCGGCGACCCGATCTTCCAAACGGGGATCGTCCACACCGATCTTCTCCCGGTTTCCGGTCAGGTTGAAGTGGAACAGGTGCCCGCCCTCCAGGAAGTCCCGGGCACCTCCCAAGAACAGGTCGCCGTCGAACTGCGGTCCCAGTGCCCGCCCGTCGACGAATCCGAGAGCAGCCGGGGCCACCTCGAACTTCCAGCTGAACTCGGGATCGCTGTAGTGGGATCCGGGGAGCATGAACAACCGGTCCAGCGCCGCTTCGGGCGACTCTGCGAATTCGTCCGAGCTGCAATCGAACTCGCCATGAATGACCCGTCACATAACGGACGCGGCCACCAGCCCTAGCTGCTCGCCGGCGTCCGACCTCGCCGGCCTGAGACCAGCGATCAACGCTGAACCGGCCCGGCGCGGTTGGCTGAGGTGGAGGGCAGCCGACTCTCCATCGGCGAGCCGTGAGCGCGAACCACCATCCGGTCAGTTGCCAGCGCTGATCGGGTTTATCCAGGTTACGTCGGCGAACCGGCCGAAGTCAGCGTCGTTGGAGTGAAGCTCCGCTTTCTGCTCAATTGCGTAGGCGGCTAGCTGGGCGTCGGTGGTGAGGTTTCCCGCTGTCCCGACGTTCTCCAACAGTCCGAAGGCGATGTCAAGGTGTTTGGGCCCGGGTAGGAGAAGGTCGACGTGCGGCTGTGCCAACCAATCGCGGACGTGCGCCGAGGCGTCTGTGATCGCCATCGGCATTTCGAGAACGCGCGCGTTCGTCGACAACCGCAAGAAGCCGAAGATTGCAGGCGAGGTCAGTCCAACCGGCACCGAGCCATTGAGCGCGTCCTCCCACCACCTCCGCGCGGCTTCATGGTGCGGGAACCCATCGATCGTCGCGTACATGAGCAGGTTGACATCAGGGATGATCACGGTGCCCGCCGCAACGAGGTGATGATCGCCTCGTCTTCTTCTTCATCCGCCAGTCGATTGAAGCCAGCAAGGTCGAGGCCCGGTCGAACGCGAGAGTGATGAGCGTTGACCCGATACGCAGCCTGCCCGGATTTTGGCGGAGTCAGGGCACGTCGAAGCGCATCGTTCACAACTTGCTTCATTGGACGCCGCTGCTGATGCACAGCGTCCTCAATAAGACGAGCGACGTCTGGGTCAAGCGTCAAGGTGGTCCTCATTAGGACATCGTAATGCGCACATTAGGTGACATCAAGATGTCTTCATCCGGCACTACCTTGGCTGAGGGCAAGTAATAGATGCCATCTGGCGACCTACACATGCTAACGTATGTGTAGGTTGAGCCATAGGCTCCAGATCTTGCTGGACGACGAGCGCTATCAGCGGGTCAGCGCGGCCGCCCGGGAGCGCAAGATGTCGGTTGCTGCCATCATCAGGGAGGCTATCGACCGTGGCCTTCCCATGCCGCAGCGCCGGCGCAGTGCAGCTGGCAATGTGATCCTGTCCGCTGAGCCGATGAACGTCCCGAGCCCGGCCGAGCTTCGGGCGGAGCTGGACGAGCTGCGGGCACGGCACGGGTGATCGTCGTCGATACAACTGTTCTCGTGTACGCGGTTGGTGACGTCCACGAGTTCCGTGAACCTTGCCGGCAGCTCGTTGCTGCCATCCAGCGCGGCGACGTGACTGCCACCACGACCGCAGAGGTGATCCAGGAGTTCGCATACGTCCGGGCCAGGCGGCGCACTCGCGCAGACGCGGTGCGCCTCAGCGATGCGTACGCGACGATACTGTCGCCACTGCTCGTGGTAGAGGAGGCTGACCTTCGGACTGGACTTGGACTCTTCCAGCAATACCCTGAGCTTGGGGCCTTTGACGCAGTGCTCGCGGCTGCCGCAATTGCTGTCGAGGCGACGGCGCTTCTCTCTGCAAATTCGGGGTTTGCAGCTGTACGGCGACTGCCTCGCGTCGGGCCCGACAGTGACGGTATTCAGCGCGTCCTGATCTAGTCTGGCGCCGTTCAAGAGTCGATATCAGACTCGGCCGGATGGCAGATCAGCTGGCGGGCGGACCGATAGGCTGCGCGGATCTCCCGTCGCTCGGCGGGGCTGGGCAGGGCTGCGATGGCAAAACGCTCATGAGAGCGCCGATAGCTCCGGTCATGGCCCATGCAACACGCTGGCAAGGGTATGCGAGTCGGACTCTCCGATCGCGAGGAGGACACGCTATGAGCTCCGCGGAATGTCTGAGAATTCCTCTTCGACCGGGTATCGCGGGTGGCGCGATACGGACCACCTTGAGCGCGCCGTCGAGACCGCGGGCGGTCCAGAGGTCTTCGACGACGAGGTTCAGGGGCTGCGCGACCAGGCCCGTGGCTGGCGGCTGGCCGAACTGCGCAAGCGCCGCGGGCTCAGCCAGGCTCAGGTCGCACGCCGGATGGGTATCTCGGTCTCCCGGGTTTCTCAGATCGAGAAGGGCGACGTGTCCACCCGCGACGTTCTGGACCGCTACATCGCCGCACTGGGCGGCACTCTGAACCTTGTCGCCGACTTCGGCGACGAACAACTCAAGGTCGGCTAGTCAGCGCGCCGACTGGGCTCTGAGAGTGCGTTCGGTTTTCGTGCCAGGATCTTGACGTGCACCGCCGTGTCGTTCGCGGGCGGAGTGACGCGGCCACGTCGACCGGCACGGCAGACGCGGCGATATGACGCACTGCCAGCCAGTCGCAGAGTCCCGCGAGTTCCATGTTGGCCCGCAGCCGATGCCACCACTCACAGCTCGCGCCGTCCGTCGACGAGCGCAGCGGCCGCCACGAGTGCCGCCGCGTAACCCACGATCAAGGCCCCGGCCGTGACCAGCGACAGCTGGGTTGTGGTCTGGGCGCTGAGTAGGTCTTGGATCGCTCCTCGAGGCAGCCAGGTGGCCATTTCCGGTGTGCGGAACACCACTGGAACGATGCCTTCGACCGCGAAGGCCCACATGAGGGTGACGCCGACGGCCGCCGTCGTGCTGCGCAGTACCGTACCGACCGCCACCCCGAGTACACCGTGCAGCGCGAGCACGAGGGGCACTAACAGAGCGACACCGGGGAAGCCGTGTGCGAACGGCTCGAAAGCCTCGCCGTGGTATGCGAGTACGGCGCCGCCCACGCCCGCGGTGACGAGGTCAAGCACTACGCCGACGGCGAGGCCCGTGATGGTCATGGCGACCAGCTTGGCCGCGAGTACCCGCTGTGGGCGGGGTTCGGCCAGCCGGGTGGTGAAGACGGTGCGGTGACGGAACTCGCCCGCGGCCAGGAGCAGACCGATGAGCAGTACGCCGCCGCCCGCCAGAGTGCCCGGTAAGCCCAGCATGTCGGTGAGGCTCGCTGGATTCAGGGCTTCGAGGTCTCCGCTGCCGGCCGCGGCTGCGTAGAGCACCGGCAGTGCCGCGGCGATCAGGATGACGACCGCGATGGTGACGGCCGGCAGGCGGGTGGTGCGGATCTTGAGTAGTTCGGCGGAGATGAGCGCGGTCATGACAGCTCCCTGAGATGGCCGGGGGATGAATCCACCGGCGTTGTGCTGGTGAGGTTGAGATAGACGTCCTCGAGGGAGCCGCCGTTGGCTCGCTCGAGCAGCGCCGTCATCGGTTCGTGGGTGACGAGCCGGCCGTGGGCGATGATGACGACGTCGTCGATGGTTTGGGCGAGCTCGGCCAGCAGGTGACTCGACACGAAGACTGTGCGGCCCTCGGCAGCGAGACCTCTGATCAGGCCGCGCAGCCAGTGGACTCCGTGCGGGTCCAGGCCGTTCGCCGGCTCGTCGAGCACCACGGCGCCGGGCTCGCCGAGCAGCGCCGCGGCCAGTGCCAGGCGTTGACGCATGCCCATGGAGTAGCCGCCGACCCGCCGGTGCGCCGCGTCAGTCAGGCCTACAAGGGCCAGAACATTGTCGACTCGGCTGTCGGAGATCTCGGCGGCTCGCGCGATCACCCGTAGAGCGTCTCGCCCCGTGCGGTTGGGGTGGAAGACGTTGGGGTCGACCATCGCGCCGACCGTCCGCAGCGGATCGCGCAGCTCTGCGTACGGCTTGCCGTCGATGGTGGCGGCGCCGGAGTCGGGCCGGGTGAGCCCGAGCAGCATTCGAATCGTGGTGGACTTGCCAGCGCCGTTGGCGCCGACGAAGCCGGTGACCCGACCTGGTGCCGGCGAGAAGGTGAGGTCCTCGACGGCGGTGATGGGCCCGTAACGTTTGGTCAACCCATGCAGTTCGATGTGCATCCGAATTACTCCCATTGCTGAATGTCCGCGTCCTTCGCGCGGTCCTATTCGAAGCTAGGGATGGGACGTCTCTGGGGCGTCGGCCGAGAGATCGCACTTCGGTGTACGACCTGAGGTGGCGTCGTACATCGGGAGACGTACGGCGAGACGCCGGCTCAGCGGGAGCCGGGCACCACGAGGCCTGCCTCGTAGGCGGCCACGACGAGCTGCGCGCGGTCGCGGCGCCCGAGCTTGGTCAAGATTCGGCTGACGTGTGTCTTCGCCGTCGCGTGGCTCACCACGAGCCGATCCGCAAGTTCGGCGTTGGACAACCCCTGCGCGACAAGGACCAGCACCTCGACCTCCCGCTCGGTCAGCGACGCGAGCAGATCGCCGCGTGGTCGCCCGGCGGTGGGCCGTCTCGCGAACTCCCGGACCAGCCGAGAAGTGACCGACGGCGCCAGGAGTGACTCGCCATCCGCAATCACCCGCACCGCGTGCGCGATCTC
>Ga0256867_10000418_pt1 | contig 16795 bp, 10 predicted proteins | sample RVTome_15_FD_185939 | JGI IMG/M metagenome (GOLD analysis project Ga0256867, IMG submission 185939) | Soil microbial communities from uranium-contaminated site in the Upper Colorado River Basin, Wyoming, United States - RVT150D86 (HiSeq) ... | reverse complement strand
GCGGTGACCCGCGTATGGTGATTGACGCGCGCCTCGCTGAAGACGTCGACCGCGCTGCCGCACGCGCCGGTCTTCGGATCGCGCGCTCCGAAAATGAGGCGATCGACGCGCGCATGCATGATCGCCCCGGAGCACATGACGCAGGGCTCCAGCGTTACGAAAAGGTCGCAGCCCGAGAGACGGTAATTGCCGAGCCGTGCCGCCGCATCCCGCAACGCAATCATCTCGGCGTGCGCACTCGGATCGTTGCTCGAAATGGGACGGTTGAATCCGCGTCCCACGATCTTCCCCGCTTTCACGACGACCGCGCCGACCGGCACCTCACCTGCCGCCTGCGCTTCGCGCGCCAGCTCCAGCGCCTGCGCCATGAACTCCTCGTCCGTCACGGTCGAGCCAAAGGATGAAGGATGAAGGATGAAGGATGAAGTGCGAGCTGACAGGCAACCTGCGCTGCACGCACCCGGCTCGAGCTACCCTTCCGCCTTCGGCCTTCCGCCTTCATCCTTGTCTTTTCATTCCCACTCAATTATCAACCCCAGGGCGTAAGGCTCTGGAGGAACGTGATTTTTGGGCGGCTGCATACGTTGGATACCGTCGGAATTACCGCCAACCCCGTGCTCAAGATTCGTCAGACAGTGTCTGAAAAATTAGGCCTGAACTCGACCGCATGCGTGTGCGAAGGGTGCGCTTCCCTTGCCGCGCCTCCGCGATCGCCCTGTCGGAATTACCGCCAATCGCCGAGGTGTGGGGATCTCGACGGCTAAGGGCGCTGACGCATGCTCTCGAAAGCGCATGTTACCGGACGGAGCGAGACCCTGCACCCAAAGCTAGACCATGGCTAGGTGCGCTGCCACACGGCCACGCTCGCGGTAGCGCATCCGCGCTCAACGGTTCAGCGCGATCTACACCGGGTCCCCGCGGTGCGCGTACAAGAATGGACACGCTACGTCAGCGCGTCGAGCCGCAGGTCTTTTCGAATCCCGGTGTCAAACAAGCCGGCGGGCGCGAATCGGCGCAGCATTCGCAGGCGGCCCGCGCGGACACCTGCCGTGTATCGGAGCTTCGGGCGTGCCGCCCTAGCAGCTTCGAGCACGACGTCGGCCACGACGCCCGGATCCTCGGCGGTGGCCATCACCTCCGCTAAGGTCCTGCCCACGGATGCGCGAATCTCGCGATACTCGTCGAGCTTCGCATCAGGCTCCACGAAGTTCGCGTCGAACTGCGTCTTCGTGTATGCGGGCTCGATGACCGATACCCGGATGCCCCTGGTGCGCAGCTCATGGTCGAGCGATTCCGAGTAGCCTTCGACCGCGTGCTTGGTCGCGGCATAGAGCGCCGCGTACGGCATCGGCAGGAAGCCAAGCACAGAGCCGATGTTGATGATGCGGCCAGCCCGTTGACGTCGCATGTGGGGCACGACGGCACGCGTCATCCGGACGATGCCAAAGAAGTTCGTCTCGAAGATCGACCGGGCCTGTTCAATCGAGCTCTCTTCCGCTGCGGCCGGAGCGATACCGAAGCCGGCGTTGTTCACGAGCAGGTCGATGCGGCCTTCCAAGCGCAGCACTTCCTTGACGGTGGCTTCGACGGATTCATTGCTGGTCACGTCGAGGGGCAGTAGCTCGAACGATCGTTGGTTCGCCTTGGCTGCGCGTCTGCTAGTGCCGTAGACCTTGTAGCCCGCCATCGCAAGACGTTCCGCCGTGGCTTCGCCGATGCCTGACGAGGCGCCTGTAACGAGCGCTGTCTTGCTCTGCATGATGTCCTTGCTTCCGATCTTCATGGGAATGCCTTTCAATGGTGGTGGTCGTGAACTCAGTGGACGTTCTGCTAGGCAGGGACAGGCTCCGCTCGAATCTCGCCAGCGGCGTGCTCGCCCTTCGCGACCGGCTTGATCTTGAACCAGATAGCGTACAAAGCCGGCAGGAACACGAGCGTGAGAACCGTCCCGCCGAAGGTTCCGCCGATCAAGGTGTACGCCAGCGTTCCCCAGAAAACCGAATGGGTAAGCGGAATGAACGCCAGCATGGCGGCGAGCGCCGTCAGAATGACCGGCCGGGAGCGCTGCACGGTGGCCTCGACCACCGCAGCGAATGGCGCCAATCCATCCTTCTCGTTCTGGCGGATCTGGCCGATCAGGATGAGCGTGTTGCGCATCAGGATTCCGGACAGCGCGATCAGCCCGACCAGCGCGTTGATGCCGAACGGCTGCTGGAACAGCAGCAGAGTGGGAATGACCCCGATGAGGCCCAGCGGCGCGGTGGCGAACACCATGGTCATCACGGAGATCGAGCGCACCTGAAAGATGATCGTGATCAGCGTAAGAGCGATCATGATGGGAAACAGCGGGGCCAAGGCGCGATTTGCCTTGCCGGATTCCTCTATGGAACCGCCCTGCTCGATCCGGTAGCCCGACGGCAGCTTCGCGATGACGGGCTGGAGCTCCTTCCACACGGCGGTCGAGACGTCCGGCGGCTGCAAGTCCTCGGCAATGTCGCCGCGCACGGTAATCGTCGGCGTCCGATCACGGCGACGCAGGATCGGGTCTTCCATGCGGATCTCCACGGTTCCGATCTGCGATAGCGGAATCCGTTGGCCAGCCGCTCCCACCAACGTGAAGTCTGCGATCTTGCTCGGATCGAGCCGCGCGCCTCCGGCAGAGCGGGCTACGACCTGTACCGAACGGATGTCTTCGCGGACATCGGTGATCGGGATGCCGCTTAGCAGGAACTGAAGCTGTTGGGCCACGTCGCTGGACGTCAAACCGATGCCCTGCAGCCTGTCCTGATCGAGCGCAAAACGAAGCGTGGGCACGCGCTCGCCCCAATCGCTGTTGGTCGTTCTCATCAAGGGGCTGGCTTGCATCACGCCGCGTACCTGCGCCGCGATGTCCCGAAGCTTGTCCGGGCCGGGGCCCATCACACGGAAAGCAACGGGGAAGGGCGAGTACGGGCCGAAGACCAGCTGGGTAACTCGCACGCGGGCCTCCGGCGCCAGGCCATCGGCCAGCACCTGCCGCAGCCTGAGCTTGAGCGCCTCGCGCGCCTCTTCGCTCTCGGTCAATACGACGATTTTGGCGAATGAGGGATCGGGTAGCTCCGGTGACATGGCGAGGTAGAAGCGCGGTGCCCCTTGCCCGACGTAGGCGGTAACGGTCTTGGCTTCCCGCTGCTTGGCCAGCCAAGCCTCCACCTTGGCGGCGGTGGCACTCGTCTGCTCGATGGAAGTGCCATACGCCATTTGCACTTCGACCAGTACTTCCGGTCGATCGGAAGTCGGAAAGAACTGCTTCTTCACCACGCCCATGCCGAGCACCGCGATGATGAACGCGCCGACCACACTCCCCGCGACCAGCCATTTGCGGCGAATCACAAGGCCTAGAAGCTGCCGGAAGCGGTTGTAGCGCGGCGTGTTATAGATCGCCTCGTGCCCCCCCCTCGCGCTTCTCGATGTTCGGTAGGAGCTTCACCCCCAGATAGGGCGTGAACACGACAGCGACGACCCAGGATGCGATCAGCGCGATGCCGACGATCCAGAACATGTTGCTGGTGTACTCGCCGGCGGTCGACCTGGCGAAGCCGTTCGGCATGAAGCCGATCGCGGTCACCAGCGTCCCGGCGAGCATGGGCGCGGCGGTATGGCTCCACGCATAGGCCGCTGCGCCGACGCGGTCGTAACCCTCCTCCATCTTCACTACCATCATCTCGATGGCGATGATCGCGTCGTCGACCAGCAGCCCCAGGGCCAGGATCAACGAGCCGAGCGTGATGCGGTCGAAGTCCTTGCCGGTGGCCGCCATGACGATGAACACCGCGGCCAGGGTCAGAGGCACCGCCGCCGCGACGACGATGCCGACGCGCCATCCCATGCTGAGAAAGCTCACGAGCATCACCACGCCGAGGGCGGCGAGAAACTTGACCATGAACTCGTCGACGGCCGCGCGAATGTTGTCGGACTGGTCGCTGACCTTGGAGAGGCTCATGCCGAGCGGCATTTCCGCGTTGATTGCCGCCGCTTCCGCGTCCAGCGCCTTGCCGAGATCGAGGCCGTTCCATCCCTCGCGCATGACCACGCCGAGCAGCAAGCTCGGTTCGCCGTTGTTGCGGATCAGGAAGCTCGCTGGATCTTCGTAGCCCCGCTTTACTTCCGCGATGTCGGCGAGCTTCAGCGTACGGCCTTGCGCGGCGACAGGCGTATTGCGGATCTTCTGCAGATCGTCGATGGCGCCGTCCAGCCTGATGAAGACTTGCGGGCCCTTGGCTTCGATCGCGCCGGCGGGCGTCATGGTGTTGCGGCTGTTGAGCGCGGCGAAGATGTCTCGAGGGGACACGCCCAGCGTTGCCAGGCGGTCGTAGGAGAGCTCGACGAAGATCCTTTCTGCTTGCTCGCCGATAATGTTCACCTTCTTGACGCCCGGCACGTGCAGAAGGCGCTGGCGCAAGGTTTCCGCATCGCGGACGAGGTGCCGATGAGGCTCGCCCTTCGCCTTCAGCGCGTAGAGCGCGAAGGTCACGTCGGAATATTCGTCGTTTACCATCGGACCGATGACGCCGGGCGGCAACTGACGCGCCTCGTCGCCGAGCTTCTTCCGCGCCTGATAGAACTGCTCCGGGACATCGGCGGGCGGCGTGCTGTCGCGCAGGAACACCGTGGTGAACGCCAGACCCGGTCGCGTAAAGGTCTCGGTCCGGTCATACCAACGCAGTTCCTGCATCCGCTTTTCCAGCCTTTCGGCGACCAGCTCTTCCATCTCCTTCGCCGTTGCCCCCGGCCATGCCGTGACGACGGTCATCTGCTTGATCGTGAAGGAAGGGTCCTCCGCCCGGCCCAACATCAGGAAGGCCGCGAAGCCGGCGATGGAGATCGCCACGAGCAGGAACAAGGTGACCGAGTGCTCGCGTACGGCAAGAGCGGAGAGATTGAAGCCGCTCATCGCGGCCTCGCGCCGTTGACGGCCACGCTTCGCGCGGCCTCACTTTGGGGGAGTCGCACGTGCTGGCCTTCGTGGAGCAGATGCGCACCTAGCGCCACCACGCGATCGCCGGCCACGAGATTGCCGACGACCGAAGCCGCTTCGCTGCTGACGCCGGCGACTTGCACGGCACGCCAAGTGACCCGAGGCGTTTCCCCCTCGACCAGCCATACGCCGGGACCTTTGCCCGGATCGAAGATCGCACCTACCGGTACGTGCAGCGCTGGCTCGGACTGGCCGTTCGATATCTGGATGGAGATGGTCGAGCCGAGCGGCGCGTCTGCCAGCCGGCCCTCCAGCACGTACCGAGCCTCGAACGTCCGGGTGTGACGGTTTGCAGCGTCCGACAACTGGCGAAGCTTCGCCGGGCCCGTCAGCCCGCTTCCATACAAGGTCGCCCGGCCGCTGGATCCGATCGCCGGGCGCAGGGTTTCGGGGAGCTCAATGACCGCTTCGCGGTGTCCGGCATGCGCCAGACGCACGACGACCTGACCGGCACCGACGACCTGGCCTGGCTCCGCCAGCGTCTCGACGACCACGCCGTCCGCATCAGCAAGCAGGACCGCGTAGCTCGTCTCGTTGTGTGCAACGTCGGCCCGGGCTTCGGCCGCATTCAGCTCCGCTTTTGCCGCGTCGGCGGCAGCCTTCACTTTGTCGTAGGCTGCTGCTGAAACGAAGTTCGCGGAGACGAGGCGGCGGTATCGCACCTCGTCATCCGCAGCTTGGCGGGCGCGCGCCCTGGCGGCCGCAACGGCCTCCTCGTGCGCGCGCATAGCGAGCCTCAGATCCGTGGCATCGATACGCATGAGCGCTTGGCCGCGCTTGACGGTTTGCCCAGCGTCAACCAAACGTCCCAGGACCTTCCCGGGGACTCGGAATCCCAGGTCGCTCTGCACGCGGGCCGCGACGATTCCGGTGAACGAACGCTCTGACTGGACAGAGGTCTCGACCGTCTCGATCCGCACCAGCGGAGGCTGCAACCGCGGGTCAGTTGAGGATGAAGGGGCGTCACTGCATGCCGCCAGGACGAAGGGCAACACACCGACGAGGGTAAAGAAGGGAACATCACGCAGCTGCAGCATGGGAGCCTTCCGGGAATCGATAATTACGTCGGGCGTCGCGGCACGACGAGGTTGCCGACCGAAACCTGCACCGCCTCGCCTTTCTGATTCTTCGTCGTCGTTCGCACCTTGAGCAATCCTTGATGCGGCCGTGATTTCGACGGCCGTACCTCGAGCACTTCGCCCTCGACGTGCAACTCGTCGCCCGGGCGCACGGGAACCGGCCAACGAAACTCCTCGAACCCCGCACCGACGATACCGCCGACGGGTTTGAAGTCGCTCGCGACGAGCAGTCGCATCGTGAGCGCGGCGGTATGCCAGCCGCTCGCCGCCAGGCCACCGAATATCGAGCGGCGCGCGGAGTCTTCGTCCAGGTGGAACGGCTGCGGATCGAATTCCGCCGCGAAGGTCTTGATGCACTCCTTTTCGACGGTGATCCGTCCGGACACGTAGATCTGTCCGACCGCGAAGTCCTCGAGATATTTCCCTGTCATATCGGCGATCTCCTTTGCAGCGCGGCTGCCGCAGACCACGGCCACCTCAACGAACCGAACCAGGCGCCACCCGCGACGGCGGCCAGATTGATGAAGCCGGCGGCAACAAGCCCGACGCTTTGCACCAGGAAGACGTGCGAGAGCTCACCGGTCCAGCGCAGCACTAGCCAGCCGGCGAGCGCCGCGATCGCAAGGCGCGTCACGGCGCCGAGGAGCGGCCACAGCAGCCGGCCTGCGCCCTGTGACGCGAAGTAAAGTGACAACGCGAGGCCGAACATTCCATAGAAGGGCCCCACCGTCCGCAGGTAGGTCGCTCCCGCCTCGAGCATCTGCGGATCAGTGTCGAAGAGCGAGAGCCAGGCCGTCGGGAAGGCGGCGGCGCAAAGGCCGATCGCCTCGGTAAGGACGAAGGCCATGGCAGCGCCGATCCACGCGGTGCGCAAAGCCCGCTCGCGCGCTCCTGCACCGATGCTCGTGCCGACGATCGCGACCAGCGGGCCACCGAGGCCGAAGACGAGCGGCACGAGCAGGTATTCGAGCCGCGCGCCGGTGCCGTAGCCAGCGATCGCGGCCGGGCCGAACTCGCCGACGAACGCGGTGCCCATGATGATGGTGAGATTCGTCGTCACGGTGACAAGGGCGGCCACCGCACCGACGCGCAGGATGTCGCGAAAGAGCGGCCAGCGGAAGCGCACCGCGCGCAGCGACGGACGCAGCACACTCCATCCGCCCCACAGGTAGGCGACGAACGCGAGGCAACCGAGGACGTAGTACGAAAGGAGGGCCACCGCCCCGCCCGCGATCCCGAGCGCCGGGAACGGCCCCCAGCCGAAAATGAGGGCCGGCGACGCGGGCACGAGGATCAGGACGCCGACGCAGGTAACGGCGGCGGGGAACGCCATGTTGCCGGTACCGCGGAGGACGGCGCCGAGCGAGTTGAAGAGCCACACCAGCACCGCGCCGGCGAAAACCCAGTTCGAGTACGTCAGCGCGGCCTCGAGCGAGCGCCCGCTTCCGCCCATTGCCTGGTAGAGCCAGCGCCCGGCGCTGAGCATACCGATCATGAAGACCGCGCCCAAGCCAAGCGCGATGACCAGCGCATGTAATGCCAGCGCATTCGCATCCGCGCGGCGCCCGGCGCCGAGTGCTCGCGCGATCGACGAAGCGATGCCGCCGCCCATCGCGCCGGCCGACATCATCTGCATCAACATCACGACCGGGAAAACCAGCGCGACGCCGGCAAGCGCATCGGTGCCGAGCTTGCCGATGAAGTAAGTTTCCACGAGGCCTGCGGCCGCCTGCGCCAGCATGACCAGCATATTCGGCAGTGCTAGGCGCAGCAGCGTCGGGGCGATGGGTGCGTCGAGCAGGACACGGGTGCGAGGGTCCATGTTTATATGATGATCATCATATGTCGTGACAAAAAAACTAGCCGGCCGCCGCGCGAATCAGCTCGCGCGCTGCCTTGCGAATGCGGTGGGAAAGCTGCGCATCGTCTACCGCTCGCGCCAGGACCAGCGCGCCAACCAGGGTCGCGGCGATACCCATCGCCTTGTCATGAGCCGCGCTCCTGCCCCATTCGGGGAACTGACGTTCGATGAGGCCGATGATGTCCTTGATGCGCCGGCTCGCGGCGCGGCGCACTTCGGCTTGCTGGCGTGGCACTTCGCTCCCTGCCGCGGCGATGGCGCAGCCCTGCTCCGGAGCGGCCACGTGCCCGTCGGAAAGATAGGTGTCGACGAGCGCCATGAGCTCCTGGCCCGGCTTCGCCGCCGCGATCGCCCGGGTGAGGTGCTCGATCGATTCCGCACCTGCCTGGTCGGCGGCCGCCGCCAAGAGCGCATCCCGCGACTCGAAGTGCGCATAGAAGCCGCCGTGCGTGAGCCCGGCCTCCTTCATCACGTCGGCGACCCCGACGCCCTCGTAGCCGTGCTTGCGGATGGCGCGCGCCGCCGCGCGCAGAATCCGCTCGCGGGTTTCCTCCTTCTTGGAGCCGGGCTTGACGGTCGTCATATGATGTTCATCATATTCCAAAGCACAGGGCTCAGTCAAGCGCTGCTAGGAATACGTCTGCGTACAATGACTTAGGCCAATCTTGCTCGCGGTCTGGAACACAGGTTGGACCCCATGAACTCCTCGATTGCGCGTGCGCTCGGCACGGCAGCTGCGCAAACTGGGTCGCGAAAGCGCCGGGAGTGGAACCTCAGGAGGTCGAGCCTGTGCGGCGCAGGTCGTGCCCGCTGAAAGACTCGATCTCGCGCCCCTCCACGCTGAGCTGCGCCAGGATGAGGTCAATCAACCCGGTTCTGCGCGCGCTGGCGCCGATGGCGACATCGCTCCGCCCATAGATTCGCCAGACGGTGTCTGGCGAATCTTGCCGGTCAGCGATGCCAGACCTAGATTGCCGCGAGCCTCTCGAACGTATCCGGGAAGCGCTTCACGAGACTGATGAGCAAGGCCGCCTGGGCATTCGGTTTCGCCCGCCCCTGCTCCCAGTTTTCCAGAGTGCGCACGTTCGTGCGCAGATAAGCGGCAAACAGCCCTCTCGAGACTTTGAGCCGCTGGCGAACGCGTACCAGGTCCCGAGGCGTGACATCGGGAGCAGGTTTGAACTCGACCGCGTGCGTACGAAGGGTGCGCTTCCCTTGCCGCGCCGCTGCGATCGCCACCATGCCCTCCGTCAATTCGGCAAACAGATTCCGCTTGTGCGCACGAGCCCGATTGGCTCTCACCTTTGTCATGTCGCTCTCCTTGCTTCCAACTCCGCCTTGAGCATCTCCTTAAGTGCCTTGCGCTGCTTCGCCGTCAAATCGTCCATTTCGTCCTTGTCGTACAGCGTATACAGCCAGAACTGCATCCCCGCGCCCCACCAGTAGTAGATCACGCGAAGCCCGCCGCGCTTGCCCTTTCCACGCCGCCGGTCCGCAAACCGCATCTTGCGCAGCCCGCCAGTTTCTCGGATCACTTCGCCGGCTTCGGGATCTCTCATCAATTCCTGCTGCAACCGCCCGAAAGCTTCATCGCCCAGGTAGTCGGCGCGATGACGTGCAAACGCGGGAAGCTCGACAAAGACGGCATTCACGGCCAGATTATACGCAACCTACGTATATACGCAAGTAGCGTACCCATCACTCCCACTCGATTATCAACCCCGGGCTGTAAGGCCCTGTAGAGACGTCACTTTTCGGCGGTCGCATAAATTGGATACCGTCGGAACTACCGCCAGCTCAGTGCATGCGCCGACGGATCCCAGCCTCCGTGTCGTGGTCACTCGCTTCCCGTTCGTATGTTCTCACCAACTCCATCAGGAGTTTTGCGGCAACGTAGGGATGCGAGGATTGGAGCGCTTGACCCCACTTGCGGTACTTATCCGCCAGTTGCCGTTCCTGATCGCCCCCTTCACCACGCGATACAACGCCACGCGAATTGTAGACACCGGTGTGCGCGCCGCGCATCATGGCCTCCGATTGGATATCCTCCATCACTTGGCGCACCGGCTCACACGGCCATACCCCATCATTGCCGACCGGCGCGTTGGCGAGCAATTTACCTAGGCAGAGATCCGCGACTTCCGTGCGGCTTAGTTCGGCACAGGATTTACGAACCGCCGAAGTCCATTTGCCTAGACGATCCGCTTTCAATACACCGAGATCGTCGTAGCCAGGAATGCGTTCAATGGCTTCCAGCAGTTTGTAGCCCCGCTCGGCCATGTTCTTGACGTTCTCGGGGGGCACCTGGAGCTCGGTAGGATCGGCGTCCCCGTCGTTGCGCTTGTATGTCCAGGCGACGGCCTGAACAAACAGCTCGGGGTGCGCTTCAACGTACCGTTCGAGGTTCGGAATGCCGTAGCTGTTAGCGCGTTTGTCCCATCGCTGTGCCAGCACATCTATAAACGCGAACTCAAGGCCAGCCTTTTGATCGAGTGTCAACAGGGGACTGCTGTTCAGATGCTTGAAGGCTTCCTCAACGTTATGCTGTTCGAGCATATACTCGCCGGGCCGATCCCCTCCACCCTTCGCAACGTCAGAAAGCATCCGATAGAGCGTCTGTGGGTCGAGTTTCTCAGGATGGAATCGAACGCACGCGAATGCGGCGCGCGGCCGTCCCGCTTTGAGAAGGCGCTCGACGCCGTCGTTGGCCTCTTCATCGAAGTCACGAAACCAGTCAGGCACCACATCGGTCCAGTATTTGATGCGAGCCTCTTCGCCGAGCGCATCGACTAACCTCCAAGTGCCCCTCCCGAAAGGCGCGAGCAATAGTAAACGGACCATATCTTCCTCGGACAAGTCTGCTCCAACGGACTTCAGGATCTGTTCACGGTTTGCGCCGTTTGAAACTGCGCGCACAGCACCACTGATCATGTTTTTGTACGGATAGGCGCTGTCATTGTTTGCTAGCACTGGCTGAAGCGCCAGCCGGAGGAATTTCTGAAGCTCTTGTTCGGAAAGCAGATCCTTTGCCGCAAGTACGCCGATCTGCCACGACGCCTTTCCGCGTTCGGCAAGTTCCAACAGCCCAGCGAATCCATCTTGACTGTGGATTTCGCGCATGGCATCGACTCGCAGTTTTTGGATGCGTTCCTCGCGCTTCTGAAAGTCGATCTTTTCAATGTCTTCAAGTTCGTCAGCAGACTCCTCTACCCAAGTATCGCGGAACAGCCAAGCATGCTTATTCAGAAGGCCCTCTGGCTCAAGCGCCGCGTAAGCCTCCTTTGCCTTGCCGGCTAGTGCTGCCAACCGGCCGTCTTTCTTGACACGCATAGCGGCACGTCGCGAGAGCGTTGAGACCCGGATCTTGTCGCGCATCGCCGCTTTGTCGGCATCACTTGCCTTATCCTTCGCCCACACCTCAATCAGCGCCCAAACGCGGGATTGATAGCTGTCATCGAGGTCGTGAAGTCGCTCGACAAGATCGCTGAGCGTGCCGAGAGTGTGCTCTTTCCAAGCAAGCGCCATTTCGACCATTTCACGCCTGAATTCGAGGATCGGCCCCCAAGTCGGAAACGGCTCGCCGAATCCGTAGCCATCGGGACGCCAGCGCGGCTTATGGCTGTAATGGCCGACAGCATGGTAAGTCCCGAACTGCCCCACGCAGATTTTCCAAGTGACTTCTGGAAAGCGGTCAGCAAGTCTCTTCATCAGTTCTACACGTGCCTCATGCTTCGCCGCAGTTTGCGGCATCCATGCCCGGAAGATCGACTCCAAGGAGTGGATCGGCTTGTTCACCCAGTTATCGTTTATTTCGACCTGCGCCAGTCGCGCGAGAACGAAAGCGGCGCGCGGCAAGGTCTCAGGATTCCAGGAAAGCCCCTCCAACGCCCAGAGCAAGCCGGTACGGCTCGGGTGTCCGAATACCCCTGTACCTGCCGGGCGGAGAAGACCGAGCACTGCAGGCGCATCAGTCTTCAGGTCACGCTCCAAGATAGTTAGGAATTCGTCGGGATCGGCTTCGGCGTATGTCGGCAGATCGTGGTCATTTGCTTCCAGAACACGCGTCGTTAATGGACTAGGAAGCAAGTCGCGTACAACGCGCGCGGCCTCCACTTCTGTGTCTATGCCAAGCCGCTTTTTGAAGAGGTGGACACCGTGCACGGCGAGCAAGACCAGTGTTTCCGAAATCCCCTTCCGGAACGCTCCAGAGAACTCGCGGGTCTTTCCGTGGACGGCTGCGGCCCAGCGCTGGTCTTCCTCAAGGTCAAGGGCTGGGTCGTCTTCACCCAACACCTCCCGCGCCATTGAGTAGTATCGTATCAAGTCGTCGGAAGTCACGACGCTCGCGATGGCGTAGAGCAGGTCGATTTTCGAGATGACACCGCGATAGGTACCAATTGACCAGACAGGCGCGTCGTTAAATTGAGCAAGGCGCTGACAATCTTTCTCAAGGTCCGCGTAAGGGCGATCGCCAGCGAGCAATGAGAGAGCAAGCTTGTCGGTCTCGTTGGCGCTGTGCCACGCCCCGACAAACAGAAAGGGGACGAGGCTCGCCGCCGTCCGGTGGTCCGCCGCCCAATCTGGCGTTCGAACGGCGGGTACCATTGCAACGCGACGCCGCAGGACGGTGAGCGAGCGCCCTGACTCATCTGCAAGCCGTGAGATCTCGTCCCGGGTCTTGCCCATCGTTTCCAAAGCTTTGTTGAACGTCTCGTAGTTGGCCGGTTCGAGAACAATATGAGGCTCTGTAGTTGTCGTGTTGCGGGGATATACGACGATCGAGTGGATTGACTTCGCATGCACTGCGATCTCCCGCTCCACCTCACGTGTAAACGCGACTGGGATAATCGTCTGCGCGCCTTGTACCAAGCGGGGCAGTGCACCAGGCTTGTCGAACACCAGTACACGGTCGCGATAGGCGGCCAGCTCCTCGCCTCCCCGTTCCCCGAGCAGTTGGGCGAGGAAGGCAAGCGCTTCTTCAGCGGAATCCGCTGCGACTACCGTCGGTCCGTCGGGGGGGTTGGAAAGTCGCGAGAGCATCGTGCGCTTAGCAGCATCGATCGCTGAGCTGAACAACTCACCTGTCAATTGGGGCGTCGATACGTTCGCCCAGTCAATCCAGCATTTGTCCAGTGAGCGGACGTCCTCCGCAGGAAGGTGCGTTTCGCTTGCGAACCACGCTTGCGCAGGGAGCGACTGCTCAAGCCATTGTTCGAGGTCGCTAGCGTCGCAGGCGCGCACCTCTTTCCAGTGTCTCTTGGCTCTCGCCGCCTTTACCCACGCGCCTTTGCCTAGCCATCGTCGCGGCGTTACGAATACGAACGTAATTTCCTTCCGCTCCTTCTGATCGAGGGCCCTCACGCTCTTATCAAAGTCGTTGTCGGCCTTCGTCTTGATGTCCTCGTTGGTTCCGAACTCCCAGCCAGAACGTCCAGCCACCACCCAAGGCGTTCCTTCGCCCGCCTCGACAAACCCATCCCAGCCTGGTAGCTCGGCGTCATCGTTTCCCGGGAACTCCACCTTAGTCAGCCCGCGGCCAGTTGAATGAATGAGCGTACGCAGAAAGACCGATAGCCGCGTGCGCGCGGGAATGTTGTGCGTGACCCACTGCTCGATCTGGTTTGCCTTGATCCCGAGAAATGGCGGAACGTATGTGGTGGTACCGGTTGGGGCGCTTTTCTTCTTGGCCTGTGCCGAGTCGTACTTCGCTTGCATCTCGAGCAGCTCGCTGCGCGGGTAGTTGAACGCCTTCTCAAGACGCGCTGCCATGTCGGCGGACAGCGCTGCGTTCCCGTTTAGGAGATTTGATAAGGCCGGGCGTCCGACACCAATCAGGGCGGCGGCCTTAGTCACGGACATCCCCTTGGGAATGACCTCGGCCTTGATCCGAGTTCCAGGGTGCTGTACTTCGACGTCGTCAGTCATGGACTTCTTCCAATAAACTAGGCAGTTGGAAGAAGTGTATCGTGTTGCGCTACAGATTACAACCGCCTACTCCCACTCAATGGTCGCCGGCGGCTTGCTCGAGATGTCGTAGACCACGCGGTTGACGCCGCGCACTTCGTTGATGATGCGGTTCGCCACCTTCGAGAGCAGCGTGTGGGGCAGCTCGGCCCAGTGCGCCGTCATGAAATCCTGGGTCTGCACGGCGCGCAGCGCGATCACGTACTCGTAGGTGCGCCCGTCGCCCATCACGCCGACCGATCTCACCGGCAGAAACACAGCAAACGCCTGGGCCGTCTTTTCGTACCACCCCGACCGCCGCAGCTCATCGATGAAGATGGCATCCGCGCGCCGAAGCAGATCGGCGTATTCCGGTTTGACCTCGCCCAGAATCCGGACCCCGAGCCCCGGGCCCGGAAACGGATGACGGAAAACGATCTCGTGCGGCAGGCCGAGCGCCAGGCCCAGTTCGCGCACCTCGTCCTTGAAGAGCTCGCGCAGCGGCTCGAGGAGCTTGAGATGCAGGGTGTCCGGCAGGCCGCCCACGTTGTGGTGCGACTTGATGCTATGCGCTTTCTTCGTCCTGGCGCCCGCAGACTCGATGACATCCGGGTAGATCGTTCCCTGCGCGAGCCACTTCACCCGCGGCAGCTTCGCAGCTTCGCGCTGAAACACCTCGATGAACTCGCGTCCGATGACTTTGCGCTTCTCTTCCGGATCCGCGATGCCCTTAAGGTGCCTCATGAATTGATCACTGGCATCGACATGGACCACGTTTGCGCCCAACCGGCCAGCGAAGGTGCCCATGACCTGCTCCGCTTCGTTCAATCTCAGCAGCCCGTGATCGACGAAGACACACGTGAGCTGCTTGCCGATCGCGCGGTGTATGAGCGCGCCGGCCACCGATGAATCGACCCCGCCCGAGAGTCCCAGCACCACTTCCTCGGATCCGACCGCAGAGCGTATCCGGCCCACCGCTTCTTCGATGTAGTCCGGCATAATCCAGTCGCCGGCGAGCCCGCAGATCTGGAGCACGAAGCGCTCGATGATAGCCTTGCCCTGGAGCGTATGCGTCACCTCGGGGTGGAACTGGACCCCGTAGAGCCTGCGCTTTTCGTCAGCCATGGCCGCGATCGGCGTGGCGGCGTTTGATGCCATCACCGCGAATCCGGGCGGCAGCTCCGTGACCTTGTCGCCGTGGCTCATCCAGACATCGAGCAACCCGTGCCCCTCCTCGTTGACGCGGTCCTGTATGTCCTTCAGCAGCGCGGTGTGGCCGCGCGCTCTCACTTCGGCGTAGCCGAATTCGCGAACCTGGCCAATCTCCACCTTGCCGCCCAGTTGCGCGGCCATGGTCTGCATTCCGTAGCAGATGCCCAGCACCGGCACGCCGGCCTCGAACACCGACTGCGGGGCGCGTGGTGTCCCGCCTTCCCACACCGACGCCGGGCCCCCGGAAAGGATGATGCCGCAAGGCTTGAAATCACGGACGATGGCATCGTCCACGTCGTAAGGGTGGATCTCGCAGTAAACGTGGGATTCGCGCACGCGTCGCGCGATCAGCTGCGTGTATTGCGCGCCGAAATCGAGGATGAGGATCTTCTCGTGGCGCGGGAGAGGCGAGCGTTTTGCGTCGGTCGCGGCAGGAGTCTCTATGCGCGTTTCAAACTGGCTGGTCACTGGCAACTGGTAACCGGTCACTCGACCCTGTAGTTGGGCGCCTCTTTGACGATCTGCACGTCGTGCACGTGCGACTCCCGCACGCCCGCCAGGGTGATTTCGACAAACTCGGCCCGGGTTCGAACCTGCTCGATGTCCGAGCAGCCGAGATACCCCATGCTCGCGCGCAACCCGCCGATCAGCTGCTGAACAAGCGGAGAAAGCTGCCCCTTGTAAGGGACCCGTCCTTCAACGCCCTCCGGCACCAGCTTCTCGGTGTCCGGCTCGGCGTCCTGGAAATACCGGTCCGCCGCGCCCTGCTGCATGGCGCCCAGCGACCCCATGCCGCGATACGTCTTGTAGGAGCGGCCCTGAAAGAGCTCGATGTCGCCGGGTGATTCCTCGGTCCCGGCAAAGAGGCTCCCTATCATCACGGCGTAAGCCCCAGCGGCCAGCGCTTTCGCCATGTCGCCGGAATAGCGGATTCCGCCGTCGGCGATCAGCGGCACACCAGTCTTCGCCAGGCCCTTCGCCACGTTCGCGACGGCGGTGATCTGCGGCACGCCGACCCCTGCGACGATCCGGGTGGTACAGATGGAGCCGGGACCGATTCCGACCTTTATCCCATCGGCGCCGTGATCGACCAGCGCCCTGGCCGCGTTGGCCGTGGCGATGTTGCCGCCGATGACCTGGGTTTTCGGAAAATGGCGCTTTACCCAGCGCACGCGGTCGAGGACATTGCGCGAATGACCATGCGCCGTGTCCACCACGATCACGTCGACGCCCACCTCGATCAGCGCTTCCGCGCGCTCTTCCGTCCCCTCGCCCACGCCGATCGCCGCTCCGACCCGCAGGCTTCCCTGTGCATCCTTGCAGGCATTCGGGTGCTCGGTGGACTTCAGGATGTCTTTCACCGTGATGAGGCCGCGCAGTTCGAAGCGCTTGTTGACCACGAGCACGCGCTCGAGACGGTGCTTGTGCATGAGCGCCATGGCATCTTCCCGCTTTGCGCCTTCTCCCACCGTCACCAGCCGCTCGCGCGGAGTCATGATGTTCCTGACCGGCTGATCGAGCTTGGTCTCGAAGCGCAGATCCCGGTTGGTCACGATGCCCACGACCCGCCCGCCTGAATTGATGACAGGCAGGCCCGATATCCTGTGTTGCTGTTGCAACTTGATGACGTCTCTCACCTTCATCGTGGGCGCAATCGTGATGGGATCCTTCACGATTCCGCTC
>Ga0256867_10000417_pt1 | contig 16812 bp, 12 predicted proteins | sample RVTome_15_FD_185939 | JGI IMG/M metagenome (GOLD analysis project Ga0256867, IMG submission 185939) | Soil microbial communities from uranium-contaminated site in the Upper Colorado River Basin, Wyoming, United States - RVT150D86 (HiSeq) ... | reverse complement strand
AGACCGGCTGATCCCGAACCCATGATCCTCGAAGACCCTCCCCAGACGCCGGACGACGCGGCGGCTGAGGCTCCGGACGTCCCCTCTGACGAGGCCTCGGACTCCGCGGAGCCCTCGGCCTCCAAAGACACTGACACCGGCGGGGAGCCGGCGGTTTCGACCGACACGCCCGAGGAGGCCGCGGTGTCGCCCGACGGGGAGGCGTCGCCCGACGGGGAGGCCGCGGCGCCCGCGGATGCCGCCGAAGCCGACCCCTACGGCGGGCCGGGGGACTGGTACGTGATCCACACGTACGCCGGGTACGAGAACAAGGTGAAGACGAACCTCGAGTCGAGGATCCATACGATGCAGATGCAGGACAAGGTCTTCGACGTCGTCATCCCCATGGAGGACGTCATGGAGATCAAGGGCGGCAAGAAACAGGTCGTCCAGAAGAAGGTCTTCCCCGGCTACCTCCTCGTGAAGATGGTGTACGACGACGACTCCTGGTACGTCGTCCGGAACACGCCCGGGGTCACAGGCTTCGTGTCCAGCGGCACCGGCCAGAAGCCGACGCCGCTGTCCCGGCGGGAGGTCGAGAAGATCCTGGCCGTGAAGAAGGAGGAGGTGAAGCCGGCCTTCCGCCTCGACTTCGAGGAGGGCGACGTGGTCCGGATCATCTCGGGGCCGTTCGCCGACTTCAACGGGACGATTAGCGACATCAACGTGGACCAGTCGAAGGTCCGGGTGATGGTGAACATCTTCGACCGGGAGACGCCGGTGGAGCTCTCGTTCGACCAGGTGGCGAGGGTCTGATGCGAGGGGAGGGCGCCTGATGGCCCAGGGGAGACGACGGAAGAAGGTCCTGGCCGTGGTGAAGCTCCAGATCCGGGCGGGCCAGGCTACCCCCGCCCCCCCGGTCGGCACCGCGCTCGGCCAGCACGGCGTGAACATCATGGACTTCTGCAAGCAGTACAACGAGGCCACCCAGCACCAGATGGGACAGGTCATCCCGGTGGAGCTCACGATCTACGAGGACCGCACCTTCTCGTTCATCACCAAGCAGTCTCCGGCCGTGGAGCTCATCCGCGATGCCGCCGGCATCGAGAAGGGCTCTTCCGAGCCGAACCGGGAGAAGGTGGGCCGCATCACCCAGGATCAGGTCCGGCAGATCGCCGAGACGAAGATGAAGGACCTGAACGCCCGGGATCTCGAAGCGGCCATGAAGATCATCGAGGGAACCGCCCGGAGCATGGGCGTGGAGGTGGCGTCGTGACCAAGGCCAAGCGATACGTGGACTCGAGCCGGATGTTCGACCGAAACCAGCTCTATGCCCCGTCGGATGCCATCAGGATCCTCAAGGAGATGCCGGAGGCGAAGTTCGACGAGACCGTGGAGCTGTCGATCCGGCTCGGCGTGGATCCTCGGAAGGCGGATCAGATGATCCGAGGCACCGTGACGCTGCCCCACGGCACTGGGCGTTCGGTCCGGGTGGCGGCCTTCGCCCTCGGCGACGCCGCCAGACAGGCCAAGGAAGCCGGCGCCGACCTGGTCGGCGGCGAGGACCTCGTCCAGGAGGTCCTCAAGGGGAACATCGAGTTCGATGCCGCCGTGGCCACCCCGGACATGATGTCGGTCCTGGGGAAGGCCGGCCGGGTCCTCGGGCCCCGCGGCCTGATGCCGAACCCGAAGGCCGGCACCGTGACCGAGGACATCGCCAAGGCCGTCGGCGAGATAAAGGCGGGCAAGCTCGAGTACCGGGTGGACCGCCAGGCCAACCTCCACCTGGTGATGGGCAAGAGGTCGTTCGAGGAGCGGGCCCTGATGGAGAACTATCTGGCGGTGGTGGACGAGATCGTCCGGGCCAAGCCGGCCTCGGCCAAAGGGCGGTACATCCGCAGCGTGACGATCTCGACCACGATGGGGCCGGGGATCCGCATCGATCCGGCCCGCATCCGCGACGTCGAAGCCGCGGCGTAGGTTGTCGATCGTCTCCGGCTCCCGTACCCTGAGGGAGCCGCAGACCGCAGGGGCGGAAGCGTAATCCCCGGAGCTGTCAGGCTCCGCGAGGGGTACCTGCCTAGGCAGCGAGGCGCTCTCGTCTGCTGGTGTGCGGGGGCGCTTTCACGTGAGGACGAGATGCCGAGGGCGGAGAAGGAAGCGAAGGTCAAGGGGCTGGCCGAGCGGCTGGGTGAGTCGCAGGCCACGATCCTGGCCGGGTTCCGAGGGCTGACGGTCCAGGAGGCCGCCGAGCTCCGGACGGCCCTGGCCGACGCGGACACCCGGTTCAGCGTGGTCAAGAACTCGCTGACCCGCCTGGCGGTGAAGGACGCGGGCCTCGAGGAGCTCATGGACCTGATCGACGGGCCCACGGCCATCGCCTTCGTCCGGGGGGACCCCGTTTCCGGGGCCAAGCGCCTGGTGGAGCAAGCCCGGCGATTCCCGGTCCTGGAGATCCGGGGTGGGTTCGCCGAGGGCCGGGTGCTCACCGCGGAGCAGGTGCGGTCGATGGCCGCTCTGGAGTCCCGCGAGGTCATGCTGGCCCAGTTGGCCGGCCTCGCCAAGTCCCAGCTCACCAGGACCGCGTGGGCCCTCCAGGCGCTCCAGTCGAGGTTCGTCGGCCTGATGGAGGCCCTCAGGGAGAAGCTCCGCGAAGCCGACGAGCCCCGCAGCGCCGAGGAGCGCTCGGCGTCCCCTCAGGAGTCCCCGAACGCGGATGAGCCCTCGGATGACCCCGAGGCCGCCGCGGAGGGGACCTCTCCGGTGCCCGAAGTGGACGCCGAGGGGTCTCCAGAGGAATCGACAGAGGAAGAAGGAGGAGCGTAGGTGGCCACGAAGAAGCAGATCTCGTCGGACGACCTGCTCGAGGCGTTCAAGGGGATGACCCTCCTCGAGCTGTCCGAGTTCATCAAGAAGTTCGAAGAGGAGTTCGAGGTCCAGGCCGCGGCCATGGCCCCCGCCGTGGCAGCCTCGGCCGGAGCCGGCGGGGGCGCCGCCGCTGATGGCGGGGCCGAGGAGGAGGAGCAGACCGAGTTCGACGTGGTTCTCGAGTCGGCGGGGGACAAGAAGATCCAGGTCATCAAGGAGGTCAGGGCTCTCACCAGCCTGGGGCTGAAGGAGGCCAAGGACCTGGTGGACAATGCGCCCAAGCCGGTCCTGGAGAAGGTTCCCAAGGAGCAAGCTGACCAGGCCAAGGAGAAGATCGAGGCGGCCGGCGGATCCGCCACCGTCAAGTAGGGAATAGGGAGGTCTCTCGCACCGTTTGACGGGATGTGGGGGTGAACCCTATAATGCTCGGTTGGCGTGCCGTCTCCCGTGGCTTCTAGTTACACTCGTGTCATTCCCTAGGGGGGGTTTCTTTGCCTGATGCCGTGATCGGTCGTGACCGCCTGTCCTTCTCCAAGGCCGAGGAGGTCCTTCCGCTGCCCGATCTCGTGGGGATCCAGCGGGACTCCTTCGACTGGCTCCTGGAAGAAGGTCTGGGCGAGGTTTTCCGCGAGATCAGCCCGATCGAGGACTACACAGAGACCTACCAGCTGATCTTCGGCAAGCACTACTTCAAGGACATCAACCACGAGGCCGAGGAGTGCCGGGACAAGGATCTGACCTTCGACGCCCCGCTCCACGTCGAGGCGGCCTTCATCAACAAGGAGACCGGGGAGATAAAGGAGCAGGACGTCTTCATGGGCAACTTCCCCGTGATGACGGACAAGGGCACCTTCATCATCAACGGCACCGAGAGGGTGGTGGTCTCCCAGCTGGTCCGGTCGCCCGGGGTGTACTTCGACAAGGCTATCGACAAGACCATCGACAAGGACGTCTTCCTGGCCAAGGTGATCCCGGCCCGGGGGGCCTGGCTGGAGTTCGACGTCGACAAACGGGACACCGTTGGTGTCCGGATCGACCGGAAGCGGCGCCAGAACGTGACCACGCTCCTGAAGGCCCTGGGCTGGACCGAGGAGGAGATCCTCGAGCTGTTCGAGGGGGCCGAGTCGATCAAGCTGACCCTGGAGAAGGACCACTTCGAGACCCAGGAGGAGGCGCTCGAGGACATCTACCGGAAGCTCCGCCCCGGCGAGCCCCCCACGGCGGAGTCCGCCAAGAACCTCCTGGAGAACCTGTTCTTCAACGACAAGCGGTACGACCTGGCCAAGGTCGGCCGGCACAAGATCGACCGAAAGCTCGGGGACCGCGGCGACCTGCTGAAGAAGCAGTTGAAGCGCCGGTTCGACACCATGAAGGAGCTCGACGTCCCGGAGAAGCGGGACTTCGAGCAGCCCCGGTACCGTGTCTTCTCTCAGCTCCAGTCGGGCGAGAAGGGCGGGCCGACCGCGTTCAAGCGTGTCCTCACCTACGAGGACATCGTGAAGACGGTGGGCTACCTGGTCCGGCTACACGCCGGCGAGGAGGGCTTCGGGGTGGACGACATCGACCACTTCGGGAACCGCCGGCTGCGGTCGGTGGGCGAGCTGATCCAGAACCAGGTTCGGATCGGCCTGTCCCGGATGGAGCGCGTGGTCAGGGAGCGGATGACCACCCAGGACGTGGAGGCCATCACTCCCCAGACGCTCATCAACATCCGGCCGGTGGTGGGCGCCATCAAGGAGTTCTTCGGGACCTCGCAGCTGTCCCAGTTCATGGACCAGACGAACCCGCTGGCCGGGCTGACCCATAAGCGGCGGCTGTCGGCCCTGGGGCCCGGCGGCCTGTCCCGAGAGCGGGCCGGGTTCGAGGTCCGAGACGTGCACCCCTCACACTACGGCCGGATGTGCCCCATCGAGACCCCCGAGGGTCCGAACATCGGCCTGATCGGCACTCTGTCCACGTTCGGCCGGATCAACGAGCTCGGGTTCGTGGAGACCCCATACCGCCGGGTGGAGAAGGGCCGGGTCACCGAGCACATCGACTACCTCACCGCCGACGAGGAGGACCGGCACGTCATCGCCCAGGCGAACGCGGAGCTGGACGGGCGGGGCCGCTTCATGGAGGAGCGGGTCCTGTGCCGCCGGAGGGGTGGCGACGTCGACTACGTGATCCCCGAAGAGGTCGATTACATGGACGTGTCGCCGAAGCAGATAGTTTCGGTGGCCGCCGCGCTGATCCCGTTCCTGGAGCACGACGACGCCAACCGGGCCCTCATGGGGGCGAACATGCAGCGTCAGGCGGTTCCCCTGCTCCGGGCAGAGGCGCCGCTGATCGGGACCGGGGTGGAGTTCCGGGCGGCCATCGACGCTGGTGACGTCATCCTGGCGGAGAAGGCCGGGCGCATCGACTCGGTATCGGCCGACGAGATAGTGCTGCGTGAGAGCGACGGCAAGTCCCGCACGTACCGCCTCCAGAAGTTCCGCCGCTCGAACCAGGGCACGTGCATCAACCACAAGCCCGCAGTGAAGGCCGGCGAGTCGGTGAAGCGCGGCCAGGTCATCGCCGACGGACCCTCCACCGAGCACGGCGAGCTGGCGCTCGGTAAGAACCTCCTGGTGGCGTTCATGCCCTGGGAGGGCCACAACTACGAGGACGCCATCGTCATCTCCGAGCGCCTGGTGAGGGAGGACGTGCTGACCTCGATCCACATCGAGGAGCACGAGGTCGACGCCCGGGACACGAAGCTCGGGGCCGAGGAGATCACCCGGGACATACCGAACGTCTCCGAGGAGATCCTCAAGGACCTCGACGACCGGGGCATCGTCCGGATCGGGGCCGAAGTGGACCCCGGGGACTATCTGGTGGGCAAGGTCACGCCGAAGGGCGAGACCGAGCTCACTCCCGAGGAGCGCCTCCTGCGGGCCATCTTCGGCGAGAAGGCCAGGGAGGTCCGGGACACCTCGCTGAAGGTGCCCCACGGGGAGACCGGCAAGGTCATCGGTGTCCGGGTGTTCAGCCGCGAGGACGGCGATGAGCTTCCGCCCGGCGTGAACCAGTTGGTCCGGGTGTACGTGGCCCAGAAACGGAAGATCTCCGACGGCGACAAGCTGGCCGGGCGCCACGGCAACAAGGGCGTCATCGCCAAGATCCTTCCCGAGGGGGACATGCCGTTCCTGCCCGACGGGACGCCGGTGGACATCATCCTCAACCCCCTCGGCGTGCCCTCTCGGATGAACTTGGGGCAGGTCCTGGAGACCCACCTCGGCTGGGCCGCTCGTCAGGGCTTCAAGATGAACGGCTCCACCCGGGAGGGTCCGGCCTACGTGGCCACCCCGGTGTTCGACGGGGCCAGGGAGCACGAGATCAAGGAGGCCCTCACCACGGCCCTGCCGAACGACGACGGGCAGAAGCTCGTGGACGACGAGGGCAAAGCATGGCTGTTCGATGGCCGGAGCGGCGAACCGTTCGAGACCACCGTGGCCATCGGCTACATCTACATCATGAAGCTGCTGCACCTGGTGGACGACAAGATCCACGCCAGGAGCACCGGCCCGTACTCGATGATCACCCAGCAGCCGCTGGGCGGTAAGGCCCAGTTCGGCGGCCAGCGGTTCGGCGAGATGGAGGTGTGGGCGTTGGAGGCGTACGGCTCCGCCTACGCCCTCCAGGAGCTGCTCACGATCAAGTCGGACGACGTGCTCGGCCGGGTGAAGGTCTACGAGGCCATCGTGAAGGGCGAGAACATCCCCGAGCCGGGGATCCCCGAGTCCTTCAAGGTGCTGATCAAGGAGATGCAGTCTCTGGCCCTCAACGTCGAGGTGCTCTCGGCTGAGGGCAAGGAGATCGAGATGCGAGAGACGGACGAGGACGTGTTCCGAGCCGCGGAGGAGCTGGGCATCGACCTCTCGCGGCGGGAGCCGGCCGGGGCGGAATTCGAGTAGGAGAGGGGCTGACACTTGCTCGACGTCAACTATTTCGACGAACTGAGGATCGGGCTGGCCACCGGTGACCAGATCCGCGCGTGGTCGAACGGTGAGGTCAAGAAGCCCGAGACGATCAACTACCGCACGCTGAAGCCCGAGAAGGACGGGCTCTTCTGCGAGCGCATCTTCGGTCCCACCAGGGACTGGGAGTGCCACTGCGGGAAGTACAAGCGGGTCCGGTTCAAGGGCATCATCTGCGAGCGCTGCGGCGTGGAGATCACCCGCGCCAAGGTCCGGAGGGAGCGGATGGGCCACATCGAGCTGGCCGCGCCGGTTACCCACATCTGGTACTTCAAGGGTGTCCCCTCCCGCCTGGGGTACCTGCTCGACCTGGCCCCGAAGGACCTGGAGAAGGTCATCTACTTCGCGGCGTACATCATCACCAGGGTCGATGAGGAGCGGCGCCACAAGGACCTCCCCGGAATCGAGAAGGAGTTCGCCGACGAGCGGTCCGAGATCGACGGACGGCGGGACCAGCAGATCAAGGAACGCCTGGAGGACCTGGAGAAGCGCCTCAAGGAGCTCGAGGCCGAGGGAGCCAAGGGCGCGCAGCTCACCGCGGCCAAGCGTGAGGCTCAGCGGGACGTCGACAAGCTGACCGAGGCGGCCAAGCGGGACACCGAGCACCTCGACGAGGTTCTGTCGGCGTTCAAGGGGTTCTCGGTGAAGCAGCTGGTGGCCGACGACATCGTGTACCGGACCCTGCGGGAGCGGTTCGACGACTACTTCGAGGGCGGGATGGGGGCCGAGGCCATCAAGCGGCTCCTGGCCGACATCGACCTCCAGGCCGAGGCGGCCAGCCTCCGGGAGACCATCCAGACCGCCAAGGGGACCCGACGCCAGAAGGCCATCAAGCGGCTCAAGGTCGTGACGAACTTCATCGGGACGAAGAACTCCCCGCTGGGGATGGTGTTGGACGCGATCCCGGTGATCCCTCCCGACCTCCGGCCGATGGTTCAGCTCGACGGCGGACGGTTCGCCACCAGCGATCTCAACGACCTGTACCGCCGAGTCATCAACCGGAACAACAGGCTGAAGCGCCTGCTCGACCTCCAGGCGCCCGAGATCATCGTCAACAACGAGAAGCGGATGCTCCAGGAGGCCGTGGACGCCCTGTTCGACAACGGCCGGCGAGGCCGGCCCGTCACCGGACCGGGCAACCGCCCCCTGAAGTCGCTGTCGGACATGCTGAAGGGCAAGCAGGGCCGTTTCCGCCAGAACCTGCTCGGTAAGCGCGTCGACTATTCGGGTCGGTCGGTCATCGTGGTCGGCCCCGAGCTGAAGCTCCATCAGTGCGGTCTGCCCAAGCAGATGGCCCTGGAGCTGTTCAAGCCGTTCGTGATGAAGCGGCTGGTGGACCTCGACCTGGCCCAGAACATCAAGAGCGCCAAGCGGATGGTGGAGCGGGCCCGGCCTCAGGTGTGGGACGTGCTCGAGGAGGTCATCAAGGACCACCCCGTGCTCCTGAACCGTGCGCCCACCCTGCATCGGCTCGGCATCCAGGCCTTCGAGCCGGTGCTGGTCGAGGGCAAGGCCATCCAGATCCACCCGCTGGTCTGCCCGGCGTTCAACGCCGACTTCGACGGGGACCAGATGGCCGTGCACCTCCCCCTGTCCGCCGAGGCCCAAGCCGAGGCCAGGATCCTGATGCTGTCGGCGAACAACATCCTGTCGCCGGCGCACGGTCGGACCATCGCGGCCCCGACCCAGGACATGGTTCTCGGGGTGTACTACCTCACGCTGGCCGGGGACAAGCCCGAGGACGAGAAGACGCTGAAGCGGTTCGCCACGCCCGACGAGGCCCTGATGGCCTGGGACGCGGGGACCGTCGACATGCACGCCTGGGTCAAGGTGCGTCTGCCCGGCAAGACGCTGGCGGTGGACGAGCCTGAGTCAGAGTCCGAGTCCAACGGGGCGCCGTTGGTGACCACCACGATCGGCCGGGTCCTCTTCAACGAGGCATTCCCCCAGGACCACCCGTACGTCAACCACCAGGTGCTCCAGGCCGAGCTCCGAACCATCGTTGACGACTGCGTCCATCTGTGGCCCCGGGCGACCGTGGCCGGGATCCTGGACGCACTGAAGTCGCTCGGGTTCCACTACTCGACCCGGGCCGGCGTGACGATCGGCGTCGAGGACGTCACCACGCCGAAGACGAAGCAGAAGATCCTCGACGAGTACGAGAAGCGGGCGTTGAAGGTGGAGGGCCAGCACGGGCGAGGGATCATCACCGACGACGAGCGCCGGCAGGAGCTCATCGAGATCTGGACCGAGGCCACCGACAAGGTGACCCGGGCCATGGAGGAGGGGTTCTCGCCGGTGAACCCGATCTACATGATGGCGAACTCGGGAGCCCGAGGGAACATCATGCAGATCCGCCAGCTCGCGGGGATGCGAGGGCTGGTGGCCAACCCGAAGGGCGAGATCATCCCCAGGCCGATCAAGGCGAACTTCCGCGAGGGGCTCACCGTGCTCGAGTACTTCATCTCCACGCACGGCGCCCGGAAGGGCCTGGCCGACACCGCCCTCCGGACGGCCGACTCCGGCTACCTGACCAGGCGCCTGGTCGACGTTTCTCAGGAGGTCATCATCCGGGAGGACGACTGCGCCACGGACAAGGGCGTGCCGGTGATAGTGACTCGGGAGACCCCAGACGGCCGGCGGGTGGGCGACGATCACCTCGTCAGCCGGATCACCGGGCGGACCCTGGCCGAGGACGTCCGGGTGAACCGGTCCAAGGTCTCTTCCGCCGGCGACGAGGTCACCGACGATGTTCGGCTCGCGCTTGTGGAGTCCGGGGTCGACGTGGTGTACGTCCGGTCCGTGCTGACCTGCGACGCCACGGTCGGGGTGTGCCGGCTATGCTACGGCCGCAACTTGGCCACGGGACGGCTGGTCGACATCGGCGAGGCGGTCGGGATCATCGCCGCCCAGTCGATCGGCGAGCCGGGGACCCAGCTCACCATGCGGACGTTCCACACCGGCGGTGTGGCCGGCGAGGACATCACCCACGGCCTCCCCCGGGTGGTCGAGCTGTTCGAGGCCCGCCGGCCCAAGGGCCGGGCCGAGATCACCGAGCTCTCCGGCGTGGTCGCCTTGGAGGACGACGCCGAGAAGAAGAAGCGGTGGATCACGGTGACGGCCGACGACGGCGAGCAGGTCCGGTACGAGGTCTCGCTCCGGGCCCGGCTGGCCGTGGACGACGGCGAGCGCGTGGAGGTCGGCCAGCAGCTCACCGAGGGCTCGGTCGATCCCCACGAGAAGCTCCGGATCGAGGGTGTCCAGGCGGTCCAGCTCCACCTGGTGGAGGAGGTCCAGCAGGTGTACCGGAGCCAGGGCGTGGTGATCCACGACAAGCACATCGAGCTGATCGTCCGGCAGATGCTGCGCAAGGTGCACATCCTGGAGCCCGGCGACACCGAGTTCCTGCCGGGCGAGCTCGTGGACCGCCGCCGCTTCGAGGAGACGAACGCCGAGGTCGTCGAGGACGGCGGCGAGCCCGCCTCCGCGCGGCCGATCCTCATGGGGATCACCAAGGCGTCGCTGGCGACCGAGTCGTGGCTCGCGGCGGCCTCGTTCCAGGAGACCACCCGGGTCCTCACCGACGCGGCCATCAGCGCACGGTCAGACCCCCTGCTGGGCCTGAAGGAGAACGTCATCATCGGCAAACTGATCCCCGCCGGGACCGGCATGAGCAAGTACCGGAACGTCCGGGCCCACATCCGGCCCGAGGCCATCCCGGAGTACTGGCTGGCCCGCCAGCGGGAGCAGGCTGAGCTGGCCGAGGCCGGCGGTGACGGCGGCGGCGAGATGACGGAGGAAGAGGCCAGGGAAGCGCTCCGGGCCGTCGGTGGCGGCGCCGACGGCGAGGGCGACGGCACCTAGCGCCGGATGACGCCCGCGTCCGTCACGATCGTGGCGGTGCTGCTGGCCGGGGTAGGGGCGGCCCTACAGTCGACCCTGCTGGCCTTCATCGGCCGGCGCTCGGGGGTCCTGGCCGCCACCACGCTGGCCGCCATCGTTGGGCTCGCGGCCATCGTGATCGCCACGCTCGTGACGAACCGAACCCTGGCCGGGGTGGGTGTGGCCGTCCGCCAGTCCCCGTGGATCTGGGTACCCGGGGGGATACTCGGGATCGCCGTGCTGGCGGTGCTCACGTTCGCGCCGCCCCGGATCGGCGCGTTCGGGACGTTCGCGGTCCTGATCACCGGGCAGCTCCTAGCCAGCCTGGTGATCGACTCCGTGGGGCTGTTCGGCATGGACCGGGTGCCGCTGTCGGTGACGCGGGTGGCCGGCCTGCTCCTCCTCCTGGCCGGCGGCATCCTGGCCCTCCGTCGCTGAGGAGGACTAGCGCCGTGCCCGATCGGGCGACGTGGCTTCGCCGGCTCCGGCAGGAGAACGCGCGGCAGGAGGATTCCCTGTCGGCGATCTACGACGAGCGGTGGGGAGAGATCGAGGACACCCACCGAGCGTTCATCGAGCGGTTCCTGTCGTCCCTGCCAACCGCAGGCCGGGTGCTCGACGCGGCGTGCGGGACGGGGAAGTACTTCGGCGTCGTCCTGGACTCGGGGCGCTCGTTGCTCGGAGTTGATCATTCGACAGGCCACCTGGCCAGGGCCCGGGAGAAGTTCCCGGACGTCCCCACGGAGCTCCGCGACCTCCAGGATCTCCCGTATCTGGAGGAGTTCGACGGCGTGATGTGCGTGGACGCCGTGGAGATGATCCCGCCCGAGGACTGGCCGCTCGTCCTCGACGGGTTCCGCCGGGCCCTCCGCCCTGGCGGCCGGCTGTACCTGACGGTGGAGCGCGTCCCCGACGACCGCGTCCGCGGAGGCAGCGAGGAGGCCCGTCGGTCCGGGCTTCCGGCGGTCGACGGCGAGATCATCTGGGAGGACGACCTGTACCACCACTACCCGTCCATGGACCGGGTGAGGTCGTGGCTGGCCGCGGCCGGGTTCACCGTGGACGAAGACCTCGAGGGCCCCTGGGACCCGGAGGACTACGCCTATCACCACCTCCTGGCCCTCCGGGTCGATTGAAAGACATGGAGCCGCTTCGGCCGGAGCCGGTCACGGACCGAACCCCGCCGGGTGGATCGGAGAACGACTCGCTCGGTCGACCGGCCTGCTCACCGTGGGCGACCTGGTTCCCGACGGCTTCGAACGCTACGGGCGTCTCCTTCATCCCGCTTGGCATCGGGAGGAGGGATTCGTCCGGTGGTCACGGGTCGCTGAATGGAGCGGCCGAGAGCTCCACCCGGGCGTTCGCTTTCGACGATCTCGCTCGACCACTCGAAGGACCGAAGTGGGGGGCGGTGGGCGAAGCACCCAGTGAGGATGGCGATCGCGAGCTCCTCCAGCTCGTCCAGCCCACCCGTAGCCGGACCCCACGCAGTACCAGCTGGCGTCCGGAGTGGAGGAGGAATCGGCGAGGACGCCGGCCAGATGCGCCACGACCGATCGATCGAGCTCGCCGCGCTGACCTGATCGACCGGCTCTTGAGCGACCCGGAGCTCGATGTGATCCCGGCTCGCAGAGAAGACCCGTTCGACGGCGTTCACCCCGGGATGCGGCGTCCGGGCTAGGCCTTGCTTCCTCGTGAGGAGTCCGTCCTCCATCAAGTGCCGTGCGTCGTTACGCTTGGCAGCGTGAGGCTATCGATACCACTCGGCCTCGGATGGCTCCGTGGTCACCAGGCGGGACAAGAATGGCTCAAGCGCCTCCCTGAGCTCGTGGGCGAGTGTGCGGAGAACTGGGCTCTCGGGATCGGCGAACCATTTCCCTACGCCTTCGCCTCAATTGCCGTCCCGGCTACTCGGGTCGACGGGAGCGAGGCAGTCCTGAAGATCCAATTCCCGGGTCGCGAGAGTGAGCATGAGGCCGCGGCCCTGGTCCACTGGGATGGCGAGGGCGCCGTCCGTCTCTTGGAGCACGATCCTGACCGACACGCCCTTCTGCTCGAGCGATGTGCACCGGGGACTCCGCTCTCGGAGCTACAACCCGACGACGCGCTGGATGTCATGGCGGGCCTCTTCCCGAGGCTGTGGAAACCGGCGGGGGCGCCGTTCCGCTCTCTGTCCGAGGAGGCGCGGTGGTGGGGTGAGCAGCTGTACGATAAATGGGAGCGAGCCGGAAGGCCGTTCGAGCGCCGGCTCCTCGATGCCGCCCTTGAGGTCCTGGACGGGCTTCCCCGTTCCCAGGGAGAGCAGGTGCTGCTCCACCAGGACCTCCACGCCGACAACGTGCTCCGGTCCCGCCGGGAGCCGTGGCTGGTCATCGACCCCAAGCCCCTGGTCGGGGAGCGGGAATTCGGGATCGGGGCGCTTGTCCGGGGCGGGGAGCTCGGCTCGGGGCGTGACTGGGCCCGGCATCGCCTGGCCCGCTTGTCGAGCGAGCTCTCCCTCGATCCGGACCGGGCCCGGGGGTGGGTGCTGGCCCACACCCTGGCCTGGGCCTTCGACGAGGACGGCGTCGACCCCGGGCAGGTGGAGGTCGCCCGGTGGTTCATCGCTTGACCCCCGCTCCGTGAAAGAGTGACAAAAAGGGGCGGTCCGCAAGGCAGGCTCGCCCTTTGACACCCTCTGGGGTCCGCTATACTCTTATCGTTCGTCGTGGCCCGGGAACCCGGGCCGCGCAGTTCACCTTGCGCCCGGGGGAACCGAGGGACCTGACGTCTGTCGGCCCTGGGCACAGGCCAAAGGATGAGAGCGACGACGGGACACGCATGCCGACGACGCAGCAGCTGGTCAGGCGAGGCCGTAAGACGGCCCGAGCGAAGACGAAGAGCCCTGCCCTCAAGGGCTCTCCGCAGCGCCGGGGCGTCTGTACGCGCGTGTTCACCATCACCCCGAAGAAGCCGAACTCGGCCCTTCGGAAGGTCGCCCGCGTCCGTCTGACCAGCGGCATCGAAGCCACCGCGTACATCCCCGGGGCCGGGCACAACCTGCAGGAGCACTCGATCGTCTTGGTCCGAGGCGGCCGCGTGAAGGACCTCCCCGGCGTCCGCTACAAGGTGATCCGGGCCGCCCTCGACACCGCCGGCGTGGCCGACCGGAAGCAGGCCCGGTCGAAGTACGGCGCCAAGAAGTCGGCTTAGGGGGTCGGGAGGCGAGCCATGCCTAGGCGCGGCGCCCCTACGAAGCGCGGAGCCGGACCGGACCCGATCTACCAGAACGTCCTGGTCACCCAGCTGATCAACAAGATCATGGTGAGCGGGAAGAAGACCCTGGCCGAGCGGATCGTCTACGACGCGCTCGACCGGATCAGCGAGCAGACCGCGAACGACCCGGTGATCACGCTGAAGAAGGCCGTGGAGAACGCCCGTCCCCTGCTTGAGGTCCGTTCCCGGCGGGTCGGCGGGGCCACGTACCAGGTCCCGGTTGAGGTCAGGCCCAGCCGCGGGACCACCCTGGCGCTCCGGTGGCTGGTGGGGTTCGCCAGGGCCCGGAAGGAGCAGACCATGGCCGGCCGCCTGGTCGGCGAGATCATGGACGCCTCGCAGAGCCAGGGGGCGTCGGTCAAGCGTCGCGAGGACATCCACAAGATGGCGGACGCCAACAAGGCGTTCGCTCACTACCGGTGGTGACCTGATTGGCCACCCCGGCGAGGAAGTTGGAGATGGCGAAGGCGACACACGAGGTACCGAAGGGGCAGAGCGGAGGCCAGAAGGGTCTGGTCATCCGAGAGTACCCCCTGTCCAGGACCCGGAACATCGGGATCATGGCCCACATCGACGCCGGCAAGACCACCACCACGGAGCGCGTCCTCTACTACACCGGCAAGACCTACAAGCTCGGCGAGGTCCACGAGGGCACTGCCCAGATGGACTGGATGGTCCAGGAGCAGGAGCGCGGCATCACGATCACCTCCGCCGCTACGACCTGCCAGTGGAAGGACCACTGGATCAACCTCATCGACACGCCCGGCCACGTCGACTTCACGATGGAGGTGGAACGATCGCTCCGCGTGCTGGACGGTGCCGTGGCCGTGTTCGACGCCGTGGCCGGGGTCGAGCCGCAGTCCGAGACCGTGTGGCGGCAGGCCGACCGGTATCAGGTCCCGCGGATCTGCTTCATCAACAAGATGGACCGGACCGGCGCGGACTTCGAGCGGAACGTGCGGATGATCGAGGAGCGCCTCCATGCGAAGCCCCTGGTTATCCAGCTCCCGTGGGGGACCGAGGACGCCTTCGTCGGCGTCCTCGACCTTGTGGAGATGAAGGGCCTCCGGTGGACCGCAGAGAAGGGCGAGGAGTGGGAGACCGTCGACATCCCCGAAGAGCTCCGGGAGACCGCGCTGGACTGGCGCCATCGCCTGTACGAGCAGCTCGCCGACCATCACGAGACCCTGATGCAGAAGTACGTCGACGGGCAGGAGCCTGAGGCCAAGGAGCTCCGGGAGGCTCTTCGCGAGGCCACGCTCGCCGTGGAGGGGACCCCGGTGCTCTGCGGCAGCGCGTTCAAGAACAAGGGCATCCAGCCGCTCCTCGATGCGGTGGTGGACTACCTCCCGTCTCCTCTGGACGTCCCGCCGATGGAGGGGACCATCCCCGGCAGCCGGGAGACCGCCGTGCGGAGGGCGGACGACGAGGAGCCGTTCGCCGCCCTGGCCTTCAAGATCATGTCCGACCCATTCGTCGGTCGGCTCACCTACTTCCGGGTTTACTCCGGGACGCTTCGGGCCGGGGCCCACGTGCAGAACGTCACCAAGGACCGCAAGGAGCGGATCGGCCGGCTCCTCCAGATGCACGCGAACCACCGCGAGGACAAGGAGGCCGTGTTCACGGGCGACATCGTGGCCGGCGTGGGCATGAAGCACACCTCCACCGGCGACACCCTGGCCGACCCGGCCAACCCGATCCTCCTGGAGTCCATGTCGTTCCCGGCACCGGTCATCTCCGTGGCCATCGAGCCGAAGACGAAGGCCGACCAGGACAAGCTTTCCCAGGCGCTGGGCAAGCTCGCCGACGAGGACCCCACGTTCCACGTTCGGTTCGACGACGAGACCGGCCAGACGATCATCGCCGGTATGGGCGAGCTCCACCTCGAGGTGCTGGTGGACCGGCTCACCCGCGAGTTCAACGTCGAGGCGAACGTGGGCAAGCCACAGGTGGCCTACCGGGAGACGATCCGCAAGCCCGTGGAGAAGGTCCAGGGCCGGTACGTGAAGCAGAGCGGCGGCCGAGGCCAGTATGGCCACGTCGTCATCAACCTCGAGCCGACCGGTCAGGGCGGGGGCTACGAGTTCATCAACAAGATCAGGGGAGGCGACATCCCCCGCGAGTACATCCCCTCGGTCGACCAGGGGATCCAGGAGGCCATGGAATCCGGGGTCCTGGCGGGATACCCGCTGGTGGACGTCCGGGCCACGCTGGTGGACGGCTCGTACCACGAGGTGGACTCCTCGGAGGTCGCCTTCAAGGTGGCCGGGCAGATCGTCCTGCGGGAGGCCGCCAAGCGGGCCGACCCGGTCCTCCTCGAGCCCGTGATGCAGATCGAGGTGGTCACGCCGGAGGAGTACATGGGGGATGTGATCGCCGACCTCACCAGCCGGCGCGGGAAGGTCGAGCGGATGGAGCAGCGGGGCGGCAGCCAGTCGATCCGGGCGGTGGTCCCGCTGGCGGAGATGTTCGGGTACGCCACCGACCTCCGCTCCCGCACTCAGGGCCGGGCCACGTACACGATGCAGTTCCATTCCTACCAGGAGGTCCCGTCGAACATCGCCAAGGAGATCGTGGCGAAGGTCCGGGGCGAGTAGAGGAGCGGATGGCATGAGCAAGAAGAAGTTCGAGCGGACCAAGCCCCACGTGAACATCGGCACGATCGGGCACATCGACCACGGCAAGACCACCCTCACGGCGGCCATCACCAAGGTCCTGGCCGAGAAGGGCATGGCCGACTTCACCCCGTTCGAGGAGATCGACAAGGCCCCTGAGGAGAAGGAGCGGGGCATCACCATCGCCATCGCCCACGTGGAGTACGAGACCG
>Ga0256867_10000416_pt1 | contig 16813 bp, 15 predicted proteins | sample RVTome_15_FD_185939 | JGI IMG/M metagenome (GOLD analysis project Ga0256867, IMG submission 185939) | Soil microbial communities from uranium-contaminated site in the Upper Colorado River Basin, Wyoming, United States - RVT150D86 (HiSeq) ... | reverse complement strand
ACCCTGGCGAACCGCCTTACGGCATCCCGCATTATTTCAAGATCCCGGCAGGAAATGCTGAGGGTCGAGAGGCAATTGAACAGGGCCCGCACTCTACGAACCCCAGAATCCAATACCCTTCAGAAGGAGCTGACGGCCGACCACGAAAGATTGGAACAGGTACGCCAACAGGCCAATGAACATCTGGCCAAAGCCAAAACGAGGTTGCAGATCATTGAGGCAACGGCGAACCGAAAACTGAGCCAGGGCGAGACGGACTTGATGATGCAACGTTTGGGAAGTGCTCAGGATCAATTGCCTTTGGTACTCGAGATTGCGCAACTGGAACAGCAGACACTACGCGAAGCGGGACAGGATTTACACAATTGACAGGATGGCCTTCAATTACCGCTATTATCTTGTTCGTTTTGTAAATCCTGTTTCAAGATTCGTCAGGCAATAGACTCCCGGCGCTAACCGCCGCGCGAACCCCTCATCGACGAGACCCCAGTTCCCCATTCCTGCTTCCGGCGAACCAAGTCCGGTCACGCGTGCCAATTCCCCTCGCAATGTCATACCAGCTCCGATCAAATATGATCGCGCTATCTCCTTTACCGCGTCTTCCCTTTTCACGTTCTGCCTGAGTTGCTCCGGAAAACGAGCTTCGGGAATGGACCAGATGTAGGTAAACGTCGGCTCGTACAAGACTTCAGTCGGAATTAGTTTCAGAGACCTTTGCAGTTGAGTCATGGCCTTGTCAAAGCGAGCCCGCTCTGAAATTCCGCTGGCTTCGCGCAAGTCGCGCGTGGCCATTTCCCACTCGCGTCGCATTATTTTTAGAATGAGTTGGGCGTCGGTTGAAAGTGTCTTTTTCTCCATTCTTTGAGGAATTCCCCACAAAGCGTTAAAGAATGGAATCAAACGTGGCGCGATAAACGTTGAGCGGCCTCGCAGCAGCTTTCCGTAAAAGCACCTGCCTCGACGCATCACTTCATCCTTGATGGTCCAGGCCAAACTGCTCTCCGGATCTTTCTGAACATTGCGTGGTGTGTGTGCATCTCTGCGACCACACACCGCGACATAAAGTGATGGTCCAGGTCGTCTCGAGTCGGTTAGTGCCTCGCAAAAACCCACTTCATCAATGAAGCGCTCAGCCGCATAGACGTCTTCTACACGGTTCTCAGGATCGCGTCTCCACATACGATCCCGATGGACCTCAATCTCTTCCGGTAGCATGGCCGAATTCTATCAAAGTGATTTGTTGTGGCGGTCAATATGAACAATCGGTCAAGCTCGGAAACTTCCACGGGTTGTGCCCAAATCCACTTAAGTCGTTGCTGCACAATCACATAAGTCACTCATTCTGAATTTGGCACAGTCCCTGCAAAAGGGATTTCGCCGGTTTGTTGTCAGGACCGGGAAAAACCCCTCAGGTACGGAGATGATGAAGGTGAAACTGCAGAGAACAAAACGCTTCCTTGTGCTGGCCTTACTGACAAGTCTTTCCGTAGGTCAAACCGTCCTGGGCGGAAACGTGCTGACAAGCGTTCACGCAAAGGGCATCGGTCGGCTGCAAGGCAACAAGAGCCAGAACCCTAAGCCAAATAAAGTAGCCTCAGACCTCAGCGATCTGATCAGAAGCAAGAGCAGCGACAGCCTGGTCAAAGTAATCCTCCAATTGAACCAAAAGCCCAGCGGTCAACTGAATGGCCTGCTGGCAGCAAACGGCGTCAAGATAAGAAGACACTTCGACAAACTCAACTCTTTTGCCCTCGAATTACCCGGCCGTGTGGTCGATGCTTTATCAACTTTTCCCGAAGTGGCGTTCATTTCTGTTGATAGTGAAGTCATGACGCTTGGTGGCCACGTTGCCCATACTTCAGGTGCAGACAACGTTCGCTCGATGAGCGCTGATGGAGCACTCGATGGAAACGGAATCGGAATCGCAATTGTCGACTCCGGCATATATGGCGCACACACCTCGTTTCTCGACACTCACACCGGCTTTTCACGAATAGTTGTAAATCAGGACTTCACTGGCGAAGGCCGAACCGATGATCCATACGGTCACGGAACTCACGTAGCAGCGGCAGCCGCCGGAAACGGACTCGTTTCCAGAGGCGAATATATCGGAATTGCTCCGCGTGCCAAGGTTCTCAACCTGCGTGTTCTGAATTCACAAGGCACGGGATTAGTGTCAAACGTTCTCGCCGCTCTCAACTGGTTGATGTCCAATGCCGCCACATACAACGTCCGCGTAGTAAATCTCAGCATCGGCATGCCGGCAATCAACTCTTATAAGTATGACCCGCTCTGCCTTGCAGTACGCGCGCTCGTGGACCGCGGAATCGTTGTTGTAGCCGCGGCTGGTAACAACGGAAAAAACAGCGCCGGTCAGAAGGTCTACGGTCAGGTTCATTCACCCGGCAACGAGCCGTCCGCAATTACAGTTGGCGCGGTCGACACTCGTGGAACCGATCAAAGAAGCGACGATACGATTGCGACTTACAGCTCGCGTGGACCAACGCGCAGTTTCTGGACTGACATGAACGGAGTCACGCATTACGACAACCTGATCAAACCCGAGATCTCCGCCGCCGGTAACAAGACCATCTTTGCGCAGTCGCCCAACAATCTTCTTCTTTCGCAAAATCCTTCGCTGGATGTTTCGGTCAGCAACAGTCCGACTCGCAAGCAGATGATGCTTAGCGGCACGTCCATGGCTGCGCCACTCGTAGCTGGTACCGCGGCTCTCTTGTTCGAAGCCAACCCAACTCTTACCCCCAACCTTGTTAAGACTTTGTTGATGTACACCGCCCAGCAGCTTCCGAACCACAACATGTTTGAGCAGGGAGCAGGCCAACTCAACATCGACGGCGCGACTCGTCTCGCAAGACTAGTCCGCACAACTATCAATAGCTCAACCACACTGGGAGCTTCATTACTGACTGGTCCAGCACCTTCAACGCAAACAAGCATCACGACCTCCCAAGGTCTTTATACCTTCCAGTGGTCGCAAGGCGTGATCGTGGGCCAAACCTACGTTACTGGCTCCGCGCTCATCAATCAGTACCAAAGGGTGTTTGCAAAGGGAGTACTGCTTGGTGACGGAGTTCTGCTTGGTGACGGCGTTTTGGTCGGCGATGGCGTTCTTGTGGGTGACGGAGTATTGATAGGCGACTCCACAATGTTCTCCAGTGGAGTGCTTGTCGGCGACAGCATTCTCACGAGTGACGGCACAACAATCGGCGCGGGCGAATCGTTCTGTTCCATTCTTCTTCTGCTTGGAAACGGTGTACTGATCGGTGATGGCGTGCTGATCGGAGACGGAGTGCTCATCGGCGACGGCGTACTGATCGGAGATGGCGTGCTCATCGGCGACGCGATTCTCCAGGCGTTCAATGCTTTAACCAACGGCGATGCCACCGATCCGATGGCGATTGTGCCCGACGACTACACGGACTATCTGGGTTACTAAGTAGTAATTAGTCATTACTCAGACTCCCCCAGGCCAAGGTAGACCAAATGTTGCAAACGAGCACAGCACCGAGAGAACGCGAACTGTCGAACCTGGAATCGGTTGACGTCAAGCACCTGGCGAACAGTGATGAAACAGAAGTTCTTCAGTTCCTGTCTCAACGTCCGATTCATACCGTGGCGATGATGAGTTTGATTCGCGATAACGGAATAGTAAGCCCATTCAACCGCGGTACCTTTCATGGTTGTCGCGATTTGAATGGACAGCTTGAAGGAGTCGCGCTGGTAGGCCACGCCACTCTGATGGAAACCGTTTCCGATCGCGCGTTGGCGGCGCTCGCGCAACTAGCGCGCGAATGCCCAAACACTCACATGATCATGGGAGAAAAGGAAAGAGTAGCTGACTTCTGGATTCATTATGCAGACGCGGGACGCCGGCAACGTTTGGCCTGCCGCGAATGGTTGTTTGAGTTGAGTTGGCCCATTGAAGCCCGCGAACCTGTCGCAGGGTTGAGGCCTGCGAAGGTGGAAGAGCTTGATTTGGTCATGCCTGTTCAGGCAGTGCTCGCTTTCGCTGAAAGTGCGGTCAACCCAATGCAAATCGATCCGCGCGGTTTTCGCGAGCGATGCTTGCGACGTATCGAGCAAGGAAGAACATGGGTAGTCGTGGAAAACGACCTTCTGGTTTTCAAAGCGGATGTCATCTCGAAGACTCCCGAGGTCAATTACCTCGAGGGAATCTGGCTGTGCGAAGACCGGCGCAATGAGAACCTCGGCACTCGCTTGATGTCCGAGCTGATGCGGCGCCTCCTTGAGGACACGAAGTCTATCTGCCTGCTGGTAAATGAAACGAACGAGTTTGCACAAGGCTTCTATCGAAAATGTGGTTTTCACTTTCGGGCTACTTACGAGACCATCTTCCTTCCTCGGAAGGAGCAAGTGCAGAATTAGTGACTGTTCTTCAACCCCCGATCTGTCCTGATAAAGGCATAACCTGACCTCACCCGCAAGTGACCGTAGAGATGTCACGCTTGGCACCATGGCAAATAAATTTTTTGGGCCATTCCTCTGGCTAGTAACTGGATGCGGTAGCCTCGCGTTTCTTTATTCCACTTTTCGGATCGATTTTGGTGGGTTCGATTCTCGCTTCGCCCTGCTGGTCGGGATGGCCCTCCTCCTGTCTTCACGGATCACCATACCCATCCCGCGCTTAAGCTCACAGATTTCTGTCTCCGATACGTTCGTATTTCTGGTCCTGCTCTTATATGGAGGGGCGACCGCAGTCGTAGTTGGCGCAGTCGAAGCTTTTCTGTCGTCGCTACGGTTCAGCCGTAAAGCCAGGATTGTCGCATTCAACTGGGCCGCTGCGGCCACCTCCATATTCATAACCAGCAGGGTGCTCGAGTCTATCTTCGGCAGTGTTGTTGCCCTACGGGCCGAACCAATAACCGCGACCTTTGTGGCCGCAATCTGCACGATGGCGCTCACTCACTACGCCTCAAATTCGGGAATCGTAGCTATCGGAGCAGCACTCAAGACAGATCAACCAATCTGGCAAACCTGGCGAAAACATTATCTTTGGACTTCCATAACTTATTTCGCCGGTGCGTGTGCCGCTGGAGTCATTGCCGGGCTCGTTTACTTCATCGGAGTCTATGCTTTCGCAATAACACTTCCGATTATCGCCATCATCTTTCTGACTTATCGCACCTATCTCAGGAACGTCGAGACATCAGCCGCCCAAGCTGCTCAGGCTGAGAAGCACGTCAAGGAACTCTCGCATTACATCGCGGAACAGGAGCGCATTCGTGAGCAGTTTTCGCAGATGGAAAAACTCTCGGCACTTGGCGAGCTTGCATCGGGAGTTGCGCACGACTTCAACAATACCCTCGCGGGTATTCTCGGACGTGCACAACTACTCCAGCGCACCAACGATCCGGAGAAGGTGAAGCGAGGACTCGAGATCATTATCAAAACGGCCGAGGATGGTGCCAAGACAGTCAAACGTATCCAGGACTTTGCCCGCCAGCGTCGAGACCATGACTTCGAGCTAGTCTCCGTCGATCAAATTCTGATGGACGCGAGCGAGATTACTCGTCCTCGTTGGAAAAACTGCGCCGAGGCCTCAAACATTCACATCACACTCGATCTGCAAATTGGATCGAACGCGCTGGTTATGGGAGATGATTCGGAACTGCGCGAAGTTCTCGTGAACATGGTGTTCAACGCGATCGACGCAATGCCCGAAGGTGGAACCCTTACGCTAACGACTCGCACCGTGAACCAATCAGTAATAACTAAGGTTGTCGATACGGGTGTAGGAATGTATCCGGAGGTCCGTTCCCGAATCTTCGATCCATTCTTCACGACCAAAGGCAAAGCGGGCCTTGGCCTGGGTTTGGCCGTGAGCTTCGGAATCATCCGGCGACACGGCGGCAACATAGAAGTTGAGTCGCAATATGGAAGCGGAACCGAGTTTCGTATCACTCTTCCACTTGCCAGGATCGCAGACAAAAGTGTCACCGAAGTTGAATCCACTGTTCCGCCATCGCCACAGCCAACTCCGAGCACCAGCGTACCGCAGCACGAACGCCCGCAAACAAGGTTGCTCGTCGTCGATGATGAGGATTTTGTCAGGGATCTGCTGTGCGAGATACTTGAAGGCGAACACTGCGATGTCTATCTCGCAGAGAGTGGCAGCGAGGCGCTGTCGCTTTTCAGTGAGGTGGAGTTCGATGCTGTGTTCACGGACGTCGGTATGCCGGGAATGAGTGGCTGGGAACTGGCTCGCGAAATCCGGCAACTCAACACACGGATCCCGATCGCGGTAATAACTGGCTGGGGCGAGGCTGTTGGCTCAAACGAACAGAAAGCCGCCGGGGTTAACTGGGTAGTCGCCAAACCATTCACTGCCGATCGGATCGCCGAGTTGGTCCGTGAGATTGATACGATGGGTGGGTCGGCGCGAAAGAGTTCATTCTCAACCGCCGCCGCCTGAAACCGCCACATATCAACACGGATAACACAGATCTGATCCGTGGTATTGTGTTTATCTGTGGCTTAACCGTTGCGCCACCGCTCAATCGCGCGCTTTACGCTGTCTTCCACAACCTCCAACCGAAACGGTTTCAACAGGTAGTCAAAAGCGCCCTGACTGATCATACTCTGCGCCTGCTCCTCATCACTCAGCCCGGAAATCATTATCACGGGTGTGCCTGGATATAATTGCAGGACTCTGTTGAGTAACTCCATCCCACTCAAGCCGGGCATTGAAATATCAGTCAGCACCACATCGAAAGGTTGCGCTTCCAACTTTGCCAGCGCTTCCTCTGCGGTCTCTGCCGTCTGACAGGAGTATTCCTGTGAAAGAAGCTCGCAGAGCGTATCGCGGATTACATCGTCGTCATCGACGACCAGGATATCTGCCATGATGGTCCTCCCACGTTACTCACCAAAGGCGTCTCCTGGGCGAAACGATCGAGACTTCCTTTTGAAAATCTTCTGGCTGTGAGGTCCAACCCTGAGCTCTTGCCGAATGATAACACGCTCTTACTGGGAAGAGCGTGTGTTATTCTTTGGTCGGATGTCGTCCACCGGCGTGAAAGCAACTGTGCGGTTCGTGACCGAAGATTTGTTCCTCGGGATTACTCCATCCGGACATGCTCTACCGCTCGATACTAATAAAGAACGATCGGCAGCGCCTTCGCCGGTCGAACTTTTGCTAGTCGCTCTCGGATCGTGTACGGCGACCGACGTCGCAAGCATTCTGGTGAAGAAACGCCAACAAGTGACCAGCTACGTCGTCGAGGTTTCCGGAGTACGTCGCGACGAACCTCCGAGAAGTTACACTTCAATGAAGGTTCATCACATACTCACCGGCAGGTCCATTTCAGCAAAAGCGGTTGCGCATGCAATTGAACTCTCCGACACCAGGTACTGCAGCGTGGCGGCAACCCTGCGGCCGGCTGTAGAAATCCAATCCAGCTTCGAGATCATCGAAGAAGCACCAAATCAAACCCAGGAGTAATTGAGGGAAGTGTTAAAGAACGTCGTCGCCTTTTTTATTTGTCTTACGTTGGCTTTCACGGTTATTGCGGCGGATCGATCGACAACCATCGCTGTAAAACAGGCAGCCAGCGAAACCGCACTTGCCGCAGTCAGACGCAGTGATGCATCCGGTCGAGATGCGCAGGGAAAGCTTAAAAAGCTCACACAGTCCGAGCATATGCGCCGAGCCGCCGTCTACCTTGGTAATCGTGCCTTTGCCGAAGCACGCGATCACTGGCAGTCCCTAATCGACAACTATCCGCAGGATCCGCGCGTGCCGGAAGCGCTTTTGGGCATCGGCCGTTCTTACTTTCTCGGCAAGATCTATCAGGACGGATATACAGTCTTCAATCAGTTGGTGAGGGACTATGGTCCAACCAAGGAAGGCCGAGAGGCTTTGAATTTCAGTGCCGCTTCCCTTTTGCGCATGGGAAGATTTTCTGAGTCGGCCGCCCGTTATGCTGAATACGTTGACCGCTTTCCGAATGGCGAACGTATCGACACGGCTCACCTGAACGTGATCGACACGCTTCGTGAAGCCAACCGGCCGGCGGAAGCACTTGACTGGATAACGCGGACACGACAGCGATTTGCGGGCACGGCGACGGAAACAAATGCGATGTTCGCAGCGCTGCGTCTGTATGTCGCCGAAGGTGATTGGTCTGATGCAGTTCTCATGGCTGACCAGTTGTTGAAGAGACCATTTGCGAAGGCAGTGCTGACGAGTCCTGCTGAAGTGGCGTACCTCAAGGCCTTCAGCCTTGAACAAGCCGGCAAAAAAGATGAAGCGTTCACAGCTTACCTGATGGTTCCTGATAGCATCGAGTCGTACTACGGCTGGCTTGCCAGCCAACGTTTGTCGGCACTCGCTGGACCATCACGAGCTGAGATTGTCGCCAAACGCGAGGAACGTGTGAACAGCACGATCGCGTCCGTCGCCGGGCTTTATCCAGCGCCTTATCGAAAGGCAATACTGAGTGCCGCTAAAGTTCGTAAGCTCGATCCGCGCTTTATTCTTGCTCTCATTAAACAAGAGAGTGTTTTCAAGCCGCTGGCCAAATCGCCCGCGGGTGCTCGTGGTCTGCTTCAGTTGACGATGGATGCGGCGCAAAAATACGCGCCTGCCGCAGGTTTTAACTCGGTGCGAGAAAGCCAACTCTATCAACCTGAAACATCAATCAGGGTGGGTGCGGAGTATCTCCAGCATCTGACTAAACTCTTTCCGGAAATGCTCGAACCCGTTGCTGCTTCATACAACGGCGGTGAGGATAATGTCGCGCGCTGGTTGAAACGTGCGAAGCGACAGGATCCGGGAGTCTTCACGTCAGAGGTCGGATTTGACGAGACGAAGGGCTACGTGCAGAAGGTCATGGCTAACTACCGCGTCTATCGACGGCTCTACACAGTCGACTTGATCAGGAGATAGGAAGCCACGGATTTACACGAATTAACACCGATACTCTTCTATCCGTGTTAATTCGTGAAAATCCGTGGCCATCTTCAGGGCTCGGGACTAAATCCTCTCGAATCCTCACGACGCCGCAACGGATAAGGCTCGCGCGAATGTTTCGGAACCACACCTAAACCCAGCAAAGCAGAGTAGTATTCATACCTCACAGTCACTTCCGCTGCCGCACGCGAATCGAGATCCATGTTCACCCAACGCACATCGTGTTGAACTGATCGTCCGATGCCGGTTGCGGCATAATCCTCCTCAGGCGTCGGCATCACCGCGCGATTGTCACGCGCCGCTTCGCCACTTTTCGACTTGGACGTTGGCGCCTCCTGCGCACGACTCGACTGATCAGATTGCCTGTCACGGTAGATCGGCTTCGGCGGAGTCACTGGCGTGATACGGCGTCTTTCTCTGAAGAACACCGCTGAGATCACTCCGAGGTTCGCTGTTTGGCCGAGCTTCGCTCCGTAAGAATCTCGTTCGTTAGTGAAGTAGAAACGCCGCGCCCTTTCAGAACTCATTTGCCAGCCGCCAATTGTTATCGTCTGGTACGGCTCAATCACCCATTTGCTCGCATTCCATGCGGACGTATGACGCGCATCGATGGTGTTTAATCCATCGACCGAGAGCGCAACGGCCACGCGATCCGGAGAGGAGTTTCTCAAGCGCAGTTGATATTCGGCGCCTCGAAGCGCCTCGACGTACGTCCGGCCTCTCGCGTGGTACTCAGCCAACGGTCGTCCGTTGACCAGCACTTCCATTTGAAAGTTAGGATAAGGAATTCTCCGAGGGGTAATCACGCGGTCTGTCTGCGAGTTTTGAGGCGGCGCCGCCTTTGTAATTTGCAGGAAAACAGTGGCCCCGGTTCCGATAGCGATTGCCAAAAGAAATGTTCCGAAACCAATCATCAGACGAACTCGATTCATCGACTTTCCTCCCGCTCACGTAGTGCAACCAGTCAAGGAACGCTACGCGGCCAGCTTCTTGCACGCTTCGCGGTGTTTTGTTTGGGCGGCACTCTACAAAACGGGCCAATGCCCTTTTGGGTTGAGTTAAATTCAAGGGAAGGCTACAATTGCGCGCCACTCCGGCGATGAAATACCGACAATTGTTGTCTACACCTAAGTGAGGCTTGAGAGAAGCTCATGGAGTATGCCTTAACCGCAACCAAGACCGAGGCACGCGCGGGATCTTATTACGACCGGATTGCGCGTCTCTACGACCTGACATTCAAGCTGAACGGTTACGGCCGGTCTTTGGATCAATACTTTGCCACTCATCCACTGCCGGTCTCCAGGGGGGCGCGTATTCTCGATGCCGGATGCGGAACAGGGCTGCTCACGCTGGCGTTGCTGCGGGCAATCCGTTTTCCAGTTTCAATCACCGCGCTCGATTTGTCGTCGACTTCGGTTGCCGCCGCGCGCAAGTCGCTTTACTACAGCTCCGGCAGGAAACGCGACGTTACTTTCACGCAGGGGAATCTCCTGTGTCTGCCATTTGCAGACGAATCGTTGGATCTCGTCGTGACGTCTGGAGCCCTGGAGTACGTCCCACTTGGCGATGGTCTTACGGAGCTTGCGCGCGTTATCGCGCCGGGCGGTCATTTACTGCATTTGCCGGTGCACCCTGGGGTGGCCGGGGTTTTCCTCGAAATACTTTTTCGCTTTAAGAGCCATCCACCGCGAGAAGTGATGAGCAAGACTGAACAACACTTCCGCATCGTTCATCAGTATCGTTTTCCACCACAGCAGGCGATCGGCTGGAGCAAGACGGCGATTCTGGCGCAGAAGGTCTGAGCATTTTCCATTTATCGTTTGTCATTTTCCATTTGCCATTCGGCCATTTTGAGCTGAACTCAGAACCAAATGACAAATGAGAAATGGAAATGACAAATGGAAAATAATCTTCTTCGCCCTCACTGTACCGGCACCAAGCGCAGAATCCGATCATCATCCTCCGCAGGCTTTCCTCGCCCGTCGCGGTTTGAAGTAGAAAAATACAAAAACCCATCCGGTCCTTCAGCCACATCGCGAATCCGGCCATAGTTATTCACAATGCCTTCCTGGCTCACAACGCGTCTTCCATCCAAGACCACTCGATTCAGCCTCTCGCCACGCAGGCACCCAAAGAAAAAATTTCCTTTGAACTGCGGAAATATCGAACCGCGATAAAACATTCCGCTCGCCGGCGCACATGCAGGCGTGTATTCGAGCAGCGGCGACTCCAGCCCCGGGCGCGACTCAGTGTGATGAATGATGGGCCAACCGTAGTTCTTTCCTTTCTCGACTATGTTGACTTCGTCTCCTCCTTCAGGCCCATCAAACCGGCTTGGTCCATGTTCAGTCTGAAACATCAGATTCGACTCCGGCTGCCAGTCCATGCCCTGTGCGTTGCGATGGCCGAGTGACCAAATCTCAGACCGGGCATTTTGTTGGCCGACAAACGGATTGTCTTGCGGGACGGTGCCATCGTCATTCAACCGTAGAGTCTTTCCTGCGAGTGAGTCTAACCTTTGCGCAAGCTCGCGACGCGTGGCGTCTCCGGTGGTGATATACAGCTTTCCATCGGGTCCAAAACGAATGCGACAGCCAGCATGAAACTGGGCCGCAGGAAGATTCTCAATCATCACTTTCCGATCGACGAGGCCTTCGGGAGCCTCGCGGTAACGGACCACGCGAACACGCACACCATCACTGGAGTACGCATAGGAGAGATAAAGAAAACGGTTATTACGGAACTGAGGATGCAAGGCAACACTCATCAAACCGCTTTCGCCGGACCTTTCGACATCCGAAACGACGAACAGAGGTTGTGGTTTCAGCGTGCCATTTTCAATCACACGCAAGCGTCCCGGACGTTCAGTGAAGATCATCCGACCGTCAGGCGCCCAAACGATGGACCATGGCACTTCCAGTCCACCAGCAACCTTTTCGATTTTGAAACTTGAACCGGATTGAGCGGAACTTTCAACTTCCCCTGCCCCCCGCCCGGCGGGCGGCTGGCTGCATGCAACACCGAGCGCTACTGCGAGCGCGATTAATGAAAATGTTTTCATTCGAGCTCCTGCTTACAGGCATTAATGCTGAATATACTCATGAAGCAGCTTGAGCTCGTCGCCTTGCTCACCGACTTCCACGCGGAGTAGGTCGCGCATTGAGAGCATACCTACCCAACGGTCACCATCGACAACGGGGAGATGTCGGGTGCCAATCAACTCCATGCGTTCGAGGGCCTGGTGGGGTGTTTCGTCGCACTGAATCACGGCCCGCAACTCACTCGTAACTTCTCCTACCTTGACGGTAAGCGGGTCGCGTCGCGCGACGACAATGCGGTTCAGGACGTCGCGCTCGGAGAAGACGCCGAGCAACTTTCCGCCGTCATCAATTACACAGACTGCGCCAATGTTTCTCGCGGCCATGAACTCCGCTGCTTCCTGCACGGTAGCTGAGGCCCTGGTCGAGTAAGGCTCACGGTTGCGAATCACGTCCCTGATCAGCATCGCTCTTGCCTCCTGATTCTCTGGTTATGGGGTGTGAGTATTATAGAGAATGCAGCCGCTGCTGTCGCTATTATCCAAACAAACGGTCGTGCCCTAATTTTGGATTCTCTGTGCAATCTCTGTGTTCTCTGTGTCTCTGTGGTGGTTGTTTTCAAGGACAAGTTCACCACAGAGACACAGAGAACACAGAGATTGCACAGAGGAAAACTGAAACCAGGTCACCACGAAACAAAGAGGCCTGGGCTGTCGGTCTACGGAAAGTTGTGCCGGCGGCCGTCTTGTGCGTGCGTTTCTTATTGAAACCCAGACGTTCGCAGTGGATCTTGAATAGACGTTCAGTCGCTGCCCAGTATTCGCCTTTGCCGCGCATCCGCTCGCCAAAGACGCTCGAATTCAGTTTTCCATCGCGCGCTTCACGAATTCTGTTCATAACTCGGTCCGCTTTTGTAGGCAGCTTCTCGCGCAAGCGATCTTCAAAATAAGGGGCAACGTTGCCGGGCAAACGCAGCATATTGATGAACGCGTGCTCCGCGCCAACTTCTTTCGCGCGCTTCAGCAGCACTGGAATATCAGTGGACAGACCGGGAATAACAGGCGCGATTCCGAGGCCTACAGTGATCCCAGCGGCAGCGAGTGCCTCCATCGCATGAAATCTGGCTTCTGGAAGCGGAGCATAAGGCTCGACCGCACGCGCCACTTCAACGTCGGTAAAAGGAATCGTGAAGAACACGCCGATACTCGCGTGACGCGAAAGTTCCTGAAGCACGTCGATGTCTCTCCGAATCATCGCCGACTTCGTGATGACGCCGACTGGTTGGCGAAACTCCGCACAGATCTCCAAACAACGACGAGTCAGTTTGTAATTCGCTTCGAGAGGTATGTAGGGATCGGAAGTGAAGGAGAAAACGATCTCAGATCCCTTCCACGAAGGCTTCATCAACTCTTTTCGCAAGAGCTCAGGCGCCTTTACCTTCGCGATGATCTTGCGATCGAAGTCGGTCCCGGCGCCGTAGCCAAGATACTCGTGCGTTGGCCGGCTGAAGCAATACGTGCAGCCGTGGATGCAGCCACGATAGCAGTTGACCGTGTACTCGAATCCGACGTCCGGACTGTCGTTATGTGTGATGATTTGCCGAGTCTCAGTCTCTTCAAACACTTCGAGCGTGGCTTCCGGCGGCTCGCCGATCCACTCGACTGAATGCGTCAACCACGGGTTCGGTGGATTCTTTACATACCTCATAAGTCACAAAAGGAACCAGCCACAAGAATTCACAAAAGGCACAGAATCATTAAAGGCTTTCACTCTTTCTTGTGTTGTTTGTGCATCTTGTCTACTCAACTGTTCCAGGTCACAAAAAAGAAGCGGTACTTGTCTGGATCCTCGAGAGTTACGAAACGACCTCCCCAGCCTTCATCTACAGGCGGTTGAACGTCTGCTCCTTTTTGGACCAGCTTGTCATAAAACAGCTCGACATTTTCGACACCGACGAAGAAGTGAACCCCGCGTCCTCTTCTCAACATGGTTTCCAAATGTTGCGCCAGCGTAATTCTCAATTCCCCGCTGCGAAGCTTTGCCATCGGAGGTTCCGAGTCGATGTTGAACGACTCCACTTCCATTCCGAGCACTCCCTGATAGAAAGCGACAGACTCTTCAAGACTATTGACTTCGAGAAACAGCAGGTCAAGACCACTTATCATCTGCCTTCGTTGACCTCAGAGAGTCATTACCAAATAGAGTCCATATCCTCCGCTGACTATGGCCACCCAGAAAGCGGCTTCCTGAAGTTTCGTATGACGCTTCAACCGATTTGAAACCGGGAGCGACGCATTAACCGCAACCATCGCACTTCGCGCCAGCATGACTCCAAACCCGAGAACCACTAACGCGAGAATCGCGAGCGGCCAGAGAAACCAGATCCACTGAAAGCGAACCAGCAGCAGCAGGAAGATTCCCGCGATCAGGCAAAGCAACGCGCTGAGGGAGTGACCCAAAACCCCTACATCGCGAGCTGTCGGAGTCGTAACTGGAGCATAGCCTTGCGGCGTCGCAGGTCGACGTTGTCTTCCAGCATCGTAAGAATTACGCAAAGCCGTATCTTTGAGAACGCCGTAAGCTTCGTTCAACGATTTCATCCGCTCTTCGTTGCCGCCTCGATCCGGATGATGCTTTGCCGCCTCCCGTTTGTACTGCCGATCGATCTCAACCTGAGAAGCATCCTTGTCGACGCCCAAAACACCGTAGTAGTCTTTGTTCGAATCGAACTGGCTCATCGCGAATTGCCTGATTCTAGAGGCGCAATTTTCGTTTGGCAATTAAAGCGTGGATAAGCCACGAATTAACACGCATTACACGGATGATTGGAGGTTGTTGTTGCTGAAGGTTGAGAATCTTTCGAAGGAGTATTCAACTCCCGCGGGACCGCTCCGAATAGTTTCAGACGTCTCTTTTTCGTTGCCGCCCGGCTCCGCTGTCTCGATCATGGGACCGTCCGGCAGCGGCAAAAGCACCTTGCTTTACATGCTCGGCGCACTCGAGCCGCCGTCGAGCGGCACCGTAACGTTAAAGGGACAAAACCCGTTCCTGCTCAACGCCAAACAACTGGCCGCTTTTCGCAATCAACAGATCGGGTTTGTCTTTCAGGATCACTGCCTGCTGCCGCAATGTTCTGTAATAGAAAATGTGCTTACCCCCACGATGGTTTCTGCTTTAAGAAACGGAGAGCCCTCGCGCCGTGCCACTGAACTACTAAAGCAAGTTGGCCTGGCCGAACGTTTTGATCACCGCCCCGCACAACTCTCGGGCGGCGAAAAACAACGTGTCGCTCTGGCTCGCGCGCTCATAATGAAGCCTCACCTTCTGTTGTGCGACGAGCCCACCGGGAATCTCGATCAAAAATCAGCAGGAGTCGTCGCTGACATGCTGCTCGAAGTACACCGTCAGGCTGAGACGATTCTGATTGTTGTAACACACAGCAACGAACTTGCGGCTCGCTTTCCCCAACGCTTTGAACTTAAGAACCAGCATATCGAACCGCTCTGATGCAAATCACCCGTCTACTAAAAAACAGTCTCGCCTATTACTGGCAAACCAATCTCGTTGTAGTCCTGGGCGTAGCCATTGCAGTTTCAGTACTTGCGGGCGCATTGCTGATCGGTGAGTCAGTACGCGGCAGCCTTCGCGACCTGTCCTCGCGGCGGCTCGGTAATACCGATGATGTGATTTCGTCGGCCGGCTTTTTCCGAGAACAACTGGCAGCCGATTTGGAACAGCGTGGACAGTTTGTGGCAGACGGGATCGGCGTAACTTGTCCACTAATCGCGCTTGATGGAGTCGTAGTTCACGAACCCAGCAGGCGGCGCGCCGGTGAGGTAAAAGTTTATGGTGTTGACGAAAGGTTCTGGAGATTCAACGCCGTCGCTGGCATCGATACACCACAGAACCGAAACGCGCTTGTAAGTGAAAGCCTTGCAACTGAGCTCGGAGGGAGTGCGGGCGATTCCTTGTTGTTGAGACTTGAAAAACCTTCGGACATCCCTGTGGAATCGTTGCATGGACGCAAAGAAGATCCAGGTCGGACAATCAGGCTAAACATCAACGGTGCACTTCCGGGCGAGTCGCTGGGTGAGTTTTCACTGCAACCACAGCATGGGGCAGTCCGCGCCGTCTTTGTTTCTCTCAGCTTTCTGCAAAAAGAGTTGGGACAGGATGGCAGGATTAACACGATTCTGATTGGCAGGTTCGCGGCGTCTCGGCCCGGAGAACAGCGAGCGTCGATTGAGGCTTTACTCAAGAACAAGTCGATGCTCGAAGACCTCGGCCTCAATCTGAGAACGGTTAACGGCCAGCAAAGCATTTCGCTTGAGAGTAGTAGCAAGATCATTAACGACCACGTTGCTACAGCAGCTCGTGAATCTGCGAATGCGCTTTCCCTGCGAAGCATTTCTGTACTTTCGTACCTCGCAAACAGCATCAGCTCCGGCGATCGTTCTACTCCATACTCGCTTGTAACCGCACTGGACGACGAAACGCTCGCAAGGTTGGCTAAACCAACATCACAATCTTCGCAAAACCCGCCAATCATTCTCAACGAATGGACTGCGCGAGATCTCAACGCGCAACCCGGAGATACTGTTTCACTCGAGTACTATCTCTGGCTCGACGACGGCCGGCTCGAAACAAAAAAAGCCGATTTTGTATTGTCGGGGGTGGTGCCGATTGCCGGCCTCGCCGCCGATCGTGATCTCGTTCCGGAGTACCCGGGGATTACGGAATCGGAGGATCTCTCTGATTGGGATCCGCCTTTCCCAATCGAGCTGGACCGTGTGAGAAAAGAGGACGAGGATTATTGGCATCA
>Ga0256867_10000415_pt1 | contig 16909 bp, 16 predicted proteins | sample RVTome_15_FD_185939 | JGI IMG/M metagenome (GOLD analysis project Ga0256867, IMG submission 185939) | Soil microbial communities from uranium-contaminated site in the Upper Colorado River Basin, Wyoming, United States - RVT150D86 (HiSeq) ... | reverse complement strand
GTATCTATGTACGTATGTGTTTGTGCAGGTTTCTCCGTAGATTCTTCGATAATCACATCATTTTGTGATATCATATCAATATCACGTTCTGAATCACGTTCTGAAATGTCCTTTTTATTGTCTATGTCACGTGATATTAAGTTAGTCCTTTTCGACATCTCTAACATGTCAACCTTAAATTGGAGATCTGCAATTGCTTTATCATATACTTGTAATTTATCGGCATATTGTTTTATTCTGTTATCAACAATTGCATTTTTTAGGGAACTGTTATTATGCTTAAAGAATTTCACAGCTTTGTAAGATAGAATTATTGCAACTCCACAAAAAAAAGAAACTACTACCAATAGCAGGGTGTGCATGTCATAGCCGTCAAACATCACATCTAGATGTGATATATCATTGATATAACTTTTATTTTTGATGGATTAATTTTTGTATTATTTCATCTAAAAGTGATATCACATTACGGCTATCGTTCTGGGATATCGTATCACGTTTGATGCTTTCCATAAGATGTGATGTGTTATCTAATATTACTTCTATTGTATGAAATGTTCCTGTATCAATCATGTTTAGATATCTTAAGATAATAAGACTATAAAGAACTCCAACGACTTTTTGTTCAGATTGCTTAAGCTGTCTATAATATGCACCTTTACTTATTCTGTCAGGAGGACTCCTCCCAGAGAATTTATTATAAAGTATATATATCTGGCGTTCAGTAAATAGAGAATTTGTAATAATGTGTTTGATTATATCATTATATTGTATTTCGTTAGAAGCCAATGTACTATACAAATTGGTATAGCTAAATAATATCCTTTATGGATTTGACCCATGGCTTATCAAAGCAATGATATATAGTGCTTAAGAATGAACTAGAATGTGGAACACAGGATCGAGAATTACATACTAGACGAATTAAAGAAGTATGGTACACTGTGCTTTCCACTCATTGATTCAGAAAACTCGACCAATGCAGCACTTATAGGAAATAAGGCTCAGAGTCTAGGTGCATCTGCAATCCTTATCGGTGGTTCGTCAGCGACAGATCAGATTGAACTAGCAGAAATGGTCTCTACTCTTAAGTCTAAAATCAATATACCTGTAATACTATTTCCAGGTAATGTAACTGGAGTTGTACCTAAAGCTGATGCAATTCTTTTCAGCTCCCTACTTAATTCAGAGAATCCTTACTTTATTACTGGGGCACAGGCTTTGGGAGCTTTGTCAGTTAAAAAATATAACATCGAGTCATTACCTACGGGGTATCTTGTTATAGGTGAACATACAACAGCATGGTTTGTTGGTCACGCTAGGTCTATCCCTTTTGATAAGGGAGGAATAGCAGTAATGTATGCGTTGGCAGCACAGTACTTAGGGATGAGGTTTCTATACCTTGAGGCCGGATCGGGCGCGGCTCATAGTATTCCCACAGATATGATAGCAGCAGTGCGAAAACACTTTACTGGTGTTTTAATCGTAGGTGGTGGCGTTCGTACTCCTGAGAAAGCTAAGGAAATCGCTAATGCAGGTGCAGATATAATAGTAGTTGGAACAATAATAGAGAAAGATGATGATTGGGAGAATAAACTATCTTCTATTATACACTCAATAAGGAGATGATAATTACACAATAATGACGATAACTAGCGATGGTGTAACTCGTCTGAGGAATACCCGTATGCCAGTTTATTACATGAATTATCAGCAAGACATTCTTAGAAAAGTCGAGCAAATTTATGAATTAGGTTCGAAAGCAAGAAAAATTGGTCTAGATGCTTCAAATGCAGTTGAGTCCAAAATAGCATACGATCTGGCTGATAGGGTGGCAAAAATGCACGATATTGATATTGCAAGTAGGCTAAGGACCTTATTAGAACGGACTACTAAAGAAAAAGCGGCACTCAAGATTGCCGAAGAAATTGCATTAGGAGAACATGATGCGGGAGATCTTAGAACTCGACTTGATAATGCCGTCCGAGTGAGCTTAGCTGTAGTCACAGAAGGTGTGACGGTGGCACCATTACAGGGTATCTCCAATGTTCAACTTAAAAATAATTCTGATGGTAGTACCTATCTTTCTATCTCATTTGCTGGCCCAATACGATCTGCTGGAGGAACCGAAGCGGCACTTACCATGTTAATAGCAGATCACGCTCGAAAAGTTGTTGGTATAAGTAAATACATTGCAAACTCCTACGATGATGAAACTGGTCGATTTGTAGAAGAACTTCGTATTTATGAACGTGAAGTAGGTAGTTTTCAATTCAAAGTTTTAGACGCAGATGTCATTACATGCATCAAAAGTTTACCCGTAGAACTTGATGGTATTGATACCGACCAGGTAGAGGTTGCAGGCCACAGAAACATGAGGCGCATCTCTACTGATAGGGTACGCGGGGGTGCATTAAGGGTAATGAATGATGGTATTATTGGCAGAAGTAGAAAATTACTTAAACTCGTCGAAGCTCTGGACCTTGTTGGCTGGGAGTGGCTTAAAGATCTAAAAGGAGCAGTACAAACTGGTGATGGTGACGATGCGGCCAATCACAGAATGTCGGAAGTTATTACTGGAAGACCTGTACTTTCTATGCCAAAGCGGTTGGGTGGATTTAGATTAAGATATGGCAGGTGTTGTAATACTGGCTTCGCAACAATTGGAATCCATCCTGCAGTTCCAGTTCTTTTAGATCACGCGATAGTTGTAGGAACACAGATAAAAATGGACGTACCAGGCAAAGCATCAACCATAGCTTTGGTAGATGATATAGATCCACCAATAGTACGACTTAATGATGGGAGTGTTTTGCAAGTAAGAACCGCTGAACATGCTTCAGTTGTACGACAAAGAATCGAAAAAATTCTTTATCTTGGTGACATACTTATAAGCTATGGTGATTTTCTTGAAAATAATGCTGAGCTGCTTCCTGCGTCTTACGTAGAAGAGGCATGGCTTCAAGAATTACACTCACATCTGTCAAATTCAAGTATCTCAAACCTGCAAAGATCAGAAATTAATCCCCAATCGATTAAACTAATGAGCAAATCATCATTCAAAGACATACCAAATATAAAAGATGCATTTAGGATGAGTCTGATGTTAGGCATACCATTATGTCCAAGATATTCTTTTTTCTGGGAGCACATCAGTATAGATGAAGTATTATTCTTAAAGGAAAACCTAATTTGTTCCTATATTCAGGATGATAATAATGGAGCATCATGTTCCTATTTCTTAATTAAGAATAATTTTCAATTAAAAGATATTTTGGAGCGACTTGGAGTATACCATTCATTAGTAGATGAACATATTAAAATCGATAATCCTGATCAGGTATACTCTTTGCAGAGACTCCTGTTTTCGGATTCTAGCATCCCTACAGAAAGATGTAGTTTACAGTTTTGTGCTAATGATAATATCAAACCATTGGATACAATAGAATTTGTCTCATCTATTTCTGGAATTCGATTGATGCCAAAATTTGCTTCTTCAATTGCAGTAAGAGTCGGCCGCCCTGAAAAGGCTGCAGAACGAAAAATGAAACCTCCAGTTCATGTATTATTCCCTATAGGTTCAAAAGGTGGCTCCACTAGAGATATTCTAAAAGCTTCAAAGACCAAATCATCCTTTTTTACAGAAATCGCGAATAGATTTTGTAATAGTTGTAGATTTCCTTCACTAGGAACAAAATGTACTAAATGTGGATCATCCACTCCTATTCGTAATTTGTGTATAGTCTGTAGAGAAGAGATCTTGTATAATGGAAAGAACAATCGTTGTAGGAGATGTGGCAGGGAAGGTAAAACCTATTCGCCTGTTAGCTTTCCTTTGAGTAAAGTAATTGAGCAAGCTCAACACAAACTCGGTCTAAAGGCTGCAGAACCTTTTAAAGGAGTCAAGGCTCTGATGAGCAAAAATAAATCAGCAGAATTATTGGAGAAGGGATTGCTGCGACAAAAACATCAGTTGTATGCCTTTAAAGATGGAACTATAAGATTCGATGCAACCAATGAACCACTCACACATTTTAAACCAGTTTGGATAATGACCAATATTGAAAAAATTAAGAAATTAGGATATAATAAGGATTATATTGACAAAGATCTAACTTCATCTGATCAGCTTATCGAACTATTGCTGCAAGACATAGTCCTACCTCTGGATTGTGCAGAACATCTAGTTAATGTGGCCAAATTTATAGATGAGGAATTAGTAAAAGTATATCATCTAGAACCTTACTATGGCATTTCTACTATTGAAGATTTGATAGGTCATTTGATTGTTGGCCTTGCTCCGCACACATCAGTTGGTATTATAGGTAGAATTATCGGATTCACAAAATCTCAGGTATGTCTGGCATCTCCTATATGGCATTCAGCAAAGCGAAGAGATTGCGATGGTGATGCTGACTCTATAATGCTCCTTCTGGATGCATTTCTAAATTTTTCTTTTGATTTTTTGCCCGATAAAATTGGTGGACTTATGGATGCTCCGTTGTTGATTCAGCCTACTGTATTACCTTATGAAGTACAGCGACAGGCACACAACGTAGACATATCCTCTTTCTATCCTCTAGAATTCTACGAGGCTACCTGGAATAGAGCTAAAGCAGCAGATATCACTTCCAAAATAGAGATCATAAAGAATAGGATTGGAAAAGAGGATCAATTTTTCAACTATATGTTTACACATTTTACTGAATCATTAACAACAAATGTTCAACATAGTGCATATTCTAGATTAAATACTATGGATGAAAAGTTGCAGATGCAAATATCTACTGCAAGATTAATTAATGCAGTTGATGAAGATGAAGTAGTATCAATGGTACTAACTACACATATCTTACCTGATATAATGGGCAACATGAGAGCCTATTCCTCTCAGACATTTAGATGTAGTAAATGTGCAGAAAAATATCGCAGAATTCCATTACGTGGTAATTGTCTTAGATGTGAAAATGAATTATTACAAACAGTAACAAGAGGTTCTGTTGAGAAATATCTTAATATTGCACATTATATGTGTAGAGAATTTAAGATTAATGATTATCTGCGTAACAGAGTAGAATCTCTAACTACCGAATTGAAACTGATCTTTCGAGAACAAAAGAAGGAACAATCTACACTGATTGAATTCATGAATAAATAATAAAAAATAACTAATGGTGATTGATTATATTGATAATATTTTGTTATTGTTTAGACCTATTAACTAGACTAATATAGTCATATGCACCTGTTATGTTGTCGAATGTATAATGGACTTTTTGAAACTCTTTTCTAAAATTGGATACATCCTTTGCAACAATAGTCGGATTCTCCTTTTCAATCACTACTCGTTTTATAAAATGAGCGATATCTATCATTTGATCTTCTTTCATTCCTAGCCTAGTAACCTCAGGAACTCCGATCCTTATCCCACTGGGATGCATATAATGTCTCCCCGCTTTAATGTCCCCCGGCAATAGTTGTCTATTCAAAATTATATTCGCATTTTCCAAATCTTTTTCAATAGTTCCTCCATCACCAAACTTTGATACATCAACAGCAATTTGATGTGACTCAGTGTATCCTCTCTTTTCTCCTAATACTCCAAAACCTAAACCTGCAAGCTGTTCTCCAAGTTTTTGGGCATTCGCGATTACCTGTGTAGCATACTCTTTTCCAAACTCTAGTGATTCCGTCAATGCAATTGCCTTACCTGCGACATGATGAAGATGGTGACTACTAGTATTACCAGGGAAGATTGCCTTTTTTATGGATTCTGCGTATTTATCATACGAAACTATAATCCCTCCTTGGGGACCCCATAAAGTTTTATGTGAGCTCATCGTCATTGTATCGACTCCCTCTCTTAATGGATCTTGAAATCTACCTCCGGCAATTAGACCAGCCACATGAGCTCCGTCGTAATTAATATGAATATTGTAATCGTGCATAAAGTCAGCTAATTCCTTTACAGGATGAGGGAAAAGAAATAGACTGCCTCCAAACATTCCTAACTTTGGCGTCTTACCCGATCTAGCCATTTCTTCGATCTTTTTCTTTGTTGCATCTACATCGATGGTCATTTCTTCCTTTGAGAAAGGATAATGTTCTATATTCAATCCATGTACTAAACCAGCAGTACCAGAATGTTCTTTCTTGCCATGTGAAATATGACCGCCAGTGGGTATAGATGCAGCAATCATATAGTCGCCTGGATCTGAGAATGCAGAATATATTGCAAGATTTGCTACCACTCCGGATGTTGCCCTACAGTCTGCAAATTCCGCACCAAAGACTCTCTTCGCTAAATCGTTACATATTATCTCTACTTGATCTATATACGTACAACCTGCATAGACTCTCTCGCCAGGCCATCCTTCTGCATACCTATTTCCGAAATCAGATATAATTGCCTCTCTTACTGCTGGACTCGGTATATTCTCACTAGCAATTAATGGGATAGAGTTGTTGAACCATTCATGATGTTTTCTTAATAAACCTAATACTTTATCAAATAACTCATTCGTATCCATTATTTACTAGTTTCGTTTTCTGTCCTAATTTAAAACATTGCATAAACACACAAATAATCTGATCTAATCTTTATTTTTGAAAATCTAGAAATAAGTCAAATCTATAATGTCTTACGAGAATTACTATTCTTCCACTTTCCATAGATAGCAAATTCATTTAGTAGTTTTCCTTTACGTTTGTAGTTGGGACTAATCTTATTGCTTCAATTTATAGTTCTGATTAGAACATATTGATACATGGGAAATAGCAACTGCTGCTTTTGATTTAGAATATGGCGAATCCCGTCTACAGTCACGAATCCCGTCTACAGTCACAAACAGGCACCATCTTTGACCTACTGGAATCCTATCTTGATCTGTGATCTCAGAATTCAGATATAATAGTATAGAATCTGGGAATATTTTTCTACTAAATGCTAGCAATTCGAACTTTCACTAATATCAACGCATATAGTACATGTCATATACAACAGTATGATACATGTATGCTTAAGAAAGGTTCCATGACGGCAGTAAGTGAATTATATTTACAAATTATCTGACGTATTATACATTAAATATATAAAAAATCATCAGCTTTACAAATATTTTCAAGAATAATCATATTTAGGATTAGATCTAGGATCATGGTATTATAACGATAATCTAAAAAAGGATAAGTCTCGCTAGGCTTTCTGACAATCATTTTATACACCACTTCTTTTATCTAGGCTCTTTACTGCATGAGTATGGAAGCATATTGCGTTAAGTGTAAGTCAAAAAGACTAATGAAAGATGAAAAAAAGGTCACAATGAAGAATGGTAAACCAGCTACCCAGGGCATTTGTACTACTTGCGGAACTAAAATGTTTAGAATAGGTAAATGATTTCTAAAAGTATAGGACATTGCTATCCCCCGTGTTGATGGGGAGATACAATACAATGTTTTTGCAACCTTATTTGATTGCAAATATCGTAAATATTATAATGTTGTAAATTACCTTTTTAATTTTTTAGGTTGAAGTTGCCTTAATAAGGCATAAATATGAACTTTTGGATCACATGGTCAAAAAGTGTTCGGAAAGTAGCCAGAGGCTGAGCTGTACGAATTATTGCTATACTGGAACTTTCTGCTTGCCCCTTTCCTAATTTGATTAATTATCATTGACTACGAAGTTCTTGTCATTATCATTGCCATTATCATTATCATTACTAGTACTATTATGTCCTATGTTAATGTCCTTATCAGTTACAGCTATTGTTGTAAGTGGTGGTACTAATTCATACATTTTGTTATAGATGTGTAGTAAACGCATTCCTTTTTCTGTTGTTCTATATGTCTGCTTCCCACCTTCATATTCGATAAGTCCATTGTCCTGTAACATTGTAAGATATTCTCGGAGCTGAGCAAATGATAGAAATGCTTTATACATTATTTTTGTCTTATTAGCTCCTCCTCCATTTGCAGCCTCTAAGATCAGACCCACAATTTCTGTTCTACTTCTGTATTTCATGATAGAATCAAATAGAACATGTAAACTAAATATTTATGTGAACCTTCTATTATTACTGATAATTACATTAGTATGTATTTAATTAAAATATTTAGCTGTTGCATCAATTGTAATTATCTGGTCTTAGAAGTGATCATTCTACTGGAAAAAGAATACATTCATAATTATCGTGCTAATACCTAACAACATCAAATATCCGTGCAGCGACAGAGCAATCTATTCATAGTCAATAAGTATCACTAATATAATGCTCATTTTTGCTATGTGTAGACGGTTTTTAAAACCAATTTTCTAAATTGCCTACACTCACTTAAATTTAGCCGCTTCATTCCTTAGAGTTTGCTTGTCATTAGTATTGAAAAAGGTGGTTTCGTAGCTAGCTATATCATACCTGGATCCTATACATATTGGGGGGACAAGCACGACATTCTAATTTTGACATGTTTGAGAATGATTCGAATACAACCAATGTTGTATGTGACAAGACTACATAAATCCTCAGAAGAAATATTGCTTTCAAGACCAGATTAAATGGATTTGGAAGTCTAAGAACATCTTGTATGTCCATTATATCTAAATGAGTCGTATTGAAAGTGTGATGTTCTTTAGAAAGATGTCTATTCTGATTGGGAGAGATCAGCCATTAGAGTTATAATGATTATAGCTGTAAATTAGATTAAGCATATGGATTATCTTAGTACGTTAGATAGGCTTTTACACCAGTAATTATTGTACTCTTAACTGATAAGTAACATCTGAAACGAAAGTATTCGTTGCAGTTGTTGTTACGTCCAAGCTTAATCATTTAGAAACTATTTCAAAAGAAATAGTACTGAGGGTGTTATTCTCGTACGCACAAATCCTACAAAAGTAATAGCAGAAAAAGACACTGCTGCATGGGAATAATAATAATTGTCTTTGTAAGGTTGAACCAATTCTTTAATGCAAAAGGAGTAAGACCCATACTACGTCCCGCCTTTCAAAGACAATATGATAACCAGGGTAGAATCAACCTCAAAATAGACAAGAATTAGACATTCATTCATTCAAACCATTTTAGATAGCCGTGTCGCAGCCCTCTAAGTCTTAGTCAGTATTAACAATTTCAACATTAAGTATGAATGAACTAGTCGTACTGAAGGTAAAGATGAGATCTGTTTCCTAACATACAACAAAATTTGCGTTTGGATATTCAGGACCGTTATTAATATTATCACCACCGCTTACGAGCTTCCAGTGATTTGCTGCAAGTACTCCATTGATTTCGTAAGACCAGTACCTCTATCAGACTTTGTAACAAATTTAGTGAATAGTTTAGGTAGTATATCTGAATCTATACCCTGTCCTGTATCTTTTACATTCACTAGTACTTGATCATTTTTTGGAAAAGTCTCGACAGTAACAAATATTGCTCCTTCTGTAAACTTTATTGCATTATCTAAGAGGTTGGAAATTACCTGTTTGATCCTTTCCTCATCTGCCAATATACTAACAGAGTCAAATTCCTTCGAACTACTGAAGGAAATATCTATATTTTCATTCCTAGCCTCAGAAGTATAATCTTTTCATCTCTCTGATTGTTCTAACAAGAATAAAATTGTGCTTATTCAGCTTTAATGTTCCACCTTCAATTCTAGTAATATCAAGTATATCCTCAGTGAGGCGTTGGAGCCTTCTTGCATTTCTAACAATTATTTCTACCATTTCTTTTTGTATTGGCAGATTATTTTTGCTACTATCGAAAATAGACTCTGCTTGCAAAAGAACTTCAGATAAACCTAAAATTGGTTGTATGGGGTTACGCAATTCATGAGCAGCTATGTTAATGAAATCCTTCTGTGCCATACTACGGATAAAGAGTTCTTCCCGCAGTTCACTCTGTCTCCAAAGGGTTTCAAATATCGAAGCATAAGACAATACAGTCGATCGACTGTTTGAATATGTAGCCAATCCTATTGCCTCCTCCGAATTTTCTTTTGAGTCATTGAGGAATAATCATTAATGCAAGGATATGACTCTGAAAAAGTTTATGATTTGTCTGCTAATATTCGTTGCAGTTGTAACAGTGGCAGTATTTTTCTATTCCTTTTCGTACAATCTTGTTCTGGGGCAAACTGCAGATAATGCCACAGGTACAAAGGAAGCTATACATGAGGAAGATGTAATAAATATATTTCATAAGATTACAACTTTCAAAAGTTCCTCATTTGGGAAAAGATATCTAAATATAATTAACTCTCTGAATCTTTATGATAATGCTATGATGAATTTTGATAGAAAATTTAAGTTTAAAGACGTATAATGCCTTAGAATTAGCCGTTAATGCCGATGGAATAGAAAGAACAAACACCCAATTTGATAATCGTGCAAACCAGCTGGCTGGAATTAGTACCATACAACTAGAAAAATGGCGACATCTCTATATGGTTAGTCTAAATCGACGGCCTGCCCTGTGCAGATTTCTCCCACCTGATTCCAATCATGTACTTTGCAGGTCTTTTGAACATATAGTCAAGAACATTTGAACATATAGTTTCGTATACAGCTTCTTAAATTTTGAAATTCAGAAGATCAATACAGTAGCAGAAAGTTGTTTCCTATTCAAATTCAGGAACAGACTAAGGAAATAAAAAAGGTAGTCTAAAATCTATTCCAATTCATCATCATTGCTAGTTTCTTCCACATTTGCCTCACCGTTTGAGATAATAACGTTCTCATCAGTTAGTGTCACCGTATCGTTTTGAACGAGTAGTGTCATACCCAAGGGTGGAACTCCGTCTACATTAATATCATCAATTCCCATAATATCAACAATGACTGTACCATTTGGGGGTAAAGGTTCTTCAAGATCTATATTTAGGACGGCGCTTCCAGTAAGGTTACCAGTTGGTTCTTCAATTTCTGCTATCTGAGCTTTCAAAGTAGAATTATAGGTAAATATCAAAGTTGATGTCAAAAGTAAGCTTAGACCTGTAACAGCCACCAGATATGTTTTTTTAGCTCTAGACATCAGGCATATTAGAAGAGGAACCTAGTTTTTAATCCTTTTTGTCCCCCTGTCTTTTATATGTTGTTGCATTTACCCAGATGGGTTACATTTTTGATTACCGACATGGGTTACACTTTGCTGCTTACTCTTTGTATGCGTGGTGCATGTAATTAATCTTTGTAGGTGACATGTTCGACAAAGATAAGGTTGAGAAAAGCCACTACCATTACAGATATGTATGCTGCAACATATGTCAAATAGTAGAGATAATTGGAAATAGTAGTCAGCCTAGTACGTTAGGCTACCTGATTAACTTCAACCAACGTCTACGTCGAACCATCCAATGTCTCAGTAGTATCAGTAGTAGATTAATCTATTCCCGGTAAGATATTCATCTCCGCGTTATTACTGATAATGAAATTTTCAACATTGATGTGTGTGTTCTGTTAACAATAACAATAAGGACAGAATTAAATTCAGATGACTATGAAATCAATAAATTTATAGAGGATTATATTATTGATGAATGGTGAAGTTTTGTCCAGATTCACGATTTTACTTTACGCTCTTGCAGTCATTCTACCAACAATGATATTCCTATCAGTCACTTATAGTACATTTGATGCCGACGCCCAACTTATAGATGTAGACGAACCTCCAACTAACGCAACGGAAGAATTAGATGTCAAGATAGATGCTGCCGAACCCCTTCCTCTGAATGGTACTGTAACGGTGGATATCCCAGGGGCCGAGGATATAGATATCGATGCTATTCCCCCTGAAGGAGTATCAGTTATCATAACGAATACTACAGTGACAGTCACGAATAGTCCAGCCGAAATAGAAGAGGGCGCAGGATCCGATACGGCTTCTATTGCAACCGGAACCAATGAAACCACCAATACGACTTTTAGTGGCAATGGGATCGCATCAAGCATGCCACCTGCTGCCGGCCCGCGCTTTAACGCTGGCGATATTTCACAAACTAACTCCTTAAATCTTGATTCCGATGTTAAGAATCTAGTTATTTTAATACCTGATAAAAGATTGGTGACACAGAACTTCCTCCCACTTGATGCAACAATTGTAGAGGGGACAAAGGTTATATGGGCCAATGCTGACGAAGGCGCCATTCATGGCATTTCATTACAGGACAACGATATGGAAGTCCTTCTTACTAATGCGACGATACCATATAAGAATGGAACAGAACATACATTCGACACTCAAGGTACATTCACGTTCTATGATCCCACAAACACGGATCCGACTACCAATGTAACTGGAACAATAAATGTTATTGCTCCAGTAAATGCCCCAGACAACTTGTCAACTAATTCAACTCAGGCTACTGCCGGCTTGTTTGTAGTCCAAGCTGAAGATAAGGCTTACTTCGACCAACACTTCAACATCTTGGGATATCATGTCGAAGACAGCCACATGATACCAGGCCCAGACGGAAATGATATTCAGGTCTATGTGTATACGCAGAAATCTGGCAAGTACTCTACTATTGTTGACTTGACAGCCATGAAGTCAGACTTTGTAGATGCACAAATAGAAGAGGAAGATAGTGAAGATAACGGTGATGATAGTGAAGATAATGATAATGGTAATGATGACGATGATGATAATAATAACTGATAAGTAGAGTAGTGTGTACTGCTTATTTTGTCACCCTTGATTTGTATATAGCGATCGGCCCCCCTTATCTGTCGAGAGTGATAAGTCTCAGTCCAGATTAGCCTAAGTTAATCAACTTTAGAATAAAGTACTTTTCAAATATCCTTTAATGCTGGAAAGGATCAGGGAACAAGTAATATCTTGTTTACCAAGACAATATTTTAGGTACATGCTCCCATTTTCACTAAGAAATATGCCAACAATAGTACATTTTGAAATACCATCAGATAATGTTGAAAAATCAAAAAAGTTCTATAGTGAATTGTTTGGTTGGAATATAGAGAAATGGTCAGGAGCAGAGAGTATGCCTGAGGGAATGGAATATTGGACGGTAACCACTACCGATGATAAGGGAAATAAAGCAATCGGAGGAGGACTAATGAAAAGACAGAATCCACAACAACAGAGGATAACAAACTATATCGACGTAAGATCGGTTGATGAGTACGCTTCGAAAGTTGAAGGTTTGGGAGGCAAAGTAGTAGTACCAAAAATGCCAGTCAAAGGAATGGGTTATTTTGCAGTATGTCTTGATACAGAAAATAATACATTTGGAATATGGGAGACAAACAATGAAGCAAAGTGATCAGTTACATGAAAAATCCTTTCATTAATTTCTCATAATTCATATATTTTACATTAACCTCAATCAATCTTCTCATCCCCCTATTCTTGCTGTACTATATCATTAATATGTGTGAATTTTCTACAAATGATAGTCGATAGATGAGAATCACAAAGACAAATGTTGCAATCGCGCTACTGGGAGTTTCATTGATATTGTTGGTATTGTACGGAATCGATGTTGCTATAATTTTCTCATCCGACTCTGGCCAAACTACCGAAGAAGAATCACGAGGATTCCTCCCATTGGATGAGCAGACAAGAGGCACTGCCTTTGGTGGAAGCGCAGTGATCATGTCAATTATCGCGTTTGTAATCGCTAGAAAGAAACGGTCAAGCATAATTCCGATATTGCTCTTTGTGAATGGAGGACTAATTATAGTTGGCATCCTTGCTGTATCTGGTGGACTGGGAACGACTTCATTGGTTTCGACTGTTGCTATGGGTCTTATCCTCGTAGGTTTGGGCATATGGAAGGTTCTTATAGATAGAAGGACCCCTACTACACAAGATTATAGATCAAAGATTAGGTAACTTCATTTTATTTTATATTATGTTATTTGACCACTGATCGATCTTGAAGAGTATTATTTTACATTATCATAGCTATAAGAGTTGATTTTTTTGACCCTTTTAATACTGAATTCCTTCTAGCCCTCCAAATTCTATTGAATTCTATTGTATCAATCCTAAGAATGAAATCTATAATCAAGGTATGAAGAATACATCATCGTTATGTTTAGTATTAATAAAGAACGAGTTCTACCTTATGTGTGAGATGCGGATCTGATCTGGTACCCTTTTCTTATTGCAAGGTATGTAATCAGGTTGTTAGATTTGTATGTTCATCATGTAATATAATTTCAGACGAGATATCATTTTTTACTGTAAAGAAGTATCAAAAAATAAACACAAGTGTTCTTTTTCTAAAAGACGTCGCCACCCATTGGACCTTTGATAAGATTGAAGCAATATGATTTCTTTAAGATGAGAATGAGAAAACCTATTAGCAGTCCTATTTACGGCCCTTTAAAATCCACTACTGAATAAAAGGCATTTTGTCCTGAGTGGTCGAAATTTAGGCTCTGAGTTGTGATACGCATAATCTTTGATTTTGCTGCCTCTGCAAGTTTCCAAATGAACCCTTTTGGTAGCTGTATCTTTGTGTCTTGCTCTTCTCCCGTTACAGGATTTATGAAACCTTCAGTTTGTACATCCATAACACCTGGTACTGAAAAACTACTCTTTTTTCCATTTAAATTAACTTTGATATCAACGAACTGTGGCTCAAGGAAATATTTGAATGTTCCAGCAAATAATGCAAAAGGTCCATCTCCCTTCGCTTGGCCTGAAACAATGTTTATAAGCGCCTGTCTCTGTTCATCACTAGCTTTATTGGTAATGAATAACTGCGCTGTGCCGTTACCTTCATGGATCGCCTTTGGCCAATACAACGCAGTGATAAAATCAAGATCGTCAAGTCTAGTATCGCCATAACTTCCAGACCTAATATGAAATAAAATCAGAGACTGGCATGAGCCATAAGTGGGAAAGCCATTAAAGTTACAAGGACAACCATAATCACAATTACATGTTTCAACATAGTCTGAATTCATATTCCACTTCGGAATTTGAGTTGTGGTTGAAGAAGACATTATACCATTAAGCTAAGAAAAAAAATCCTATATAAACATTTTATAATATAGGTTTGAGTTCGCACGCAAGCACTCAGACAATAGCCCTAGGACAAACAAAATCTACACCATCGAATGAGCCAGACTATGCATTATAATACTTGCATTATAATACTCCTAAGAGAATTGTCAGGCTCATAAAAATAAGAAATATAGCTGTGATTTTTGGAAGGTATTTACTGTAGTGAATGACTCTGTATTGGAAGCGTCTATAGAATTTCATGCAAATCACTGTTATTCCTATTAATGCAGCTGAGACTGACAGCGCATACACAAGAATTAAGACTATTGGATCTATACTTTGACTAGCTGCAAGTGCAAGAATTACAAACTCTTCTTCATGAACAAATCCCAATACAAAAGCAATGCTGACTATAGACTTCAAAGATGGACTAGATCTTTCTTGGTGAGAATGAATGTGTGAATGATATCCTAGCCCGTTATGCCAATGAGTATGATAATGTTCTGACGCTGAATTAGCTTCTTCACGTCTGCCATCATGAAGATGTCCGTGCTGAGTCTTACTCAGATCTTCTCCTTTCTCTTTCCAGAATACATATGCTAATATTCCTAATGCAAAGGCAGCACCATAGTTCATGTAGATCTCTGGTATCTTTATCTCTAAAGTATTGACTACAATAATATATGCCACTACCACGACGATTGATGACACAAAGTGAGCACCAGCTATTATCGAAGAACTCACAACACCACCAAGTAATGGTCTTTTAGTCCGCATAGTATACAGTACTGCTACAGGCCATCCATGAGAAGGGTTAATACCATGGGATAAGCCGAAGCCTATGATACCTATTAAAGTAGCAATAGATGACATCTCTGGTACCGTTCTATAATTTCAATATGCAGCAGCTAGTTTTAAACGATTCTTATTCAATATATAGCTAGCCATAACACCATGTGACGAACAGATGATGCATTCATGCTTTCAGTTGTTGTTTGGTCCTTGTATTCTAGTATCATTTAAAATATTGAGTATCTTAGGGTATGTAAAATATATGAAAATAACATGTATTGACTGTGGCTGTAATCCATACGAATGTATTCAGAGCAAATCATCAACTGAATGTCCGCAATGTCTTCTTGTTAAATGCTGCTGCTGGTCTGTCGTTCATGAGAATCATAGTTGACCTAATCCATCAATCATCATTAGCGTACTGTCGATTTTTATCAATGAGTATCGTAATACATTACAATGGATTTCGATGAAGTTATCAAGAAAGAAAGATGATAAGAAAATACCAACAGGACAGACAGATTCCAACTGATCTAATAAACAAATTTCTCAGAAATGCGCATAGATCACCTAGTGCAGGGCATACTCAAGTACAGGAATTCATCATCGTAATAGATCCAATAACAAAAAGGAAATTATGTGAAGCATCACTGAAACAAAGTCAGGTTGAAGATGCGCCAGTTCTAATAGTTGTGTGTTCAAATACCTCAAGATCTGCCAACAGGTACAGAAAAAGAGGTACAGAATTCTATAGTGTTATTGATGGTGCATTCGCTTCTATGACCATATTATTAAGTGCAGTTAATGAAGGCATTGGAGCCAGTTTTGTTGGAGCATTTGAGGATAATGAAGTTAGAAAAATTCTTAGGTTACCGGTACAAGTTAGACCAATAGGTATAATTGCATTAGGATATCCAGCCGAAAAGCCAGAAAGATTTGAAAGAATAGAGTTGAATAAACTTGTCCATTATGAAAGGTATGATAGGACAAAGCAGCTGGTAACATAATGATCCTCAATATAGAATCGAAGGCATATAGGAGCCAGCAGGTTCACTATACAATCCAATTGTCATGAGGGTAAGCTGCTGAACTAACCTCAATCCATTGTTAAGACACCAGCGAAATAATTGTGTATTTCTACT
>Ga0256867_10000413_pt1 | contig 16919 bp, 11 predicted proteins | sample RVTome_15_FD_185939 | JGI IMG/M metagenome (GOLD analysis project Ga0256867, IMG submission 185939) | Soil microbial communities from uranium-contaminated site in the Upper Colorado River Basin, Wyoming, United States - RVT150D86 (HiSeq) ... | reverse complement strand
TGCGGTCCAGAAGCCAACATGGCCAAATTGTTGGCGGCGGATGCGGCGTGTGATGCCGTGGACCACGCGGTGCAGACGCACGGCGGGTTTGGCTATGCCAAAGAGTTCGATGTCGAGCGGCTCTACCGCGAGATTCGACTCTACAAGATTGCGCCGGTGTCGCAGCAGATGGTGTTAAATTACATCGGTGAGCATGTACTCGGCTTGCCCCGGTCGTATTAAGTACCCGAACAGAGGTCAATGTATCTCTTTCCTCTGGAAACATGATATCGCTTATTGTGTCCGGGAACTTCATGTCTGGCTCAGGATCGCTGTGACAACACCTGCTGAATGGCGAGGCCCAAATCCTTTGCAATTAAGGGCTTGAGCATGAAGGCGTCAATGCCCTGGGCCGCGGCTTTGTCGGTATCAATCACGTGACTAAAGCCGGTGCACAGAATAATGGGAATGTCGGCGCGGATTTGGCGAAGTTCGCGGGCCAGGACTTCGCCGGTCATCTGCGGCATGGTCTGATCGGTGATGACGAGATCGAACGCCTCAGGCGTTCTGCGGAAAGTCTCTAAGGCCTCGATGCTGTTTGTGATGGCGACTACGCTATATCCCAGGCGCTCCAGCATGCGTTGTCCCAAGCGCGCCAGTGTCTCTTCATCATCCACGAACAGAATCTGTCCTGTGCCGTGGGGAGCCGGGGTGTCGGGCTGCAGCTCCTCCGTCCCGGCGGCCTGGATTTGCGGTAAATAAAGGGTAAACGTGGTGCCTTGTCCCGGCGTGCTATCGACGTCGATCGCCCCGCTGTGGTTGGTTACGATGCCGTGTACGACGGCCAGCCCCATCCCGGTGCCATCTCCAGCCGATTTGGTGGTGTAAAACGGCTCGAAGATGCGTGCCAATACAGCCTCTTCCATACCTATACCCGTGTCCCGAACCGTCAGCCGTACATAGGGTCCTGGGAGCAGTTCGGGATGGCGGGCGGCCAGAGCTTCCCCGACTTCCATCTTATCCAGCCGCACGTCTAAGATGCCACCCGTGTCCCGCATTGCGTACTCGGCATTGTTGCAGAGGTTCATCAGAACTTGCTGCATTTGCGTGGGATCGGCCAAGATGGTGCCACTATCCTCAGCGAGCTCTTGACGAATGTCGATGGTCGTGGGCAACGAGGCGCGGAGTAATTTTAACGCTTCATGGATGACCAGGTAGAGTTGCAGGGGTTGACGTTCCTGCTCGTCTTTGCGGCTGAAGGTCAGGATTTGCCGTACCAAATCCTTGGCGCGCCGGCTGGCGGTGAGTACTTGCTGTAAGTTGTGCCAGGCGACGCTGCTTTGGGCCACCTCATAGAGCGTCAACTCACTAAAGCCGAGAATCACCCCGAGAATATTATTAAAATCATGCGCGATCCCTCCGGCAAGGGTGCCGATCGCTTCCATTTTTTGTGCTTCCCGCAGCTCTTCCGCCCGCCGCGCCTGACGCAGTTGGGCTTCTGTTTGCAAATGGTCGGTGATGTCGCGCACCACCCCTCGGTATCCGATCAGCGTGCCGCTGGAGTCGTGCATGGGTTTGCCGGCGACGGCGATGTAAATGGATTGGCCGTTACGCCCCAGAATGGGAAACTCGATGTCCGTGAACGGCTCTTCACGATCCATATACGCCTGGATACGGCGCGTGACCGTATCGTCGGGATCGTTGTACACGTGCTCGCGCCGATGCTGCCCCAAAAGACCGTCCGTGGCCCAGTTGCGTCCGCTGTCCGGGGTTGGCGCAATGTATGTAAAGATTTGCTGGCAGTCCGTTTCCCAGAACCAATCGGCGGCGGTTTGAGCAAAATCGCGAAAGCGCTCCTCACTGGCGCGCTGCGCTTGCCAACTGTGGTTGACCTCATTGGCCATATTGTTGAACTGCATCGCCAGAGTAGCGGCTTCATCCGTGTGCCAGAGACCCAACTGATTGACGCGTGCGTCATACATTCCATTGGCAAAGCGCGTGGCCACTGCCCCGATGTGCCGCAGAGGGGCAGCCAGCCAGTGTGAAACGAGCCAGCCCAAGGCGGCAGAGCACAAGAGGGCGACTCCGATGACAGACCAGATGGCGCGGCGCGCCCGAGCAATAGGGGCTTCCAACTCCGCCAGAGGTTGCGGCACCATCACCCCCCAACCGGTGGGGGGGGCCGCCGTGAATCCGGCAATCATTCTCGTTTGGGTTTGCGGCGCCACGAATTGGGCCACACCGGTTTTACCGGCGAGCATGCCCCGTACGGGTTCGAGCTCCGAGACATCGTGCCTTGACTGTCGCCATTGGGCATTGGGGTGGGCCAGGATGCGGCCGAGCCGGTCTACGATGACGGCATGCCCCTTCAGGCCAAAGCGGATAGCGTTTTGCAGAGTGGTGAAATGATCGGTCTTCAGAACCCCGATGGCGAATCGATCGTTGCCCATAGCATAGGACACGACGAGTATGGGGGTGCCATCTGCGTTGCTTAAGACCGGACTAAAAGCCGGTTGGGAAGGCGTGCCGGCTGGGCCGTTTTGGATCGTATCGATCACAGCGTTGGGTAGGCGATCGAGGTGCAGGTGGGTAGGCGGAGCGGCAACATGCTCGACCCGCCCCGAGCGATGCGCTAGACAGATGTAAGAGAAGTGCAGGCGGTCAAGCAATGAGGTGAGGGCCACAACCGGTTGATTCGATTCCAGGTGAGACGACACCAACTGCAAAGTGACAGATACGTCTGCCGCATACCGAGTGAGAGCGCCAGCCAGATTGAGCGCCAGTTGGAGATGTTGTTCCCGCACCGTGCGGAACTCTCGATTCCAGGCCTGGCCGGTCAGCAGCACCCCGATGGCACCAGCCGGAATGGCGGCGAGCAACAGGAAAAGTAAAGGGAGTACGTGGCGTAATGACGGGCGCGAGCGGTGCAACCGGAGGGGGCGTTTATCTTGGGGAGAGGAGACTGCGTCGGACTGCATCGTCATCCCCTGCGGCACGTCATCGGATCCGAACGGCCACCAGGCGCTGAATAACGCCAGCCACACTGGTATGCGGAACGCGCCATGCGAGTTGTCCGAGTGCTGCCCGCTCACAATCCACATCCTGGGTTGACACCGCCACAATTTGGGCAAATGTCGTGATGTGCGTTTTGTTGTGGTATCATCAATCTTTTTTCTTGACTAGTGCACATATGAGCACTATCATGGATGATGTGTGTTCACTTGTGCAACGCGGACATTTGTAGACCCTTTTCGAAGGAGCGCTTTATGGACGACCGGTTCAAACGGCATGGAGCTGCTAGTTGGGTTGAGCTGTCCACCACAGACGCTAAGGCCGCAATCGTGTTCTACTCGCAATTGTTTGGGTGGTCGACCGAAGAGATGCCCATGCAGGACGGAGCCTACACGGTGGTCAAAACCGGTAGCGACGGGATTGGCGGCATCATGCCTCTGCTCCCTCAAATGCAAGGTCCCCCCCGTTGGGGCATCTATATTACGGTGGATGATGTCGATGCTACCGCTGCCAAGGCGCAACAACTCGGTGCGACGACGATCGTGCCGCCCACCGATATCCCCGATGTCGGTCGTTTTTACACCTTCCAGGACCCACAAGGCGCCGTCATCTCCGCGATCACATACTCGAACATGTGAGGCCGATAGAGTGCCACGCCAAATCGGGAATAGCCGTACTTGATGCGATTGGACTATGGCGGGCCCTCCGAAGACAACATACCGGCGCTGGTCCGCCCACGTCCAATCCAATGAGTTCGTGTTTGCAGAGGTGATGCGCACGGCTCTCATTACACCTCCCGGACAAGGGTAAGGGCTTTGTAGTCTTCTGGATGCAGGTTATGTTCTCGGTATACGCATCATGAGGAGGATTGTCAATACCAAGTTTTAGCCGTTCGGGGCTAGATAAGATGTTTTGGAGATTGCTCCAAGATAGTTGCAGGTTAACCAAATATCTGAGTGTACTGCCTGATCTATGCTTGAAGACCTAACCTATCGAGGATAAAAGCGTATTCAAAGGCGATTTCCTTGAGAAAATCGTAGCGCCCCGACGCTCCGCCATGTCCGGCTCCCATATTGGTTTTGAGCAGGAGCCGATTGCAATCGGTTTTGCTGGCCCGAAGTTTGGCTGTCCATTTCGCGGGTTCCCAATACTGCACGCGCGGGTCATGGAGTCCGGCGGTAATCAACAAGTGCGGATAGGCCTTGGCCTCGACGTTGTCATAGGGGGAATAGGACAACATGTACTCGTAATAGGCCGGGTCGTTTGGATTGCCCCATTCTTCGTATTCGCCAACTGTCAAGGGCAGGGAGGCGTCGAGCATGGTGGTCACGATATCAACGAAAGGCACCTGGGCTACTGCGGCTTTGGCCAGATGGGGCGCCATATTCAGAACCGCGCCGATCAACATGCCGCCCGCACTGCCGCCCATGATGGCGAGCCGCTTATGAGAGGTGTAACCCTCAGCGATTAACATTTCCGCACAGGCGATAAAGTCGGTAAATGTGTTGCGTTTGTGCAGCCATTTGCCCTGATCGTACCATGTGCGTCCCAATTCCTGTCCGCCCCGGATATGGGCAATCGCGTAGATACAACCGCGGTCCAGTAAGCTCAGCCGGTTGCTGCTAAACCAGGGCTCCATGCTGGCCCCATACGAGCCGTATCCATATAACAGACAGGGGTTGCCGCCGTGGCGTTGCAGACCCTGTTTGTACACCAGGGAAATCGGCACTTGTGTGCCGTCTGGAGCCGTGGCCATCAGGCGCTCGGATTGGTAGGCATTGGGATCAAAATCCCCGAGGACGGGCTTTTGTTTTTTGAGTTCGCGCTCATGCGTCGCCATATCGTAGTCGAATACCGAGTCGGGCGTGGTCAGCGACATATAGGTAAAGCGCAGGGTACGGCTGCCAAATTCCGGGTTGCTATGGGCGCCGAACGTATAGACCGGCTCCGGGAACTCGATGTTGTGGGTGGCGCCGCTGTCGAAGTGCTGAATGCGCAGTGTTTTCAGCCCGTTTTCCCGTTCGTAGAGCACTAAATAATCGGCGAATACGTCGATGTTGTCCAGCTTCACTGTGCCGCGGTGCGGAATATACGGCTGCCACCGGTCTTTGCCGGGGTTGGCGGCGGGAGCGGTCATGAGCTTAAAATTTTTCGCCTCGTCATTGGTAAGAATATAATACGTGCCATTGCGGTGTTCGAGATCGTATTGCATGCCCGTTTGGCGCGGGTGGATCAAGCTGAAATCGCCCATGGGTGGGTCAGCAGATAAGGTATACACTTCGGACGTTTCGATGCTGTGCGAGCCCAGGAGCAGGTACGCGTGGTCTTTGGTTTTCGCCAAACTGACGCGATACAGCTCATCGGCTTCGTTATACAGCTCCACATCGTCTTGCACCTCGGCCCCCAGATGATGGCGATACAGCTTATACGGGCGCTTGGCCTCGTCGTGTGTGGTGTAGAAGATCAAGTGATTGTCATTGGCCCACTCGAGCGAATACGAGGTGTTGGAAATTTGATCCGATAAGCGTTCGCCAGTGCACAAATTCTTAATAAAGACGGTGTACTCCTCAGAGCCATTGGTATCGAGGGAGTAGGCTAAGAGGGTATGATCGGGGCTGACTTCATACACCCCCAAGCTGAGATAATCATAGCCCTCGGCCTCGGCATTGAGGTCGAGCAAAATGACCTCTTCGGCGTCGAGACTGCCCGGCTTGCGGCAATAGATCGGGTATTGGTGTCCCTCTTGGGTACGGACGTAGTAATAAAAATCATCAATTTTGACCGGCACGGAGAGATCGGTTTCCTGAATGCGCCCGAGCATTTCCGCGTAGAGCGTCTCTTGCAACGCCTCCGTGTGCGCCATCATGGCGTCCGTATAGGCATTTTCCGCCTCTAAGTAAGCGATCACTTCGGGATTGTCGCGCTCCCGCAGCCAGTAGTAGGGATCCACTCGTGTATGTCCATGGGTGGTGATGGCGTGCGGTCTGGAAGTGGGGATGGGCGGTGTGGGCGTGCTCATAAGGACTCCTGCTGCCATAGCGCGATGTGAATAATAGCGGTCATGATGTGATGATAACCCGGACGCCCGATGTGTCAAGACATGCCGATGCGCTGCGGCTGGACTCTAGCCCAACGATGTCGTGCTCTGAAACGACTTCTTCTTTCTGAGACCACCAGCGACTGTGTTGCGTCCTCAGCGTTCTCCTGCGCCATTTTATGTCGGGAGATGACGAGGTCGAAATCTATCTGATGAGTGCGGCGCGGTTCGGTGTGCCACTTGAATCCGTTCGGGTATCGCGTACACTATGCCCGTGGTATCCTGAAGGTGAACGAAAGTGATCCAGCATAGAGAACAGACAGGGAACCTGTAGAGCGTGGCGCGATCCGTCGTGCAGGAAGGTGATGAGAGTGGAAGAGGTTCGGGTGTGCCGGTTCTGCGGCCATATTGATGCGGCCGATAGGACCGGAACCTGTGCACGTTGTGAATTGTATCACGGGCTTGCCATCCTGCCTCGTCAAGCGGCGGAACAACTGACTCGCCGGCTTCGCCTGCGTGTATGGCGCCGCCGGCTGTTTCGTCTCCTCTTAGTGGGGGTTGTCATTAGCGTTGCGGTCGGGTGGGCTCTGCGAGCGTATTTTGACCGGGGTATTGATCCGCCCCGGGCCACAACCGATATCTCCGCGAGCATCGGTCCCCAAACCTGGGCTCAAGTCCGGCGCACCCCTGAGAATACCGGGTTTATCCCCGATCCTGCTCCGCATCCGCAACGCATCAAGTGGATCTATCAGACCGAGAAGCGGCTCCTCGCCTCTCCCGCCGTTGTTGGTAACCATGTCTATCTGGCGACCGAGGATGGACGCACCCTGGCGCTCAACCGGCAAACGGGCCAATTGGTGTGGGCGTACGCGAATGGAGAACCCTTAAGTTCGACGCCTGCGGTAGCGGGCGATAGCGTCGTGGTTGCCAGCCGTCCTGGCCGTGTTGTAGCACTCAGCCGGGATGAGGGTATCTTGCGCTGGGAAACGCCGATTCCCGGTTCCATTTTGGCGTCGCCTATCGTGGTCAATGGGACGGTTTATGTTGGGGCTGCAGACCGGAATTTGTATGCGCTAGACGCTGCGACCGGCCGCCAGCGATGGGCGTTTCCAACCCCGAGTTGGGTGGTCTCCGCTGTTGCTTATGCGGACAACCGCATCCTCGTGACGTCGCAGGGTAGCCTGCTCTATGTGGTCGGATCGGAAACGGGGACCGAGCGTCTGGTCTACAATACGGGCCTCGGCCGGCAGGTTTTGGCCGGTGTCGCCATCGAGGGAGATCGCGCCTATTTCGGTTCTATCGGCCGCCGCGTTTGGGCGATCGATTGGCGCTCGACGACGTATCCGTTGGAGCGGGCTCTGTTGTTTTGGAAAACCAATCTTTTTTTGTGGGGCGTGCTGTCGAATCCGCCGGTGCAGAAAGGCACGCTCTGGTCCACTCGCGTTGGCGGTGATGTCCTGCACACGCCAGCGATCGCGCATGACACGGTCTATGCCGCGACGGCCAAGGGAGAAGTCGTGGCTTTAGCCGCTGCCACTGGCGCCAAACGCTGGGCGACTGACCTGGGTGTGAAGATCACCGCCGCCCCCATCGTCGCTGGGGAAGCGGTGTTAATCGGAACGGAAACCGGGAGTGTTTTTGGTCTCGATGCGCATACAGGAAAGGTGCTGTGGGATTTCAAGACCGAAGACCGGATTAGCGGCAGTCCCATTGTGGTTGGCGACACGATGTACGTAGTCTCTCACGACGGTAAGCTCTACGCGGTATCCTCCTAAAGCAGTCTTCAGATGGTCCAAGTGATAGGCAAACAGGCGTTTGCAGTTTCCGTCCGTTTGCAACAAAAACATCGGAGATTTATGCCTCACCCCACGTCTGACCGATAAGACCGTTAAATGGAACACCTCTGCCCAGTAAACGATGTCCTATAGCCGGAATGATCAGGGCGCGACCGATCGGCTCTTGACGGCGGCGAATGTGCTAGACAGCTCAATCTTACTGTGCAAACGGCCTTTTGAACCTTGCGCGAAGATGGACTATGAAGCGCGATCATCAGGGATCGCGTTGGCGGTCTCGCGCTGAGGCTGTTAGATACTGCGCAAGCAGCGGGTTTCGGACCAAATCTTCATGACTGTATATAGGTGTTTAGTGCATAGGGGGCCTACAGATGGAAAAGAAATCAAGGTTCACCATTTTTCCCAAGTTATTGATTGCGATGTTGGTCATGGCCCTGCTTCCGGCTATGGGGTTATGGTATGCTCATTATCACCAAATGCAGGACGAGTTGAAAGCCAATCTCGAACGCAATCTCGTGCAGAATTCAGACTTATTAGCTGCTCAAGTCAACTCTTGGATTGATATCAATATTCGTTCTTCGCGGCAAATCGCCCGTACTGACGACCTGATTTCGATGGATCCGCAACGGCAGTACCCGCTTTTGAAAGCCACCGACGATACGTACGAATGGTCGCATTCGGCCTTTACCACAGATGCCCGGGGCAACGTCATTGTCCGAAGCGATGGTAAACCGCTGGGGAAGTATGGCGATCGCGAATATATCAAGCACATCCTGAATGGCCAACAAGTGGGTCAACAAGTGTTGATCAGCCGCGTTAACGGTAAGCCAACCCTCTGCATGTCTGTGCCCATTCAATCGACGAGCGAGTTGGTCGGGGTGCTAGTGCAGTGCTCGAAGCTGACGAAGATCTCGGCCGCCGTCGTCGGCACCAAAATCGGCAAAACTGGATTTGCTTTTCTAGTAGATAGTAACGGGCGGCTCATCGCCCATGGTGACACATCCCGAATCAGTGAAAATTTGGCCGATTTCAGCCAGCACCCCGCCGTGCAGAAGAATTCTAAGAATGAGCAACTCATCTTCGACGACAAGGGAAAACAAGCGGTCGCGGTGACGCAAGCAGTAGGACTCGGCTGGAAGTTGATCGTGCAACAGGAATACGATGAGGCGTTTGCGCCGGCATATGCGGCCCGGCGTAATGCGTTAATCATCTTGGGAGCGACCGTTGTCGTCGTCGCTCTAATTACGATGGTGCTAGCAGGCGGCTTGGCCAAACCCATCCGCAAGCTGACGGTGATTGCAGATGAATACAGTCGTGGACAACTGGACGCGCAAATTCCAGGTCAGGAACGCGGCGATGAGATCGGCGCCTTGGCCCGCGCTATCGATCGATTGGGCTTTAGCTTTAAGATGGCGCTTGACAGTGCGAACGATGAACAACCAAGCATTTCAGAACCATGGCCTCTTCTAAACGAACAGAGATGAAAACCACGGTCATCTAATAGGTGGGTGTAAAGATGTCACAGATTAAAAAATCGATCTCTTTAGATCATCTCATTGCCGAACTTGAAATGCGCTGCGAACAAGGTCAAACCGGTAAATTTTTAATTAGTGTAAAAACCGGGGGGCTTGCCTGGTTTTGGCTGGATGGCGGGCGAATCGTCAATATTAATTATGGCGATAAAAGAGGATTGAAGGCTCTACCCCATTTGGCTCAGATTGAGTCTTGTACAATATCCTTCATCCATTCTTCGGGCAGTTCGCAAGAGATGATGTTACTGCCTCCAAACGAAGAAATATGCAACCAACTCAGAGCTGCGAGCCTCTCTCCGGTGGCCAAATCAGCGACCCAGTTATCCCAAGAAGTGAAAACAGAACTGAAAGAAATCCTTGCCAAGTATATTGGCCCGATGGCTGAGGTAGTCTGTGCGCGGGCTCTCTCACGGCCCGCGGATACCGAGACCGCCATCACCGTGCTCGCCTCAAAAATTCCGGATCCCAAACGGGCGTCCGCTTTCAAAGCAGAGGCATCCGCAATCGTTCGCTAATCCAAAGACGCCCCTGCTTATTGCAGCACACCTTGTGCTTCCAGAGCTGCAATGCGCTCAGCGCTGTAGCCGAGAATGGTGCCCAGCACCTCGTGATTATCCCGTCCCAACGTGGGAGCGGTACGTCCGATCCACGCTGGAGTGCGCGACAGGATGAAGCGGGAATTTTCGACGGTGATGGTGCCGTGGAGCGGATGTTCTCGTGGTACAAAGTGTCCACGGTGCTGGAGTTGAGGATCGTCATATAAGTCGTACAAGCGTTGCACCACACTGGCGGCGATATCGTGTTCCTGCAAGATAGTTTCGAGGTCAAGAGCTTCCCGAGTCCGGGTCCAGTCCGTGATGATGGCGTCGAGTTCGTCCTGATGCGCGAGGCGGCTTGTAAGCGTGGCGAATCGCGGATTCCGAGCCAATTCCGGCTGCTGCATCACGCCACATAAGGCTTTCCACTGCTCCTCCGTTTGCACCGCGAGTGCGACCCAGCGGTCGTCGCCTGCGGCGGCATACACGCCGTGCGGGGCCATGTGGGGATCACGGTTCCCGGCTAGCGTTTGTTCACGGTCGTTCACGGTGTAGTCTAGGAGAGCAGGACCGAGAAAGTGCAGGGCGGATTCGACTTGCGACTGATCGATGTATTGCCCCTCGCCAGTACGGTGGCGATGATCGAGCGCGGCGAGAATCGCCATGGCGGTAAAGCGCGGCGATACATAGTCCGTGTAGGCACTAAATGGTCCCGCTGGCGCGCGGTCCGGCCAACGGGTCAAACTAAAAAACCCCGAAATGGCGGCAGCCAGATTGCCGAAACCGGCAAAATTGGCCATGGGACCGGTCTGACCCATCAGACAGGTGCTCAGCATGATCAGGTCCGGTTTGACTTGTTGTAGGGTGTCGTAGGCGAGTCCCAAGGAACGCATGACTTGGGGCGAAAACGACTCGGTGACGACATCGGCCCAGCGGACTAAATCGAGGAAGATCTCGCGTCCGGCATCACTTGCCATATCCAGCGTCAGGCCCAGCTTGCCGGCATTGACATTTTGAAACAGGCCGGAGTTTTCCGGACCGGGAGAGCCATCTTGAAAGGGGCCGATTGTCCGAGCCGTATCGAGGTGCCGAGTGGATTCGATGCGCACCACTGTCGCACCGTAGTCGGCCAGGACACGGGTAGCGCTGGGACCGGCAATGACCCACATGAGATCGACGATGTGGACACCGGCAAGCGGCAGAGCATGAGCCATCAGATCACTCCTCGTCCTTGCAGGGTCGCAATTTTCTCGGCGCTGAGGCCGAGTTCGTCTCGGTAGACCGCGTCGTTGTGCTCGCCGGCCGTCGGCGGGCGATGCCGATAGGTGATGGGCGTCCGGCTGAATTTGGCAAACGGGCCGGGATAGCGGAACGACCGGCCCAGCTCCGGGTGATCGAGGAGATGCCAGTAGTCCCGCTCGGCCAGTTGCTCGCTGTCGGCAACTTCGCCAATGGTCGTGATAGGCGCGATTAACAAGCCACGGGCCAGGGCTTCACGGGTGAGTTCCGCTTTGCTTTTGGTGATGATGAACTCGCCGACGAGCCGTTTCAGGCGGTCGTATTCCGACAGGGGTTCTTGTCCGGTGAGAAGCTGAGTTAATAAGCCAATCCAATCTTTGTCACGCGTTGCTGTATCGCAGAACCCTTCCGCATGCATCCATTCCATCAATCGGCGAGTAAACGGGCCAATTGCAGGTCCAAATAAAAAGAGAATGGCGACGTAGCCGTCTTGTGTCGGCCACACCAGTTGGACTACGAGATCGCCTACTTTTGCCCCGCCGGACATACGTTCAACTTCCGATTCGTTGCAAGGCGCAGCCAGACAAAAGGATTGCGTCGCCTGCATGACCGCCTGCTGCGCCGACACATCGACGTGCTGCCCTAGCCCGGAGCGCTGGCGTTCGTGGTGTGCGATGAGGGCGGCAACGGCCGCCTCGGCACTGGCGTGCAGGTAGCCTTGCGGTACGCTAACCCGTAGCGGTGGACGGTCGTCATCGCCGGTTAGCACGAGCGGACCGCCCGCGGCTAAAATGATCAGATCGCTGTCGGCATAGCCGGCCTTTGGACCGGTTTGGCCAAATGGCGTAATGGAGACGTAAACCAGGGCCGGATTGATCGCAGCGAGTTCGTCATAGCCGAGCCCGCGGGCGGCGAGAGCACCAGGCGTATCCGACTCGATCAGGAAATCGGATTTGGCCACGAGTTGGTGTAATAAGGGCTGACCCTCCAGGCTGCTGAGGTCGAGGGTAATGCTGCGCTTGTTACGGTTGTACGCCCACCAGAAGAGAGACCTATCCGGATGCGGGACATCCTGGTAAAATGGCCCCAGGCGGCGGGCGGCATCGCCTCCTGGCGTTTCGACCTTAATAACATCGGCGCCCAGGTCGCCGAGCAACTGACCACAGAGTAAGCCGCGTTCGGTGGTGAGATCGAGCACGCGGTACGGACTGAGCATTGAATCCATTCCTTTTCTGTAATGATGCAGAACCCGCAGGGAGGAGACAGGCGATAGCCGTGCCGATTCTGGACAGTCACAACCGCCTTTTGGACGAACTGGTGTTGCGAATTTAGCCACTATTATGCCGGATGGCTGGCCTCAGGTAAACCCGCTCTGGTGTGATGATGACGGTACGTATGTGCGGGTGAACGCGGCGTCGGGCCGGCAGAAGATCCGAAAGATGCGCCATTGCTCGTTCGTCACAATCTGGCTCGGGGATCCGGTGGACGCGTTGTTTTAGCTGGAAATATGTAGGTTGCAGGATGATAGAATGACAGGAGGAAGGCTCATGACGATATCATTGCATCCGGAGCGGCACGACGCCGTCGAGGCCAGCATACCGGTGATTGATCTGGAACCGGTGCTGGCCGATGCGCCGGGCGGGTTGGAGACAGCGGCGGCAGAGCTCCGCTACGCGCTTGAAGAAATTGGGTTTTTTATCATCATCAATCACGGCGTGCCGCCAATCCTGATCGAGCAGACGTTTGCCGAGGCCAGGCGCTTTCACGCACAGCCGTTGGACGCCAAAATAGCGTTGCGCATGAACGAGCACAACAACGGCTACATGGCGATGAGCCGCTATGCCGTGTGGACGTCAGATGTTAACGCCAACGACAAACCCGATTTGAATGAAGCATTTTTCACCAAACGAGAACGCTCGGCGGACGATCCGCTCTTGCAGTCCGGACGGCGCTTTGTCGGACCCAACCGGTGGCCAGCGGATTTGCCCGGATTTCGGGAGCACATCATGGCGTATACCGATGCGATGGATGAACTGAGCTGTCGCGTGTTGCCCGTCTGCGCCGTGGCACTCGACTTGCCGCCAGACTATTTTGATGCGGCGTTCACGGACAGCCAGTTTTCCTTCCGCCTGTCGCATTACCCGCCGGTGCAAGCCGAGGCGAACCAGTTTGGCATTGCGCCGCATACCGATGCCAATTTTCTGACTTTCCTGGCGCAAACCGAGATCCCGGGTTTGCAGGTGCGCATGGCATCCGGAACCTGGCTTGACGTGCCGTATGTGCCCAACTCGTTTGCTGTGAATGCCGGTGACATGATGTCTCGCTGGACAAATGGCCGTTTCAAGTCGACGCCACATCGGGCGGTGCCGCCAGTCGGCCGGCACCGCTATGCCATTCCGTTTTTCTTGGGACCCCACATCGATACCGTCATTGAATGCCTGCCGACGTGTCAGGGACCCGATCACCCGCCGCAGTATTCCCCCATCACCTACGATGCGTATTTGCATTGGTGGTACGACGCCAATTACGATGCGGCGCTTCAGGATGATGAGATGTGAGCTGAGAGCATCATGCCTCAGAATGCCGCATTCGGGCTTAGTGAGGTTGCGTGACTTCTGCTGACGGTGGTGTCTGTAGGGTTGGGGTGATAGCTGGTTCGGTGGGTTCTTGGGCGATCTCTTCATGTCGAAACTGACGATCCGGTCGAGAGGCCAAGCGCAGCCAGCGGGCAATGAGCCAGACAAAACCTACATAAACGATGATCAGGATGATGATAGTCTTCATAAAATTCTCTATCGTCACGCAGAACAGAAGACTTGAACTGGGCGAAGAGTCGGTTGCATAATCTCAATCAATCAAAGCATCTTCCTCAGAGCCAAGGGTTCGACCTGTCATCGCTGAGGTCTAGCTCTTGCTCTATGCCGATCCCCAGAACGTTGTGCAGCACAGACCAGCGCGGCTGTTTAGTTACGGCATGCTTACCCAGAATCCAGTGATCATAGAACGCAGCGATGGTCCTGTCTTTCTTTTTCAGCTCGATCCAGGTGTTGATGAAATGCACCAATTTCTGGTCGTTCTGGGCCATCGGATAGGCCAATGGCACAGCTAGGACGTCTGGCTGCGGGATGGCCACTGTATAGGCCGGATACAGCAAGCTCCAGGCGGACCCCGATTCGGCCGAGAAGACGAGGGCATCGAGCTCTTCGCCGCGGCTTTCAAAGAATTCGCGGGCGGAGTTGAGCACCACAAGGGTAGCCTGAGGCAGGTAGTTGCGTACTTTGTCAATATAATACGGGACGTTAGGGACACCAATACGCGGCGCCAGCAGACGTCGGATGGCAGCCCGGCTGTTGAACTCGTTGCGGCGGTGATCCTTGACGATAAACGCCAGAGTTTGATCCATATAGGGCGTCGAAAAGATCATGGTCTGGGCCCGTTCTGGAGTCACTGCAACCGGCGCCATGACAATATCGCAATAGCCGGTCTGCAACTGCTCGGCCATGACCCTAGGTGAGACGGGAACGAATTCGAGCGTCACGCTCAGATCACGCGCCAGCATATGTGCCATCTCAATGTTGAAGCCCACGAGCTGGCCCTCGGTGTTGAAGTAGGTGAACGGCAGACTATCTGGCGAATAGCCAACTTTGAGACTTCCCCGGGTACGAATCAACTCCAAACGGGACTGTTGCGGATTCCTCAAGGGCCTGCTTAAGGGCGGAGACAGATGGACCTTTGCCTGGTCCGTACTGCGTAACGGTTGCATCCGGGTAATAAGCTTATCCTGGTGATAGACGTGGCTGAAGGCGGAGTTAAAAAAGGCCCGAGCTCCCCCAACGATGGCGACAATCAAGACAACTGTCAGCAGCGCGTGGCGCAGGACCTTACTCCAGGACACTCTGAGCAAGCCGCCAACGGCGCAGGCTCCAAGCAGAGTTAACATCAGGTTATTCATAGTAGTTAGCAGCGCGCTGAAGCGGTCCGTGACCACGCCGATGGCGAGATAGAGCTGATACAAGTCAATGGGAATGTGCAGCAGGTCCAACAGCATGGGAATCGCCACATGAACACTTCCAAAGAAGCTCACTAGGCCCGAAACCGCAAAGGTCGGGTACTGGGCGGGTGATACCGGCGCACTAGCAAACCAACCCGCAAAGAGCACGAAACTCATGGGCAACAATGTGCCGATTTTCGGGAAGCTGGTTAATGCAGGAATGATCACCTCTGTCATGGCTTCCGTGTCGTCCGTGTTCAGATGCCGCTGCCACAGCAGCTCTTTACTGCGCTCGACCAGTAGAGGGAGAACGATGAGGGCACTGCCCGTGGCAAAAGCCGTTACCAGTACGTCTTTCGTCTGTCCAACCACCTCCCGGTAGGTGAGAGGAAGGAGGCTGGTGATCAGGGCGGGTAGAACCCAAAAGGTCAACAAGAGCGCCAGGGCTACATAGATCAGTAGGTAGATCTGTAAACGCTCGAATTCTTCGATGCTCATCGTGCCGGCAGCACTGGCCGCCACAGCGAAGACGCCGAAAGGGGTGAGGCGGGCTACAAATTGCGTGACCCGCGTCATGGCCCGGTTGAGGATCGTCAGATCCGCAAGCAGGTCATGCTTCTGCTCCATGCCAATGAGGGCGATGCCCACCGCAATGCTAAACAGGACCACGGCCGGAACGAGGTTATTGGCAAATGAATAGAAAGGGTTGGAGGGAATGAACAGGGTGAGGAAGTTCACGGATTCAACCGGCTCAACCAGAGCCGTGCTGAAGAAAGACGCAGATTGCCAGGCCGGAAGAGTAAACGGAATGAGGAGGATCGCTGCAAATGCCACTATCCATGAGCCTACGAGCAGACCTCCCACCTTGATGACGAGGATTTTGACTTCCTGATAGCTCAGGTGTCCGAGGCCAGTGATCAATGACAAGGTGATGTATGGCAACAACGTCATTTGCAGGAGAAGGATGAACGCTTTCCCTATAGTCTGTAGAAATGCCGCCATCTCCCCGATGATGATTCCTACCACCATGCCGGCGACAAGCCCCAAGACGACTTGTGAAGACAAGCTGAGTCGCGGTCTCGTCTTGGTCGACAAGTTTTCCCTCCAGGCAACCAAGGAAACGCTTTTTATAGGGGCGACTGGCCGATCGCCCTTAACCCCTGAAGTTCGAAGGCCGCAGTGTAGCATAGCCCCAACGCGGTTGCCATGCAGCCTGCCGCGTTTGCGTGGTACTTTTGAAGCCCGGCGCGTTTCCCCAGGGAGCGACGTGTGCCCTTTGCTCTGCTTTTCTCTGACGTTCAGCTCCTCGTTCCCACCGATGTCAAAACCGTCATCCGTTTGGAGCGGTTGCCTACGCTGCGCCGCAGCCGATGATATCCTGCATTTTTGTCAATTGTCGAGCCGCCGCTTCGACCGTGGCTCGCCATGATGCGCCAAAAAAACTATAGTGGCCTTGTTGAAATGTCAGTAAGTTTCAGGCAATTCACCTCTGTCTCGCCGAGCCTGAAAGCTCTCGTGGACTCCTTGAGGGCGAGTGTTCTGAGGCGCTTGCAGGGATGCTAGATCCGGAAGATTGTCTGGGTATTTCATCAGCATTCGAAAACGGCTCGGGTCGTATTCTGCAGCGAGCTGCACAATTCCAATAAAGAGCATGCGGAATTCGCGGTAGTCGGGCGAATCCAAACCCAGCTTGCCAATGACTCTCCTAGCAGCCGGGGTGATGCCGTGAATGCTCCCATCCTCGCCGACGATGACTTGGCCGTCGAGCATACAGTGGCTATATCCAGGCGCAGCGCCATT
>Ga0256867_10000412_pt1 | contig 16953 bp, 13 predicted proteins | sample RVTome_15_FD_185939 | JGI IMG/M metagenome (GOLD analysis project Ga0256867, IMG submission 185939) | Soil microbial communities from uranium-contaminated site in the Upper Colorado River Basin, Wyoming, United States - RVT150D86 (HiSeq) ... | reverse complement strand
AAGGGCCCAGACCGGGGCGGCCGTCATGGACTCAGCTCGTCACGATCGACGGAGGCCCGAGCGCGTCCGCTAACGCCTAGACCGGGACCCGGGTCAGAATCCAAGCTCGGTCGCGAGCGCCATCGCTCGACGAGCACGCTGGGCGTTGTCGAGGAGGCCTCGGCGGCGATCACAGTTGGTGCTCGTACTCGCGCTGGTGCCGACGTCGGCCGGTGTCACCCCGAGCGCCGGCCGGGTGAGGGTGTCGAACGCGGCCTCCGCGGCTCGACCGATCCTCGCCCTGCAACAGGGGGGCCGGATCCGTCAGCCTCCGGGCGGTGGTTCTAGGACCATCACATGGATCTGCCGGTGATCGAGCCGGCGGGCATATGCCTGGTAGCCGGCGTAGATCTGGCAGCCGCGCGCCCACACGGCCTCGCGCTCATCGCCCTCGGCCTCACGGGCCACGACGGGCACGGTCCGACCCCGATAGCCGACCTCGGCCCGGGGCTCGGCTCGCAGGTTGAAGTACCAGCCGGGTGTCCGGGGCTGGCCGAACCGAGTGCCGATGACCGCGATCTGGTCGCCGGACGGCACGCCGACCAGTGGCACCTCCCGCCGCTGCCCGCTGCGCGCTCCGGTTGATGCCAGGGTGATCACGGGTAGGCCGGCGAGCACCCCCGGCACGGTCACGCGCTCCCGGCTGAGCCGGAGCACGAGCCGGTCGATGTGGTGGAGGGTCTTGGCAAAGAGCCACGCCCCCGGCCGCGACGACGACACCTTCCAGACGAGCCTCTGGAGGCGGTTGGCCTCGGGGATCCGGTAGCCGAGCTGATCGATCAGTCCCACGACGACCATTGTCGCAGGCCCGAACTCCTCTCGTGGGGCCGACAGACCCGCGGGATGGCACCTGGCCGCCCTGCCCCCGAACACCGGATCGACGCGCGCGATACTACTTCGGTACTAGAACTCGACGAGACCCGCTGCTACGAGACGGATCAGACGGACGAGAAGCCCAGCGTCTGCCCCGTAGCCGGAACCGCCGAACGCATTCAGCAGACCTACGACATCTTCGAGGGCACCGCAGCAGATCCAGCAGCTCGTCATCGTCCGGGCGATCAGTGGGTTGCGGATCGAGTAGCCACTACCTGCGGCATCGCTTCGTGCGAGGTGCCGACTCGGTCGAGGTGTCGACACCTCGTTCGTACCATCCGCCACGGCGGCCGGGGGGCGATACTTTGACGCGGCGTGGTTGCGGTGCGGCTGTTCGGCGCGATCGAGGTGAGGGTCGGCTCCCAGCGCCTGGGCCCGCGTGACTTCGGTGGGGTCAAGCCCAAGCAGCTGTTCGAGGCGCTCCTCGTTCAGCGCGGCCGTGCTCTGGCCAAGGACCAGCTGGCGGAGATGATCTGGGGTGAGGCGCTGCCGCGCAAGGTTGCGGCGACGATCGAGAGCTACGTTTCGCTGCTGCGCTCGCGGCTCGGTCCGGCCAGCGAGCTGATCGCCACCGAGACCGGCGGCTACCGAGCCGAGCTGGGTGGGGTCCAGGTCGACGTGGACGCGTTCGACAGCCTGCTGTGCGACGCGGCCGGCGCTCCTGCAGCGGAGCGCCGGCAGCGGCTCGAGGCGGCGTTGGCGATCGCGACCGCCGAGGTGCTCGAGGACGAGCCGTATGCCGAGTGGGTGATGGACCTTCGCCGGATGTACGTCGAACGGCGTCTGCAGGCGACCTGCGACCTGGCCGAGACCTGCGTCGCGATCCATGACCTCCAGGCCGCGGTCGAGCTGGCCGAGCGGGCACTCGTGCTGGATCCGCTGTTCGAGCGGGCGCACCGGGTGGCGATCGTCGGCCATTACGCGCTCGGTGAGGAGGGCCGCGCCCTGCGCGCCTACGAGCGCTGCCGGGTGACGCTGCTCGAGGAGCTGGGCACCACGCCCACGCCAGCGACGGCCGCCGTCCACGCCGCGATCCTGCGCCGCGAGGACCCTCGGACGTTGATCACTGAACCCCCCGGGCCCGGGGCCGACGTTCCTGCCGCCCCACCCGGCTCCACGGGCACTCGCTACGCGCGCCACGGCGAGGTGAGCCTCGCGTACCAGACCCTCGGCAGCGGAAGCCCCGATCTGGTCTTTGTCCCCGGGTTCGTCTCGCACGTCGAGGCCGCCTGGGAAGACCCCACCTACGCGAGTTTCATGCGGCGACTCGCCGCCGACCGCCGCTTGATCATCTTCGACAAGCGCGGCACCGGGTTGTCCGACTCCGTGGTCGAGTGGCCGACCTTTTCCGAGCGTGTCGACGACATGTTTGCGGTCATGGACGCTGCGCGGTCGGAGCGGGCCGTGCTGTTCGGGGTGTCTGAGGGGGGTCCGATGTGTGCGCTGGCGGCGGCACGCCATCCCGAGCGAGTGGCCGGGCTCGTGCTGCACGCGGCGTTCGCGCGCATCCTCAGGGCACCCGACTACCCATGGGGATGGACACCCGAGCGATTCGAGAGCTGGCTGGACTCGTTCGAGGAGGCGTGGACGACCGGCGCCGGGCTCGAGGTGATCAACCCGAGCCTCGCCGGCAATCACCGGTACATCCGCTGGTATGCCCGCTACCTCCGGCTCGGCGCCAGCCCCGGGATGGCGCGCCGGCTGATGCGCATGAACGCGGAGATCGACCTGGCAGAGGTCCTGCCCACGATCAGTGTCCCGACGCTGGTTCTGCACAGACGAGATGAGCGATTGGTCAAGGCGGAGCATGGCCGCTACGTCGCCGAGCGCATTCCCGGGGCTCGCCTCGTCTTGCTGCCTGGGGTCGATCAGCATCCGTGGATCGGCGAGGTCGAGCCGGTGCACCGCGCTCTCGACGAGTTCATCTGGGCGCTCTGAGCTGAACGTCGACCTAAGGTTTCTCCAAGGTACGCCTGTCATCGTCGGCAGCGAGCGACCGAGGCAAGGAGGCCGGGCGATGTCCCAGGTCGAGTTCGACGAGGACATGGCAACGAAGATCGAGGCGCTGTACCGGATCGGCGACGCGGTGCGCCGGCGCCGGATCGTGCGCGAGGCGCTCGGCGCCGCCCCTGGCGAGCGCATCCTCGACGTCGGCTGCGGGCCCGGCTTCTACTGCGCCGAGCTGGCAGATGAGGTGGAGCCGTCTGGATCGGTGGTCGGCGTCGACTCGAGCCCAGCGATGCTCGAGCTCGCCGCCCGCCGCTGCGCCGGGCACGAGGGCGTCGAGCTTCGCCCAGCAGACGCCGTCTCGCTGCCCGTCGACGACGCCAGCTTCGACGCCGCGCTCTGCGTGCAGGTGCTCGAATATGTCCCCGACCCGACGGTGGCGCTGGCCCAGATGCACCGCGCTCTTCGACCCGGCGGGCGGGTGGTCGTGTGGGACGTCGACTGGGCAACGATCTCTCTGAACGCGCTGGACGCCGCCCTCACCGAGCGAGTGCTGCACGCCTGGGACGAGCACCTCACCCACCCCTCACTGCCGCGCACACTCGGACCCCGGTTGCGCTCGGCGGGCTTCGACGAGGTTCGCATGGAGGCGCACCCGTTCTCCACCTGCGAGCTCGACTCCGAGACCTACGGCGCCGCCCTGCTCCCGCTCGTGGGCGCGTTCGTGGTCGGACGCAACGGAATCACCGACGAGGAGGCCCAGGCGTGGCTCTCCGAACAGCAGCAGCTCGGCGAGCGCGCCGAGTTCTATTTCGCGAGCACCCAGCTCTGCTTCACGGCCACCAAGCCGCGGCCCTGAGTGGTGCCGCCACTGCCACCTATGCGAGGAACTGGGCGAGCGCGGCGGCGACGGCTGCGGGTGCTTGCATCTGGAGGTGGTGGGTGGCGCCGGGGATGTCGACGTCGACGCAATGTGCAAACCACTCGTGGAGGAGCTGGCGGCTCTCGACGAAGAGGGGCGCCGTGGCGGTGCCGAGGACGGAGAGCACCGGGCAGGTGACAGCGCCGGCCCGCTCCGGGCCGAATGACCAACCGGCGAAGTGCGATCCCGCAAGGTCCTCTCGACGCTGCGGATCAACCCACAGCGCCTGCCCGGAGTCTCAAGCAGGCACACCGGGGACGCCGCGCTTTTAGCGTAGGCGTCCCGTCGCCTTGCGGGGATCCCGTGTCTGACGCTGCGCATCCGTTTCCCCGATGTGGAGCGCACTCGGAACGCTGATCATCGGCCAGGGAGCGATCGCGGCAGCCCGAACGATGGGAGCACGCTGTTGTCGAAGTGGGTGATCGTGTAGATCCGGTCGCCGGTGAGGGTGAGGACGTCGAGGCCGGTCCCGTGACGGATGCCGCCGGTGGGGGAGCGAAGGTAGACCCCGAATGCCAGCTGGCCATTGGCCCTCGTCGGCACGAGGTCGTATCTCCGGCCCTGGCGGCCGATGCTGGCGAAGAAGCGGGCCACGGCATCGCGGCCTTGATACTCGAGGGGGATCGGTGGCATGGCGATGCAGACATCGTCGGTGAGCAAGGCGACCAGCGCGTCGATATGGCCGGAGTCGTACGCGCGGACGAACTTTGCCACGAGGGCCTGCTCGGCGGGTGAGTCGGCAGCAGGAGGCGGTTCGCGCTCGCCGGTCGGCGGCAGGCGGCGCTGCAGGGTGGCGCGGGCCCGTTTGAGGGCGCTGTTGACCGATTCGACCGTCGAGTCGAGCATGTCGGCCACCTCGTTGGCGTGGTACCCGAGTACCTGGCGCAAGATGAGCACGGCGCGCTGGCGAGCGGGCAGGACCTGCAGTGCGGTCACGAAGGCCAGGGAGATGGCTTCGGTCTGTTCGTAACGTGCCTCCGGGCCGAGTGGCACGTCGATCGCACCCTCGAGGAGGGCGTCGGGATACGGCTCGAGCCACGCGACTTCGCCGAGGCGGGTCGGCTCGGGCGGTTCAACATCGGGGTTGTCCCACTCCCTGGCCGGGCGTCGGCTGGCCGAGCGAAGCGCGTTGAGGCACCGGTTGGTGGCGATCCGGTAGAGCCATGTGCGGGTCGACGCGCGTCCCTCGAACCCTCCGAGGCCCTGCCAGGCGGCCAGCAGCGTGTCCTGGAGGGCGTCCTCGGCGTCCTGGAAGGATCCGAGCATCCGGTAGCAGTGCACCTGTAGCTCCCGACGGTGCGGCTCGGTCAGCTCTCGGAACGCGTCGCCGTCCCCGGCCCGCGCCCTGGTGATCAGGTCGGTTGTCACCCCTCCACCCTCGCGTCACGCCTCTCGCTCTCCATGTTCACCTCAGTATCGACACCGGCCGAGCCGCGAACTGGGCGCGGAGGGTGCGCGCCCACTTTCTCGACGTTGTGGTGTCTGCATCGCGGATGGACGCACTCGTCCCACGATCGAAGGAGATCAGGATGATGTTGGAGAACAAGACCGCGGTGATCTACGGCGGTGGCGGGGCGGTCGGCGGTGCCGTCGCCCGCGCGTTTGCCGGTGCCGGCGCCCGCGTCTACCTCGCCGGGCGGTCGAGGGCCCGGCTCGAGAAGGTGGCGAACGACATTGGCGACGTCGCCGGCGTGGCGGAGGTCGACGCGCTCGACGAGCGCGTCGTCGCCGAGCACGCCGACGCCGTGGCGGCAGACGCGGGCGGTATAGACATCGCCTTGAACGCCGTGTCCTTCCTGTTCGTGCACGGCACACCCTTCGCCGAGCTGGCCGTCGCGGAGGTCATGCATCCGATCGACGCCTTCCTGCGGACCAACCTGATCACGGCCAAGGCGGTCGCGCGGCACATGATGGCGCGCCGGTCGGGAACGATCCTGACGCTCTCGTCGGGCGCGTCCCGGGTCGTGCCCCCCGGGAGTCTCGGCTACGGCACCACCTGTGCGGCGATCGAGGCGATGAGCCAGCGGCTGGCGGTCGAGCTCGGGCCGAGCGGCGTTCGCGTCGTCTGCCTGCGACCGCACGCGATCGCCGACGCACCCTCCAACGGCTCCTTTGCCGGTGAGCTGTTCGAGCGGCGGGCCGCAGCGGCGGGCGTCAGCCTCGAGCAGTGGCTCGGGCAGTGGGCAGAGGACGTGACGCTGCTGGGGCGGCTACCGACGCTGGCCCAGGTCGCCGACGCGGCGGTCTTCCTGGCATCGGACCACGCGGCAGCGACCACGGGAGCGGTGGTCGATCTGACCTGCGGCAACGCGGTGCGCAGCGGACAGGCACTGGTTGGTGTGCCCGACTAGGGCCTCCTGTCCGGAGCTGAGGTTGCACATGCACCAGGTGGTGGGGGTGGTGGTGGACCGTGTGGTCTTCCTACCGAGCAAGAGGAGCCCACCACCGAGGCCTCTGCCGACAGGCACCGTCTGGCACTTCCAACTTGAGCGGTAACCGCAGCCGCTACCGACTGTCCCCGACCGCCGACTCGAGCTACTGCGTCGGCGGTAAGACTCTGGTCAACCGGGCGGCTGGCCGAGCGCACAATCAGCGCCATCGGGGATACTGCCGAGGTGGGTGAGCGGCCGTCCGGGACGGTGACCTTCCTCTTCACGGATGTCGAGGGGTCGACGGCGAGGTGGGAACGTCACCCCGAATCAATGCGTTCTGCGCTCGCAACCCACGACGCGATCCTGCGATCGGCGATCGGTTCGCATGGTGGCGTGGTATTTGCCACGGGGGGAGACGGCTTCGGCGCTGCGTTCTCGAGAGCCGACGCGGCGCTGCGCGCGGCGATCGAGGTGCAAGCCTTGCTGGCGGCCGCCAGGTGGCCTGAGGGTCTGGCGCTGATGGTGCGAATGGGGCTTACACCGGGGAGAGTCACGAGCGCGATGGCAACTACTTCGGTCCATCGGTCAACCGCGCCGCTCGTGTGATGGACGCGGCGAATGGCAGGCAGATCATGGTGAGTTTGGCCACACGGGAGGTCGTCGGCGGCGAGCTGAGCGGCTCGACGACGTTGCTCGATCTTGGTGTCCACGAGCTGCGGGACGTGATCGAGCCGGTCCGGCTGTACCGCGTGGACGATGGGGCCTTCGCGAGCGACCCGCGGCCGCCGCGCACGGGCGGTGTCCGCTCCGGCAACCTCCCCACGGGGTCGGGGGTTCTGCTCGGACGCGACGCGGACCTGAAGGCGGTCGTCGAGGACCTCGCCGCCGCCAGGGTCGTCACGCTCACCGGCGTGGGTGGCATCGGCAAGACGCGCTTGGCGGTGGAGGTGGGCCGAGGTTCCCAAACGGAGTGGCGCGACGGTGTGTGGTTCGCTGCGCTCGACACCGTCGGCACGCCCGACGCGATGCTCCGGGCGCTGCTCGGTCTGCTCGGCATCGAGCCTCGGTCGCAACCGGATCTCGAATCGCTCATCGAGGGCCTCCGCTTTCGGGAGTCGCTGCTCATCCTCGACAACTGCGAGCACCTGCTCGACGCGGTGGCGGAGGCGACCAACGCCATCGTGTCGTCGTGCCCGGGCGTTCGTGTGCTGGCGACGTCCCGGGAGCCGCTCGATGTCGAGGGTGAACGGGTCCGGCGGGTCGGCTCATTGGCTACAGACCGAGACGGTGCGTCTGTCGCTCTGTTCCGGGTACGAGCGGAGGAGGCCGGCGCGTCGCTCGACGCCGACCGCGACGTGGGTGCCATCGTTCGCATCTGTCGACGTCTCGACGGCATCCCGCTCGCCATCGAGCTCGCCGCCGCGCGGGCACGATCGCTGCGCCCGACCGAGATCGCCGAGCGTCTCGACGACATGTTCCGGCTGTTGACGGGCGGCCGGCGCGTGCGCACCGAGCGCCACCGGACGCTGCGCGCCACGCTCGAGTGGTCCTATGACCTGCTCCGCGAACCGGAGCGCGCGTTCCTCGACCGGCTGTCGATCTTCGCCGGCTCGTTCGCGTTGGATGCGGTGGAGGCCGTGGCGGCCGGTGAGCCCGTCCTGCCTGACGACGTCGTCGACATCATCGACCGCCTGGTGTCGCGGTCACTGCTCGTCCCGGTCGGCGACGTCGACGAGACTAGGTTCAGGCTCCTCGAGCCCATCCGCAACCTCGCCGCCGAGAAGCTGGCCAGTCGCGGCGAGACCGACAGCGTTCGCCACGCGCACACGCAGTGGTACCTCGACCTGATCGTGCGTCTCGGTGAGCGATGGCGGGCCGGTGACGATCAAGGCACGTGGCCCATCGCCGCTCGTGAGCTCCCGAACCTCCGGGTCGCTTTCGATCATCTCGTCGAGTCGGGCCGCGTGGACGACGCCCAGCGCTTCGCGGTGTTGGGCTACTGCCCGATCGGCTGGCACTTCGACTCCTTGCCGATGTACGACTGGGGGCCACGGGCCGGCTCGCTCGATCCGGACCACGTCGGGCCGTGGACGGCCTCGGTGTGTGCGGTCGCGGCGTGGGGCGCGGCTCTACAGGACGACCTCGTCGGCGCGGCGGCGTGGCTTCGTCGCGGGGTCAGCGCGATCGACGCTGGCTCGACCGACGACGGGCTGCTCGCCGCGGCAGCGATGCATCACGTCCTTTCGGGTGGCGAGCTCGCGGTCAGCGACGCGTTCCTGGACCGCAGCGTGGAGGCCGCGCTGCAGGGCGGCGATCTCCACCGGGAGGTATGGGTCCTCGACTACGCGGGCCGCAGCGAAGAAGCGCTCGACGCCGCCGTGCGTCTCGGTAACAAGGTGCTCATCGCCACGGCTCGATTCACGGCGATCGTCGGTCGTCGAGCCAGCGATGAGTTGGTTGAGTCGTTCTGGGAGGCGGCGCAGCAGAGTCACAGCTACCTGATGGTGAACCACGCGGCGATGGAGCTCGGCACGACGCAGGTGCGAGCAGGCGCGCCGCTGGACGGCCTGCTGCTTCTGCGTTCCCCGGCCCGCGACTGGCTGTTGCGGGCCGACTCGCGGGTCTGGTCGGTGCTGCACTCGATGGCGATCGGGTTCGTCGCCCTCGGGGAAGCCGAGACCGCCGCCCGCCTCGCCGGTGCGATCGGCGACCGTCACCTCCCCTTCGTGAGCGATCGGCTGCGCGCGCTGTTGCGCACACAGCTCGACGCGAGCCTCGATGGAGAGGCACGCGCCCGCCACGAGCACGCCGGCAGCGCGCTAGACGCCGGCGCTGCGGTGGCGGAGGCACTCGAGCGGATCGAGGCGCTGGCCGCCCTCTCGTCCAACGACGCGGCCGTGTCCGATATCGATCCGTCCGACCTCACGGCTCGACAGCTCGAGGTGGCGAAGCTCGTCGCGCAGGGTTTCACCAACAAGCAGATCGCCCAGCGCCTCGGGATCAGCCGGTTCACGGCCGAGACGCACGTGCGGAACATCCTCGAGCGGCTCGGCGCTGCCAGCCGTTCCGAGATCGCCACGTGGGCGACCCGCGATGCCCTGGCTGACACCGCTGCGGGATCAGGTACGGGATCACGTACCTGATCTCGGCGATGGTCGGCTCCTGACCGTCTTCGTACGGTCCCAGCAACGACCACGAGCAAGGGGGACGCCAATGAGCAGCACCGAGATCAACGGCGACCACGACTACAAGGCGAGCGTTCGCCGCGAGTGGACCGCAGCCGCGGCCGGGTGGCAGAAGTGGCTCCAGACACTGGAAGCCGAGGACGCCGGTCCGGCCGTGACCCGCGTCCTGCTCGAACAGGCCCACCCGCAACTCGGCGATGTCGTGCTCGACGTCGGCTCGGGATACGGCGAGCCGGGCCTCAGCGCCGCCACCGCCGTCGGCCCGGACGGCCACGTCACCTGCCTCGACATCTCGGGCGACATGCTCGCCTTCGCCGAGACCCGCTCCCGAGCCGCCGGCCTCTCCAACGTGTCCTTCGTCGAGGCCGACATCGAGGCGTTCGAGCTGGAACCCGTGAGCCTCGACGTGGTGTTGAGCCGCGCAACGATCATGTACGCCAGCAACCCGCTCGAGACCCTGCGCCGCCTCCACACCGCATTGCGACCGGGCGGCCGACTCGCGGTGGCGGTGTGGGCGACGCCGGACAAGGTTGCGTTTGCGACACCGGTCGTCGTCATGATCGAGACGCTCGGCATCGAGCCGCCGGCTGCCGGCCCAGGTCCCTTCGCGCTCGGCGCAGACGGAGCGCTCGAAATAGTTGTCCGCGACGCCGGGTTCACCGACGTGGTGGCCGGCACCGCGCTCGCCGTGTACGAGACCGCCAGCGCCGAGGCGTGCACGGAGTGGATCCGCGACGTCGCGCCGCCGATCGCCGAGCTCATCGCCGACCAACCGGCGTCGGTGCAGCAGGACGTCTGGGATCGCGTCACGCGTGCATGGGCGCCCTTCCAAGGCGCTGACGGTGCCGTCCGGCTTCCGTGCACTGCGGTCTGCGTCTCAGCCAGGAAGCGGACAGATACATGACGCCACGGGATGGCGAACAGCGGCGCCGGTCCAATGACATGCGCCCGCCAGCGAGGCCGCTTCCAACGGCGACGGTGGTTGGGTCCAGTCCTTGTGCCGAACGCTCCAGAGTCGGCGATCCGTTCGAGCCGTGCCGGCAGAGAACGGTGCCCCAGGACGCGCGGCGAGGGGAGCCGGTGCGGGTAGCACCGAACGCCGGCTCAGCAGCAGGACTGGTGAGGGCGACCACTCCACCGTGTCTTGAGGACCTGGCACAGCCAGGCGCATCTCAGTTCATGGTGACCACAACTTTGCCGAGGGCGCGACCCTCACCGACGTGAGCAAGGGCCTCGGGTACGTCGTCGAGCCCGAACGTGCGGTCGACGTGGATGCTGACGTCACCGGCGATGCAGTGGTCGGTCAGCGGCTCGAAGTGGGCCGGCCCCTCCTTCACGGCAAGCAAGCCCATCCGGCGATGGGTAACCCGAGCGGCGATCCAGCCGATCGTCACAACGCGCAGCAGCGCCGGCACGGGCCCGCCGACGCACCGGTAACGGCCGCCGCGGGCGAGTGCTCGACGGTAGGCGAACACCGACCGATGAGCGACGAGGTCGAGGATGAGGTCGTACGGCTGGTGGCGGCGGGTGAAGTCCTCGCTGCGGTAGTCGATCACCTCGTCCGCGCCGAGCGACCGCATGAAGTCCAGCTTGGCGGCGTTGTCGACACCAGTCACGTGCGCACCGAGTCCCTTGGCGAGTTGGATCGCGAACGAGCCCGAGCCGCCACCGCCCCCGTTGACCAGCACCCGACGCCCGGCCGCGGCGCCGGCGGTCCCTTGCAGCGCGATCGCTCCCGCCTGGGGGATTGTCGACGCCTCTGCGAACGTCAGTTCAGCAGGCTTGTGGGCGAGCGCCGATTCGGCCGCGACCGCGTACTCGGCGAAGCCGCCCTTCAGCGCGAGGTTGTCGCCGTACACCTCATCACCGGGCCGGAACCGAGTGACGCCCTCGCCGACGACGTCGACCCACCCTGCGAGGTCCGAGCCGAGCGTCTGGCGCTCCGGCGAGCGCAGCCCGCCGAGGCGCGCATAGAGCGGCGAGCCGCGCAGACCCTCCCAATCACTGAGGTTGACCGATGTTGCGGCAACCCTGACGAGCAATTGCCCGGCGGCGGGAGACGGCATGGGAACGTCGACAACCCGCAGCACATCAGGGGATCCATACCGGTCGTAGACAACCGCCCTCACCTGCGCCCCCAGCCCCCTCGGGGTGGATCAGCTCTCGGTCGGCACGTACGTCGCGATGATCGCGCCGGTCGTCGTCAGCTGGCTGTCGGCGAGCCTCAGCGAGCAGAACGCGCCGTCATCGCGGAACAGGCGCTTGCCGCCGCCCACGACGACCGGGTCGATCATCAGCCTGAACTCGTCCACCAGTTGGTGCTCGGTCAGAGCGTGGACCAACTCACTGCTGCCAATCACCTGCAAGTCGGGTGCGTCCTCCTGCTTGAGGCGAGCTACGGCTTCGGGGACATCGCCTTGAAGGCGAAACCGCCATCTGTGTCCTCACGGTCGCCGCCAGGCGCCTGGATCACCCCGTCCAGGGTCATCCACTCGTTCACGATCACCTTCCGCATCGCGGTCTCCTCGTGCTCGCCGGATCTTCGCGGACGTAGACGCTCAGGCGACGCGGAATTCATCTGTCGTCACCGAAGGCACCCACCACGTCGTCCTCGCCCGCAATGCCTCCGAACCCGTCCTCGAGGCCGACGTCGACCTGTCGGGACGGCCGTTCGGACGCTGATCCAGGGGGAGGTCAGGTATCGCACGCCACGCCGGACATCTACAGTGCGGCAACTGAGCGCGGAGGAGATCGTTGTGCGTGTTCGCATGCAGGTGTTCGGCGCAATCACAGCGGTACTGGTGGGGGTGGGGACACTCGTCCTTTCGGGCGGTGCGACGGCCGCCCAGGGCGCTCCAGGCGGGCCGAGGTACACCGCCGGGGCCGTCGGGGCGGGCGACGCGTACTTCCCGTTTGCCGGCAACGGTGGCTACGACGTCCGGCACTACGACCTCGACATCACCTACACACCGCCCGCGCCCGCGCCGGCGGCACTGGTCGGCCAGCTGAGCGGTGTCGCGACGATCGATTTGGTGGCCACGCAGGACCTTGACCGCTTCAACCTCGACCTGCGCGGCTTGGACGTGCAAGCGATCACGATCAACGGGAAGCGTGCAAGCGAGGTGACGCCACCCGCTCCCGGTGCCGAGGTCGAGGGCGCCGCGTACTGGCAAATCCAGGACGACGTGGCCCGCGTCTGGGAGCTGACGATCCAGCCCCGACCAAAGATCAAGAAGGGTCAGAGGGCGCAGGTCGTCGTCGCCTACGGCGGTGAGACCACGCGGCCGACCGACATCGAAGGCGTTCTCTACGGCTGGGTGACCATGCGAGACGGCTCCATGGTGGTGGGCGAGCCGGAGGGCTCGATGACCTGGTACCCGGTCAGCGACCACCCGACGGACAAGGCGACCTACAGCTTCGAGATCACCGTGCCGGAGGGAAAGGTCGCGGTCGCCAACGGGCTACCCGCGCGGGACCCGATCACGGCGAACGGCTCGACCACCTGGTTCTGGGACGCCCCGGACCCGCAGGCCAGCTACCTGACCACGGCCTCGGTCGGTGACTACGAGCTGCGCCACTCCGAGACGGACGACGGGCTGCCGATCATCGACGCCGTCGACGACAACCTCACGCCGGCCAACGCCGCCGCCACGGATGCCAGCCTCGACCTACAGGCGGACATGATCGCCTTCCTCGAGGGAGCCTTCGTGCCGTACCCGTTCAACTCCTACGGCTCGATCGTGGACGACGACTCGGTCGGATATGCGCTCGAGACGCAGACCCGGCCCGTGTACTCGCGCGTAGCCCGCGAGTCCACCGTCGTCCACGAGCTCGCCCACCAGTGGTTCGGGAACACCGTGAGCCCGGAGCGGTGGCAGGACATCTGGCTCAACGAGGGATGGGCCACGTACGTCGAGTGGCTGTGGAGCGAGCACTCGGGCGGCGACTCGGCCCAGATGTTCTTCGACGGGGTCATGGACATCCCCGCCGACGACGAGTTCTGGGAGCTGACCATCGCCGACCCGAGCCCGTTCGGTCTATTCCTCGACCCTATCTATGACCGTGGTGGGGCGACGCTACATGCGCTGCGGGGCAAGGTCGGCGACGAGGCCTTCTACGCGGCAGCCCAGGAGTGGATTGTGCGCTACGACGACTCGACCGGCACCACAGAGGACTTCCAGGCGGTCTACGAGGAGGTCTCCGGCCAGGACCTCGACTCGTTCTTCGACGTGTGGTTGCGGACGCCGACCAAGCCGACGACCTGGTGAAGCCCGGCCGGAACGAGCACACCGGCCACCCGACATCGAATCCGCCCTGGCGCGTCTTCTCCACGAGCCCGGGGACGGCGCGCAGACGCTCTAGGAACGGCTCCAACGCGTCGAGCGCTTCCGCACGTGCATGGCGCACCACCTCACATTACGAGACAGCCCCCGGCACGGAGTCAGGTCGGTGACGCAGGCAGGCGGCGGTACAGGCATTGCCCGCCGCCCGACGCGTGGAGCTGGCCGCCGGTGGACCAGACCCGCGCGGTCCAGCCGAAGAGCCCGCCCGTCGAGAGCGGCGCCGCGCCGTCGCACAACAGCCAGTCTCGGCCGGAGGTGGGGCGGTGGAAGGCGACGTTCAGGTCGAGGGTCGGCGCCATGAACGGCGGCTGCTTCCACGCGTGCGGGCGGTGGGCCGACGGCCAGCTCGGCAGGTCTACGAGGATCACGCAGCGGGCGGCGTCGACCCAGGGATCCTCGAAGGTCGCGGTCGGCGTGAACCGCAACCACTCCTGCCACCGGGCGGGCCGGGGTCCGGGCGGCGGCCATTCGCCCTCGAACTCGATGGGCTTGGCCTCGAGGTTGTACCAGAAGGGGAACGGAGGCTCGGCGTCATCCGGCAGGAGCGCGCGGATGTCGGGAAGCTGGTCCGGATCCGGGACATCGGGAGACGACGTCTCGTCGTGCTCCAGTCCCTCGACGTCACCGACGCTCCAGACCATGGCGTCGAGGATCCGGCGGCCCTCCTGGCTGACCTCGACCCGCTGCGAGGTGGCCGTCCGTCCACTCTTACGGGTCTCTACCCGCAGGTCGACGGGGCCGAATCGCGCGACTCCGAGGTAGTGGCACGAGAACGCCGCCGGCCGAGCCTGCTCGGTCGACGCGCCGGCGGCTCGCAGTGCGCAGGCCGCCACGTACCCGCCCATCGGTCCCCAGATCTCCCAGTCGGCGCTGAGCGAGGCCGCGTAGCACCCGTCGCCGCGGGGTTGAATCGCGGTGTCGTTCGCCAGGTCGCCCATCCGGGCAGCGTGCCCGGGCCGACGACGTCGCGACAAGCCGTTTCCGGCGCGCTTGCGTCGGTCAGTCGGCGAGGGCCGTGTAGACGCAGGTCCAGAAGTCCTGGATCACGGCGGGCGGGGGAAACGGGCCGGCGAACGTGCCGGTCGTGAGCAGGACGCCTGCCAGGCGCTGGTTTGGATCGTTGGCCCACGAGCTGCCCAGGCCGCCACCCCAGCCGTAGCTGCCGGCGGGACGGGTCAGGCCGGCGCGGCGGGCCTGGACGCCGACCCCGTAGCCCCAGCCCTGTGAGCCGTCGGGGGAGGGGCCGGCCCCGCCCCGGTCGACCCCGAGGTGGTCGGCGGTCATCGCCTCCACCGAAGCTCTCGACAGCAGCCGCGACCCGTCGGGCAGCCGGCCGCCGGACAGCAGCAGGCGAGCGAAGGCGTGGAGGTCGTCGAGGGTGGACACCAGGCCGCCCCCACCCGAGGGGAAGGCGGGCGGCTTGGCCCACTGGCCCTGGGGGGTGTCGAAGACGACCCGTTCGCCCGTCCCCGGGTTCCTCGTGTAGCAGGTGCCGAGGCGATCGACGTGGCGCGTCGTGAACCCGGTGTCGACCATTCCCAAAGGTTCGAACAGCCGCTCCTGGAGGAACACCTCGAGCGGCTGGTCCGACGCCCGGGCGATCAGCACCCCGAGCACGTCGGAACCGGTGTTGTACAGCCACCGCTCACCCGGCTGGTAGAGCAGCGGCAACGTGGACAGCCGGCGCATCCACTCGTCGGGCTCGGGCGGCACCTGGGGTTCCGGCGGACCGGCGCCCAGGCTGAGCCCGCTCATGGCCTCCAGGAGTGGCTGTGGCCACGGCGCCTCGAAGTCCAAGCCGAGCCCGAGCCGGAACGTGAGCACGTCCTCCACCGAGATCGGTCGATGGGCCGGGACGGCGTCACCATCCACCGGTCCCCTCGGGTCGACGAGCACCCGCCGGTCGGAGAGCTCTGGTAGCAGGTCGTCGACCGGGTCCTCGAGCCGGAGCCGGCACTCCTCGATGAGCACGAGCGCAGCGCCTGCGACGATCGGCTTCGTCATCGACGAGATCCGGAAGATCGAGTCGCGGCGAACCGGCGCGGGTTCACCACGGGTCAGCGTGCCGGCGACGCCCACGTCGAGATCGTCGTCACGGCTGGCGAGCCAGGCGACGCCGCCGACGGTGTCACGTTCCACGTGCTCGGCCATGAGCTCATGCAGCCGCTCGAGCCGGCCGGGATCGAGTCCGCTCATGAAGAATCAGACGTCACGACCCCGCCGAACTCATCGGCGACGCCCGCCGGCGGTGACTGGAAGAGTGGTGTTGTGGCTGACCAGGCGCGGTCCGGACGTTTGGCGGAGTTGACCATCGCCCTGTCCTTGGCGGCGGATCTGGGCACGGGTCAGCCGCTGGAGCACGGGTTGCGGACGTGCTGGCTGTCACTGGCCACATCCGAGGCGTTGGGCCTGGATGCGGCGACGCGATCGTGCGTGTACTACGTGGCGCTGCTCCGGTTCGTGGGCTGCACGTCGGACGCCTCCGAGACGGCGGTGCTGGCGGGCGGCGACGAGGTGGCGCTCAACGCCGCCATGGCCCCGATGTTGATGGCCGGCCCCGGCGAGGGCATGCGCCATTTCGTGCGCCATCTGGCCGAAGACCTTCCCTGGCACCGCCGCGTGGGTCGGGTCGCGCGGGCGATGGCTGAGCCGGGGATGGAGCGGCGCAGCCTGTCGGGACACTGCGAGGTGGCGGCCCGCCTGGCCAACCGCCTGGGCATGGCCGAAGCCGTGTGCGACGCGCTCGCCCACGCCTACGAGCGATGGGACGGCAAGGGCTACCCGGATGGCCTCGCAGGTGAGGAGGTGCCGCTCGCGATTCGTGTCGTCGCCGCCGCCCGGGACGCGGAGCTGTGGGCTCGCCAGGCGGGGTGGCCGGCAACGACCGATGTGCTCGCTCACCGACGGGGTCGCGGCTATGACCCGGCCGTGGTCGACGTGCTGATCGGGGACGGCGAGCGTTGGCTGGGCCAGATCGGCGACGACCCCTGCGCCCGAGTCCTCGACGCCGAACCGGCACCTGTCCGGACGATCGAGGCGGGCCAGCTCGACGATGCGCTGGCCGCGGTCGCGGACTTCGCCGACCTGAAGTCGCCGTTCCTCAGGGGACACTCGCCCGGTGTCGCGGAGCTGGCTATCCGAGCGGCTGAGGCTGCGGGGCTTTCCACCGCGGACGCCACCACGCTCGGACGTGCGGCGCTGCTGCACGACGTCGGCCGGGTCGGGATCCCCAGCGGGATCTGGGATCGGCGGGGCCCGCTCAGCGCCGAGCA
>Ga0256867_10000411_pt1 | contig 16953 bp, 14 predicted proteins | sample RVTome_15_FD_185939 | JGI IMG/M metagenome (GOLD analysis project Ga0256867, IMG submission 185939) | Soil microbial communities from uranium-contaminated site in the Upper Colorado River Basin, Wyoming, United States - RVT150D86 (HiSeq) ... | reverse complement strand
TCAGTTCCCTTCCTCTGCGGCCAACTCGGCCTCGATGGATGCGGCGATGGCCTGGATCGGGATGCGGCCGGTGGCGATGAGTTGACCGCCCGAACGTCGTGCCGCGCTGGCGAACGGTGCCGCCCACTTGTTCTCCCAGACCAGGACACCGGCGACGCTGCCCGGCAGCATCGCCGCAGCCAGGTTCTCGACGTCCTCGGCCGCGAGGATCTCGGCAATTTCGGCCTCGAATGCCCGGATCTCGTCGACTCCTGGGACCTCGTCGATCTCGACGGCATCGACGGAGCCGTCCTCGTTCTTCTGCAGGATGAGCATGTCGAGGATCCTGATCGTCCCCGCTGCGGAGAGACGGGCCAGCTCCTCGGCCATCTCACCGGTGAAGTTCTGCGCACCTATCGGGAACTCGATCACGACGTAGTCGACCGGTCCCAGATCGTCGATCGTGACGTCCGTGCTGTCGGTCATCGGTTCTCCCTTCGTTCTGCTTGCGGCCGCGACTGTGGGTGCAGTCGTGCATCGGCCGGTGCAGGCTCCGGATCTATCCTCCTGCGAGGGCGGCGGCCGCGAATCCTCCAGATCGGGTGAAAGTCCGGTCAAGGAGCAGCCGGGGCGATCGGCCGGTCAAAGTGCGCCCTCGTGGCCGCCCGAGGCCCGCGTCACCCGTTCGGATGATGTGGTCGTCCGCACCGACGACCACGCTGGACCCACTTCACCTCGACGAAACTGGGGTCTCCCAACAGACATGCGCAGGTGGAGCCGGGCTGACGTTCGCGCAACCGGGTCGTCGGGTCTGCTGTTCTGGCACGCTGTCGGGGAACGGGGGAACCACGAACGCAGGGCGGTGGCCCATCTGGAAAGGCGGCAGCAGTGGCAAGTGACTTCCAGGGCAAGGTTGAGCTCGACGTCCGTGACTCCGTCCCCGATTGGGAGCCGTTCCTTGCTCCGAAGGCGGTTCAGGGTGCACCCAACGTGCTGTTCGTCGTCTGGGACGACGTCGGCTACGGCACGATGGACTGCTACGGCGGTCCGGTCCGCACTCCGACCATGAGTCGTATCGCCGACATGGGGGTCCGGTACTCGAACTTCCACACCACGGCGCTGTGCTCGCCGACGCGCGCGTCGCTGCTCACGGGTCGCAACGCCACATCGAACGGGATGGCGACGATCGCTGAGTTCAGCTCCGGGTTCCCGGGCATCTCGACCCGGATCCCGTTCGAGAATGGGTTCATCTCCGAGGTTCTCGTCGAGAACGGCTACAACACCTATTGCGTCGGCAAGTGGCACCTCACGCCGGGTGAGGAGACCGGGATGGCGGCGTGGAAGAGGCGCTGGCCACTCGGCCGCGGGTTCGAGCGGTTCTACGGCTTCCTGGGCGGGGAGTCCAGCTGTTGGTACCCGGACCTCATCCACGACAACCACCCGACCGAACCCTCAGGGACGCCGGAGGATGGCTACCACATCGCCAAGGACCTGTCGGACAAGGCGATCCAGTTCATCCAGGACGCCAAGGTCGTCGAGCCGGAGAAGCCGTTCTTCCTGTACTTCTCCCTCGATGCCGCGCACGCACCACACCACGTGTTCCAGGAGTGGGCGGACAAGTACAAGGGCGTCTTCGATGACGGGTACGAGGCGATCCGCTCCGGCATCCTCGCGCGGCAGAAGGAGCTCGGCCTGCTGCCGGAGGACACCGAGCTCTCGGGCATCAACCCGCACGGTGAGCCCGCGGTGACAGGGCCGGACGGCCAGCCTTGGCCAATGCTCGACACGGTGCGTCCGTGGGACTCGCTCAGCTCCGACGAGAAGCGGCTGTTCGCGCGCATGGCCGAGGTGTTCGCCGGCTACGTCGAGTACACCGACGACCAGGTCGGGCGGGTCATCGACTTCCTCGAGTCGTCGGGCGAACTCGACAACACGATCATCGTGGTGGTCTCGGACAACGGTGCGAGCGGTGAGGGGGGGCCAAACGGCACGTTCAACGAGTGGCGCTTCTTCAACGGCATCCCGACGCCGACGGAGCTGACGCTCGAGCACATCGACGAGCTCGGCGGCCCGAAGTCGTACAACCACTACAACACCGGGTGGGCGTGGGCGTTCGACACCCCGTTTCCGTACTGGAAGCGCTGGGCCGGCTACGAGGGCGGCATCGCGGACATGTGCCTGCTCGCCTGGCCGGCGAAGGTGACCGCGTCGTCGACGCCGAGAGCGCAGTACGTGCACGCCGTGGACGTCGTCCCGACCATCTACGACCTGATCGGGCTCACCCCGCCGGAGACCCTCAACGGGTTCGATCAGCGCCCGATCGAGGGCGAGAGCTTCGCCGCCTCCCTCACCGACCCCGAGGCCCCCGGCAAGCGGACCCAGTTCTACGCGATGCTGGGCCAGCGGGCGCTGTACGAGGACGGCTGGCTCGCGACCACCCTGCACCCGCCGCTCAGCGGTTGGGGCAGGTTCGACCACGACGTCTGGGAGCTGTACCACCTCGAGGTCGACCGCTCGCAATCGACGAACCTCGCCGGCCAGGAGCCGGAGCGGCTCGAACGGATGAAGGCCCGCTGGTTCGAGCTCGCCGAGCAGTACAACGGCCTTCCACTCGATGACCGGACAGCTCTCGAGCAGACACTCGCCGAGCGACCCAGCGGATCGCCACAACGCGACCGGTACGTCTACTACCCCGACTGCGCGCCGGTGCCAGAGCAGTCCGCTGTGTCCATCGCCGGCCGTTCGTTCACCATCGCCGCCGGTGTGCACGTCGGCTCCGCGGACGTCGAGGGCGTCGTGTTCGCGCATGGCGGCGTGGCGGGCGGGCACAGCATCTACGTCCAGGACCGGAGGCTCGCCTACGTCTTCAACTGGGTCGGTACGCACCTGCAGACCATCACGGCCGACCGAGACCTGGAGCCAGGCCCCCATCTGCTCACCGCCGAGTTCGTCGCGGCAGGTCGCAACGAAGATCCGGCAATGCCAGGGGCGCGGGGGACGCTCACCCTCTATGTCGACGGTGAGGTGGTCGGAAGCGACGAGATCATCACGCAACCTGGACTCTTCTGCGCCGTCGGCGACGGGCTCTGCGTCGGTCGCGACGACGCCTCGGCCGTAACGCCGGCGTACACGGCCCCGTACCGGTTCACCGGCGGCACGGTCGACAAGGTCGTCGTGGACGTGTCCGGTGAGCGCTACGTCGATCACGAGGCGCAGGTCCGTGGCTGGTTCCTGCTCGACTGAGCCGGGCATGCTGTCCGCTTGACTGCTGACCAGGTGGGGGCGAGGCGTTGCTCGACCTCGGCGTCGAGACGAGGTCGGTCGTGGTGGTCCCCACGCTGGCGCCAGGCGCGCAGCTGCTGCGTGCCCGTGGCACGGGCGCGGTGTGGAGTTCCTCGTCAAGGTCTCTGGGCGCGATGCGTGGTACGCGCAGTACATCGGGAGAAGCCCTACTGAGGATGGAGGCTCCGTCGCGAGCCCTCGCCGACCTGCCCCGGAGGACGTCGACGACGATCGGCTGCGCCAGGCCTGGTCAGCGTTGACCGCGCTGCACGCCCCGGCATCGCGCAGCGGTCGGACGAGTTCGCCCGGGCCCCGGTTCCGCAGGCATGCACACAAGGGGTCGCGCCAAGCGGGCCCGTCTCTCGGGCCTACGGGACAGACTGGTGCCGGACGCCGCCAGGCAGCGGCGGGCGTCACCGCGAGTTGTTCGCCGGAGGTGTCGAGTGGTTGCGGTCGTCGTCGTGCTCGCCGCCGTGCTGGCGTGGGTGGTCACCTCGCGCCGGCTCAGCTACCTGAGCGTCACCGCGCCGCTCTTGCTCATGCTCACCGGTCTGGTCTTCGGCTGGGGCGAGGACCCGCTGCTCGAGCTGGAGCTGAATACCGAGCCGGTGAAACTGGTCGTGGAGGTCACCCTGGCGCTGGTGCTCTTCGTCGACGCGTCGTCGATCGGCCTGAGCTTCTTCCGCACCTCCTGGCGAGCACCCGCGCGGCTCCTCGGGATCGGGCTGCCGCTGACCGTGCTCCTGGGGCTGCTCCTGGGCTTGCCGCTGTTCCCTGGCGTCGCCGTCGTCGTGCTCGCCGTGGTCGCCTCGGCCCTCGCGCCGACCGACGCGGCGCTCGGTGCATCGGTGATCGAGGACGAACGGATCCCGGAGCGGATCCGGGCGACGGTCAACGTCGAGAGCGGGTTGAACGACGGTCTGGTCACCCCGATCGTGCTGTTCTTCGTCGCCCTCGCCGCGGCCGAGGATACCGAGCGGTCTCTGGGCACCGCCGCGGTGGACGCGGTGCTGCAAATCGCGATCGCGATCGTGATCGGGCTGGTGATCGGGCGGGGCGGCGGGTGGCTGCTGCGCCAGGCGGAGGCACGCGGCTGGTCCCTTCCGGCACAGACCCCGATCGGAGGGATGTGCCTTGCCCTGCTCGCCTACTTCGGTGCCGTGCTGCTCGACGGCAACGGCTTCGTCGCCGCGTTCGTCGCGGGGTGGGCGTTTGGTCGCGCGATGGCCGACCGCGAGGACGGGTCGGAGGTCCTCGATTTCACCCACGACCTGGGGCTCCTGCTCGGCTTCGTCGTCTGGTTCATCTTCGGTGCCGTGCTGCTGCCCGAGGCGATCAGCGGTCTCAGCTGGCAGGTGGGCGCGTACGCGTTGCTCAGCCTCACGATCATCCGGATTCTCCCCGTCGCGCTGGCGGCGGTCGGGACGGGTACCCACCGGGACACCGTCCTGCTCGTCGGCTGGCTAGGTCCGCGAGGACTGGCGTCCATCGTCTTCGCCATCATCGCCGTCCAGGAGCTGACCGGCGAGGACGGCGTCTTCGTGGCCAGCGTCGTGGGAGCCACCGTCGCACTGTCCGTGCTGCTGCATGGCCTGTCGGCCGGGCCCCTGGCCGCGTGGTACGCACGCCGGCACCCTGCTGACGACCCGACGCACGGATGATCGCCTCTCCTCCGGCCCGTTCGGAGCCTCATGCGCTGGCATCTGCTTCCGTGCGTGGTGCGGGCACAACGACACCGTCATGAGGAACGCGTGCTGTCAATGTGGCCGGCCCCCGCCGCCGTCGAGGCCCGCGTGCAGGTCAACAGCGGGCCGGCACAGCGAGCGCTCGGCCATCGTGATCAGATGCTCTGCCACCTCCGGCGGGGATAGACCGCGCCCGGTGTAGAGCAGGTCGAAGCTGTCGAAGCTCGCGATGACCCACAAGATGTCGGTGGCCTCGGCTTCGGTGACGTCGGGTCGCAGTGCGCCCTGGTCCGCAAGACGCCGGGCCAGGTACTCCATGCCACCGGCGCGTGAGTTCTCCAGACGTTGCGCCGCTCCCGCCATGGCGTCCGGGTCGAGAAGCCCCATGGAGTACAACGTCCGGGCGACATCGCGTTCAGTGGCGTACACCTCGCTGGCCGCGCGGAGGCTTCCTCGAAGGTGCTCGCGAGCGTCGGGATGCTTCACCGCTTCCACGATGCGGTCGAAGCCGGCCCGCTCGTAGACGTACCTGCCGAACGCGTCGAAGAGCCCGGCTCGCGACCCGAAGATCAGGTAGATGGTGGAACGCGCGACTCCCGCCATCTGCGCCACCGCGTCGACGCGGACCGACTCCGCAGGAGCATCGCGCAGCCGCTCGTACACCGCGTCCAGGATGCGTCGCCGCGTCTCCTCTGCTGACGCGGCGCGTGCGCGCTGCTCGTACTTCCGGGTGCTCATGGCCCCATCCTAGCTTTCACTTGACAAATAGTCCGACGAAAGACATGCTGTCTTCTGAAATACATGATGTCCAGTGAAATGAGGTAAGGCCATGCACGCGACCGAAGTGCGGGAGGTGCCGGTGTTGATCGTCGGTGCAGGACCGGCTGGTCTGACCGCTGCGATCACCCTGGCGCGCCACGGCATCGGCTCATTGCTCGTGGAGCGACGGGCAGATCTGTCATCCATTCCGCGAGCGACCGCGGTGAGCACCCGGACGATGGAGATCTTTCGCTCATGGGAGCTGGAGAAGGAGATCCGGTCCGGTGGCGTCGAGGTGGAGTGGTCGGCATGGCTCACGGAGAACCTCGCGTCCGGCGAAGGTGTGGCCATGCCTCTGGGCTATCCCACGAGGGAGCAGGCGGCGGTCGTGAGCCCGACCACGCCGGCGTGCGTGCCGCAGGATCATCTGGAACCCGTGCTTCTGAACCACCTGCGCTCCCTTCCGGGCGCCGACGTCCGCTTCGGCACCGAGCTCGTGGCGCTGGACCAGGACGCCGGGGGCGTGACCGCGGTGGTCCGGGAACGAGCCTCGGGGGCCTCTACCCTCCTCCGTGCGCGCTACGTCGTGGCGGCCGACGGCGCGCACAGCACCGTCAGAGCCGGCCTCGGCATCCCCATGGAGGGACCTGACGACCTGGTTCGGCATTCCACCGTTCTGTTCCGTGCTCCGTTGTGGCAGATCATCGGCGACCGCAGGTTCGGCCTCTACGTGATCACTCACCCCGAGGCGGCGGGCGTGCTCGTCCCCGTCGGCGCCGACGACCGCTGGCTGTACGGGCAAGAGTCGGGCCCCGATCGTCAACGAGTCGAGGACCACGGCCAGGGGAGGACCACCGAGCTGATCCGGGCCGCAACCGGAATGCCCGACCTGCAGCCGGAGATCGAGCGGGTCGGGCACTTCTCCTTCGCCGCACAGATCGCCGCGAGCTACCGTGACCGGCGCGTCTTTCTCGTCGGCGATGCGGCACACCGCGTCACGCCCAGGGGCGGCACCGGCATGAACACCGCGATCCACGACGGGTACGACATTGCATGGAAGCTGGCGTGGGTGCTGAGTAACTGGGCCGGACCGGGTCTGCTCGACTCATACGAGACGGAGCGGCGAGCCATCGGCCTCCACAACACGGCCCGGTCGGCCGACCCGAACGGGAGCCAGCGTGACTCTGCGGACGGGCTGGCGGTCGATCTCGCCGGTCGTATCCCGCACGTCTGGCTTGGCCGTACGGGTGACCAGTTATCGACGCTCGACCTGCTCGGCCCCGGCCTGACCGTACTGACCGGACCCGACCCGGCTACCTGGCGCGGGGCCTCGTTCACCGGTGCATCCACCCCGATCGACGTGCACTCTGTGGACGATGTCACTGCACGAGTGCTCGGGATCCGTGGGGAGGGCGCCATCCTCGTCCGCCCCGATGGGCAGCCCGTCGGCTGGTGGCCGGCGGCCGTCGACCACCCGGTCGGCGCCGTCCGGGAAGCGATCGATCGCATGACGAGGGCACCCGCTTCCACCACGTCGACCGCGGTGGCGGCCGTCGCCAGCTAGTGGAAATGGGACGGGAACTGGCCGATCAGGCCCGAACTCAACACATCGGCCATGGCCAGGATGTGGATGTGCACGTCTTCGTAGTCGGCCACGCTCGCGGCATACTCACCAGCAAGTTCATGCGCGGCTTCCGCCAGCGTCTGGTCGAGGTGGGTCTTCATGTCCGCCCGCATCATGTCATTCGGCCAGAACCGCGGGTTGGCGGCGGACAGGAAGTCGGCGATGTCGTTCGCGTTGGCGTACCACCGGGCATTCGCCTCGTTGAAGGCGTCGGTGTCACCGGCCTTCGCCGCCTGCAGGATCTCGACGGCGATGGTGATGTGATCGTGGAGCAGCGCGGTCAGCTGGGCACCTGCCGCATCGCCGTAGAAGGGTTTGACTGCGTCGCCGATGTCCACCTGGTTTTGCAGCAATCGCGCCGCGGTTGCGGGGAACCCCGCAGATCCGTCGGCGAAGGTGACGATGGCCAGCCGCGTCCACGTCACGTGGTCCTCCCACAGCTTGCGCATCGCATCATGGAAGGCGACCTGGGCCGCGTTGTGCGGGGTGGAGAACGCAGGGTGGTTGGCGCCGGCGGCAGCAGGGATGCCGTCGACGCCGACCGTCAGGGCTGCTGGCGCGAGGGCAAGTATGGATCGGCGCGTCAGCGCGGGCACGCGGTTCATCGGGTGGTCCTTCCGGTGGCGTCGCTTGGATTGACCGGGGCGGTAGGTGGCTTCGACACTGATGGCGTCGAAGGGTCTGCGATGTTTGCGTCGGGACGGCCGGGCTTCTTACCGAGCCCGGTTGACGCATGCGGTGAGAACCACCGCACCGGGCCACGAAGACCACGCAGGATCAGGTCCGCACCGAGGTCGCCTGTCGCCGAAGCACAGCCATGAGACCCGTCCGGATGGGGGATCAGGCGGCCGATGTGGATCGGGCGACCGCGTCGGCCGAACCTCGTGACTGGGTGGCCGCCCTGACCACACCGGGCCGTGAACGGGACAAGGCGTTGCGTGACCTGCACGGACTCATGCTTCGGGCGGCTCGTCACCAGGTCTGGCGCATGCGGCCGATGCTCGGTAATGCCGGCCACGACACCTGCGAGGAGTTGGCCAACCAGGCCGCGGACGACGCACTGGCCACCCTGCTCGCCAAGGTGCACACCTTTGGGGGGCGCAGCCGGTTCACCACATGGGCGTACAAGTTCGCGATCCTTCAGGCGGCCACCGAGGTGCGGCGACAAGCGTGGCGCAAGCGCGAGATCAGTCTGGACGACGCGGAGGTCTGGCCGGACGTGCACGCCGGTCCCGAACAGCATGCCGAGGCCGCCGATCTGGCCACGGCCGTGAGCCGAGCCATGGTCGTCGCGCTGACCGGCCATCAGCGCCGGATCGCTGTCGCACTCCTCGTCGACGGGGTGCCGATCGACGTCCTCGCCGACCGCCTCGGCACGTCACGCGGTGCCCTCTACAAGACGCTCCACGAAGCGCGGACCCGCCTGCGTCGGCACCTCGCCGGCACCGGGCACCTGCCTGGCGCGACCGAGGTGGGTGGGCCATGACCGCAAACGCTCGGAGACTGACGCCGGCCGCCCTGGAACGGCTGGTGGTCCCGACAGAGCCCTGGCTGTCGTGTGAGGACTGTTTCGAGGCGATGGACGGATACGTCGACGCTCTGCTCGCCGACGCGTCGACCCCGGCGCCCGCGATGGATGTGCACCTGGCGGCCTGCCCGGCCTGCGCCGAGGAGGCCGTGTCACTGATCATCCTCGTGGCGGATGACAACAACAACGACCCTGAGCCTGCCCTACGACGCATCAGAAGGCTCGCGTGAGCCTGCCGGACGTGGCGTCGAGGGGCCATGCGGCGGCGACTCGCCGTCCACTCTGCGACCTCTTCTGCGGTCCCGGCATCCAGCCGGGCGAGTTGTCGAATGAACCAGCGCGACGCTGAATCCGTGTACCGCCATGACAGTGACCCGTCCGCGCGACGTGACCGTTTTCGGCGCAGTTTGCGAGGGGTGGGCCATCAGGGATGTCCCTCACCGGAGCAGTCGTGCCGAACGTTCGCCTTGCCGCTGGCACCGTCGTTGCCGCAGTCGCTCTCGTTCTGATACCGGTAGCACCTGCGTCCGCGCACGTGCACGGCGTCACACCACTGCGGTGCACCCCTGCACCGGCACATGCTGGCGCGAACCAGACCAACGAGACGCCCGCCTCGGCAGCCGAGGGAGGCCCGATCGCCGGCGTCATCCCCGTGACCATGGGTGGCAACGTGCCGCTGAACGGAGGCGGCTTCGACGCCGCCGTCTGTACCCCCTGATGCGTGGACGGGTTCTCCGGCTCAGGCTCAGTTCGGTGGCCTGGATGAGGCGTTCTTTCGCCTGCCTCGCGCTTGGACGCGGCCAAGCCTGCGTGTGATGTCCGTGCTCAAGCGGGAAGCAGGTTGGCCGGTTGGCCGCCGAGTCGCAGGCGGTGCCACCACGGTCGACGCCAGGGCTGATCCCGCAGCCGGCGAACCGCGGGCCGGACCAGCCGGTTTGCTGCCGGCTCGGCGCGTAGCCTGATCGCGCGTTCCTCGTAAAGCATCTGGGCGATGTAGTCGTGCATGACTGCCCTCCTGAAGTCGTTGTGGTGCTTCCACGCTGGGCCGTGGCGGCGCCGCGAAGATCGTGGAGGTCCAGGCCGCGGAGACCATGGGCCTATGCCGTCGACGTGCAGATGCGGTCCTGGCTTGGTCGCTGACGACAGGTCATTCGCCAAGCAACACGGTCCGGCGGTGGCGCAGCACGACCATGCCCCCGGTGGCCGCAGCGGCGATCCCGGCCGCGGCCAAGGACGCTGCCGCCCACGGGAATTCGTCCGGAGCCGCCGCGACGTCGTCGTGATCGCTCGATGGCACCGATAGCTGTTCATCGTGCTCGATCTGAGCCTTGGTACGACCGTCCAGGTACAGCTGTTCGTCGTGCTCGATCTGAGCCCTGGTCGGCCCGTCGTCGAGCTGAATCTGCTGCGATGCCGGCTCGCCGGGGTCGGGTCGGGCCATGGCCGGTGCGGCTGCCAGACCGGCGAGCATGGTGACTGCTGCGGCCGCCGCTGAGCAGCGGCCGAGGAGTGTGGCGCGGGTCATCAGAACCTCCGAAGCTTGCGGCTCCAGCTCATCCGGAGCGGTATGGCACCACCGTGAAGGGCCGTTCTGGAATCGATCTGGTCCGCGACTGGACCCTGGCTGACAGCACACAGCGGAGGTCCTTGTCAGCTGCGGCCGCAACTGTCGCTGTCAGAGCCTCCGGAGGCAGAGGAGCGCACCTGGTCGAGGTCTCTACTGAACGGCGCCCTTTGGGTCGGCCGCCAGAGTCGGGTTCAGCGCCCGTGAGGGTGACCGCTGGACCACTGTGGGCCTAGCAGGTCGTCGAGGCGCTGACGGTCGGGGGCGGCCAGCACGATGCCAATCTGGTGGGCCTGGCGGTCCAGGTCTGTTGCCTGCCTGACGGCCGCTGTGTCGTCGCCTCTTGTCGCGGCGAGTAGCGCCGATTCCAGCAGGTAGGTCACCCGCTCGGGGCGCAGTTCGTCGTTGGGTTGCGCCGCCCCAGCGGCTGCGAGATGAGCGGTTGCCTGTTCGGTCGATCCGCGGAGCCTCGCCGCTCGTGCCCGCGCCGGGGCGAGGAGCTTGTTGGCGGCATTCGGGTCGCGTGCGGAGAGGGCCTCGGCTGCGTCGGCGAGGACGGCCTCGGCCTCGTCGAGACGGTTGGCTTCAAGCAGGACCTCGCCGAGTCGGGCGGCGCTGCGGGCCCAGTTGTAGAGATGGCCGGCGTCCCGGCTTAGTCGCACGGCCCGCCGGGCGTGCTCGGCCGCCGTGTCCAAGTCGCCGCGTGCCCAGGCGAGGTCGGCCAGGGCTTCGTGGCTGCGTCCTTCGCTGCGCTGCGAGCCGGCGTGTCTGGCCTCCTCCAGCGAGGCGGCCAGCCAGGACTCGGCGGCCGACCAGTCGCCACGATCGATGGCAAGGAAACCGAGGCTGCGGTGCAGGAAGGCGGCGGTGTGCCGGTCGCCGGCTCGCTCGAGTGTGGTCAGTCCCTCGCGCAGTAGGGCCTTGGCTCGGTCGGGGTTGCGGAAGCGCAGGCTTTCGGCCAGCGAGTAGGTAGCACCGGCGATCACTGTCGGCGATCTGACCCAGCCCCAGCGTGGAATCTGCTGGGCGCTCGATCGGGCGATCGCGATCGTCTCCTCGAGAATGCGTCGCCCCTCCTCGGGGCGGTTCCAGCTGAGCAAGTCCCCGACGCAGTACAGCGCCGCGGATTCAACGGACCGGTCACCCGCCTGGTGAGCCAACTGAGTGGCCGACCGTGCCAGTTCCAGCGCTGCGTCACGCTTGCCGAGTGCCTCAGCCAGGTACGCCGCGCCGGTAGCAGCCGCAGCACGGAGGGAGGTCCCGTCATCGACCGTAACGTCGAGTGCTCGTCTGAGGCGTTCGTAGCCCTCGCGGATATGGCCGAGGTCGAACCAGAGGTCCAGTGCATCGACGGCCAGAGCGAGGGCGGCGACGCGGCGGCCGGTGTTGTGCAGGTGCTCGAGTGCGCCGCGAATCTCGTCCTGCTCCTCGCTGAGCCTGCGAATGTGCCGCTCGCCCACGGCGGTCCGGCTGGCGCGGGCGGCCTCCTCGGCGAGCCCGCGGAAGTGGTCCGCGTGCCGGTCCCGCGCGGCCAGTTCATCGTCCGGTCGGGCGGCGAGACACTCGGCGGCGTATTCGCGGAGGGTTTCCAGTAGTCGATACCGCGGCTCGTCGTTGCCGATGCGGCTGACGAGGTTCTTGTCGACCAGGCTGCCCAGCGCGGGAAGACAGGCCGTGTGCAGGTCTGCGACAGCCGCGACGGCGTCGAGCCGGGCGCCCGAACGGAAAACGGAGAGTCGGTCGAACAGGGTCCGCGGTGGGTCCGGAAGCGCCTGATAGCTCCAGTCGATCGCGGCTCGCAGCGTACGTTGCCGTTCCGGCCGGTCCGGACCTCCGATCGTGAGCAGCCCCAGCGCGTGGTCGAGCTGTTCGAGGAGGGCCCGCAGACTCAGCGTTCGGGCCCATGGTGCGGCGAGTTCAAGGGCCAGCGGCAGACCATCGAGCCGCCGGCAGATTCCTGCCAGGACGCCGGCGTCTTCGTCGCCGACCGTCAATGCTGGCGCAGCGGCCGTGGCCCGATCGAGGAACAGGCGAACTGCATCGGCCCCCCGAATCCGGGTGGGGTCGTTGTTTCCGGGCGATGGCAGCGGCAGCGGTGGCACCGGGTAGAGCACCTCACCGGCGATGCGGAGCGGCTCGCGTGAGGTTGCCAGCACGGTGAGCTGCGGCGCCGCTGCCAGCACTGTGGCCAGGTCGGCGGCGGCGTCGAGGACATGCTCCTGGTTGTCCAGCACGAGCAGCATCCTGCGGTCGGCCAGCTGCGCTGCCAGCGACCGTCGGGGTGGGAGATCCGCGGACAGGCGCAGGTTCAGCGCGTCGGCGATAGCCGGGCACACCAGATCCGCCGCTCGGACCGGCGCCAGATCCACAAACGCCACCTCGCGGTCGCCTCGTTCGGCCACGTCGGCCGCGGCGCGCAGGGCCAGCCGGGTCTTGCCGCTGCCGCCCGGACCAGTCAGGGTCACGAGCCGGTGCTCCTGCACCAACTCCAGCACCGCTTCCAGCTCCCGACCGCGGCCCACGAAGCTCGACAATGGCACCGGAAGCGCCGAACTGACGGGCGGCTGCGCGGGTGCCGGTGGTGGGCCGGACAGTGACGGTTCCTGCCGCAGCATCTGCACGTGCAGCCGCTGCAGCGCAACACCCGGATCCACGCCCAGCGCGTCGGCTAGACCGCGGCGGGCAGCCTCGTAGGCAGCCAGCGCGTCCGCCTGGCGTCCCGACCGGTACAAGGCGAGCATGCGCAGTTCGGTCAGCCGCTCCCGCAGCGGATGCATGGTTACGGCTTCGCCGAGTGTGCTCAGGGCTCGTACCGGCCTCCCGAGCTCCAGGTCGAGCGCCGCCATGGCCTCGACCGCCTCGAGTCGCGCTTCCTCCAGAGCTGCGGCGGCCGCGGAGTGGAACGGTTCGCTCGCGAAGTCGGCCAGTGCTGTCCCGTGCCACTCGGAGAGCGCTCGGCTCAGTAGCTGGGCGGCCCGGTCGAGATCGCCGGCGACACGATGCCGTTGTCCGTCCCGGCTGAGTGCCTCGAACCGAAGCAGGTCGCACTCGCCTCCAGCAACCACCAGGCGGTACCCGCCCGCAGAGGACACGAGCCGCTCACCCCTGGCTCGTCGCCTTCGCCCCGGCTCAAGCATGCTGCGCCAGTCCGAGACGTAACCCTGAACCAGATTCAGCGCGGTCTTCGGCGGGTCCTCTCCCCACAATGCCTCAATCAACCGATCGATGGTGACCAGCCGGTTCGCCGCCAGAAGCAGCACTGCAAGCAGCGCCCGCCGCTTCCCCCCGCCGGCGGACACCGTGTCGGTTCCCCGCCGTACTTCGAATGGCCCCAGCAGCCGGAACTCGACCTCGATCACGTTGCACCCGACCCGCGCGTGTGCCGATCAGGCTAATCGGTCCACCCCGAAGCCACGCCAGTCAGGAGCCAGAACAACTCCAGAGGCGGTCGCCATCATGAGCAGGCAAGGCCGGGCGCCGCTCAACCCCGAGCCTCACACTCACGGAAGGGAGGCCCCATGATCGAGATTGCCCGCATGGGCGAGGACGATTGGCAGATCCTGCGCAAGCTGCGGTTGCACTCCCTGGCGGAGGCGCCGTACGCGTTCTGGGCAACCTATGCCGACGAGATCGTCTACACCGAGGCCCAGTGGCGCCAGTTCCTGCGCGCCGCCACATGGTATGTCGCCCGCCGGGACGGGCGGGTCGTCGGACTCGCTGCCGGGTTGCCACGGCAGGAGACTCCGGACGAGCCGGAGCTCATCGGCATGTGGGTGAGGCGTGACCAACGTGGCCGCGGCATCGGAGCCCTGCTGGCCGAAGAACTCATCGCGTGGGCCCGGGACCGAGGGGCCACCACGATGACCCTCTGGGTCACCGAAGGCAACGAGCCTGCCCGTCGGCTATACCAGCGAGTTGGCTTCGACACCACCGGCGAGCGTGGGCCATTCCCACATAACGCCGCCGCCGGCATGGAACGCATGCGCATCCTGCTGGATTGATGTACCCGGGATTCTCTGCGCCGTGCTAAATCGACACAGCTGTGTCGAGCCGGGGTCCGACCGATCCGCGGGACACGACGGGGCACGGTTCGTATGTGCGTGACGGCAAGGTCGCGACCGTGCCGGCAAAGATCTGTTCGATCGCCCAGCGGCCCATCTCGTAATAGGGCAGCCGGACCGTGGAGAGCGGGGGGCGGAGCTCCGCGGCGAGGTCCTCCTGGTCGTCGTACCCCACGATCGAGATGTCCTCGGGTACCCGCAGCCCCGCCTCCGCAACCGCTTGGTACGCGCCCATCGCCATCCGGTCGTTGCCACAGAAGATGGCGGTCGGTCGTACCCGGCGGGCGAGTAGCTCGCGGGTGCGCTCGTATCCGGAATCCGTGCGGAAGTTGCCGACGAGCACCAGGCCGTCGTCGCGCGCGATACCGGCATCGGCGAGGGCGGCGACGTACCCTCTGAGTCGGCCTCGGGTCGCCCACGCGCCTCGCATGCCGGTGATGTAGGCGATTCTTCGGTGACCCGCGGCGAGCAGGAGCTCCGTTGCTGCGCGCCCCCCGCCGGCCTCGTCCGGTAGAACGCACGGCAGCGTGTTGCCTGCCGTGAAACAGTTGACCAGCACAGTCGGCACCTGCCGGGCCGCCTCCGGTGGCGTTACCCGCCGGGTACCCTCGGCCGCGAACACGATGGCGTCGACCTGCCGGTCGAGCAGTTCGTGCACCGTGGCGCGGACGACCTTGGGATCCTTGTTGGTGTTCGCCACGAGAAGCAGGCTGCCGTGTTTCCAGGCGACATCGTGGGCACCGGCGATCGTCCGACCCGCGTGTGGGGACACGGCGGCCTGGTCGGTGATCAGGCCGATGGTCTGGGTCCGTCGCCTTCGCAGGCCCTGCGCCGCGCGGTTGGGACGGTAGCCCAGCAGTTCGACTGCCTCCAGCACCAGCTTGCGGGTCGCCGGGCTTATGCCGGAGTCGGTCCGGTTGTTGATCACGAATGAGACCGTCGTCGGCGACACGCCGGCGAGGCGGCCCACGTCTGCCATGGTCGGCCGGCGGGGACGCGGAGCCTCGGGAACGGCAACCTCGGCCACAGGCCGAGCGTAACGCCAGGGAAACGACGGCGACGCGAGGTCTTGACATCGGTCACGACCAGTAACACGCTTTCTATCACTAAAACGAATAAGCGGCCGTAGCAGGGTGCGGTCGTCTGCGCTGCTTAGAGGCCGTCGATGGAAGCTGCCCCGGAGATCGGCAAGGGATATGGCGTCGTCCAGCTGAGGGCGGCCGACGTCAGCGTCGTGCTCGACTGCCGGGGTCCCGGCCTGCCAGATGTCCTGTACTGGGGGGCCGATCTCGGTGAGCTGGATCGAGCCCAGCTCGAAGTCGTCGCCCTGACCTCGGCGCCACCCCCGACGTCCAACAGCCTCGATGTTCCCTCCCGGGTGGGCCTGCTGCCCGAGCACGCAGCCGGCTGGGCCGGGCTGCCCGGGGTCCGCGGTCACCGATCCGGCACCGACTGGTCGCCCTTGTTCATGCTCTCGGCCGTCGATCTCGGACCCCCCGGCACAGCCGGCGGCAGCCTGACCATCCACGGTGCGGATTCAGCGGCTGCGCTCGCGCTGTCCATCGAGATCGAGCTCACGCCCTCCGGACTGCTCCGGCTGAGGGCAGCGGTTCGCAATGAGCATGCGACGACCCGGTACGAGCTCGACGGCCTGGTGCTCGCCCTTCCGGTTCCCACCGAGGCGACCGAGTTGCTGGACCTGACCGGCCGGCACTGCCGCGAGCGCGTGCCGCAACGGCGGCCGTTCGGCACCGGCGCCTTGGTGCGCGACAACCGGCGCGGCCGGACCGGCACCGACGCGACCCTCATCATGGCGGCGGGCACGAGTGGGTTCGGCTTCCGGTCCGGCGAGGTCTGGGCCTGCACGTTGCCTGGAGCGGCAACCATCGCACCTACGCCGAGCGGCTCCCCACGGGGATGGCCGTCCTCGGCGGCGGTGAGCTTCTCCTTCCCGGTGAGATCGCACTCGAGCCCGGCGAGCAGTACGTCGGCCCATGGCTGTACGCGTCGTATGGCCGCGGCCTCGACGCGTTGTCGGCCCGCTTCCATGGCTACCTGCGCTCACGTCCGTCACATCCGGGCAACGACCGGCCCCGGCCGGTCATCCTCAACACCTGGGAGGCGGTCTACTTCGATCACGACGTGGACCGGCTCCGGACGCTCGCCGACCTGGCGGCGGAGGTCGGGGTCGAGCGCTTCGTCCTCGACGACGGTTGGTTCCGCAACCGACGCAGTGACTCCTCCGGCCTGGGGGACTGGTACGTCGACGAGAAGGTGTGGCCGGACGGCCTGCACCCGCTCGTCGACCACGTACGGAGCCTCGACATGGAGTACGGGTTGTGGGTCGAGCCCGAGATGATCAGCCCCGACTCCGATCTCGCCCGGGCCCACCCGGAGTGGATGCTCGCGACCGGGGGCGGCAACCATTGCTGGCCCGTCAGCAACAGGTACTCGATCTCGGCAACCCGCAG
>Ga0256867_10000408_pt1 | contig 17072 bp, 20 predicted proteins | sample RVTome_15_FD_185939 | JGI IMG/M metagenome (GOLD analysis project Ga0256867, IMG submission 185939) | Soil microbial communities from uranium-contaminated site in the Upper Colorado River Basin, Wyoming, United States - RVT150D86 (HiSeq) ... | reverse complement strand
TTCCTGTTCGCCTCTCTGACCCTGAACGCGGTGGGCCGGGCTGCGGGGAAGATGATCGACGAGGTGCGTCGCCAGTTCCGTGAGATCACCGGTCTCCGGGAGGGCCATCCCGATGCCAAGCCCGACTACACGACGTGTGTCGACATAGCCACCTCCGGTGCCCTCCGTGAGATGGTGATCCCGGGGTCGCTGGCCGTGGCCCTGCCCCTCATCGTCGGCTTCATCGACGTCGAGGCGCTCGGTGGTCTCCTCGGGGGAGCGTTGGTCACCGGGTTCCTGCTCGCCATCTTCATGGCCAATGCCGGTGGAGCCTGGGACAACGCCAAGAAGTTCATCGAGACCGGTGCCTTCGGGGGCAAGGGCAGCGAGTCCCACAAGGCCGCCATCATCGGGGACACCGTCGGCGACCCCTTCAAGGACACCTCCGGGCCGGCGATGAACATCGTCATCAAGGTGATGACCATCGTCTCGCTGATCTTCGCCTCGGCCTTCATCGGCTGACCGCCGAAGCGAGGGCATCCCGAATTTCTGGCTGTCTCCCCACCTCTCGTAAGCTCAAAAGGGAATGATCGGCCAGCCCTACCCGCTCCACGAATCCCGAAAAGAGATCGTTTTCGTGCGCCACGCCCAATCGCAGGCAAATCACGACGGTGTCTGGAACGGGCGGACCGATGGTGGGCTGAGCGAGGAAGGTGAAGCCAGTCTCGATGCTCTGGGCCGCCGTCTCTCGCGCTGGGACTTCGACACGGTCATCTCATCCCCTCTCGGCAGGGCGGTGAGGACCGCCGAGTCGTTCGCCACCGAGGTACACCTCGACGAGGCCTTTATCGAGATCGACCTGGGACGCTGGGAGGGCATGGCGCTGACCGAGGTCCACGAACGACACGGTGAGCAACTGCAGAGGGCCTTCGCCGATCGCACCATCGCCATGGGTGACACCGGCGAGAGCCTGCAACAGGCGGCGGATCGGGCCATCCGGGCAGTCGACGACCTGTTCGAGAAGATGGGCGACAACGAGCGGGTGGCGGTGGTCACCCACGGGGGGTTCATGCAACCGGTGCTTCACCGCCACATGGCCGGTGACGGGCGACGGGCCCACGCCTTCACCTCCAACACCGGTATCACCCGCCTCATCTGGCAATACGGCCGAGCCCGGCTCGCCTCCTTCAACGACACCGGTCATCTCGGCCCTCGGCCTTCGAGCGTCGATGACCACATCGCCTCCGGCGATCGGGTGCTGGCACTGATCCGACATGGGCAGACCAAGGCCAACGTCGAGCGCAGATGGCAGGGTCGGGGCGATTGGGACCTCGATGAGATCGGGGTCCGCCAGGCCGACCTCCTCGGTCAGTGGTATGGCCGGCACCCGATGGTCTACACGTCACCACTCAAGCGAGCCACCTCGACCGCCAAACGGGTGGCCCTCAACGGCGTGGTCCATGTCGAGGAGCTCATGGAGATCCACATGGGGGATTGGGAAGGGATGACCACCGATGAGATCGTCGAGAGATGGCCCGAGGACATCGAAAGGATCTACCGGATGGGAATGGACCTCCCCAGAGGCGCTTCCGGGGAGACCTGGGCCCAGCTCACCAGCCGTTTCGCCGAGGCCTTGGTCGCCCTGGAGCATTCCGAGGAGGGCTTGACCCTGGCCGTCGCCCACGGGGGCGCGATCCGCTCATACGTGTCGTCGCTGACCAAGAGCGTCGACACCCACGCCGAGTCGCTGTACACCCCGGCCAACACCTCTGTCACCCATGTCGCGCTCACCGCCGGAGGGCCCGAGATCCTCGACTATGCGGTGGCGGCGCACCTCGAGTCGATGCAATAGCCTTGCGCGCCACGTGACCACCTACGACTCCGAGCGATACGCCCAGAAAAACCGTTGGGATCCTTCACACTTGAAGAGGATCGACCGGTTGATCAAGATCGAGCCGAGTGATCGGGTGCTCGAGGTGGGGTGCGGCCGGGGTCACCTCACCAAGGCGATATCCGACAGGGGAACCGACATCGTCGGCATCGACGCGAATCCCCAGGCACAGGAGGTGGCGGGCAACGGTCTCGTGAAGCGGATGGACGCCGAGTCGCTCGACTTCGACGACGCCACGTTCGATGTCATCGTCTCGGTCCACGCCATCGAGCACATCCCCGGCCTGGAGACTGCCCTCGCCGAGATGGGTCGGGTGCTGAGACCAGGGGGCCATGCGGTGTTCGTGTATCCCGCGGAGCCGGTCAGAGGTCTCTATGCCGTGCCGACCGCGGTGCTCCTCCACCGAAACCCGTTCAAAGCCCGCCAGGTCCACTGCAACAAGCTCTGGCCGGCCAAACTGAGAAGGATGGTCGAACCGCTCGGGATGACCCAGACCGGTGTCGAGTTCAGTCTGTTCAAGACGCCCCAGTTCTCCTCGGTGTTCGAGAAGATCGGATAGCCCGGTTGTTCACCTGCGACACCTGTGGCAAGCAATTCGACCTGCCTCCACATGTGCGCGACCGCTATCCCGATTGGACCCCCAGACAGTGTCTCGACTGCCGTGCCTCGTCGGGATCGAAGGGGGCGTCTATGGACGATGCGAGCATCGCCAGGCCCAGCATCTCCAAGAGACGTGATCTCACTGTTGGCGAGGTCCTCTCCACGTTTCACGAGGGCCCCCAGACCGGGGTGTTCACCGACGGGGCCTCGGAGGGAAACCCCGGGCCGGGTGGTTGGGGGGCGGTCCTGGTCGTCGATGGCCGGGTGGTGAAGGAGGACTACGGCTCCGAGGCCCACACCACGAACAATCGGATGGAGCTCCGGGCGATGATCGCCGGGCTGCAGATGATCCCCCCGGACACCCCCATCGACGTCTATACCGACTCCGAGCTGATCGTCAACATCCTCACCAAGTGGGCGCCCGGGTGGAAGGCCGACGGATGGAAGAAGAAGTCCTCGGGGCCGATCGCCAACCTCGAGCTGGTCAAGGAGGCCTACGAGTTGATGAGAACCAGGCCAAAAGCCCGCATCCAGTGGATCAAGGCTCATAGCGGATCCCGCTGGAACGAGTACGCCGACGCCCTGGCCACCGCCTATCGGCGGGAGGCCTTTTGACCGGGCTCCGCCCGTTGACGCCCGATCAGGTCCGCCGCTGGGTACGACATGCAGAGAGCTCGCCGCTGTACACCCATCTGATCGATGTCATCGCCGGCGACGACCGGCTGATGAAAGTGCTCAACCGAATCGAGCACACCCCTCGCCCCAACGTGCTGCTGGCCGGTGTGCAATACCTGATGATGAGGGACGGAGGGGGAGATCTCGCTCGTCACTACCCCAACCTGTCGGATGGCGATGCTCCCCTCTCCGGAGTCGATGGCCCCTTCAAGCGGTTCGTGGCCTCACATAGGGAAGAGCTGATCGACATCGGCCGGACCAGATACACCCAGACCAACGAGTGCCGCAGGTGCGCAGTGCTGCTCCCGGCGATCTGGGAGACCGGCCTATCCCGATTCCATCTGATCGATGTGGGGGCGAGTGCAGGGCTCAACCTGGTCCTCGACCGCTACCGATACCGCTGGGATGGCCTCGAATGGGGGCCGCCGGATTCACCCGTCGTGCTCAGGGCAGGGTCTCGGGGACGAGGGCTGGCGCCACGTGACATCGAGGTGCTCAGCCGGATCGGGCTCGATCTCAACCCGATCGACCCCAACGACCCAGACGACCGGCTGTGGCTCGAGGCCCTGATCTGGCCCGAGCACGAGGAGAGACGGCGTCGGCTCAGGGCCGCTCTGGAACTGGCATCGACCATCGAGATGCGGTTGGTGGCGGGCAGTGCCCTCGAGACCCTGGGCCCGACCCTCGACGGTCTGGCCCCCGGCGAACCGGCGGTGGTGATGCACTCCTTCGCCCTCAACCAGTTCAGCCCGGCCGAGAAGCAGCAGGTCGAGGTGATACTCGAGAATGCCCGACAAGGGCGGCCCGTGCATCGCATCTCCTTCGAGATGGTGGGCAAAGACGACGAGTCGGCTCAGCTCGGCGTGGACGATGGCTGCGGACCGGTTCTGATCGGCCAGGGTCACCATCACGGAGAGTGGGTGGAGCTCTACGCCCTCCCGTAGACGGGGATCAGCGCTCCACTGATCACCCCGGAGTCCTCGCTGAGGATGAACTCGGCCACAGCCGCGATCTCGTCGGGGGTGGGCCAGTTCACATAGTCGGCATAGGGAAGCGAGCGGCGGGTGGCAGGGGTGTCGATGACCGACGGCACGAGGACGTTGGCGGTCACCTCGGTCCCGTCGAGCTCGGTGGCGACGCTCTGGCCGAGAGCAGCCACCCCGGCCTTGGCGATGTTGAACGCCGCCTGCGCCTCGAAGTAGTCGACGGCCCCGCGACTGCCAACCAGGAGGATGCGACCCCAGCCCGCCTCCTTGAGATATGGGATCACCGCGCGGACCGCGTAGAAGGCAGACCTGAGGTTGAGGTCGAGCATTCTCTCGAACCTGACGTCATCGGTCTCTTCGACGTCGCGCCCCCCGGCCCAGCCCCCAACCAGGGAGCACAACCCGTGGATCACGCCCCATCGGGTGGCGACGTCTTTGATGAACCCGTTCACCGCCTCGGCGTTGGTGCAGTCGACCCGGGTCAGCGAGATCTGCCGCTCGTCGACCTCGAACTCCGACTCGAAGGCTTGTGCCTCCTCCGGAAGCAGATAGCTGACGGCGATCCGGTAATCGGCCCGGACGAGACGACGGACGAGGGCGGTTCCCAAACCGCCGGTGCCGCCGGTGATCACGACTGTCTTGCTCACACGGCCAATATAGGTTACGTCCGCCCGGCGGGCCTCCCCAACCAGCACCCGGGCGTCAACGGAGGGCCTCTTCGAGCCATGCTCCCCTCCCGGTGGCCATGGCGGCTGCCAGATCTCTCGGCGAGTCGATGTCGAGCAGAAGACCCGTTCTGGCGACGACTCGCGGGGTGGTGATCCTCAGCAGGTGGCGGTGAAAGCTGGAGGCCCCGAAGGAGAACCGGACCGCTGCCTCAGATCCGATTGCCGAGGTGCCGCCGTCGGCCGAGGGTGCGATGACCGAACCGCCTTCGCCGACCGGTCCTGCCAGGGCCTCGATGTCCGATGGACCGACCAGAGGGAGGTCGCTGTGCAGGACGATCCAGCTGCTTCGTGTGTGCAGTGCCCACTGGACGCCCGTGCTCGCTGCCGCGTCGAGACCTTGTGCCGGATCGGCCAGGCTGGGGAAACCGGCGCGGGTCGACCACTCGGCCACTTCGGGGTCGGCGGTGACCACCAAGGGGACCAGACCTACCGAGCTCACCGTGGCGGCGACATGATCGGCCAGGGCCTTGCCGAGTCGCGCCCTGGTCTGCTGGTCGAGGGCATCGGCGAGACGCTGGTTTCCCAGGCGGAACGACTTGACCGGGATGATGACCACGATCGGCACGAGCGTGAGCGTAGGGGGAATAGCCGGCTGTCGGCACCGGTTCTGCCTGACATGGCCAAAGCAATCTGGAACGGCGCCGTCCTCGCTGAGAGTGACGAGACGGTGATAGTCGAAGGAAACCACTACTTCCCGCCCGAGTCGGTGAACCGCGACTACTTCTCAGAATCGGCGAAGACCACGGTGTGTGGATGGAAGGGCATCGCCAACTACTACGACGTCGACGTCGACGACGAGACCAACCCCGCAGCGGCCTGGTACTACGCCTCCCCTTCCGACGCTGCCCGGGAGATCAAGGACCACGTGGCCTTCTGGGGCGGGGTCGAGGTCGAGGCCTAGCTCGACCGTCTACGGGATCACCAACACCGGGCACGGGGCCAGATGGGTGAGACGGTCCGCCGTCGAGCCCAGAATGACCCTCTCCGCGAGACCGGCGCCGCGGCGGCCGATCACCAACAGGTCGGCGTCGTTGATCTCGCAAACCGCGATCAGCCGGCTCACGGGATCGCCTAGCTCTTCGACGGTCTCGTAGTCGATCCCATCGAGGTCGAGATGGGAGCTGATGTCCTGGAGGATTTTCTGTTGGCCCTCGATCAGGGCCGTCGAGAGCGCCTCCGGGCTCGGTGGCGCCCCCCCGATGCCCCACCAACCTTCCGGGGTCCTCACCACAGTGACCAGTTTCAGGTGTGCGCCCCAATGCCGGGCAATGGCCGCACCGTGTTCGGCGGCCCGGTTGCTCCCCTCGGAGCCGTCTATTCCGACCACGACCGTTGAGATCTGCCAATCCATGCCTGCGAATCTAGAGCAACGCCTGCAGTAGGTGCCCGACGGCGAGACCGTAGAGGCCGGCGAGGATGTCGTCGGCGGTGACGCCCACCGACCCCGGAAGCCTCTCTGCGGCCCTCACACCCGGGGCGAAACCCTTGAATATGTCGGCGGCCCGGAAGACGATCCAGGCCACGATGGCGCCCGGCCACACCGTGAGACCGATGGTGGCGACGAACGCCCCGGCGGCCTCGTCGACACATATCCAGGGAGCGTCGCCCTCGCCCTCGACGAAGGGGCGGGTGGACCACAGACTGGCCACCGCCACCACCACCGCGGCCGCCAATTGGGCCTGCCAGCCGAGCCATGCCCCGATCAGGAGGGCGATGGGCAGCGCGAACAACGCCCCCACCGTGCCCGAACCGAGAGGATTGCCCCGGGCCCGGCCGAGGATGAGGCCGGTGCCGAACCAGGAGGCGACCACCCGATGCATCGGTCGAGACTAGGGAGCGGGCCCGGGGGAATCCCGGTCATCACCTTGAAACCAGGTTTTCCCGGGGGTGATCCGCGTATAGCCTGGATCCATGGCAACGGCATCACACATCTGGAGCGACGGCGAGCTGATCCCATGGGACAACGCCACCGTCCACTTCCTGGCCCACGGTCTTCAGTACGGGACCGGGGTATTCGAGGGGATCAGGGCCTACAACACCCCGGAGGGAACTGCCGTATTCCGCCTCCACGACCACATGCTCCGTCTCGCGGCGTCGGCCCGGGCGTACCGCATCCCGATGAAATGGACGGTCGAGCAGTGGGACGAGGCGTGTCTCGAGTTGCTGAGGAAGACCGGTCTCGACTCTGCCTACATCCGGCCCCACATCTTCTACGGCGGGGACTCCATCGGTATCGACCCCGGCCACAATGAGGTGTTCTCGATGATGGCTGCCTTCCCATGGGGCGCCTACCTCGGTGACGATGCCGCCGAGAAGGGCATATCGACAATGATCTCGAGCTGGCGACGCATCTCTCACACTTCGCTCATTCCCACGGCCAAGGGCTCGGGTGGGTATCTCAACTCGGTGCTGGCGAAACAAGAAGCCGTGGCTGCCGGCTACGACGAGGCGATCATGCTCAACGACGCCGGCTCGGTGTCGGAGGGCAGCGGGATGAACCTCTTCACGGTGAGCCAGGGCGTGGTCTACACACCGCCGGTCTCCTCGGGGATCCTCGAGGGCATCACCCGCAACTCGGTGATCGAACTGCTGAGAGACGAAGACGTCGAGGTGGTGGAGGTCGATCTGGCGCGGGGGAGCCTGTACACCGCTGACGAGATCTTCCTGACGGGAACGGCCGCAGAGGTGAGCCCGATTCGCGCCGTCGACGGCCGCACCATCGGAACGGGCAGCCGTGGCCCTGTGACCAAGAAGACCCAGGAGCTGTTTGCCGCCGCCGCCGCCGGAAAGCTCGACGAGTACCGGCGTTGGCTCGAGTTCGTCTGATGGCGCAACAACCCACTGTGGGGATAACCGACGCCGAACGGCCCCGCGTCGTCCTCCAGCCCGGTGCGGCTGTCAAATGGCGCTCGGCAAAGCCGGGTATACCGGAGGGGCCAGGGGACGTCCCCGAGGGGGGTGTCTTCGGCACCATCGGCCCAGACCCCGGTTGGGGTCTGCGGATCCTGAGCTACTACGAGCTGCCCGATGACGATCCCCGCCTCCGCAAGGTGGTCGCCGGGCTCGTGATGGCACGTTCCGCCGCTTTGGGCCGTGCCCCGGTGCCCGAGGACATCGAGGTCGCATTGGTGCTGTGCGGCTACGGTGACGATCCCCCGCCCGCCCTCGTCGAACGGCGCCGGCGCTGGCTGCACGCAACCGCTCACGAGACCAGGCCAGGGGCAACCGCAGTCGTCGAAATGGACCGACATCTCCTCGTCAAGAAGCCGGAGCAGGTGCGTTACGCCCTCCGGCACTCCGACCGCAGCTAGTCGCCGGGTCGGCTATCCAGGGCGGATCGGTAGCGTCAGGCTCTTCATGAAGATCGTACGAATGAAGTCAGGTGACGACATCGCATACGGTGTTGCCGATGCCGAGGGCGTCCTGGTCTACAACGGCTCGCCTTTCGTCGCCTGGGAACCGACCGAGATCGTGGTTCCCTGGCCCAGCGTGACCCTGCTATCCCCGGTGATCCCCACCAAGGTCATGTGTGTCGGCAAGAACTATGAGGACCACGCCTTTGAGATGGATGGGGAGGTGCCCGACGAACCGCTCATTTTCATGAAGCCGGCAACGGCGGTGATCGGGACCAACGCCAATGTGGTGCATCCTCCCATCACCAATGAGATCCACCATGAGGCCGAGTTGGCGGTGGTGATCAGCAAGCCGGCCCGCAACGTGAGGGCCGAGGACGCATCCCAGTACATATTCGGGTATACCGCGGCCAACGACGTGACAGCCCGCGACCTGCAGCGAAAGGACGGGCAGTGGACACGTGCCAAGGGCTTCGACACGTTCTGCCCTCTGGGGCCGGCCATCGAGACCGAGCTCGACCCGCTGGAGCGTCTTGCGGTGATCTGTCGGGTCGACGGCGAGGTCCGCCAGGCAGGGTTCACCTCCGACATGGTCTTCGGGGTGGCAGAGGTTCTGGAGTACATCACGGCGTTCATGACACTTCTCCCCGGTGACGTCATGCTCACCGGGACCCCCTCGGGGGTCAGCAAGGTGAACCCGGGGGAGCTGATGGAGGTCGAGGTCGACGGGATCGGCACCCTCACCAATCGTCTGGTGGCGCCATGACGGTCCGGGTGCGGATGGCGCCGTCGCCGACCGGCAATCTACATGTCGGAACCGCCCGTACCACCCTGTTCAACTGGCTGTATGCCAGACACAACCGGGGAACGTTCATCCTCCGCATCGACGACACCGACCAGGAGCGCTCGACCCAGGAGTTCGAAGACGAGATTCTCGGCTCGATCCGGTGGCTCGGCCTGGAGTGGGACGAGGGAGTCGGCGCCGGTGGGCCGCACGGCACCTACCGGCAATCAGCCCGGCTCGACCGATACGCAGAGCTGGCCAGGGGCCTGGTCGAGTCAGGCTATGCCTACTACGACGACCGTGCCCCCGAGGAGTTGGAGGGTCTCCGCTCCCAGGCGCAGAACGAGGGAAAACATCCCGGCCACTACATCCGTCGACCCGCCGAGGTGGCGACGTCAGGGGCGATCAGGCTCTCCATCCCCCAGGACGACGCCGTGGAGTTCACCGACCTCATCCGGGGTGATCTCTCTTTTGCCCCCGCCGACATCGACGATTTCGTGGTTCTGCGGAGCAACGGCACCCCCACCTATCACCTGGCCTCGACCATCGACGACATCGACTACGAGATCACCCACGTGGCCCGGGGAGAGGACTTGCTGCCGTCGACCCCCAAGCACGTCCTGTTGACCAGGGCGCTGGGCCACGATGAGCCGGTCTATGCCCACCTCCCCCTGCTCTTCGGGACCGACGGCAAGCCGCTCTCCAAACGGCACGGCGCCACCGCCCTCACCGCCTACCGGGAGGCGGGCTTCCTCCCCGAGGCGGTGTTCAACTACCTGGCCATCCTGGGCTGGTCGCCCGACGGGGAGACCACCATCTTCAGCAGGGAGCAGGCCATCGCCACGTTCGATCTGGTCGACGTGTCCCGGAACCCTGCGGCGTTCGACCCGGAGAAACTCGCCTGGATGAACGGCGAGTACGTGCGGGCGATGGACATCGTCGAGTTCGCCACCCGGGTCAGACCCCACGTCGAGGAGGCGGTCGGACGAGAGCTCAGCGGAGGGGAGTGGGCAACCTTCGATGAGATCGCCCCGCTGGTGCAGGAGCGGACCAAGCTGCTCCCCGAGGCCGGCCAACAGGTGGTCTTCTTGTTCACCGACCTCGAGGGATACGACGAGCAGTCCTGGGAGAAGGTGATGACCAAGGAAGGAGTCGGCGAGGTGCTCGAGGCCGGGATTTCGGCCCTCACCGACCTCGACCGATGGGACGCGAGATCTGTCGAGGACGCCCTGAGGGCGCTACCCGCCCGGTTGGGTCTGGGAGCCGGCAAGACCTTCCAGCCGCTGCGGGTGGCGGTGACCGGGTCGTCGGTCAGCCCACCGTTGTTCGAGTCGATCGCCGCACTGGGCCGGGAGCGGTCCATCGAGCGTCTCGAGCAGGCTCGAAAGGAGTTGGGCTGACCCCGACCCCGGCGTAACCTCTATTTGGAAACCCGGTCCCGTCGTCCAGAGGCCCAGGACGCCGGCCTTTCAAGCCGGAAACGCCGGTTCGAATCCGGTCGGGACTGCCCATTGTTTTCCCTGGTAGGGGGGTTTTTGCGTGATCCCGGCTGTTCTCCGGGGCCGGTACCACCCACCTGGAGTATCCCAAGGACTCGTTACCAGGTGTCGTGGGGGTCTGGCGAGTTGTCCATCCATCAGATCCGCCTAGTCCCAGGTGATCGAGTCGGCGGATGTGTCGGAGCGCCAAGGGGCCCGCCAATCAGGTGCTTCCCAGCCTTGCATGATGTAGACGCGCTCGTGAGCGATCTGGTTGTCAGCGTTGAGTTCGAGGAGGTTGACCGTGTACAGAGGCGGTGCACCGTCATAGCTGATGAGAAGTTCCGCCACGACGAGGTCGCCCCACCTGTTCATGCGCCGAACCTTGAAAGCGACATCGGCTGGGTACTGTCGGCGCCATTCGCGGAAGTTCTCGACGCCTTCAAAGCGCTCACCTCCCTGGGGGAACTCGAGGACGGCGCTCTCGGCATAGACCTCATGTGCGATGTCTTCATCCTTGCCTGAATACTCCCAGTGGCGCTCTAGCTGGGCTCTCAGTTGCGGGTCGAGCATCATTCCCTCCAGTGGCCGCTTCACGCTATTACAAGCTCGACAGCGCGTGGGTGTGCCGATTCCGGACGCTATCCCAGACGGAATGCCCCGCCAAAGAACCCTCCCATCGCGAATCGGCGTCTGCGCATACCCTCAGGTCAAACAGCATGTTTCAAGCCGAAATGCCGGTTCGAATCCCGGTCGGGACTGCCAGTCGGACGCTTCTCGCCTGGCCTACCCGTCGAGCGGGTAACCGCAGGTGATGGGTGGTGCCACGTACTCGTAGCCGTCGGCGGTTATCGAGGTCACACAGAAACTCACCACCTGGCTGTTCGGTGGGAACCTCTGAGAGATCACGGCATTGCCGAACGATCCCTCCGCAGGGGCGTCGCTGCTCACCGCGCTATCCGAGGAAGTCTTCTCCCGGCCACGACGGTCGAGGTAGGTCCAGATCCCCTCCACGATGGCTCCGGCGACGAACTCGCCGTCACCGTCGAAGACACCGATCTCGATCACCGCGTCCCGGCCGTCGACGAGGATCGGGTAGACCCCTGCGGTGATCACCGTCGACCCCGAAGGCTCGCTCACCGTCACGGTCGAGCTCGTCGAGTCGCTGTCGGCGCCATCACTCGCCGTCAGCGTCACCGTGTAGGTCCCGGCCGCGGAGTACGAGTGGGAGGGATTGGCATTGGTGCTGGTGGCTCCATCGCCAAAGTCCCACGAGTAGGTCAAGACGTCCCCGTCGGGGTCACTCGAGGTGTTGGAGAAGTTGCATGCCAGGTCGGTGCACGAAGGGGTGAAGGCGGCTGTCGGCGGCTGGTTGACCGCGGTCCCGTCGGTGACCGTCACCTGCTGGCTGTTCGTCGCCGAGTCACCGAAGTCATCGGTCACCGTGAGTGACACCGCATAGGTGCCCGCCTCGTCGAAGACATGGGTGGGACTGGCTGCGGTGCTGGTGGTGGAGTCACCAAAGTCCCACGCGTGGGAAACGATGCTGCCGTCGCTGTCAGTGGACGTGTCCGTGAACTCACAGACGAGATCGGCACAAGTGTGGGAGAACGAGGCAACCGGGGAGGCATTGGCGGTCGAGCCGTCTTCACAGGTCCCGTCACCACCGAAGGTGGGTCCGTTGACGAACAGCAAGGGCTCGGGGCTGGCGTCGACGTCGGTGAAACCACAGGCCGATGTCTGCGCCACACCGGCGCCGATCACCGCCGACTTGATCGCCTCCACATCGGAGCGGCTGTTGGTGGGTAGGCCGCTCTCCGCGATGAGGCGGGCCACCGCACCGGCGACGAAGGGGCTGGCCATGCTGGTCCCGCTCAAGGTGTTGTATCCGTCGTCGAGCCATGTGGAGAAGATGCAGACGCCGGGGGCGGCGATCTCGACCTCGGGCCCGAAATTGGAGAAGTCGGCCAGGGTGTCGTCGACGTCGGCCCGGCAGGTGCCGGCACCGAGGCCGCCGGGAAGACCGTCGAAATCGGCGATCGCCGACACCGTGACCACGTCGGGGCCGTTGGCCGGGCTGAACTGGGAGGCATCGACGGCGTCGTTCCCGGCGGCCACGACGAAGGTCACCCCGGCGTCGGTGGCGTTGGCGATGGCGTCATCGATGGCGTCTGACTGGCCGACGAACCCGAGGCTCATGTTGGCCACTTCGATCTCGGCAGCCTTGGAGGCAACGGCGTCGATCCCCGCCAGGAGCATCCCGGTGGTCCCGGTGCCGTCGGCCTGGAGCACCTTGAACGACCAGAGCGTGGCGCCCGGCGCCACTCCGATGGAGCCGATGTCGTTGTCCAGGGCGGCAGCGATGCCCGCGACATGGGTGCCGTGCCCGTGGTAATCCTGGAAGTCTCCGGAGCCACTGCAGCCCCCCGGGAGCAGCGGGTACAGGATCGCTCCCGTGCAGTCACTGACCCATCTGAGATTCAGGTCGAGATGAGATCTCGCCGACCCGTCAGGGTTGGTGCCGATGTAGACACCGGTGTCGAGAATGGCGATGTCGACGTCCATCGCCACCGAAGGCGGATTGAGATCAGCCTCGATACGGTCGATGCCCGTGGGTATCGGTTGCGTGCCCACTGCCTCGACCTCACGAACCGGCTCGATGTATGCGACATTGGGATTGTTTCGGAGTCCCTCTATGGCCCCGCTGGGAAAGGTGAGGGTGAAACCCTGCAAGGCATGGGTGTAGACGAAACCGACCTGTCCGTTGTGTGAAGAGGCGATCTCGGAGGCGACGTCGGCCACAGGACGGTTCGTGGGGCGGATCACGACGATGAACTCGTCATGGGGTGGGGCGGCCAGAGCCGGGATCGCGGCGAGCACCATCGACATGACCGCCAACAGACCGAGGGTCTTCGCTCTCATCTCTCTCCATCCCCTTCTCGCCAATCCCCCGTATCAGCATATGCGGTCAACCACTCTCTGTGAAGAGGCAACATCAGATCACGTTTGGTACGTGGCGGCTCCCGCCAATATGGTCACTTCCCGACTCGGACTCTCATGTCAAACGACGCAATCCTCTTCTACAGCACCCTGGTCGCCTTGCTCGCCCTGGTAGCCCTGGTGGCGGCGGTCGGGCTGCTCGGTTATCGCCTCATCCGCGGGCCCCAAGCGGCGGGGATGCTGGGGGACAAGGCGATCTGGTTGGCCTGGCTGGTGGCGCTGGTCGCCACCGTCGGATCGCTCATCTACTCCGAGGTGATCCATTTCGAGCCGTGCCGGCTCTGCTGGTTCCAGAGAATCGCCATGTACCCCATGGCCATCATCCTTTTGGTAGGTGGGATCAGACGCGAGGCCCAGGTCAAGCTGTACGCCCTGCCCTTCGCCCTGGTCGGCCTGGGGATCTCGGTTTACCACTACCTCATCCAGACCTTTCCCAACCTCGAGGGAGGGTCCTGTGACCCGGACAACCCGTGTTCCAACATCTTCGTGAGCGTCTTCGGATTCATGACGATCCCGTTTATGGCCGGGGCCGGGTTTATCGTGATAGCTGTCCTATTGGGTCTCTATGTCAACAACAAAGCAACAAGCAAAGAAGAAGCCGGAGTCGAATAGCAGTCTCATCTACTGGATCATCGGTGGGGTGCTCGGACTCGGCCTGATCGTCTGGCTGGCCTTCGCCATCGCCACTGAGGCCGATGTGGAGGAATCCATCGCCTTCGGTGAGGTCACCGTCGAGGGCGGCACCAACCTGCCGTTCTTCGACTCGGCGACCTCCGACCCGGGTGTCGGGCTCACCGCCCCCACGGTCACCGGCGAGGACTGGGAGGGAGACGAGTACACCATCGGCCCGGATGGGAGGGCGAAGATCATCGTGATGCTCGCCCACTGGTGCCCCCACTGTCAGGCGGAGGTCCCCGTGATCCAGGACTGGGTCGACGGTGGTGGTCTTCCCGAGGGTGTCGACCTCTACGGTGTGACCGTCCTCAGCAACCGGCTGAGAGACTCCAGCACCTGGCCCCCCCAGGAGTGGCTCGAGGCGGAGGGTTGGACCAGTCCCACCATCATGGACGACGAGGGGGGAAGCGTGGTCGAAGCCTATGGCCTGACCTCGACTCCGACGTATGTGATCCTCGATGGGGACAACAACAACCTCGGCAGGTTCGCGGGTGAGATCGGGGTGCAGGGCCTGAACACCCTCGCCGCCCTCGCCGAGTCGAGTCTGCAGGGCTAGGCCTCGAGCGCCCTTATCTTGTCGAGCCGCCTGACATGGCGGTCCTCACGAGAGAACCTGGCTTCGACGAAGGTCTTGATCAGGTCCTCGGCGAGTGCCTGGCCCACCACACGTGAGCCGAGACAGAGAATGTTGGCGTCGTCGTGCTCGACCATCTGATGTGCGGTGTAGGAGTCATGGGCGACACCGGCCCTGATCCCGGTGAACTTGTTGGCCGCGATCGAAGCTCCCGCCCCGGACCCACAGATGATCACCCCGCGGTCGGCACGCCCGTCGAGCACCGCCTGGGCCACCGCGGCTGCGTAATCGGGGTAGTCGACCGGGTCGGCGGAGTGGGTTCCCAGGTCGTAGACGGCATGACCCGATTCGGCCAGCCACGAGGCGATGTGCTCTTTCATGGGGTAACCGGCATGATCCGAGCCGACAGCGATTCTCATGACACGCGGCAGGGTAGCCAAGCCACCGCCGCCTGCCAGGTCACCGGGGGTTTGACCCCCCGAGAGGTAGATTCGTGGTGATGTCCAAGTTCGTGGTCGAGGGCGGAACCCGCCTGTCAGGCACCGTGAGGACCCTGGGGGCAAAGAACGCCGTCCTCAAAGAGATCGTGTCCACGCTCCTGGCTCCCGGTCGACATCACCTGACCAACGTGCCAGACATTCTCGATGTCGAGTTGATGATCAGCGTGCTCAGGCATACCGGATGCCACGTGGAGCATGGAAGCAACGAGCTGTGGATCGTGGTGCCAGAGGAGCCCAGGCCGGAGGCCCCCATCGAACTGGTCCGTCAGATGCGAGCCTCGATAGTGGTGCTCGGCCCGCTCCTGGCCCGATGCGGTGAGGCCCGAGTCGCCCTCCCGGGGGGAGACGACCTCGGTGCCCGACCAATCGAGTGGCACATGCATGGTCTCGAGCAGATGGGTGCCAACTTCGACTTGGTGCACGGCGAGCTGGTGGCTCATGTCGACGGCCGTCTGAAGGGGACCGAAGTCGAATTGCCCTTCCCGTCGGTGGGCGCGACGGAGAACCTGCTCTTCGCCGGGGTCCTCGCCGAAGGCGAGACCGTGATCGTCAACGCGGCCCGTGAACCCGAGATCCAGGACCTGATCAAGCAGCTCAACGCAATGGGTGCCCGAATCGAGGGTGGCGGCGAGTCACTGGTGACCATCCGGGGCGTGGACCGGCTCCAACCGGTGGACCATGCCGTGGTGCCCGATCGTCTCGAGGCGGGGACCTACGGGATCGCCGCTGCGATCACCGGGGGAGATGTCACCGTCACCGGGTGCCGTCCCGAGCATCTCCGCATGGAGCTGACCAAGCTCGAGGCGACAGGTTGTGAGGTGGAGCGCGGCGACGGCTGGCTTCGAGTGATAGGGCCCGAGCGACCCCAGCCGATCGACTTCGCCACCCTCCCATACCCCGGGTTTCACACCGACATGCAGCCGCAGATGGTCGCCCTCCTCTCCCTCGCCACCGGGACCTCGGTGATCACCGAGAACCTCTACGACGCCCGCTACCGGTATGTGGGCGAACTGGCGCGGATGGGCGCCGATATCTCGATCGAGGCCCAGCACGCCATCATCCGCGGTGTCGAGAGTCTCTCCGGCTGCCCGGTCCTCGCCCCCGACATCAGGGCAGGGGCGGCCCTGGTCCTGGCGGGGCTGGCCGCCGACGGGGTGACCGAGATAAGCGACGCCTCGCACGTCGACCGCGGCTACGAAGACCTCGTGGGACGGCTCGCCGGGCTGGGAGCCCGGATTGAGCGCTGCTGAGGCCTCTCCCTACACTCGCGGAACAACAGGCGAGCGCAACCGGTTTCATCTAGAGAATGACAGAGACAACACCAGTCACCATCGCGCCGGCATCGGCGCCAGAGGGCCCCATCGACCCTGAGAAGCTCAACGACGCGCTCGATTACATCCGTCCCGCGGTCCAGGCGGACGGGGGCGATCTGGTCCTACTCGGTGCCGAAGACGGAAAGGTCAGCCTGCAGATGGTGGGCGCCTGTGGTGGCTGCCCGCTGTCGATGATGACCCTCAAGGCCGGGATCGAGCGAATCCTCAAAGACCGGGTTCCGGGTGTGCGCGAGGTGATCGCCTCCGCCGACGCTCCTGGCACCTTCGAAGAGGCCACCGAAGGTGTCGGCATCTCCCTCCCTACCCTCTGATCCTGCCCCCTCGTCGCACCTAATCCGAACCCTGGGTTCTAGACGTCGCTGAGCGGTGTGTGGAACCCTGGGTCGCCGAGAGTGCATTGTTGTTGCTCGCATCCCTCTTAGGCTCCTCGCCGATGGAAGCCTCGTTGCTCGACGCCGTCCGCTCTGGAGATCGACGAGCCCTCTCCCGCGCCATCACCCTCATCGAGCAAGGCG
>Ga0256867_10000405_pt1 | contig 17112 bp, 12 predicted proteins | sample RVTome_15_FD_185939 | JGI IMG/M metagenome (GOLD analysis project Ga0256867, IMG submission 185939) | Soil microbial communities from uranium-contaminated site in the Upper Colorado River Basin, Wyoming, United States - RVT150D86 (HiSeq) ... | reverse complement strand
GTCACGGCCCGGCCGTGGTGGCCGGCGCTACACCTCGGTGCCCCCCATGCGCTTGAGGATGAGCTCACGGCGCTTGCGTAGCTGCGCGTATGTGATGGCGTCGGTGTCGGCCTCGAGGCCCAGGGAGGCCTTGAAGCCGGTCATGTCGACGTCGTCGGCGTCGAGGGTGAGGCCGCTCTCGCTGGCGATGCGCTGCCCGTGCTCGATGGCGAACCGCAGACCGATCTGCTGGACCTCACCGATGACGTCGATGTCGGGCGCCAGGTGCTCGATCATCGTGGACAGGAAGATCATGTTCTTCACGAACAGCATCAACACCTTGGGCATGCGCGCCCCGTAGGCCAGCAGCGCCTTGGTGACGCGCTGCACCTCGGCCAGCAGCTCCTCCTGGGAGAGGCTGGTGGGGTCGACGACGGGCTCGGTCAGCCCCAGGTCGGCGATCACGGCGTCGAGATCGGTGTCGGGCGGGAGGGCGCCCAGGTCCCTCATGGCCGACATCTGCAGCCGGATGTTGTTGGTCGTGCCGCCCACCATGAGGCGGAGGAAGGCGCCGCGCTCGCGGTCGGTCATGCGCGCCGTGATGCCGAAGTCGAGCAGGGCCACCTTGCCGTCGTCCTGCACGAAGAGGTTCCCGCCGTGGAAGTCCCCGTGGAAGATGCCGTACAGGGTGGCGCTCTCGAGGAAGGCGATCATGACGTTGCGGACCACGGCGTGGGTGTCCACGCCGGCGGTCGTCATCCCGGCCACGTCCTCGAAGGCGAACCCTCCGACGCGCTCCATGACCAGCATGCGCGGGCTGACCAGGACCGGGTGAGGTCGGGGGATGACCCAGTCGTCCTGAGCCAGCTCGCGCAGCACCCTGGCCACGTCCAGCAGGTTCTCGGCCTCGAGGCGGAAGTCGAGCTCCTCGCTGATGGTGTTGGCGAACATCTCGACCAGGGCCGGTGGGTTGGCCAGGGCAGCCACGGGGATGCGCCCGACCAGGTGTGGCGCCAGCCATGCCAGCACCCTGAGGTCATCGCCCACGCGCTCGCCCACGGTGGCTCGCTGCACCTTCACCACGACCTCCTCGCCGGTGACGAGGCGGGCCTCGTGCACCTGGGCGATGGAGGCGGCAGCCCTGGCCACGGGATCGATGTGGGCGAAGACCTCGCCTGGGTCTCGGCCCAGCTCGCGCTGCAGCGTCGACATCACCACCTCGAACGGCTCGGGGGTCACCCGGTCCCGGCAGCGTTTCATCTCGTCGGTGAGCTCCGGTGGGAAGAGCCCCTCGCCGGCCGAGATGATCTGTGCCAGCTTGATGTAGGTGGGGCCCAGCCGCTCCATGGCCACGCGGATCCGGTGGCTGAGATCGGCCTTGGAGGCCGACCCGCCCCGCCGGCGGCCCACCATCCACCAACCCCCCACGGCGCGACCGAGCGTCCAGACCGTCAGGCCCACCCGCCGGCCGGGCGGGAGGCGGCGCGGCGCCACCAGGCGGGGCACCGAGCGCCGCACGCGGGCCCGCACCTCGTCGAGCCCGGTGCGCCATGGCATCGTCTCGGGGTCCACCAACCACGGTGGGTGCGACGAGAACGTCCCGTGCGCCAGGTCGAGGGGGACGGGCTCCTGACGCACGTCGTGGGGTGGGGTGGCGCTCGGTCCGTCCATGATGACGATCCCGATTCAATCAGCGCAGAGCTGTTGTCGACACCTCGCGCCGGATGAGTATCGTGTCGGGTCGCGTCCGGACCGGGGACGTGGAGGCGGGATCTCGCCCAGGGGTCACTGGGGACCGGTCCGGGTGACGAAGGGGGAAACGAGTTGGCCGATGCGTGGCTGGTGCGAACAGCCCTGAGCGACCGCTACCCCTTCTACACGAGGGCCAACGTCGGCGAGGTGTTCCCTGATCCGGTGGCGCCGGCCACCTTCTCGTTCGGCTTCCAGAACGCCGACGGCCTGGGCGGGGCCGAGCTCGGCTTCCGGGACGCCTTCTACCGCATCGGCGCTTTCGAGCCCGACGAGCTGCCCGGCGACGAGTGCGTGTTCCTGGGTGTCGCAGGTGGCTACTGCTACCTCAACGCCTCGGCGCTTCGCATCCTCGGCCACCGGGCGCCTGACATGACCGCCCAGGACATCGACGACGCCTTCTTCGGCGACGCTCCTGGCGTCCCTGCGTTCGAGGCCCGACCCGGCGACGATCGCCCCGACCTCACGGCCCGGATCGGGGAGACCTTCGAATGGGTGTTCAGCGCCACCGAGCTGACCAGGGCCGCCGAGCACGAGGCGATGGTCAACCGGCTCAGGGCCGAGCGGCCTGACCTCACCGCCATGTCCGACCGTGAGCTGCTGGATCATGGCTGGGGGCTCACCACCACCCACTTCCGCGAGCTCTTCGCCGAGCACATCCTGGTCACCTTCCTGGCATCCCTGCCGCTGACGGTCGTGACCAAGGTGGCCACCGCCGTCGGCGACCCCAGCGCCGTCCTCAGGCTCATCGCCGGGCTCGGCGACGTCGAGTCGGCGGCACCCTCGATGGCCATGTGGGACCTGGGCCGGGAGGTGGCGTCGTCGTCGGCCCTGACGAGGTACTTCGACCAGGGTCACCGGGGCCTCGACGGCCGGCTCCGGGCCAGCGGCCAGGAGGAGGTGCAGGCCTGGGTGGCCGCCTTCGACGAGTTCGGCCTGCGCTTCGGCAGCCGCGGGCCCAACGAGTGGGAGACCCGGTCCCCCACCTGGGAGACCCACCCAGATCTGGCCCTGGCCGCCATCGACCGCATGCGCGTGTCCCCGCCCGGAGCCTCGCCGCACGAGCACCACGCGGTGCTGGTCGCCAACCGCGAGGCCCTGGCCAGCTCCATGGCCGAGCGGCTCTCCGGGGACCCGGCGATCCAGGCCCAGTTCGGCGCCGCCGTGAGCGCCGCCGGCGTTTTCGTGCCCGGTCGCGAGCGCACCAAGACAAACTGCATCAAGCTCATCCACGAGCTGCGCGTCGCCCTGCGCGAGTGGGGTCGGCGCTGCCACGAGCGGGGGGTCTTCCCGCGCATCGAGAGCTACGGCATGCTCACCCGCTCCGAGGCCTACGGGCTGGTGGACGAGCCGACGGGCTGGCGCGAGCGCCTGGAGTCCCGTGAAGCCCTCTACGACGAGGTCAAGGGACTGCAGGAACCGTTCCTGTTCGTGGGTGAGCCAGCTCCCATGTCGACGTACCGGCGCCGGGACGAGGCGAAGGTGGAGTTGGAGCTCGCCGGCGCGGTGCTGCAGGGGATACCGGGGTGCCCGGGCACGGCGCAGGGCCGGGCCCGCGTCGTGTTGGACCCGCATGACCCGACCGCGCTCGGCCCCGGCGACATCCTGGTGGCTCCGATCACCGATCCGTCATGGACGCCGCTGTTCGTGGGGGCGGGAGCCGTCGTCGTCGACGTCGGGGCCCCCCTCAGCCATGCAATCATCGTCAGCCGCGAGTTGGGTATCCCGTGCGTGGTGTCGCTGACCGACGCCACCAGGCGCATCCCCGACGGAGCCCTGATCGAGGTCGACGGCGACACCGGGAAGGTGACAGTGATCGAGACCTGAGGTCCGCGGGTCCGTGGTCGGGACGAGGGGGTTCACCTCGATCACTGGCCCGGAGGACCTTGCCGGGCGGGCGGAGCGAGGGGGTGACGTCCGCCCGGCGATCCGTTCGACGGCCGCACCTGCACCGGCGGGTGCGGCCGTCGCCGTCGCGGCCACTACCGTGCAGGGGTCGTGAGCTGCAGGCACGACGTCGGGACCGAGAGGGGTCCGATCACCGGCGACGCGGCCCGTGAGCGGGCGGCTCTGACCTGACATGGTGGCCCGAGACGCCTACCACGTCCGCAGCTTCGACGAGCTGGCCGCCGAGCCCACCGTGTACCGCGACGACCTGTTCGCCGGGCGGACCGTGCTGGTCACCGGTGGTGCCGGCTCGATCGGCACCGCCATCTGCGTCCTGCTGGGCCGGCTGGGCGCCTCCGTGGTGGCCTGCGGCCGCCGCCAGGACCGTCTGGACGCGTTGGCCGCCGACCTCGCCCGCATCGGCATCGACCACGAGACGGTGGCCATGACGATCCGTGATCCCGACCAGGTGGCCGAACTGGTCGAGCGGGCCTGGGCGCGGTTCGGCGGGCTCGACGTCGTCGTCAACAACGCCGGAGGTCAGTTCTCGGCCCCGGCCGTGGACATCACGCCCAAGGGCTGGCATGCGGTCGTGGAGACGAACCTCTACGGAACCTGGTACGTCATGCAGGCCGCGGCTCGGCGCTGGATCGCCGAGGAGTCGCCTGGCAGCGTGGTCAACATCGCCACCATCACCGGACGGGCATCGGTGGGCATCCCCCACACCGCGGCGTCCCGTGCCGGTGCCATCAACCTGTCGCGCAGCCTGGCCGTCGAGTGGGCACCCCACAACATCCGGGTGAACTGCATCGCCGTGGGCGTGGTGGCGTCGGAGGGGCTCGGCACCTACCCCGAGACGGCCCGCCCCAGCCTGGCGCACAACCCGATGCGCCGACTCGGGGACGTCTGGGACGTGGCCCAGGCTGTGGCCTACCTGGCCGGCCCCTCCGGTGACTTCGTGACGGGGACGACCCTCGAGGTCACCGGCGGCGAGCACGTCTGGGGGGAGTGGTGGCCGCTGGGCAAACCCGAGTGGTTCCGCACCGCCAACGATTGACCACACGACCGACGGAGACCACGGGAGGGACCGATGGACACGGCACCGACAGGCAGGGTCGACACCACCCGGCTGCAGCACCTGGCCAGGGCCTACTGCCAGTCGGCGGTGCTGTTCACCGCCATCGACCTCGGGCTGTTCACGCATGTGTCGGGCGGGGCGTCCGACGTGGAGGCGCTGGCCACTGCGATGCAGGTGTCCCCGCTGAACGCGGAGCGCCTCGTGACCGTGTGCCTGGCCATGGGTCTGTTGGGTCGTGACGGCGACCGGCTCGTCAACGCCCCCGACGTCGAGAAGTACCTCGTGGCCGGCGAGCGGTCCTACGCGGCTGCGTGGATGCAGTTCACCCGGCCCGACGTGGCCGGCTGGTTCGACCTGACCGCGCGCCTGCGGTCGCCGGAGCCACCCAGCCGCCTCGGCATGTACGCCGACCTCGACGTCGACAGGGCCCGGGCCTACCACGAGGCCACGGCCAGCATCGGCCTGGGGGCCGGCCGGCGATTCGCCAGGCGGGTCGACCTGGCCGACCGGCACCGTCTGCTCGACGTGGGCGGTGGGTCCGGTGCCTACAGCATCGCGGCCGTGCAGGCCCACGAGGGGCTCGAGGCGATCGTGTTCGACCTCCCGCCCGTCGTCGAGGTCACCGCTGAGCACCTGGCCCGCCACGGCGTGACGGACCGGGTGACCACCGTGGGCGGCGACTTCACCGCCGATCCGCTGCCCGATGGGTGTGACGTGGCCGTGATGGCCTCCAACCTGCCCATCTACGACGGTGAGGTGATCGCCGCAGTGGTGGAAAAGGTGTTCGCAGCCCTGACCGACGGTGGCCGTTTCCACCTGGTCGGCGAGATGCTCGGCCCCGAGGGGGTCGGACCCCTCGACCCGGCCCTGTGGGGCATGCAGGAGGTCCTCTACGGCAGCGAGGGTCGGGCCCACTCGGTGACCGAGTGCCTGGGCTACCTGCGCCACGCCGGCTTCGGGGCCGTCGGGGCCGAGGACTTCGTGCCCGGCGTCCTGACCATGGTCAGCGGGTCCAAGCCGTGAGGGCGGGCGGCCGGCGCGGCTGTCGCCACCGTCGCCACGATGTGGTGGGGCCGGCGTCCACCGCTGGGGGAGGTCCCGCTCAGAACGACGGAGGACGGCGCTCCAGCAGCGCCTTCACGCCTTCGCGGTAGTCCGGCTCGCCCATCATCTCGGCCAGCAGGCGCCCCGACTCCGCCACCGCCGCCCCGACGTCGCGGTGCTGGTCGGCGTAGAGGGCACGCTTGGTCACCCGCATGGAGGCCGGCGAGACCGCGCTGGCCAGGTCGAGGGCGTAGGCCGCGACCCGATCCGCCAGCTCATGGGGCTCGACGATGGCGTTGAACAAGCCCCAACCCTCGGTCTCGGCGGCCGTGAACTTGCGGCTGGACAGAAGCAGGTCGGCCGCTCTGGTCATGCCGACCAGGCGGGGGAGGACCCAGGCGAGCCCGTACTCCGCCGGCAACCCGAGCTTGCCGTGGGCTGCGCTGAGGGTGGCACCACGGGCGGCGAAGCGGAGGTCGGCGTAGCAGGCGAGCACGAGCCCGACCCCCGCGCACGGCCCGTTCACGGCGGCGATGACCGGTGTGGACAGGCCGTAGTGGTAGGCGAAGTCGGCGTCGAACTCTGGGCGCGCACCGAAGCCGGGGCGGGCCAGGTCCGGTCCCGTGCCGGGGTCGTATCCGCCGCGCTCGGCGTGGCCCGCCAGGGCATCGCTGTCGGCGCCGACGCAGAACGAGTCGCCGCTGCCGGTGACCACCACCACCCGCACCTCGGGGTCGTCCTCGGCCTCCTGCAGCAGGGACCGGTACTCGGTGTGCATGCGACCGGTCCAGGCGTTGTGGCGGTGGGGCCGGTGCAGGCGGATCGTGGCCACCCTGTCCGCCACCTCGTAGCGCGTCGCGCTGAGCTCCATGCCCAGACACTGCCATGCAGCCGCCGACCTGCGTACCTGGCATCAGCGCGGCCGTATGTGGCCATCCTGATGCCGGCTTCGGCACTGCTGTCGCTTGCCTGCGTACCTGGCATCAGCGCGGCCGTATGTGGCCATCCTGATGCCGGGTTCGGCCGCGGGGGTTACTCGTTCAGGTACTGGTGGATGGCGGTGAGGCTGACCTCGGCGTACTCGGGCCGGCAGATGAGCAGGTCCGGCAGCCACGGATCGGCGTGGTTGTAGGTCATGGGGGAGCCGTCTGCCCGCGAGACGTGCAGGCCGGCGGCGGCGGCGACCGCCCCCGGGGCGCAGTTGTCCCACTCGTACTGGCCACCGGAGTGGGCGTAGATGTCGGACTGGCCCAGCAGGATCGACATCGCCTTGGCACCGGCTGAGCCCAGCGCCACGAGCTGGGCGCCGACGGCCTGGGCGATGATCACGGCCGCCGCCGGGGGGCGCGATCTGCTCACCACCAGGCGGGGTGGCCCGTCGCCGCGCTCGGGCATCGACGGGGCCGGGTCTGTGCCGAACGTCCGCTGCAGGGCGGGCAGGGCCACGGCGGCGGCGGTGGCGGCGCCGCCCTCGGTCAGGGCCACGTGGACGGCCCAGTCGTCCCTGCCCTCTGAGTACTCACGCGTCCCGTCGAGGGGATCGACGATCCACACCCGGTCGGCGCTGAGGCGGCCCGGATCGTCCTTGCCCTCCTCGGACAGGACCGCGTCATCGGGAAACTCCTCGTGCAGGGCGGCGACGATGAAGTCGTGGGCCCTGCGGTCGCCCTCGTCACGGAGCGTCCAGGTGTCGACCGAGAGCCGGGTGAGGTTGTCACGGGTCTCCACCAGCAGCCGTCCGGCGTCGGAGGCGATGCGGGCGGCGGCGGCGTGATCGGTCGGTGTGGGCATGGAGGGGGCAGTCTGCCCTGTGGGCGTGCGCCGGGCTCAGTCGGCGGCGCGGGCGTCGATGTATCCCTGTTGCTCGAGGTGCAGGATGATCTGGTTGGCGGCCTCGTCGGGCGTGGTGCCGGTCGTGTCGATGGCGATGTCGGCGTCGGTCGGCTCCTCGTAGGGATCGCTGATGCCGGTGAACTCACCGATGATGCCCGCCCGCGCCTTGGCGTAGAGGCCCTTGCGGTCGCGGGCCTCGCAGACCTCCAGTGGTGTGGATACCCAAACAAGGTTGAAGCCGCCGAGGGGGGCGACCATTTCACGCACCTCGCGCCGGACCGACTCGTAGGGGGCGATGGGCGCGCACAGGGCGATGCCGCCGTTCTTGGTGATCTCCGAAGCGACGTAGCCGATGCGCCGGATGTTGATGTCGCGGTGCTCCTTGGAGAAGCCGAGCTCGGAGGAGAGGTGGCGGCGGACGAGGTCCCCGTCGAGGAGGGTCACTGGCCGTCCGCCCATCTCCAGCAGCTTGACCAGCAGGGCGTTGGCGATCGTCGACTTCCCCGACCCGCTCAGCCCGGTGAAGAAGACCGTGAAGCCCTGGGCCGCTCTGGGTCGGTATGACCGGCGCAACTCGGTGGCCACCTTGGGAAAGGTGAACCAGGTCGGGAGGTCCCTGCCCTCGGCCAGGCGCTGGCGCAGCTCGGTGCCGCTGATGTTGAGCGTGCGGACCCCGTCTGGCACCTCGTCGGAGGGCATGTAGGCGTCCTGATCCTCGACGTACACCATCATCTGGAACGGCACCATGGTGACGCCCAGCTCCTCGGAGTGCTTGGCCAGCATCTCCTGGGAGTCGTATGGCCCGTAGAACGGCCGGCCAGACGAGTCCTGACCAGGGCCGGCGTGATCGCGCCCGACGATGAGGTGGGTGCAGCCGTGGTTCTTGCGGATGATGGCGTGCAGCACCACCTCGCGCGGCCCTCCCATCCGCATGGCCAACGGCAGCAGCGAGAGCATGGCGGTGCGGTGCGGGTACTGGTCCATGATGGCCTGGTAGCAGCGAACCCGGGTGTAGTGGTCCACGTCACCGGGCTTGGTCATGCCCACCACGGGGTGGACCAGCAGGTTGGCCTCGAGGCCCTTGGCCGCGCGCAGCGTCAGCTCGAAGTGGGCCCTGTGCATGGGGTTGCGGGTCTGGAAGGCGACGATCTTGCGCCAGCCGAGCCGCTCGAACTGACCCCTGACCTCGGCCGGGGTCATGCGCAGGAGGGCGTAGTCGTAGTGGATGGGCGCCTGCACGGCCTCGACCGTGCCTCCGACGTAGCACGGGTGGCTGCGCTGCAGCAGGTAGGCGACGCCGGGGTGGAGCAGGTCAGTGGTGCCGAAGACGGCCTTGGCCTCGGCCTCCAGGTCGGGCCGCCAGACCTCGTTCACGGTCAGGACGGCCAGCATCACCCCCTCGGGGTCGCGCAGGGCCACGCTGGTACCGGCCTGCAGTCCATCGGCCACCTGCTCGCTCACGTCGAGGGTGATGGGGATCGGCCAAAGCGTGCCGTCCGCCAACCGCATGGACTCGCACACGGCCTGGTGGTCTGCCTGTCCCATGAAGCCGCGCAGGGGCGAGAACCCTCCGTTGGCCAACAACTCGAGATCGCACATCTGCCGCTCGGTGAGGTCCCAGTCGACGAACCCGGCCGACTGCTCCCTGAGCTCGCGTGCTCTGTCGGGGGACACGTAGAGGTCGACGAGCTCGCCGCCGTGCGGGGCGATCAGGTGAGTGGGCATCACGGCTCCTGGGGTAGTGGGTGGTCCGAGCAGGGGGCGGCGCGGCCAGGACACGGTGCCCGACCCGCCCGCAGGACGTCAACGCGGCGGACATCATCTCTAACGGAGGTGGGGGCGTTTCTGTCACATGAGCGACGGATAGTCGTGATGTAGCCGCAAGGTGTGTCCGATGACACATCCGGGCCGAGTGGGCTACGGTCGGTCGATCCCCGGACGCCGTGACTGCCGCCGCACCGTCGTGTGGGTCGAGCTGGCGTCGGGGGACCGCCTAACAGTGGAGGGGATCATGACGAAGACCAGATGGTGGCAGCTGCTCGCTGCCCTGCTCGCTCTGACCGTGCTGGCCGCGGCCTGTGGCGACAGCGACGACGACGCTGGCGACGAATCCGGTGACGGAGCCGAAGAGGCGGCCACCGAGGACACGGCAGCGGACGGCGAAGGCGAGTCTGAGGTCACGCTGGTCCAGGGTGAGGGGTCGCTGCTCGAGGCGGTCCAGGAGAGGGGCACATTGCGATGCGGCGTGAGCGGCGCCGCTGTGGCCTTCTCCGAGACCCAGGCCGACGGCAGCGTCACCGGGTTCGACGCCGACTTCTGCCGAGCCCTGGCCGCAGCTGTGATCGGCGACGCCAACGCGGTCGAGTTCACGGCCCTGACCGCGGCCGAGCGCTTCACCGCGCTGTCCGCCGGCGACGTCGACGTGCTGTTCCGCAACACCACGTGGACCCAGAGCCGTGACACCGACCTGGCGCTCGACTTCGGGCCCACCACCTACTACGACGGCCAGCAGGTCATGGGCAGGGCTTCGGACGGCTTCTCCGCCGACTCCACCATCGCCGACCTGGAGGGCGCGGTGGTCTGCACCAACGCAGGGACGACGACCGAGCTGAACATAAGCGAGGCCACGGCGGCCGAGGGCGTCACCATCACCCTCAACACCTTCGAGGACTTCGAGATCGTGATGGAGCAGTTCCTGGCCGGCTCCTGTGACGTGGTCACCACCGACGGCTCCGGCCTGGTGGGCAACAAGGCCCAGCTGCAACCCGAGGGCGAGGAGTGGTTCATCTTCCCCGGTCAGCCCATCTCCAAGGAGCCCTTGGGCCCGGCCTACGTCCAGAACGACTCGATCTGGGCCGACGTGGTCAACTGGCTGGTCTACGCCCTGATCATCGCTGATGAGAAGGGCGTCACCTCGGCCAACGCGGCCGAGATGGCGGCGACGCCGCCCGACGACGAGGTGGCCCGCCTGCTCGGCGGCGAGGGCGAGTTCCAGACGGTGATGGGCCTGCCGGCCGACGCCTGGCTGCAGGCCATCACCCAGGTGGGCAACTACGACGAGATCTACGAGGCCCACCTGGTGCCCGTAGGTCTCACCCGCGAGGGGTCGTTCAACGCGCCCTTCCTCGAGGGCGGGCTGATCTACGCGAACCCGGCACGCTGATCGCCGACTGACCGGGGGCCGGGCCGAGATGGTCCCGGCCCCCGGGCACGTCGGCCCACGCTCCGGCCCCGGGATGGTCTCCGGGGGCGGCACGGAGGGCCACATGAAGGGGGCTCGACACTTGTGACGGCGACCGCCCGTCCCCACGTCCAGCACCAACGGCCGCCGCTGTGGCGCAATGTCGCGTTCCTCAAGTGGGCGGCTCAGCTCTTCGCGCTCGGGCTCGTCATCTTCGTGATGTTCCTGCTGGCCGACGAGGCAGGCGACAACCTCGAGGCCAACAGCGTCCGCACGAGCTTCGACTTCCTCTCCGAGCCGGTGGGCATCCAGATCGGCGAGGGCATCGAGACCCGGCCCGCGACCGGGGCCCAGGCCCTGTGGGTGGGCATGGTGAACATGCTGCGCATCAGCGTCGTGGGCATCGTGTTCGCCACCGTCCTCGGCGTGCTCGTCGGCATCAGCCGCCTCTCGGGCAACTGGCTGGTGAGCAAGGTGGCCACCGTCTACGTGGAGACCATCCGCAACATCCCGCTGCTGGTGCAGATCGTCTTCTGGCTGGTGGTGATGAACGTCCTCGGTCCCGTCACCTTCGGGATGGGCCCCATCTCGGGATGGCTGCACGTGTCCCAGAAGGGGTTGTCCATCCCCCGTGTGTTCGGCGCGGACGGGTTCTTCCAGTGGTTGACGTTCGCCTTGGTGGGCCTGGCCGCCGCCTGGCTCACCTATCGCTGGCGCATGCGGGTGAAGGACCGGACCGGCCAGGAGACCCACCCCTTCACCTGGGCCGGCGCAGCGTTCCTCCTGATCGCCGCCGTGGGCTGGTTCGCGCACCCCCTCCTGGGGTGGATGGGGGCGGTGTTCGGGGCGATCGCCGACCTGTTCGACTCCCTCCCCGACTACACGATCCAGGTCGTCCTGGCCGGAGCCGCCATCGGTGCCGCGGCCTGGTGGATCAGGCGGTTCCTGGCCAGTCGCCGCACCCCAGCGGGGTTGGCCAAGCTCACCGACGACGACGTCTTCCGCATGGTGTTCGCCGGCATCGCAGCCGGGGCGGTGGCCATCCTCGTGCTCGCATGGCCGGGCCTGGCCAGCTGGATCGGGAACTCCCTCACCGACCTGTTCAGCCTGCTCGGGCGTCGCTTCAGCTCGGACAACACAGGGGCGCCCATCGGTGCAGCACGTCCCGACATCGTCCAGACCGGGGCCTTCCCTCAGTACAGTCCGGCCGGCTGGAACATGACCCCGGCCTTCTTCGCCGTGTTCGTCGGGGTGACGGCCTACACGGCCGCCTTCATCGCAGAGATCGTACGCGGCGGGATCCTGGCCGTGCCCAAGGGCCAGAGCGAGGCGGCAGGGGCGGTGGGCCTGAAGCGCGGCCAGGCGCTCCGTTTCGTCGTGCTCCCCCAGGCCTTCCGCATCATCCTGCCGCCGCTGGGCAACCAGTACCTCAACCTGGCCAAGAACACGTCACTCGGCATCGCCGTGGGCTACGCCGACCTGGTCCAGGTGGGCCAGACCATCTACAACCAGACCGGCAACACGCTCCAGGTGATCCTGATCTGGATGCTCTTCTACCTCACCGTGTCGCTGTCGATCTCGTTCGTGGTGAACACCGTCAACCGCAGCCTGGCGTTGGTGGAGCGCTAGGACATGGCCGTGTCGGACGTAGGTGGCGAGTTCGGTAGCCGGGCTGAGGCCGGTCTGCTTGCCCTGCGGGCCGAGCCAGAGCCCGAGATCACGGTCTCCCCCTTCGAGCGACCGCCAGAGCGACCGCCGAAGGGCCCTTGGCGCTGGGCCAAGGACAACCTCTTCTCCTCGGTCTTCAACACGATCCTGACCGTCGTCACCGCGGTGGTCGTGGTGGCGGTGCTGCGCGGCCTGACGGCGTTCATATTCGCGCCCGAGCGGCAGTGGCGGTCGGTGGGGGTCAACCTCCGCCTGTACATGACCCAGGCCTATCCCCAGGAGCAGTACGTCCGGGTCTGGGTGGTGTTCGGCATCATGGTGGCCCTGGGCGGTCTGTCCTTCGCGTTCTGGAGGGCAGGCGGGCCCATGCCTGTGCGCCGCATCACCGGGTTCGTGATGGGCATGGCCGGCTTCGGAGCCCTGGTCGTCCTGGTGGGCCCGTTCGTGGCGGTCCCCACCAAGCTGGTGTGGTTGGCAGTGGCCGGCGCGTTCTTCGCCGCCGCTGCCGTCGTGCACTCGTCGGAGTGGTCCAGGCGCACCGAGGTGAGCTCGATGCGCGTCTGGTTCACCGTGCTGGTGCTGCTGATCCTGGCGGTTTGGCTCGTGCCCTTCGGCCACCACTCGTTCGTGGACGGCGCCGTGCAGCCCAGCGAGCCGGGCACAGTGGCCATGTCGACCAAGGTCCCGTTGACGGTGATGGCAGTGGTCCTGGTGGCCGCCTACTGGGTCGGTGTCGCCCTGCGCGACCGGGTCCCGGCCAACGCCGTCAAGGGCACGCTGGCCCTGGCCTGGCTGCTCTCCGTCCCGTTCAACCTGTTCGTCATCCTGCGCGACCCCGACTGGGATTACGGCCGCGTGCTGAGTGTGTGGCTGCCGCTCTTCGCCTTGTTCGCCATCGGCGGGGGAGTGCTGTGCTGGTTCGCCACCAACCCTTCCCACGCAGAGGGAGGCCGTCTCCTCGGTGGGCTCATCCTGGTGGCCGGCGGGTTGTCCTACCTGCTCACCTACCTCGGGCTCCTGCCGGGGATGCTCCAGGTGGTGAGGCTCAGCATCCTGCTGCTGGGCGTGTTCGTGCTGGGTGGCCCGACCTTCGGTGGCGCGGCGCGGGCCAGGCGGCGCTACGTGGCCGCCTGGATGTTGTTCATCGGCCTGCTCTACTACTTCGTGGCGGCCATCAACTCCCCGTCGACGGTGCGGGTCAACACCGAGCTCTTCCTGGGCGGCCTGTCCATCACCATCCTGGTGGCGGCTTCCACCATGATCATCTCGTTCCCGATCGGTGTGCTGTTGGCACTGGGGCGCACGTCGAAGATGCCCATCTTCCGGGTGATGTGCACCACCTACATCGAGATCGTCCGGGGTGTCCCCCTCATCACCATCCTCTTCTTCTTCAGCGTGATGCTGGACCTGTTCCTGCCCAGGGGGATGTCGATAGCGGAGATCATGGCCGTCACGCTCGGCTATTCCCTGTTCTCGGCCGCCTACCTGGCCGAGAACGTCAGGGGCGGCCTGCAGGCGGTGCGGCGCGGGCAGTACGAGGCGTCGGAGGCGCTTGGCATGACCGCCGTCCAGACGTCTGCCTTCATAGTGTTGCCCCAGGCGCTGCGGGCCGTCATCCCGGCCCTGGTAGGTCAGATGATCGCCGTCTTCAAGGAGACCTCGCTGCTGGCCATCGTGGGCGTCTTCGACTTCCTGTTCATCGCCAACAAGGTGGTGGGTACGCAGTCGGAGTTCCTGGGGGCCCGGCGCGAGAACCTGCTGTTCGTGTCCTTCGTGTACTGGATCTTCACCTTCTCCATGTCCCGCGCCTCGCTGCGCCTGGAGAAGAAGCTGGGAGTGGGTGAGCGATGACCGACGAGACGATCCCCGAGGTGGCCGGTGCCGTACCGGAGCGGTTGGCCGACCGGGACGACATCATCATCTGCGAGGGCGTCAAGAAGTGGTTCGGCGACTTCCAGGCCCTGCGCGGCATCTCCGCCACCATCAAGGAGAAGGAGGTCGTGGTGGTGCTGGGGCCCTCGGGTTCGGGCAAGTCGACCTGGATCCGGTGCCTCAACCGCCTCGAGGTCCATCAGGAGGGGACGATCGTCGTCGACGGCGTCGAGCTGACCAACGACACGCGCAACATCGAGAAGATCCGCAGCGAGGTGGGGATGGTCTTCCAGCAGTTCAACCTGTTCCCCCACCTCACCGTGATCGACAACGTGACCCTGGCCCAGCTCTGGGTGCGCAAGCGGCCCCGCGAGGAGGCCAACGAGGTGGCCATGGCGTTGCTGGACCGGGTGGGTATCCCCGAGCAGGCGGCCAAGTACCCGGGCCAGCTGTCTGGCGGTCAGCAGCAGCGCGTGGCCATAGCCAGAGCCCTGGCCATGGACCCCAAGATCATGCTCTTCGACGAGCCCACGTCGGCCCTCGACCCGGAGATGATCAAGGAGGTGCTCGACGTCATGAAGGAGCTCGCCCGCTCCGGCATGACCATGATGGTGATCACCCACGAGATGGGGTTCGCCCGCGAGGTGGCAGACCGCATCATGTTCATGGAGGCGGGGGAGATCGTCGAGGTGGGCACTCCCGAGCACTTCTTCACCAACCCCACCGAGGATCGCACGAAGCTGTTCCTGAGCCAGATCCTCTGATCCGGCGGCCGCCGAGGCCTGCCGGCTGGCAGGATCCCGGCCATGACCAGCCAGATGAACGCCGTGACCTTCGACGCGCAGCACGCCGCCGACCTGGCCACCTTCTGGGCCGCTGTGGTGGGCGGTGAGGTGGCCGAAGGGGCCAACGAGCAGTGGGCCCAGGTCCACAGCCAGAGAGCGCCGATGTTGCTCTTCCTCCAGGTGCCCGAACCCAAGACGGCCAAGAATCGCTGCCACGTCGACCTGACCACCGACGACGTCGAAGCCGAGGTGGCGCGGCTGGTGGGGCTGGGGGCCGAGACGGTGCACAGCAAGGACGAGTGGGGCGTCCGGTGGACGACGTTGCGGGACCCGCAGGGCAACGAGTTCTGCGTGGCGGTGCACCTGTAGTCGCTGCCTGCGCTGCTCCCTTCGGGCCCTGCTCGGCAGTACAGGCCGCGGCGTCGGCGTCATGCCGGCGGTGTGTCTCACGGCGCTGGGGGCCCCAGCCCCAGCGCCTGTCCCCTCAGCCGGGGCGAGCGGCTGTGATGGCCCGCCACACCCGCTCTGGGGTGAGGGGGAGGTCGATGTGGCGCACCCCGAGGTGAGCCACTGCGTCGATGACCGCGTTCTGCACGGCGGTGGGGGCGGCGATGGCTCCGTTCTCACCTATGCCCTTGGCTCCGTTGGGGGAGAGCGGTGTGGGGATGTCCATGGTGGCCGTGTCGAAGGAGGGCAGCTCCGCTGCCGACGGCAGCAGGTAGTCGGCGAAGGTGGCGGTGAGCGGCGAGCCATCTGGGCCATAGACGATCTCCTCGAACAGCGCCTGGCCGATGCCGGCGGCCGAGCCGCCGTGCTGTTGGCCGGCCACGACGGCCGGCTCGAGGACCGTGCCGCAGTCGTCCACGGCCACATGGCGCAGGACCCGCACCCGGCCGGTGGCCAGGTCGACATCGACCACCGCGGCATGGCTGCCCGACGGGTGGGTGACGCCCCCGGTGCGGGCCACCACCTCGGCTGACAGGCCGTCGGGACCGGCCTCGCTGGCCAACCGGGCCCAGCCGATGACCGATGTGGGGACGCCGCGCACGCCGATGCCTGCCTCGCCGGTCGCGCTGGCGGACATCACCGCGAGGTCGGCGGGATCGGCCTCCAGGAGCCGGGCCGCCACCTCGGCGGCGGCCGCCACGAGCTCCCGCGCTGCCTGCAACGCGGAGCTTCCGGCGATCTGAGCCGAGCGCGATCCACCGGTACCCGATCCGCGCGGCACCAGGGCGGTGTCTGCGTCGACATAGCTGATCTCGGCCAGCCTCACGCCCAGCTCGGCCGCCACCACGCGCCCGAAGGTGGTGGCGTGGCTCTGGCCGTGGCTGAACGTGCCGCAGCGGACCCGGATGGCGCCGTCGGTCGACACGTCCACGGCCCCGAACTCCTCCTGGCCGTCGGCCACCGACACGTAGCTGGCGAATCCCACCCCGATCTGGATCGGGTCTGCGGGCTCGGCCCGCCGCCGCCGCTGCTCGGCTCTCCAGCGGTCGAGGTCGACCAGGTCAGCGGCCCGGGCCAGGGCTGCCGCATAGTCGCCGCTGTCGTAGGTGAGCCGGGTGGGGGTGTCGTGGGGCAGCTCTGCAGACGAGATCAGGTTGCGGCGCCGCAGCTCCAGGGGATCGATGCCGAGCGAGCGGGCGGCCGCGTCCATGGTCCGCTCCAGGCCGTTGGTCGCCTCGGGCTGGCCCGCGCCGCGGTAGGCGCCGACCGGGTTGGTGTGGGTGGCGACGGCCACCCACTCGTAGTCGACCACGGGGACGCGGTAGGGGCCGCAGGCCAGCTTGCGGCTGCCGAACGGCATCAGCGGACCGAAGTGGGGGTAGGCACCGCAGTCGGCGACGTTGCGCACCGCCAGAGCCACGATCCTGCCGGCGTCGTCGAAGCCCATCGACACCTCGTGGCGCTGGGCCCGCCCGTGCACCATGCCGAGCAGGTTCTCGGTGCGCGTCTCGACCCAGCGCACCCCACGGCCCAGGCGAAGCGCCGCTGCGGCCAGCACCACGAACTCGATGGGGATCGAGTGGCGCCCG
>Ga0256867_10000403_pt1 | contig 17127 bp, 14 predicted proteins | sample RVTome_15_FD_185939 | JGI IMG/M metagenome (GOLD analysis project Ga0256867, IMG submission 185939) | Soil microbial communities from uranium-contaminated site in the Upper Colorado River Basin, Wyoming, United States - RVT150D86 (HiSeq) ... | reverse complement strand
CCTCGGCGCGCCCCTTCCGTCCCACCGCTCCAGGGTCTGGAACAGGGCCTCCTCGACGCCGGCGCCGAGCCGCAGGCGCTCGGCCAGCCGGGTGGCCACCTCGCAGATCGCCCGGTAGATCTCGGCGTTCGCCTCCTTCCCGGCGGCGATCGCCCTGCCCAGGTAGCGCACCCGGTCCGGGCCGGTCCCCTTCCCGGTAGTGAGCAGCAGCGACAGGAGTTCTCGCGGTCTGGCGATGTCCGTGCGTTCGGCCGTGGGGCGGGTGGCCAGCTCGTCCGGCCCGAACAGGAGCTCCTCGTGCGGGGTGGCCGTGCATCCCAGGTGCTTGAGGAGCGTCGTGTAGTAGACGTCGGAGACCTCGTGGTCGGGAAGGTCCAGCCTCCGGGCGACCTCGGTCGCCACCACGCAGGCCCTGATTGCCTTCTCCGGCGGCTGACCCATCGCCAGGTCGGTGGTCACGGACAAGGCGGCCAGCAGGTCGGCCAGCCGCAGGTCTGGTTGGGCCACTCCCTCTCCTCCTCCGGGCCGTAAGCATGACGGGAAATGGGCAGTCCTACCGATGCCCGTGGCCCCCGCCCTCCAGCATGCTCTCGGACCAGGGAGAGGTGACTAGGATGCGAAGCCTGACGGCACAACGGGAGGGGGAGACGGTGAGGACCACGGCCCGGCCAACGCTGTTCACCAGGGCCTTCCTGACCGTGGCCGTTGCCGAGTTGGCGTACTTCACCGCGGACGGGGTCCTGCTGCCCGCCCTTCCCCGGTACGTCGAGGGCCCCCTCGGGGGCAGCGACATCGGGGTGGGCCTGGTGATCGGGGCCTTCAGCGTCTCGGCGTTCTTCCTCCGCCCATGGGCCGGCCGGATCGGCGACCGTCAGGGGCGGCGCATCCTCATGGTGGCCGGGGGCTCGATCTTCGCGGTCTCGGTGGTCGGGTACCTGGTGGCCACGTCGATCCCCGTCCTGGTGGCGATGCGGCTCCTGACCGGCGTCGGCGAGGCGCTGTTCTTCGTCGGCGCCCTCAGCGCGAACGTGGACCTGGCGCCGCCGGAGCGTAGGGGAGAGGCCTTCAGCTTCGCCTCTCTGGCCCTGTACATGGGGATCGGAGCAGGGCCTTTCATCGGCGAGGCGGTGATCGGGGCGTGGGGGTTCCGGGCTGCCTGGCTGGTGGCCATAGGGTTGGCCCTTGTCGCGGTGACCCTATCGCTGCGGCTCCCCTCGATGAAGCCGGCGGGGTCGGAGTCGCTCGAAGGACACCGGTTGGTCCATCCAGCCGGACTCCTCCCCGGCGTGGTCCTGCTGGCCGCGATCTGGGGGATGGCCGGGTTCCTGGCCTTCGTGCCGCTGTACGCCCTGGACCTCGGGATGGGCGGGGCCGGCCTGGTCCTGGGCCTGTTTTCGGGGATCGTGGTGGTGATCCGCAGCGTCGGCGCCCGGATCCCCGACCGGATCGGCGCGTCCCGGGCCACCCGGATAGCCCTGGTTCTCTCGGCCTGTGGCCTGACGATGATCGGTCTCTGGCGCACGCCGGCCGGGCTCCTCGCCGGCACGATCGTCATGGCGGTCGGGGTGGCCCTGTTCACCCCGGCCCTGTTCTCGGTGGCCGTGGAGGGGATCCCGGCGAACGAGCGGGGAGCCGTGATGGGCACCACCAGCGCGTTCCTCGATCTCGCCTTCGGGGTGGGCCCCGCCACCCTTGGGTTCGTGGCCGCCGGCATAGGCCGGCCCGGCACGTTCCTGGCTGGGGGGATCGTGGCCCTGGCCGGCCTCGTTGTGGTGATTGCTACCGGGCTGGGTCGGCCGGCTCGCCGCCCCGGCTGAGGGAGCGACTCCTCCTCCCGTAGGATGGGTGTGGAGGGATCGAGCATGCCGCAGAACATCGTCGAGAAGGTCCTGTCTGAGCACCTGGTGGAAGGGACCTTGGAGCCCGGCGAGGTCATCGCCTACCGGATCGACCACGTCCTGCTCCAGGACGCCACCGGAACCATGGCCTGGCAGGAGTTCGAACAGCTCGGCGTGGACCGCGTCCAGGTCCCGCAGGCAACGCAGTACGTCGACCACAACATGATCCAGCTCGACTACAAGAACCCCGACGACCACTTCTTCCTCCAGACCTGCTCGATGCGGTACGGCGCGGTTTTCTCGCGACCGGGGAACGGGATCTCTCACTACGTGCACCTCGAGCGATTCGACCGGCCGTGGCAGACGATGGTCGGCTCCGACTCCCACACCACCACCGGTGGGGCCGTGGGGATGATCGCCCTGGGCATCGGCGGGATGGACGCGGCGGTGGTCATGGCCGGCTACCCGTTCGAGCTGACCTACCCGAAGGTGGTCCGGGTCGTCCTCGAGAACGAGCTCCGGGGATGGGTCTCCGCCAAGGACGTCATCCTGGAGATGCTCCGTCGGCTCACCGTGAAGGGCGGCCTGGGGAAGGCGTTCGCCTTCGACGGCCCCGGCGTGGCCACGCTCTCGGTGACGGAGCGGGCCACGATCTGCAACATGATCCAGGAGCTCGGGGCCACCGCCGGCATCTTCCCCGCCGACGAGCGGACCCGACAGTGGCTCGAGGACCAGGAGCGCCCCGACCACTTCCGGGAGCTCCTGCCCGACCAGGGGGCCCCCTACGACGAGGAGATGGTGATCGACCTGGCAGCACTGGAGCCGCTGATCGCCAAGCCGCGGAACCCCGACAACGTGGTCCCGGTCCGCGAGGTGGCCGGGACGAAGGTGGCTCAGGTGTGCGTGGGGTCCTCGGTGAACTCCGGTTACGCCGACCTGGCCATCCCCGCCTACATCGTGGACGAGGGCGGGGGGGTGGACGAGTGGCTGGACATGACGGTCTCGCCGGGCTCCCGGCAGGCCCTGGACCTTATGGTCTCCACGGGCGTCATGGAGCGCTACATCCGGGCCGGGGCCCGGCTCCTTGAGGCGGCGTGCGGGCCCTGCGTGGGGATGGGCCAGGCGCCGCCGTCGGGCCAGCCCTCGGTCCGTACGTTCAACCGGAACTTCCAGGGTCGGTCCGGCACCGATGAGGACTACGTGTACCTGAGCTCGCCGGCCACGGCGGGTGCCACGGCCTTGCACGGGGTCATCACCGATCCCCGCGATCTCGACCTGGAGCCGCCGAAGATCGAGGCCCCGAAGCCCCGGGTCGACGACAGCATGCTGATCTTCCCCCCGCCTCCCGAGGAAGCGGCGAAGATCGAGATCTGGCGCGGGCCGAACATCAAGCCACCTCCGCTCCCCCCGGACCTGCCGGACGCCCTGGAGGGACGCGTGCTGATCGTGCTCCCCGACAACATCTCGACAGGCTCGATGTCCCCGGACGGCGTCATCGTCATGGGCGAGCGTTCCAACATCGAGGCGATCAGCCGGTACGTGTTCAAGAAGGAGGACCCCGAGTTCGTGTCCCGGGCCGAGGAGTGGGGCGGGGGGTTCATCGTGGCCGGCGACAACTACGGCCAGGGCTCCTCCCGGGAGCACGCCGCGCTGGCGCCGCTGTACCTGGGGGTCCGGGCCGTGTTCACCAAAGGCATCCACCGGATCCACCGCCGGAACCTCATCAACAACGGCATCGTGCCCGCGCTCATCGACGACGAGGTTTACGGCATGGCGAAGCTGGGAGACACCTGGCGCCTGCCCAGGATCCGGAAGGAGCTCGAGGCGGGGAGCGCCACGTTCACGATCTCCATTGACGGTCGCGAGCTCGCGGTTCGCAACGATCTGACCGAACACGAGCGCGAGCAGCTCCTGGCCGGTGGCCTACTCAAGTACCTCAGGTCGTCGAAGGCGTCCTAGGAAGTCGAAGGACCCGCCGCCTGGCGACGGGTCCCTCGGTGGGTCCGGTCCGTTACGCCACGAGGCGTACGTTCGTCGCCTGAGGGCCCTTCTCCCCCTGCGTGACGTCGAACTCGACCTTCTGGTTCTCCTCCAGGTTGCGGTAGCCCTCGCCCTGGATCGCGCTGAAGTGCACGAACACGTCGGGGCCGTCGTCCTGGGTGATGAAGCCGTACCCCTTGTCGGGGTTGAACCACTTCACGGTGCCAGTTGCCACGAGCCGTTCCCTCCTTCCGTGGCCTTACCCGGTCTTTCCCGGGAGCCTCCGGCTGGTTCGCCGGCGAGGGAACCGCTTCGAAGCACGATGCACGAGCCGAACCCTCGCCCGCAGTATAGCGGGAGCCGCCGACACGCCCTCGGGCTCTCGGATACCCTCGCTTCCCCATGGACCCGGTCGAGGAGAACGTCCGTTCGCCGGCCCGGCCGTTGTCGGGCCGGCCCACGTTGGCCGCCGTGGCGGGCGCCCTGTGCATCGCCTTCTCCGGGATCCTGGTCCGGCTGGCCGACGTCTCCCCGGACACCGCGGCGGTTTTCCGCTGTCTGTACGCTCTGCCGGTCCTGGGGATCCTGGCGGCCCGGGAGCGACGGCGGTTCGGCCCCCGGACCCGTCGGGAACGGACCCTGGCGGTCGTGGCCGGGGCCTTCTTCGCCCTGGACCTGATGTTCTGGCACCGGTCCATCGAGGCGGTGGGAGCCGGTCTGGCCACGGTCCTCGGCAACCTCCAGGTGGTGCTGGTGGCCTTGGTGGCCTGGATGCTGCTGGGGGAGCGGCCCGGGGCCCGGCTCGTGGCGGCCATCCCCGTGGCCATCGTTGGGATCGTCCTCATCTCCGGCGTCCTCGAGGAGGGCGCCTTCGGGCGGGACCCGGTCCTGGGCGTCATCTTCGGCGGCCTCACCGCGCTGGCGTACACCGTGTTCCTGCTGGTGCTCCGTCGGGGCAACGCCGATCTCCGGCGGCCGGCCGGCCCCCTCTTCGACGCCACCGCCACGGCCGCGGTTGTGGCGGCCGTGGGCGGGTGGATCCTCGGCGAGCTCGACCCCTGGCCCGGGTGGCCGGCCCAGGGCTGGCTCGTGGTGCTGGCCCTCACCGCCCAGGTGGCGGGGTGGCTCCTTATCTCGGTCTCGCTCCCGAGGCTGCCGGCTGCGATCACCTCGGTCCTCCTGACGATCCAGCCGGTGGGAGCCGTGCTGCTGGCCATGGCCCTCCTCGACGAGGACCCCTCGGCCCTCCAGCTCGTGGGCGTGGCCCTGGTGCTCGCCGGTGTGGTGGTCGTGGCCCTGAGCCGCCGCCGGCCGGGCCCGGTCCCCGAGCCCGCCGGCTGAACCGCCGGCGCCCCCGCGGCGTCACACCGGTTGAAGATGGGCCGCGGCTGGAGCGACTGGCGCGAGGAGGATCCCGGGCTCCCGATCAAGCTCGGGCCGGCTTCCAACGGCGAGTACGACCCGGTGCCGCCCGGTCCCGTAGTGACCGAGGCGATCCGGCGGGCCCGGGATCTCTGCGAGCGCCTCGCCCGGCGAACCGGGATGAGCCGCCGCGAGTTCCTCCTGTCCGCATGCGGCGCGGCAGCCACCCTCTTCGTCCTGAACGCGTGCACACGCGAGGCGGCCCGGCGAGCCGGCCGAGAGCCCGGCGGCCGCTACGAGGTGACCCCCGAGGCCACTCTCGATCCCGATGCCGCGGCGGAGGAGGTGGGCGGCGAGGAGTTCGTCATGGACGTCCAGGGCCACCTCCTCGAGTACGACCTCAACCCGGCGGTGAACGACCCGGTCGCGTTCTGGTCCCGGTTCCCCCAACAAGGATGCGGCGAGGAGGATCCGCGGGACTGTTTCTCCATCGATCATTTCATGGGGGAGATGTTCCTGAAGAGCGATACCAGCCTGGTGGTGGTGTCCTCCCTCCCGCTGCCGCCCGACGGGCCCCTGTCGCTCGATGTGATGGAGGAGACCAGGCGGGTGGCCCTGGCCCTTTGCCGGGACGAGCGGATCCTGCTCCACGGGAACCCGTTCCCGAACCTGGGCCCGCCGGGGGCTGCGCTCGAGGAGCTGGACCGGGCCGCGGCGGACCATCCGATCGCGGCGTGGAAGGTGTTCACGCACTACCCGGACGTGTGGGACGGCTCGGGGAACGGGTGGCGGCTTGACGACGCCGACCCCTCGCTGCCGCAGGTGGGGGAGCGGTTCATAGAGCGGTCGCTCGAGCTAGGCGTGGACATCGTGTGCGTGCACAAGGGGCTCCCGGGGTCCAGCCGGCTCTCGACGCCCAACGACATCGGCCCGGCGGCCCGGAAGCACCCCGCCATGCGGTTCGTCGTGTACCACTCGGGCTACGAGAGCGACTTCGTGGAGGGGCCCTACACCCGGGCAACCGCCAATGTCGGCATCAACCGTTTGATCACCTCGATGCGACGGGCCGGCGTCGGGCCGAACGAGAACGTGTACGCCGAGCTCGGGACGACGTGGTGGAACGTCATGCGCGACCCGGACCAGGCCGCCCACGTCCTCGGCAAGCTCCTACGGTACGTGGGCGAGGACAACGTTGTGTGGGGGACCGACTGCCTGTTCTACGGCTCGCCTCAGGACCAGATCCAGGCCATGCGTTCCTTCCAGATCGCCCCGGAGCTCCGGGAGCGGCATGGCTATCCCAGGCTGACGAGGGAGATGCGGGCGAAGATCCTCGGACTGAACGGCGCCCGGCTGTACGGGGTGGACCCGGTCACGGTCCCCTGCGAGTTCACCCGCCGGGAGCTGGCCGACCTCCGTCCACGGCTACCGCTCCGGAACGCTGTGTACGGGCCGACCACGCCCGCGGCGGCCGCGGCATTCAGGGACGCCCACCAGGGCTGGCCGTAGTCAGCGATATTCGATCTGGCTGAACCGCATCAGCTTGTCGAGCTGGTGGTGCCCCTCGACGTACCGCACCGTGCCCGAGCGGGCCCGCATGACCATGGACTGGGTGATGACGTGATCGCGGCGGTATCCCACGCCACGGAGGAGCGCGCCGTGGGTTATCCCCGTGGCGGCGAAGAAGATGTCCTCGCCCCCAACGAGGTCATCGGTGGTGAGCACGCGGTCGATGTCGTAGCCGGCGTCCACTAGGCTTCCCCGCTCCTCGTCGTTGCGGGGGAAGAGCTTTCCCTGCATGGCCCCGCCGACGCACTTCAGGGCCGCGGCGGCGATGACCCCCTCGGGGGTCCCCCCGATCCCCATAAGGAGGTCGGCGCCCCGCCGCTCCGGGGCGGCGGCCACGATAGCGCCCGCAACGTCCCCGTCGGTGATGAACATCACCCTGGCCCCGGCCGACCTGATCCTGGCCACCAGGTCTTCGTGCCTATCCCGCTCCAGGATCACCACCGAGACGTCCTCGGGGCGCACGTCCTTGGCCTTCGCCACCCGGCGGACGTTCTCCTCGGGGCCGACCTCGATGTCGATGGCGTCTACGGCCTCGGGACCCACCGCTATCTTGTCCATGTAAACGGCCGCGCCCGGGTCGAACATCGAGTTCCGCTCGGCTACCGCGATCACGGCCAGCGCGTTCCCCATGCCCTTCGAGGTCAGCGTGGTCCCGTCGACCGGGTCTACCGCCACGTCGACCGGTGGGCCCCCGCCCGTTCCGACGCGTTCGCCGTTGAACAGCATCGGAGCTTGGTCCTTCTCGCCCTCACCGATCACCACGACCCCGTCCATGGCCACGGTGTCGATCATCAGGCGCATGGCGTCGACGGCGGCCTGATCGGCGGCCTCCTTGTCCCCGCGGCCTATCCACCGGCCGGCGGCCATGGCCGCGGCCTCGGTGACCCGGACCAGCTCCATGGCCATGTTGCGGTCGGGACGATCGGTCATCGGATGGCCTCCAGGATGTGCTCGGGCGGGGCTCCCTCGTGGAGCACCCGCTGGACGGCCTGGTGGAGGGGCAGACGGAGGCCGAGCTCGCTCGAGAAGTGCTGGACGTCCTCCACGGACTCGGCGCCCTCGACCGTCAGCCCTCGGTTCGTCATGTCTGCGAGCACCCGGGCCGGGTCGCCTCCGAGGCCGACGGCCTCGCCGTAGATCCGGTTGCGTCCCCCCAAGATCGTCACGTAGAGGTCCCCCATCCCCGCCAGGCCCAGGGCGGTCTCCCGGCGCCCCCCCGCGGCCTCCACGAGCTCGGCGATCTCGTGGACGGCCTGGCTGAACAACGCGGCCCGAGCGTTCTTCAGGTCGCGCTGGCCGGTCTGGGCCAGCCCTTCTACGATGCCGGCGCCGATCGCGGAGACGTTCTTCGCGGTGCCGCAGAGCTCGACCCCCGGGACGTCGTCGGTCAGCTCGACCAGGTACGACTCGGAGTGGAAGGCTTCTGCCGCTGCGCGCAGGGCTTCCGGGTCGACGGAGGCGAACACCACCGCGGTCAGGAACCCCTCGGCGAGCTCGGGGGCCAGCATCGGCCCGCCGATCGATACCACGGATCTCGGCCCCAGCTCCTGACCGTACACCTGCGAGAGGCGGGCGTGCGTGTCGCGCTCAAGGCCCTTGCCCACCGAGATCAGCACGGTGTCGGGGGGGAGGGCATCGGCCACCAGCCGGGCCAGGTTCCGGGCGCCCCGGGAGTTCGCGCCCAGCACCGCGAGCTCAAGTCCCTCGGCCGCGGCGGGGAGGTCTTCGGGCCCCATGACCCGGACGGCGGCGGGGACGCGCTCGGGGAGGGCGGGGTGGTGACGCTCGGCGCGGAGCCCCGGGAGGACCCTGGCGTCGAACTCCGAGGCCCACAGCGTCACGTCCTGCCCGATCCGGGCCAGGTGGATGGCCAGAGCGGTCCCGGCCGCCCCGGCCCCGAACACGCCGATCCGAGCCACGGCCGGAGCATAGTGGACGGGGATGGGCGACCTAGAAGGTCAGGCTGGCGGCGCCCTGGGAGAGGAACTCCACGGCCTGCATGGCCGCGGACACGCGGGCGCCCTCGACGAGGTCCTCGTCGGTGATGCCTCGGGGCTTCGTGCACGACTGGCAGGCCCACACCTCGCCCCCGTTGGCCACGTACTCCTCCAGGATCTCTGCGAGGGGAGGGAGGCCCTTCTGGTGGATCCCGCCGGCGCCCCCCTTCGTGGCCAGCCGCACGCCCTCGATCGTGAGCATGACCTTGACCTCCTGCCCGGCGACGGCCGCGTTATTGGCCACGATGAACGGCAGGGTGGCGCGCTCGGGGTCCTCCTTGCCGTGGCTGGAGTGGATCAGGAGCTTGCCCATCTCAGACCCTCCGCACCAGGATCCGGTCGGCCCCGTCCGGCCCCGAGACCTCCCGCTCGATCACGTGTCCCCGCAGACGGCAGTACGCCCGGAAGCTGTCCCGGCCGACGTCGTCCTCGGAGCGAACCTCGAGCTTCTGGCCCGGTCGCAAAGCCTCCAGGAGCCGGTTGATGTCGGACAGGGCCGGGCCGGCGCAGCCCTCGTCGCCGGCGTCGTAGTACGCGTCGGCGTCGAGCAGGGCCTCGGTCATGGGTCCAGGATACCCGGGGTACCATCCGGCGATGTCCGCCGCCGGGACGGAGGCCCCGTGAGGCCACGCCATGTGGCCCTCCTCGTCCTAGGCGTGGTGGCCGTCTCCACGTCTGCGCCGATGATCCGGCTGGCCGACGCCCCGCCGCTGGCGGTGGCCTTCTACAGGAACGCCTTCGCGGCCGCGGCCCTGCTTCCATTCGCCCTCCTCCGCCACCGGCGCGAGCTCGCCGGGCTCGGAACGCGCCGGTGGGGAGCGCTCGTCCTGGCCGGGGCGTTCCTGGCGGTGCACTTCGCCTCGTGGATCCCCTCGGTGACCCTTACCACAGTGGCCGCGAGCACTGTCCTGGGAGTGGGCTCCCAGTCCGTGTGGGCCGCGGTGGGAGCGAGGGTGTTCCTGGGCGAGCGGGTGCGCCGGGCCGCCCTCGGAGGGATCGCCGTTGCCCTGGTCGGTGCCGTGCTCATCTCGGGGGCGGACTTCGCGCTGTCGCCCCGGGCGTTCGCCGGCGACCTGCTGGCGCTGGTCGGGGCGGTGACCGCGGCCGGGTACCTGCTCGCCGGCCGCCGCCTCCGTCAGGTTCTGTCGCTGGCGGCGTACACGGGCGTGGTGTACGGCGTGTGCTCGGTCCTCCTGCTGGTGGCTGCCGTGGTCGCCGGGACACCGCTGACCGGCTTCGAGCCGAGGGTGTGGCTCCTGTTCGCGCTGATGGCCGCGGGTCCCCAGATCCTGGGCCACACCGTGTTCAACTACCTCCTCCGCGACCTCGACGCCACGGTGGTGGCGGTGGCCATCATGGGGGAGTCCGTGGGTGCGTCCCTGCTCGCGCTGGCCATCTTCGGCGAGGTCCCGCCGTGGTCGGCGGTGATCGGGGGCGCCGTGGTCCTGGCGGGGATCTACATAGCGGTGACGGCGCAGGCCAGGCGGCCCGCGGAGGTGCCGGTCGAGTAGCATCGCTCGCATGACCGAGATCGGCCCGGTCGTCGACATCCGCGAGGACCAGGTCATCAAGGACGATCGAACCTTCCTGGTGACCGACCGGTTCGGGAACGTGCCGGAGGGCAACACCGCCGCGCTCGGCCTCTATCACAAGGACACCCGGTTCCTGTCCGGGCTCGACCTCGTGGTCGACGGCCTTGAGCCGATCCTCCTTCACTCCTCAACCGAGCGGAACTACTCGCAGATCGTCGAGCTCACCTACCCGTTCGAGGCGATCGATCGCGAGGGCGTGCACCGGAAGGAGAACGTCTCGATCCAGCGGTTCCGGGTGCTCTCGGGGTCCCTTCACGAACGAATCCGGGTCCGCAACTTCGGGACCAAGCTCCGACGGATCACCCTGACCGTCGACTTCGACGCGGACTTCCTCGACATCTTCGAGATCCGAGGCCTGGTCCGCGAGCGACGAGGGCAGGTGCAACCGCCTCAGGTGGAGCGGAGCACGGTGGTCCTGTCGTACCGGGGCCTGGACGGCGACGTCCGCAGCAGCACGATCCGGTTCTCACCGGCGCCGGATCGGCTTGACGCGTCGCGGGCCGAGTTCCTGGTCGACTGTGAGCCCGGGGAGGATCACGAGCTGGTCGTGGAGATCGTCCCCGAGGTCGGCGGCTCGGCCGCCGGGCCCCGAAACACGATCCACCAGGCGGAGGACCGGCTCAACCGCGAGTACACGCGGTGGCGCAAGAGGTGCACCAGGTTCCGGTCGTCAAACGTGCCGCTCTCCCACTTCATGGACCGGGCCATCCTCGACCTCCGGATGCTCATCGCCCACGACGACGGGGGCGAGGAGTACATCGACGCGGGCGTCCCCTGGTACTCGGCGCTGTTCGGCCGGGACGCCCTCCTGACCGCGTACCAGGCCCTGGCGGTGAACACTGACCTGGCGTGGGGGACGCTCCGCGGTCTGGCGGCGCTCCAGGGGAAGGAGACGGACGACTGGGGGGAGGAGGAGCCCGGGAAGATCCTCCACGAGGTCCGGGTGGGGGAGCTGGCCCGGGCCGGGGAGATCCCACACACGCCCTACTACGGCTCGGCCGACTCGACGCCGCTGTGGCTGGCTGTCCTCCACGACGCTTACCGATGGACCGGCGACCTCGATGCGGTACGGGAGCTGTGGCCGAACGTGCTGGCGGCTCTCCGGTGGATCGACGAGCACGGCGACCTCGACGGAGACGGGTACGTCGAGTACATGCGGCGCTCTCCGGGCGGGCTCGACAACCAGGGGTGGAAGGACTCCGGCGACGCCATCGTCCATCCCGACGGCGCCCTGGCCACACCCCCGATCGCCCTGGTCGAGGTGCAGGGCTACGTCTATCAGGCCAAGCGCTCGGTGGCCCGACTGGCCGCCGACCTCGGAGAGGCGGACCTTGCCGACAGGCTCGAGCGCGAGGCCTCTGAGCTCCGGGAACGTTTCAACCGGGACTTCTGGATGGAGAAGCAGGGGTATTTCGCCCTGGCGCTCGACGGAGACAAGCGGCCGGTGGAGACGATCACCTCGAACCCCGGCCACTGCCTGTGGTCCCGGATCGTCGACCAGGACCGGGCCGCCCGTGTGGTCCGGCGGGTGCTCTCGCCCGCGCTGTCCTCGGGGTGGGGCATCCGGACGCTCGCGGCGAAGCAGGCACCGTACGACCCGATCGGCTACCACACCGGCACCGTGTGGCCGCACGACAACGCGCTGATCGCGCACGGGATGCGGCGATACGGGTTCGACCGCGAGGCCCGGACGGTCCTGGACGGGTTAGCCGCGGCCGGTGCCTTCTTCCCGTACGCGCGGTTCCCGGAGCTCTTCTGCGGGTTCTCCTCCGAGGAGGTCCCGGTGCCGGTCCAGTACCCGGTGGCGTGCCGCCCGCAGGCCTGGGCCTCGGGGGCGCCCCTGCTGATGGTCCGGACCTACGCCGGCCTGTCCGCGAACGCGCCTCAGGGTGTGCTGTACATCAACCGCCCCCGGCTGCCCTCCTGGCTGCACCGGATGGAGATCATGGGGATGCAGGTCGGGGGCTCCCGCCTCGACCTCGTGTTCACGAACAACGAGGGTGTGACGGCCACCGAGGTCCCCCGGAAGGAGGGGGACGTCGAGGTGCTGATCCGGCAGTGAAGTCCGTTCAGTCGTCGGGCCGGAGCCGGAACGCCATGACCAGCACCACCGCTTCGTCCCCGCGGCTGGGGACTATCCGGCCGTCGTCTGCCACCGCGAACACGTAGCTCACCCGGGGTGACATCCCCCGGCGCCGAAGGTCACGCATCGCCCTCCGCAGCACCCCCAGGGTCCGCCACGGCCCCCGCTCTGCCAGTGGAGCGAGGACGATCCCGTCGGCGCTCAGGGCGGACGGTGTGATCAGGTCGAGCGGGTTTCTGTCGGCGGACATCGTCTCGGGGTTCGAGGTCGGCTCGCCGGACTCCTGCCGGCTGGCCGTCGTTACCGGTCGGTAGGGTGCGTCAGGCCTCGTGGGCCAGGGGGTTCGCCAGGTACTTCTTGAAGGAATCCACCACGCCGGCGACGCCGGCGCCGTCTACCCACCGATGGTCGATGGTGGCGGTGAGGGGGAGGACCGGACGGACCTCCACCCGGTCGCCGACGACCCACGGCCTCGGCTCGATCTCCCCAACCAGGACGATCATCGGCACCCGGTAGATCGGCGAGAGCGGCGCCCATCCCTGGGTGATCCCGAACGCCCCCACGTTCGTCACCATGGCGCTACCGAACGCCTCCCGGGGCATGCCCAAAGCGCGCAGGTTGAGGTGCAGGTTGCTGGTGAGGAAGGCGCTGAGGCGGAGGGACAGCCCCAGGAGCCGGGGCGGCAGGATCTCCATCATCCGCTTGGCCCTGTCGAGCTCGCCCCGCCCCGCCCTGGCTTCCTCGATCTTGCCCTCCAGATCCGCGGCGATCTCCGCGGCCGTCCGCTCGTCGGCCCGGCGGACCTTCACCCCCGACAGGTCCCCGTCTCCGACGGCGACGATGACGAAGATGTCGACGCTCTCCCGGGGGAGGAATCGGCCTCGGGCCAGCCGGGTGTTCATCGAGGGCGTGTCCCGGAAGGACCGGGCCAGAGCGCGGGTCACCAGGTGCGTGGCGGTCACCCGGACCCCGGTCCGCTCCCGGATGACCTCGATGGCCTCCAGGACGGGTCCGGCGTCGAAGTCCATGCCGCCGTAGACTTGGGGGTCCTTCGGCCACCCCCACACGCTTGCGGCGATCTTCCGCCAGCCTCGTGCCCTCGTCATCCCGACCTCCCGACTTGCCGATAGCATTGCATGGAGGCCTCTTCGGCGGAGGCGGGTTGACGCTCGCCCCCCCGGGAAGGAGCATGGAGGCGAGATGATCGAGATCTTCGGAGACCAGCTCCCCGACAGCGACCCGCAGGAGACCGCGGAGTGGCTCGAGGCCCTGAACCAGCTGATCGAGCAGAACCCCGCCCGGGCACGGTTCGTGCTCCACCGGCTCCTCCGGGAGGCCCGGACTCGCAACGTCCCGGTGGCCTCGCTCGTCTCCACGCCGTACATCAACACGATCCCGCCGGAGCAGGAGCCAGAGTTCCCCGGCGACGAGGACATCGAGCGGCGGATCCGCCGGATGATCCGGTGGAACGCCGTGGTCATGGTCAGCCGGGCCAACAAGCACTACGAGGGGATCGGGGGCCACATATCCACGTACGCCTCGTCCGCCTCGCTGTACGAGGTGGGGTTCAATCACTTCTTCAGGGGCAAGGACGACCCCGGCGGCGGGGACCTGGTGTACATCCAGGGTCACGGGGCGCCTGGGATCTACGCCCGGGCCTACCTCGAGGGACGGCTCTCCGAGGAGCGGATGGAGGCGTTCCGCCGCGAGGCCGGCGGCGGGGGGCTGTCCTCCTACCCCCACCCCCGACTGATGCCGGACTTCTGGGAGTTCCCCACGGTATCGATGGGGCTGTCGCCGCTCATGGCGATCTACCAGGCGCGGTTCAACCGGTATCTCCAGGCCCGGGGGATCAAGGACACCTCGAACCAGCGGGTGTGGTGCTTCGTCGGCGACGGAGAGATGGACGAGCCGGAGTCGATCGGCGGGCTGTCGATCGCGGCGCGGGAGGAGCTCGACAACCTCATCTTCGTGGTGAACTGCAACCTCCAGCGGCTCGACGGTCCGGTCCGGGGGAACGGGAAGATCATTCAGGAGCTCGAGTCGCTGTTCCGGGGGGCCGGCTGGCACGTCATCAAGGTCGTGTGGGGTCGGGAGTGGGACGACCTCCTGGCCCGGGACACCGAGGGCACCCTGGTGAACAAGATGAACACCACCCTGGATGGGGAATTCCAGAAGTACACCGTGGAGTCGGGCGCTTACATCCGGGAGCACTTCTTCGGCCCCGAGCAGCAGCTCCAGGAGATGGTGGCCCACATGTCCGACGACGACCTGTGGCGGCTCCGCCGGGGCGGCCACGACTACCGGAAGCTGTACGCGGCGTACCAGCGGGCCGCTGAGCTGAAGGGGGCGCCGGTGGTGATCCTGGCGAAGACCGTGAAGGGCTGGGGGCTGTCCTCGATGGCCGGGCGGAACGTCACCCACCAGCAGAAGAAGCTCACCGAGGAGCAGCTGGAGAAGTTCCGCGACTCACTGGAGCTGCCCATCCCGGACGAGGACATAGTGGAGGGTGCCGCCCCCTACTACCACCCAGGCGAGGACTCCGAGGAGATCCGATACCTCAAGGAGCGACGGCAGGCGCTCGGCGGCTTCGTCCCGGAACGCCGGGTCGTGCCGGTCGATATCGAGCTGCCGAAGGAGGACGTGTACTCGGACCTGGCCAAGGGGTCGAAGCAGCCGGTGGCCACCACGATGGCCTCGGTCCGCCTGCTCCGCTCGATGATGCGCGACGAGCGGATCGGGAAGCGCGTGGTCCCGATCATCCCCGACGAGGCTCGGACGTTCGGGATGGAGTCGCTGTTCCCCGAGTTCGAGATCTACGCGCCCCGCGGGCAGCTCTACGAGCCCGTGGACGCGGCCCACCTTCTCGCTTACAAGGAGAGCAAGACCGGGCAGGTGCTGGAGGAGGGGATCACCGAGGCCGGGTCGATGTCCTCGTTCATCGCCGCCGGCACGTCGTACGCGAACGCCCGAGAGCCGATGATCCCGCTGTTCTTCTTCTACTCGATGTTCGGGTTCCAGCGGATCGGGGACCTGATCTGGGCCGCCGCCGACCAGCGGGCCCGGGGGTTCCTGGTGGGGGCCACGCACGGCCGGACCACGCTGAACGGGGAGGGCCTCCAGCACCAGGACGGGCACTCGCTCCTCGTGTCCACCACCAACCCTGCGGTCCGGGCCTACGATCCGTCGTGGGCCTACGAGCTCGCGGTGATCGCCCGCGACGGGCTGCGGCGGATGTACCAGGACGGCGAGGACCTCATCTACTACCTGGCCGTGTACAACGAGCCGTACCCTCAGCCGGCCATGCCCGAGGGTGTGGAGGAGGGGATCCTCCGGGGGCTGTACCGGTTCCAGGAGGCGCCGGCGGAGCTGCGGCACCGGGCCCAGCTGTTCGGCTCGGGGCCGATGATCCAGACCGCCCTGCGGGCCCGGGAGCTCCTGGCCGAGCACGACGTGGCCGCCGATGTCTGGAGCGCGCCCTCGTACCAGCAGCTCCGGATGGATGCGCTGGAGACCGAGCGGTGGAACCGGCTCCATCCCGGAGAGGTCAAGCGGACGCCGTACGTGACCCGGGTCCTGAACGGGGCCGAGGGGCCGATCGTGGCCGTGTCCGACTCGATGAAGTCGGTCCCGGATCAGATCGCCCGGTGGGTGCCCCAGCCGTTCGTGCCGCTGGGGACCGACGGGTTCGGCCGGTCGGACACCAGGGACGCGCTACGCCGGTTCTTCGAGGTCGACGCGGAGCACACCGTGGTGGCCACGCTGTCGGCCCTGGCCGACCTCGGCGAGGTCAAGCCGGAGACTGTGGCCGAGGCGATCGCGAAGTACGGCCTCGACCCCGACCACCCCAGCCCGCCGAGCCTGCCGTAGACTTAGCGGCACAGATTATTGCGCCCTGGGTCAGTAACCTGTAGACGTTGGCCAGCCTCGACGGTAGCGCATGATGCGATGTCCCTGTTCAGCCGGGCGGCTGTAACCGGCCCGAGGGCTTGGAACGCTCGAAGCGGGCGAAGATCGCCACCAGGCCCGCCAGAAAGACCGTCGAGACCGCCACCCACAGGGGGCGCTCCAGCCACCACCCGGCGGTGGTGTCGCCCTGCTGGCCCAGGCCGAGCGGCCACAGCACCAGGATCGCCAGCAGGAACGCGGTCATGTGCCACAGGAACAGCGTCATGATCACGCTGTTCACGAAGATCGTGGCCTTCCACGGCCCCGGCCGCCGGAGCCACCGGGACAGCGGCTCACGGAGGAGCAGCGCCACCCCGATCGACCAGAACGCCATGGCCACCAGCATGATCGTGGGCGGGTAGGTGTTGGTGATCCGCTCCACGTCCGTTCCCAGGAGGGACTTCGGGTAGTGGCCGATGCCCGGGAACCATTCCCGGCCGGCGGTCCCGAAGATCGGATTCGACAGGAGAAGCATCGCCGCCAGCCCGCCTAGGGCCATGCCCCACAGCGCTCCGCGTGACGGCCGGGTGATCCGGCCGTCCGCGTAGAAGAACCCGAGCTGGTGGGGGAGGAGCCACACGAACGCCACGTTCGCCCACCAGGCCTCCTCGAACGGCGTGGCGAACCCGATGGCGTCGGCGGCCACCGCCCCGATCAGCATCACCGCGATCACGCCGAGCCCGAACCGCTCGTGCAGCCGGATCATCACCGGGCTGAGGGTCAGCACCCCGGCGTACACCGCCAGGAACCACAGCGGGCCG
>Ga0256867_10000402_pt1 | contig 17139 bp, 20 predicted proteins | sample RVTome_15_FD_185939 | JGI IMG/M metagenome (GOLD analysis project Ga0256867, IMG submission 185939) | Soil microbial communities from uranium-contaminated site in the Upper Colorado River Basin, Wyoming, United States - RVT150D86 (HiSeq) ... | reverse complement strand
ACAAAGTTCTTCCAGAGGCAAGAGATAAATTGAATTGGGTTCGGACACTGACTCATCCGACGCAAGTGAGGATATTGCATTGACTGCATATCCAAATTGTCACCTATTAAAGATATTAAAGCGATCGGGCTTGCGCGTCGATAAGGATTTTGATGGTATTAGACTTTAATTCTGTATGCTATATGGGGGTTGCATGTCGTCATTATCATGTCTTCTGTGCCACCAGCACCGACCGGATATCCATGTTGATTTATTACGTGTGATGCGCCCGCCCCTCGGAAGCCGGGAGGGCGCATGGCGCTGGACGTATGACCGACACCACTATTGTCAATCGTGTTATCGCAAGGCCGTTCGGGCGCAAACCGTGCAGCAACTCGTAAAATTTTTTATGGTATTGCTCCCGATGGCATGGTTCATGTTCGGCGGCGTTCTGCTCTATGGGGTAGTGTTCTCCAATCCCGCCACGATGCCCCTCGAGACCCACCTCCTCTTCGCCGTCAGCTCACTGGCAGGCTTCGTGTTGATTCCTTATGGGATCAGTGAACTCGTCAAGCAGCCATGGCTTCAAGCCATTTATGTGGCAACGCCAGACCCGCAGGACATGGAACCAGAGATCATGACGGCTGAACCTATGGGTGGCCGATAGACGAGAGGTTACGGCAAGCCAGCGAGTTCTTGGGCATTGCGTTTCATGCGGCCGAGTAAGGCCGTGAGGCCACGCAAGCGGAGTGGCGAAAGGACTTTGTGTAAGCCCATACGCTGATACAGATCGTTCGGGGTCGCCACAATCGCCTCAGGGGTAGCACCGTTGAGACCTTCATGCAGGATACCGGCAAAACCACGCACAGTTGGGGCTTCACGCGGCACGTCCAGATAATAGTAGATGTTGCCATTTTCCATTTTGGCGAGCAGAAAAACCGGGCTCTGGCACTCGTGCACCTGTTCCATGCAATCGCGTGCGTCGTGTAATTCATCGGGTAGATCGGGCATACTCATCGCGAATTCGAGCAGGATTTCAAGGCGCTCTTCCGGGGTGGCGTCTTCGAACGTTTCAATAATCTCTTGCAGCGCTTCAGGCCATGCTGTGCCACTCATAGCAATCACCCTAATGAGGCGGTTGCACGGCCAGATCAGACCATGCAGCCCGTCGTCGTCAAAAGCCTATTCGAATATTTAAAATTTTTCAGACAGTTTTTGCTGCGCTAGGTTCAGAAACCTATCAATGCTGGTCGTGGCTTGTTGCCGGATCGGCGTGGTAATAAAGGGCAAGTCAACGCCCCGGACAAACCACGCTTGCTTGGCTTTACTCACACACGCCAGGAGTTCCGCATCCGAACCCTGGATTTTTTTGGGCGGTACCTCAGCGAGCAACTGGTCGAACGTGGTTTCGACGGCGCCACCGTATCCCACATGCATCCGCGTCGTCACACTATCGCGATTAAGCCGCAGCAAAAAGTCGAGCTGTGCGCTGTATTCTTCCTTGCTCATCGCCATAGGATACTCCTTTTGGGAGGACGTGCATCAAAAAATCCCCAGCTCGTCTTTGGCTTCGTCCGAAAGCATATCCGGGGTCCAGGGGGGCGTCCACACGACATTGACGTCAACGTCCTCGACGCCTTCGAGCTCTCGAACTTTGGCATCGATTTGACTCAGAATTTGCGGACCCGCCGGACAAGCCGGGCTCGTAAGTGTCAGGTAGACCCCGACTTTGCTGTCTTCAATTTCCAGGCCGTAGATTAACCCCATGTCCACGATGTTGATACCGACTTCGGGATCGTGAATTTGTTTGAGCGCTCCGTAAACAGTCTCTTGGTCAGGCATATACGTTCCCTCATGCGCTCTAGTATACGCTAGCAGAAGTCCGTCGGCAGTTTGAGTGCCTCATTTCAGTGGGCTCAACCGACGAACCATTTGCGGTACGCTAGAGATCGACCTCAATGAGCAGGTCGTTGCCTTCGATTTTGACCTCGTACGTATCGATCGCTTCCACCGCCGGCATACACAGCGCCGCACCCGACTTGACGTTAAAACGCGCCCCATGGCGGGGACAGGTGATTTCCTCGCCGGAAAACTTGCCGTGACACAGCGGCGCGCCATCATGGCTGCAGACGTCTTCAATGACGTAATAATCACCGTCCACATTAAACAAGGCGACTTCGATGCCGTCCAGATCGATTTGCTTTTTCTCCCCCGGCTCTAATTCACCCACCTCGCCAATCTTCACCCAATCTGCCATAGTTTTAACGCGTCCTTTTTTTGCTGGTTCGTTTCACACGCTTAACTTAAACGTCTTTTTCGATCGGCACCCCAACAAGGTTGCCCCATTCCGTCCAGGAGCCATCGTAGTTCCGCACGGTCTCATAGCCCAACAGATAAGTGAGGACGAACCAGGTGTGACTCGACCGCTCACCGATGCGGCAATAAGCAATCACATCATCGCCCGGTTTCAGCCCGGCCCTACCCTGATAGAGTTCCTTGAGCTCGTCGGCTGATTTGAATGTGCCATTCTCGGCCACCGCCTGACCCCACGGAATATTTGCCGCGCCCGGAATATGTCCGCCGCGCAGAGCGCCCTCTTGGGGATAGTCGGCCATGTGCGTCAGTTCGCCACTGAATTCACCGGGCGAGCGCACATCAATGAGAGGTTTGCGCGCATTCGAGTGCTCCAGCGTATCCTGGCGGAAGGCCCGGATGCTGAAATCCGGAGCGCTAGCCGTATAGGTGACGGCGGGATACGTTGGCCGCTCCGTGCTCAGCTCGCGGCCTTCGTCGATCCATTTTTGCCGGCCGCCGTTCATGATGCGGCAATCTGCATGGCCATACATCGTGAACACCCATAGGGCATAGCAGGCCCACCAATTGTTGCGATCGCCGTAGAAGACGATGGTGTGATCGTTGCTGATGCCTTTGTCGCCAATGAGCTTGTTGAACGCCTCTCGGTTGACGTAATCCCGCACAACCTGGTCTTGCAGTTCGTTCTGCCAATCGACTTTGATCGCACCCGGGATGTGACCGACATCATAGAGTAGAATATCTTCGTCGGATTCGACGATGCGTACCGATGCATCATCCTTGTGTGCAGCCACCCAATCGGTGCTAACCAACATTTCCGGGTGTGCATATTCAGCCATGATTCTTCCCTCCACAAACCGTTGATCCCATCTCTGGTACGTTATATCCGGGCATCAAGCGCCGAACGGATTTTTTCTTGTAACCCCTCAACTGGAAACTCGGTGATAACCGTTTCGAAGAAACCTTGCACCACCATGCGCTGAGCTTCCTGGTACGACAACCCGCGACTCATCAGATAAAAAATCTGATCGTCGTCGAGCCGGCCCGTCGTTGCTCCGTGCTTACAGCGCACATCATCCGCCTCGATTTCGAGAATCGGAATGGCATCCGCCCGGGCGTTACTGCTCAAGAGCAAGTTATGACTCGATTGATACGCATTGGTCTGCTGGGCTTCCGGATGTAACCAGATCAGCCCGCGAAAGACGGTACGGGAGCGGCCGAGCAGCACACTCTTAAACAATAAGTCGCTGTCCGTATGCGGCGCTCGGTGGTCCTGACGGGTTTGATAGTCCAGGTGCTGGCGTCCATCCGTTAACATGAGGCCAAACAGGTTCGCGTGACTGCCCGGCTCGCGCAATTGGACGTTCAACCCCGTCCAGTGCAATCGGCTGCCCAGACCTGCCGTGGCCCAGCGCAACTGGCTGTTGGCGGCGAGTACCGCGCCATTGTTGGCAAACCCCCACAGGCGCCGACTCCAGTTTTGCATGTGCAGGTAGGTCATATGAGCGCCAGCCTTGAGATGCAACTCGACGACCCCATTGTACAAGCCCGGCTGATCGGTGTGGGCAGACACCTGCTCATCCACCAGGGTCACCTGACTCTGCTCATCGGCAATGACGAGGGTATGAGATTGTTCCATACCAGACGCTGTCATATGAGCCGTCAACACCTGCAATGGCAGGGCCACGTTAACGCCACGCGGTATATACAAAAACGTGCCGCCGTTCCACAACGCGGCATGAATCGCAGTGAATTTATTCGTCTGCACCGATACGGCCTGGGTCATAAAATGGGGCTCGACCAGGTCGGCGTGCTGCCGCACAGCCGTATCCAGGTCGCAGAAAATCACGCCCTGTTGCTCCAGAGTATCGTCCAACGTCCGCCACAGCGGCGAGCCGTCGTGGTGCATCACCAGCCCCCCAAGAGTCGTTTCCGGCAGTCCCATGTGGGGGACGAGATCAGCCGGTACGGCGTCGCGGTGATCCACCATTGGAACCTGGGGCGGCAGGGGATGATAATCCTGCCAATCCAGGCCGCGCAGATCGGTGCGCCGCCACTCTTCTTCCCTGCCCGTGGGCATGGAGAGAGTCTCACTTAACATCCAGGCTGCCCGCCGTTTATCACGCATCCAAGCCGGTTCTTGCTTGGCGGCGCTGAGCGCTTCAACCGCCTCAGCGCTAGGGCCACGCAGGGCAACCTCAGTTGCGTTCACCGTCACAATATCTCCTTTACGGCGCGGTACTTAGCCAACCGAACCTTCCATCTGTAATTCGATCAAGCGGTTCATCTCCACGGCGTATTCCATCGGCAATTCTTTCACCAGGGGTTCGATGAATCCGTTTACGATCATCGTCGACGCTTCCGTCTCCGAGAGCCCCCGGCTCATCAAGTAGAAGAGCTGCTCTTCCTGAATGCGACTGACCGATGCTTCGTGGGCGATGCTCACGTCGGCTTCATCCACTTCCATCACCGGATACGTGTCAGAACGCGATTCCGGATCCAGAATTAAAGCGTCACACACCACCTTTGACCGCACACCACGTGCGCCATCCGCTACTTTGATGAGACCGCGGTAACTGCTGCGGCCCCCATCCTTGCTGATGGATTTCGACGTGATCAGCGACGAGGTGTTGGCGCGGCCATGCACAATTTTGCCGCCGGCATCTTGGTGCTGCCCCTTACCGGCAAAGGCGATGGATAAAATTTCCCCATGGGCGCCCTCGCCCAGCAGGTAGACAGATGGGTATTTCATCGTCAGCTTGCTGCCAAGATTGCCGTCCACCCATTCCATCGTCGCGTTTTCGTAGGCCACGGCCCGCTTCGTGACGAGGTTGTAGACGTTGTCCGCCCAGTTTTGAATCGTGGTGTAGCGCACGCGCGATCCGGGCTTGCAGATGATCTCCACCACCGCACTGTGCAGCGATTCACTGGAGTACGTTGGCGCCGTACATCCTTCCACGTAGTGCACCTCAGCCCCTTCGTCCACAATGATCATGGTACGCTCGAACTGCCCCATATCTTCGCTGTTGATGCGGAAATACGCTTGCAGCGGCACGTCGACCTTGACGCCGGGTGGCACGTAGATGAAGCTGCCACCACTCCATACCGCGGTATTAAGCGCGGCAAATTTATTATCTTCAGACGGGATTACCGTGCCGAAATATTCCCGCATCAGATCGGGATATTCCTGTAGCGCCTGATCCGGCGAGACGAAGATGACGCCGAGCTTTTGCAGGTCTTCTTTCAGACTGTGGTACACCACCTCGGAATCGTACTGCGCCCCGACACCCGCTAAGAACTTCTTTTCCGCTTCGGGAATGCCGAGCCGGTCGAACGTCTTTTTGATATCCTCCGGCACATCGTCCCAGGTGCGCCCTTCGCGGTCGGCTGGCTTCACGTAGTAATAGATGTTGTCAAAATCGATCTCGGCCACATTGCCGCCCCAGGTCGGGGTGGGTTTGGCCAAGAAAATCTCCAGGGCTTTGAGACGGATGTCCCGCATCCACTCGGGTTCGCCCTTCATCTCTGAAATCTGCTCCACGATTTCCCGATTCAGGCCCTTGCGGGCGCGGAAGACAGAGTGATCGGGATCGTGGAAGCCAAATTGATATTCGCCTTTAAGCGCCGCAACTTCGATTCTTTCTTCCTGTACCTCGGCCATGGGTGTGTCTCCTCTATCGCCTTATGAGCCAGCGAGTTCGGCAACTGGCTCGGCATATTTTTCCCGTACCCATTCGTACCCTCTGGCTTCCAGCGTTTTAGCCAGTTCTGGACCGCCGGATTCGACGATCTTTCCGTCCATTAAGATGTGCACGAAATGGGGCTTAATGTAATCCAACAAGCGCTGGTAATGGGTAATGAGCAACACGCCCAGGTCCGGTCCGACAAGCAAACTGATCCCTTCCGCCACGGTGCGCAAGGCGTCGATATCCAGGCCCGAATCGGTTTCGTCTAAAATGGCGATTTTGGGCTCCAGCATAGCGAGTTGGAGAATTTCCACTCGTTTCTTCTCACCACCGGAAAAGCCCTCGTTCAAATAGCGCCGGGCAAACGATTGGTCGACCCCGAGATCTTTCATCTTCTGCGTGATTTCCTTGCGGAATTCCCGCATCGGAATCAGATTTTGTTTCTTCACACCGTTATCAGCGGTCGCCTTGGGCTCGCTGCTGCGGGCGCGACGCACGGCGCTGACGGCGCTGCGCAAAAAACTGGCCAGGGTCACGCCGGGGATCGTCGTCGGATATTGAAAGGCTAAAAACATGCCTTTCTGCGCCCGTTCATTGGCTTCCAGCTCGAGGAGATTTTCCCCGCCCAGAGTGACTTCGCCGGCATCGATGCGATATTTCGGATGCCCCATCAGCGCATTCGCTAACGTGCTCTTTCCTGATCCGTTCGGCCCCATGAGCGCGTGAATTTCGCCTTGTTTAATGTCTAGATTGATGCCCCGCAGGATCGGCTTGTCGTCCACGCTCACCTGCAGGTTCCGAATGACTAAATCGGTCCCCATCTCATCTCCTAAGTGCTAGGCATTGTGAAGGTTGTGCACCGCGTCACTTTTTCACCTGAAATTGACAGCCGTGATGGCCGTCGAGTTGGGACTGGCACAAGGTCACTTCTGCCCCCAAAGCCTGTTCCATGGCTTCGATTTCCATATCGCAGATTTCTCGATGCTGTCGGGCTACTCCGTAGTACGGACAGCCGTATTCCGTCAGCATGAAGACGCCGTCTTCTTCATCTACCTGGCTGATGATGCCGTGCTCCTGCAGCCGACCGACAAGCTCCTGGAGGCGGTCCACCACCTCTGCACCGTGCATCTCTTGCGCATAATGCTGTCCCAGACGCACGCTGACCCGGTGCAGCAACTGCTTGGCGAGAGCTGGTTCTGCCAGCTCTAACATTTCCTCGAGCATCACCAGAGCGAGGTTTTCATAACCCTGGGCGAATAGAGCTTGACCTTTGTCGGTCAGGCCATAGACCGCATGCGGACGCCCCCGTTTTTCGCGCACTGTCTTACTAACCACCAAATCTTCCGCTCGTAGGGACGTGAGTTGCTGCCGCACGGCTGTAGCCGTCACCCCTAACGCGGCTTCGATGTCTTTGATGCTGAGCGTTCCGCGCTGCTGCAACAGCTTGAGAATTTGCCCCGCTGGCGACTTGTCGATTTGCATGTCGTAATGCATGACCATACTCCTCGTCCATATGGATTACGGGAGAATATAGCAGGTCAACAGGCTTTTTGTCAATTTTATCTGTCAAAAATATAAAATATGTTGAATCGCTGCTTTGACAGCATGACGGGGGCCATTTGCGAGGCTGGGTTTAGGCTTTAATCCCTGGATTCCAGGCGGTCATACCGCCCGCGTTTGGGCCCTGGGCAGCGAGAAGTGCGACGTCCGTTTCAGAAGTCACTCCGGCGGCCTGCTCCAGGTTGATCCGTCTTGAACTCAGACGCGCCGAATCCGGCGCATCCGGCCTACCCAACGCGCATAGCGGCGCACCGCGCGGCGCTGCTTCGGCTGCCGTAAAAAGGCGATGAACGTGCGCCACGAAACCTCGTGCATCGGAATGCCGGAATAGGTTTCCATGCGCCAGGCATAGTAGCGCCAAGACCACTTCCAAGGCTGTAATAGCGGACGCGGGCAAAACCGCCACAGATGCCACATGATCCTCTCCTCAAGCACAGCAATAGCCCACATATACCAGCCGCACGACGACCCACCAAATTCCGCTATAATAGATCAGCGTGTAGGCCATTGCCATCCATGCTGTCAGCTTTCGCATTCTTCATTCGATCCCCAGCCCATTGTGGGCGCGATCAAGAGGTGGCTCATGCGAATCCCCTGGCTCAAAGTGCTCCCGTGGATGATCACCATCGGGATTTTTGCCATTATCTTCTCGCGCATTCCTCTGCCAGAAGTCATTGCCGCCCTGCGCCAGGTGCGCCTGTGGCCCTATTTCGCCCTCATGGTGCCCTACAGTCTCATCTACTGCCTGGTCGACTCGTTCGTCTTGACGCAAGCCGTTGCCTGGTTTCACCGACGGGTGCCCTACCGCCGCCTCTTGCCGGTGCGCGCGTCCTCTTACATTTTATCCTTGCTCAACCCGGGTCTGGGCCAGGGCGGCGTGGCGTTGTATGTGCATCGGCGTGAACATATCCCCTTTTTAGCCCTGGCCGGGACGATGCTCTTTTTAATTGTGCTGGAAGTGTGCCAGCTCGCTCTCTATGCCGCCATCGGCATTGTGGCGTTCTACTCGCACCTGATCGCTGCTTTTGCGCCGTTCTATATCGGGTTCAGCGCGATCATCGGGCTGGGTCTCTGGTTGATCCATCAAGGTACTGAACCACTCGAAAAGTTCGCTGCCCGCTTTGGCCGCCGCCTGCCCTTAAGCGACGCTAGCCTGTTGGCAACCCTGCGGCAGGCGCGGTGGCACCACTACCTGCTCACGCTGCTCTACAAAGCCCCTAATTTTTTGTTCGCCGTCGTGCTGCACTATTTCGCCCTACAACTCTTCGACGTGCACGTGCCCTTCACCCGACTGTTCGCCTTGTTGCCAGTCGTCTTCCTCGTCGCCTCATTGCCGGTTACGGTAGCGCATCTGGGGACATCTCAAGCCGCCTGGCTGTATTTTTTCTCCGCTTACGGACAGGAGTCGCAAATCCTGGCCTACAGTCTCGTCGCCCACGTTACTTTTATGGTGCTGAACAGTCTGATTGGGTTGGCATTCCTTCCGTTGGCGCTTCAGGATTTATCTGCTGCCGATGCCGCATTACCTGCATCAGATGATCCCCACCCGACACAAACGCCAGAAACGCCAGAAGCATAAAGACGCCTTGCAACCCTTGCGCTGGCAGCAACGCTCCACCCGTGCACCACTGTACGGTGACGAGTCCCACCGCAGCAAAATAGAGCACACCGCCCACATGACCGAGACGGCTGCCCAGCAAAGATGGCAGTGGTCGAGCAGCTCTCCAGCACCAGGACTTGAGGACATAGAGAGAAAAGGCCCAGGCAATAGATGCCGGGAGCCACCAGGGAACGACGGCGCGGATCGCGAAAAATCCGAGCGCCGTGAGAATAAAGCCTACATCACAGAGGTGATCCAACCAGCGCCCCACTCTACTGACCTGCTGCAACCGCCGCGCCAGCCAACCATCGAGCAGATCGGTTGCGGCGATCAGCCCAAACAAGCCGAGCGCGCCCACGCGCGCCCAGGTCGCCGAGGTGGACTCGGCTTGCACACAGAGCCACACGAATGGTCCGGTGCAGATGGGCCGCAAGAGCGTCACCCGGTTGGGGTACGTCCCCAAGCAGCACCAGTTCAAAGAGGGGGCCATGCATTCAAATCCTTCGGTATGAATCCAGCATTTTCGTTGACAGTCTCTACGCCTATAGAGTACAAACAAGGGGAGTCAGAATTTTTATTCGCTCAATCAGCCAATGCGGTGAATAGCCAGGCGGCGTCCGGGCCGCTTTTTTGCCGAAAGAGACGTTCTATGGATCAAATGGTACGCAGCTTAATTAGTGTGATTATCGATATTTACATTCTGCTTCTGTTTGTCAGAATGTTTATCGGCTCCAGCGAGCGGTTTGATGCGGTATTCGGCCTGGTATTCCGGGCCACGGACCCAGTGGTGACACCCCTCGGCACGGCGTTGCGGACGCGCCGATTCGACTTCTCACCAGCCCTGGTGATTTTGGTCTTGTTGCTGCTCAAAGGAATGATGTTCGGCTCGATTCCGAAAACCTTACAAGGTTTCGCCAGTACGCTGTTTCAGCTCTATGTGCTAATTATCATTATTATTGCCGGCTTTAGCGAATACTATACCAATCCGATTGCCAGCTTCGGCCAACGGCTGGTCAATCCGGTGCGAGCCATAGCCGCCAACTTTTCCCGTAATTTGACGACCGTGAATATTCTCTCGGTGGTCATCCTGATCGTCGTCCACAGCATCATCACCTTAATTCTGAGCCAATTTGCCGGCGCTTTGCCGCCCAATCCAATCAAGACCGCCGTCTTGGGAAGCTTACACCTGATCCTCAATCTCACCACGTTTTTTGTCTACGTTGTCTTGTTTAATGCGCTACTTAGCTGGGTTAGTCCTGATCCGCTCAATCCCGTGGTGCAACTCCTGGCCCTGCTTAGTGCGCCGATTGTCGAACCGATTCGACGTGTGGTGCCACCGCTGGCCGGCGCTATCGACCTCTCTCCGATGATTGCGATCTTCGCGTTGTATATTGCCCGCAGCGTCGGGCTGCAAATCTTGTCGATCTTCTCGTAATCGCTCCGAGAAGGTTCTTCTCATGCCGCAGACACAATCCACAAGTCTCCTCGCCATCTGGGCCAATGTGGATGCCGAGTATACGGATGCCTTGGTACAATAGCCTCATTCAGACGCCGAGGGATAAACAGAATAGGTGCTCACAACGCGGTAAAACACTCCATCCGCATAATATCCTCATACGTTTCCCGGCGCGACATGAGATAGGGTTTACCGCCTTCCACCCACACCTGCGGAGCCCGGCCAAGGGAATTGTAGTTTGACCCCATCGCCACGCCGTAAGCCCCAGCGTCGTGGATCAAGACTAAATCCCCACACCGTACCGGAGGCAGCGGACGCGGCTGAATCAGCTCATCACCGTCGCGCGTAAATACATCGCCGGATTCGCACAACGGCCCTGCTAGGACGACCGGTTCGAGACGTGTATCGGCGGGAGCTTGCCAGACGCTGATATGGTGGAACGACCCGTACATCGCCGGGCGCACCAGATCATTAAATCCCGCATCCACCATCACGAACGTCTGTCCCGTCCCTTTCTCATTCGTCGCTGTCCGCTTAATATCGGTAATCCGCGTCACCACACAGGCAGCGGGCGCCACTAAATAGCGGCCGGGCTCAATTTCCACTCGAATAGGCCGTCCGGCAAGGTAGCTGAAGCGTTCCTGCGCCTGCTGTAGCAGAGCACCAAAGGGCTTGAGATCGATTGTCGCCGCCTCAGGCCGATACGCATGCGGAATGCCGCCGCCTAAATTGACGGCTTGCAGGTGGGGATAATCCGATAGGCGGGAGGCAAAGAAATCGACCAAACGCTGCATGTTGGTCAAAAACTCTTGCAGCTCCGGTCCCGACCCCACGTGGGCATGGAGCAGCACCGTCGACAAGCCCTGTCGATCAGCTTCCTGGGAGACAACCAGGGCTTCTTCATACCAAATTCCATGTTTTGAGCTGGGTCCGCCGGTGTCACACGCCTGTACGTGTCCGTGTCCAAAGCCGGGGTTGAGACGCAGCGCAATGGGTCCTTGATAACCCGTAGCGGCAAGCTGTTGCACCATGCGAGGCGATCCGAGATTGGGCAACACCCCGTAATCGCTGGCCACCTCCAGAGCATTATCCCGGAAGACATCTGTCGTCAGTAACACCTGTGGCGTATCACCCCCAAGAGGATAACCGGCAGCCCGGGCCCGGAGGACTTCATTGCCGGAGACCGCATCGATCCAGATACCATTTGCCCGCATACATTCGAGGACACGCTTGGCCGAGCATGCTTTCATGGCGTAGCGTGCTTGCACACCCGGGGCCGAGGTGACCGCCAAAATGTCATCGATCCGCTTCTGTAACACCTGTGCATCATACAGATGAAACGGCGTGCCGAGACGTTCAGCGATCTGATACAGATCGATTCCTTGAAATGTAGGCGTGTCCATAACCCATCTCCTGTTAGATTCCGACCGGCCAGGAAGGCGTCTCGTGGCCCATATGAGTTTTCGCAGATCGTTGCGTCCTATCGTACCGCAAAATTGGAAGTTGAGGCAAAGGGTAAGCAGTGGATACAATATAAAGAGTGGCCATTGATGTGATATTTGCTGGAGATATCGTTGCGGTTAAGAGGGGAATGGAGCTCAACGCCCATGGCAGACAAACAATCGAATACGAAGCATATTATGCTCACCTCGCATCCCCATACGTTCGGCACCCAGCCCCTGCCCATTGTCTGGGGCCATCCAGAGCCCTCGAAACGCGGCCCTATCATCGCCACGCTGACGAATGTGAGCCAGCGCAACGCGATCGGCACGCATGCCGGGTCGTATGCGATCTATCGCGCCCTGGCGATTGCCAATGGCGATCTGGAGTCCGACCATCGGCCGGATTTCACCAACACCGCGCCGGTTGAAGCGATTGGCCCACACACGGCATGGACCGAGGCCGATACCATTGTTTCACTCGATCCGTTTGGCGCCGTGGCGTGTCAGGTGTTTGCCGGCCACTTAGAGCAGGGCTACGACATCCGCCCTACCATCGCCGTGACCAAAGCCCGTATCCAGGTGCCCGAGTTAGTTGAGGCCGTAAGCCGGAAGCGTCTGCACATCGATGGCACGATTTTGCAATCCGGCGGAGAAGTGGCCGTCACCAAAGCGGCCGTAGATCCGGTCTGGTATTTACCCGGTATTGCCCGACGTTTCCACATGGATGAGTCGACGCTGCGGCGTACCTTGTTTGAGCAGACTGGCGGGATGTTTCCCGAGCTCGTCACACGGCCGGATCTGGACATCTTTTTGCCACCGATTGGCGGGCTGAGCATCTACATCGTCGGCCCGGTGGCAGCGATCACCGATGCCACCTCGCCACTAGCTGTGCGCGTACACGACGAGTGTAACGGCTCCGATGTATTCGGCTCCGATATTTGCACCTGCCGTCCCTATCTGATGCACGGTATCGAAGAATGTATCCGCACGGCGCAAGACGGCGGCGCGGGCGTCATTGTATACTGCCGCAAGGAAGGCCGGGCTCTTGGAGAAGTGACCAAATTTCTCGTCTACAATGCCCGCAAACGACAAGAAGGCGGCGACCGGGCTGAGGCCTATTTTGTCCGCACCGAGTGTGTGGCTGGAGTCCAAGACATGCGGTTTCAGGAATTGATGCCGGACGTCTTGCACTGGCTCGGCATCACCCGCATCGACCGGTTTGTCTCCATGAGCGACATGAAATATGACGCCATCTGCCGATCCGGAATCAACATTGTCGAACGCGTCGCCCTACCGGACGATCTCATCCCGGCCGATGCGCATGTGGAAATGGCAGCAAAAAAAGCGGCGGGGTATTATATGGATGGACAAAGTCCCAACGCGGCAGAGCTGTCCCAAACGCAGGGCCGCCGGCTCGACATGTGAACCGGTCGCATCTCCAGAGTTCCCTAACAAGAGGACGACCATGGCTGCTGCAGTGACCGTCATTGAGCATCCCCTCGTGCAACACAAGCTAACTTTGATGCGCAAAGTCGAAACCAGCGCTGCCGAGTTTCGCGCCTTACTGCGGGAAATCAGTATGTTATTGGCCTATGAAGTGACGCGGGATCTACCGCTCACATCTGTAGCGATCACCACCCCCCTGGCTCCGATGCAAGCCCCACAGATCGAAGGAAAGAAAACGGTAATCGTCTCGATCATGCGGGCCGGAGACGGCATTCTGCAAGGCATGCTGGAACTCATCCCATCGGCCCGTGTAGGGCATATCGGCCTGTATCGGGATCCCAAAACGCATATTGCTGTGGAATACTATTTCAAAGTACCCGAGGATATTGCCGAGCGCAATGTCATTGTGGTCGATCCGATGCTCGCGACGGGGAATTCAGCCGTGGCGGCTCTGTCGCGGCTCAAGTCGGCTGGGGTGAAAGCATGTAAATACGTATGTCTCCTCGCGGCCCCTGAGGGCATTGAGCAGTTGCAACGGCAGCACCCGGATACTCCGGTGTTTACGGCGGCTATCGACGATCACCTCAACGCCCATGGCTATATCCTTCCCGGATTGGGCGACGCCGGTGACCGCCTGTTTGGGACGAAATGAGTACCCGAACAGCATTCAAGGCATCTTTTTTCTCTGCAAAAATGATATCGCTCATTTTGTCCAGGAACCGACATCCAGCGGTTGACTTCACCCATGGGGAGGCGCAGAATAGCGTGTCACTTCGGTTTTTCGCCTCAAGTAGCGACACGCCGCGTGACGGCACTGATTGGAGATGCGGAATGAATTTAGCCTAGAGACACTCGATACAATTGCCGATGAGATCATGATTGTACTAGACGGCGAGCAAAAGGGCGTCGATGCAAATGCAGGGTCCACCGGGCCACGGTCGAATGGAATCGGAACGAACAATCGTGCATGTTGATCGGATCACGGTCAGCAGGATGGGCTTGACGGAAGAAACATGGTAGACCCACAGCAGAAAATCCCAAAAGTAACGCCCGATTCGTTAACGGCTTACTTGTCAGAAGTGCGCCGCCGCCCGGTTCCCACCCCGGAGGAAGAGATGGAACTTGGCCGGCGCATCAAAGCCGGCGACACGGAGGCCGTACATGAATTGGTGGAGCGCAACCTCCGGTTCGTGCTGCAAGTGGCCGGCAAATACAAAGGCTCGGACGTTCCCCTGACCGATTTGATCAATGAGGGAAATCTCGGGCTCATCCATGCGGCGCGTAAATTTGATCCGAATCGTGGTGCCCGCTTTATTACCTACGCGGTGTGGTGGATCCGTCAGGCCATCATGCACGCCCTGGCCGCTGGCGGAGGCGCTGTGCGGCTGCCGATCAAACAAGCAGAACTGCTCGCGAAGTTGCGACACAAAATCGAGGAATTGCAGCAGGAAACCGGCACTGAGCCCACGGCGGAGGAGCTGGCGCTGGCACTGGATATAAAGCCGGAAGATGTGAGCGATCTTCTGCGCGTCTACCGGCCGCAACTGTCTCTCGATGCGCCGCTGAACGACAACATGGACTCCACCCGGCTGGATCTCCTGGAGTCCAGCCGATTGCCGTCCAGCGAGGATGTCTATCTGCACGCGTCGTTAATCAATGAAGTACGCGAATTACTCGATCACCTCGAACCCCGCGAGGCGATGATTCTGCGGGCTCGTTTCGGGTTTGACGATAAGCCGAAGAGTTTGGCGGCGATCGGGCGAGAGCTGGGACTTTCCCGGGAACGCGTGCGGCAAATCGAAACGAGGGCGCGCAGCAAGCTCCGCGCCCTCGCCAAAGATAAAGCGATACGGCCCCATCTCAATTAAGCGCCCGGATAGCATTCAATTCATCTCAGATAACCCCACTCTGACGCCATACGGCTAATTCTCCGGGCTCGTGCCCAAGTTCTTCCCCATAGATCTGGGCATTGTGCTCACCGTGCAACGGCGCCGGTAGACGTACACGCCAGGGTGTTTTGGAGAACTGCATGGGCAGACCGGGAAGTTGTAACGCGCCGAGCCCTGGTTGATCCACCGCCATGAGAAATCCGCGCGACACGAGTTGAGGATGCTCGAGCAACTCGTCCAGGTGATATACCGGGGCAATAGGCAAGCGCTTGTCCCGGCAGTGCTGGAAAATCTCGGCCCGCGTCCGGTCCATAAACCACTGCGCCAGGGGCACGTCGAGTTCGGGTGGCGGATTGTCGGCAATCTTGCGACGATTGTGAAATCGTTCATCTTCCGCCAAATCCGTCCGGTCGATCATTTCCAACAAGCGCTCCCATTGCGCCCATTGCGGTGCTGTTACCCATATAAACCCATCTTGGCAGCGGAAGAAACTGGCTGGATAAATCGTGCGCGAGCCAAACCGATACCCTCGCATGCTACGTGTGCCATCGAAGCGGTAATTGTTCAAATACACGCCGGTTTGCAGCGTGGCCAACACATCTGCTTCGCCAATATCGATCGTTTGCCCCTGACTGCTATATTCCCGCACCAGGAGCGCCAGCACCGTCGCACAGGCCGCACTCAGTCCGGCCTGGTAACCTGGCTGGCCGAGCGGCGCGACTAGTGGTGGACGATCATTCTCACCCAGACCCTCGCTTAACCCACTTAGCGCGCAGGACGTAATATCGACTCCCTCGTAATCGCTGTAAGGACCGGTCTGACCATATGAGGTAACCGCGGTGGCAATTAGATGCGGGAACGTACGGCGCAGTTCTGAGACGTCGAGGTGCTGCCGCGTTAATCGTTCAGGGGAACAATCATGAAGCAAAACATCGGCGCGTTGGAGAAGTTCTTGCAGAAGCTGGCGTCCAGTCATTATGGACGTATCCAACGTCACTCCGCGCTTGTTGGTATTCAAGGCCAAAAACAGGCCGCTGCGCTCGGGATGCGGCACGTCACCAGGAAATGGCCCATGCTGTCGGGTGAGGTCGCCTCCTTGTGGCCATTCCACTTTGATGACCTCAGCCCCGAAGTCGGCCAAGAGCTTACCGCAATACGGCACGGCAACTCCCTGTCCGAATTCCACGACTCGCACGCCAGCTAAAATCTCGCCCGCCATCGTCTCTCTTTTCTAGCGGATCTTCCATCACGAGATAGGAAAGATTCTCTGTAACAAGTTATTTTTCAGAGGCTTACTTTCTCATCAAGTTTTTCCTTGTGGCTACTTTTGTGTTGCGACTGGGTAAGGCATGAGGGAGCCTCACGTTCGCTAAGCGTAACAACTTTCGACCTAAGTCTCGGGGTTTGGGTATTTGTTGATAACGCGTCTGACCGATTTGAATCTCGATCGTGGTGAGCGCCGATAGTTCTAAAATACCTTCTTCAACCGTGACGTCCTCTGCACGCCATAACTTCTGAAGTTCTTGAATGATGAGATAGGCTAACATCACGACCAACACATGGCCTCTCGTTCTTTTGGCTTTGCGGACAAAGACTGGTCTCGTTTCCAGAAACTCGGTCTTCATCGTGCGAAACCCTTGCTCCACAAACGCTAAATCTTTATATCGCTGATGGATCATCTCCGTTGAAGCCGCTTCTTGATCTAATTCCGTTTTAATCACATAACAGCCGTCTAACAGCGACAGGTTCTCTTTCTTTGCAATATCTA
>Ga0256867_10000400_pt1 | contig 17186 bp, 4 predicted proteins | sample RVTome_15_FD_185939 | JGI IMG/M metagenome (GOLD analysis project Ga0256867, IMG submission 185939) | Soil microbial communities from uranium-contaminated site in the Upper Colorado River Basin, Wyoming, United States - RVT150D86 (HiSeq) ... | reverse complement strand
GGGGGGCACAAGCCTCTTTGCGGCCCATTGACCGCAGCGAAGAACTGCCTCTCTCCTTCTCACAGCAGCGCCTTTGGTTCATGGATCAAATGCAACCCGGCAATCCCTTTTACAACGTGCCGGCGGCTCTTCGACTCAGCGGGTCGTTGCACGTCCGCGCTTTGGAGCAAAGTCTCGCTGAGATTGTGCGGCGCCACGAAGTCTTACGTTCGGTATTCCCTAAAGTGGAAGGGAAACCGTTGCAGGCGATCTTTGGTGAGCTGCAGCCGGTCCTTTCCATTACTGATTTGAGTGGTCTGCCCGAAGTTGAAAGGGAGAGCGAAGCGCTGCGCCTGGCAAGCGAAGAGATCTGCCGCCCCTTCGATCTATCGCAGGGGCCGCTAATCCGGGCGAGCCTTCTGCGGTTAGGTGAGACCGAACATGTGTTGACGCTGACGATGCATCACATCGTCTCGGACGGCTGGTCGGTTGGAATCTTTGTCCGCGAGTTGGTCACACTCTACGACGCTTTCAGTCGCGGTGCAGACTTTTCCCTTGAGGAGTTGCCCATTCAGTATGTTGATTTTGCTTCCTGGCAGCGAGAGTGGTTGCAGGGAGACGTTCTGGAGAAACAGCTTTCTTACTGGAAGCCTCAGCTAGGCGGAAGGTTACCGGTGTTGCAGTTGCCCACGGATGGCCCACGCCCCTTAGTGCAGACTTTCCGCGGCGCTACCAAATTTTTCGAATTACCTCCATCACTCTCCGCCGCGCTTAACACCTTGAGCCGGCAGGAGGGCGTCACGCTGTTCATGACGTTGCTGGCAGCCTTCAAAACGCTGCTTTATCAATATTCACGGCAGGACGAGATCATCGTCGGCACTCCGATCGCTAATCGTAGACATCAGGAAGTGGAAGAACTAATCGGCTTCTTCGTGAACTCTCTGGTGTTACGTACGGATTTCTCTGGCAATCCGAATTTTCGAGCCCTCTTGAAACGCGTCCGTGAAGTCGCGCTCGGAGCCTTTGCTCATCAGGACATGCCTTTCGAATATCTGGTAGAAACTCTGAGACCGGAGCGTGATCTGAGCCGCTCGCCGCTCTTTCAAGTCATGTTTGTTCTGCAAAACACTCCCAGAGAAGAACTGCAGTTGCCAGGGCTGACTCTGATGCCGCTGAACCTTCATGTGGGAGCGTCGAAATTCGATCTGACCCTTGCAATGGAAGAGGCGGACGGCAAGCTGCTCGGCTCGCTGGAATACAATACGGACTTGTTTGGTGAGGCAACGATCGCGCGCCTGCTGGCACACTTCGAGCACCTGCTGGAAGTGGTGACAGCCGATCCCGATTGGGCCGTTGCTCGTTTACCTCGCAGTGAGCAGTCGCAATACCTGATTGAGTGGAACGAGACACAAGCCGATTATCCCCGCGAGGAATGCATCCACCGGCTCTTTGAGGCGCAGGCAGAAGCCTTGCCCGAGTCGCTCGCCATCGCCAGCCAGGATGCTCAGTTGAGCTATGCGGAGTTGAACCGTCGGGCCAATCAACTGGCCCATCACCTGAAGAACATGGGAGTTGGACCAGAGGTCGCCGTGGCGATCTGCGTAGAGCGTTCAGCTGAAATGGTGATTGGCTTTTTGAGTATCTTGAAAGCAGGAGGGAACTATGTGCCACTTGATCGTTCCTATCCAAAGGAGCGACTCGCCTTGATGTTGAAGGACAGCCGCGCGGCCGTCTTGCTGACCCAGCAGCGACTCCGAGAAATACTTCCCGAGCAGGAAGTGCCGGTCCTTTGCCTCGATGCAGATTGGAAGACGATCGCCGGGGAAAGCGCTGAGAATCCCATCAGCAGCGTAACGGCCGCAAACCTGGCTTACATTATTTATACCTCCGGTTCGACGGGCCAACCAAAAGGCGTAGCAGTGACTCACGCCAATCTCCTCAACCTGGTAACGTGGCATAGGTGGGCTTATCAAGTGACGCCGGAAGACAGGGCGACCCAAGTGGCAGTGCTCGGCTTTGACGCTTCCGTGTGGGAGCTCTGGCCGTACCTGTCATGCGGAGCGAGCGTATTTCTGCCGGACGAGGAGACGCGCACGACGTCTTCAAGATTTCTCGCCTGGCTCAAAGAGCAGAGGATTACTCTTTGCTTTTTGCCTACTCCGCTCGCCGAAGTCATATTGGCTGAGCGGATGCCCGCTGAGCTTTCGTTGCGAGCCTTGCTGGTCGGCGGCGATAAACTGCACCGCAGTCCGAAAGACGCCTTGCCCTTCGACCTGGTCAATCATTACGGGCCAACTGAGAACACCGTAGTTACGACTTACACTAAAGTGCCGACCGGAGTGGACAGCGATGAGCCACCTCCTATCGGCCGCCCGATTGCCAACACACGGATTTATCTTCTGGACCAGTATTTGGAGCCTGTTCCGGTCGGCGTGGCCGGCCAACTCTATATTGGCGGCGAGAGCCTGGCCCGTGGCTATCACCAGGATCCCGGGATGACGGCTGAGAAATTTATTCCCGATCCATTCAGTATCGATGCGGGCCAGCGGCTTTATCAAACGGGAGATCTGGTTCGCTACCAGACTGACGGAAACCTCCAGTTTATCGGTCGCGTGGATCATCAGGTGAAGATCCGGGGCTACCGGGTTGAGCTAAGAGAGATTGAGATTCTGCTGTCGCAGCACCCCGCAGTACGAGAAACCATCGTGCTGGCGCGTGGCGATGGACCTGGCGTTAGTCTGGTGGCCTACCTGGTTCCCGAGGCGGCGACTGCTCCTGAGGTCAGCGACCTGCGCACATACCTGGGAGAGAAGCTGCCAGAGTACATGGTGCCCTCCGCTTTCGTCGTTCTCAGCGCGATGCCCCTGACTGCAAATGGGAAGATTGATCCCCAGGCGCTGCCGAGCCCGGATCAGATGACCTCCTCAGAGGATACTGCTTATGTCGAGCCTCGAACGGAGACCGAACGAAAAGTCGCAGGCATCTGGCAGGAATTACTGGAGGTTGAGAGAGTAGGCATTCACGACAACTTTTTCGAGATCGGCGGCCATTCCTTATTAATGGTACAGGCTCAGAGTAAGCTGCAGGATCTCTTCAATCGAGAGTTAACGACGATCGAATTATTCCAATATCCGACAGTCCACAGTCTGGCGAACTTTCTGGACCAAGAAGTGCCGGAAGCGTCCCTGGCCCAGGAAAGTCAAGACCGGGCTGAGATGCGCCGCGCGTCCATGGAAGTGCGCCGACAGGCAAAGTACCAGGCCGATCAAACTGACGGGAAAACCGGACAGCAGGCGGATCAGGGGGCGCGAACTGCGGTTGGAGTCGCGCCGGCAAAAGACTAGGAGCGCGCGATGCGGCAGTCTCATTCGATCAATCATTCCGCAGCGACGGACATCGCCATCGTCGGTATGGCCTGCCGGTTTCCTGGCGCCCGCGGAGTCGAAGAATTTTGGCGAAACCTCCGTGATGGCGTGGAATCGCTCGTTTTGCTCTCCGACGAGGAATTGCTGGCCGCCGGCGTCAGCGCACAACTGCTCAGCAATCCCAATTACGTCAAGGCGGGAATGATCCTTGACGGCATAGAGATGTTCGACGCCTCGTTCTTTGGTTTCAGTCCCCGTGAGGCTGAGCTCATGGACCCACAGCACCGCCTCTTTCTGGAATGCTCCTGGGAAGTGCTCGAGGCCGCAGGCTATAACTGCGAAAAATACAAGAGGGCGGTCGGAGTTTTTGCCGGCGTCGGGGCGAATGCCTATCTCTTCAACTTCACCGAGGAGAGTGAGGCGGTGCGCACTCTCGGGAGCTATCAGGCGATCATTAGTAACGACAAGGATTTTCTGGCGACCCGCGTCTCTTATAAGTTGAATTTAAAAGGCCCGAGCCTTTCGATACAGACCGCTTGCTCAACCTCGTTGGTGGCTACTCACCTCGCATGTCAGAGCTTGCTCAACGGCGAATGCGATATGGCTTTAGCCGGCGGTGTCTCAATCAGGTTGCCGCAGAGGGCCGGATACCTTTACGAGCCTGAGTCGATTCATTCACCGGACGGGCATTGCCGAGCTTTTGATGCTCGGGCACAAGGACCGGGCGGAGGTAATGGTGTAGGCATCGTGCTGCTCAAGAGGTTATCTGACGCGCTCGCCGATGGCGACAACGTCTACGCCGTGGTCAAGGGCTCCGCCGTCAACAATGACGGAGCTCTGAAAGTCGGATACACGGCTCCCAGTGTTGACGGCCAGACGAAAGTGATTATGGAAGCTCTCGCCGTTGCCGGTGTTGATCCCGCGACTGTTGGTTTTGTCGAAGCTCATGGAACGGGAACTGCACTCGGTGATCCGATTGAGATCCTTGCCCTGACAAAAGCCTTTCGAGCTCATGCCCAGGAAAAAGAGTTTTGTGCCATCGGCTCAGTTAAGACCAACATCGGACACCTGGACACCGCTGCCGGTGTGGCCGGTTTGATAAAGACCGCACTGGCACTCAAAAACAAGCAGATACCTCCATCCCTGCACTTTGAGCAGCCCAACCCGAACATCGATTTCGCCAACAGCCCTTTCTATGTCAACACTGCGTTGGTCGAATGGGAGGCCGGCTTATCACCGAGGCGCGCCGGAGTCAGCTCGTTCGGAATTGGAGGCACGAATGCTCATTTCATTCTGGAAGAAGCACCGCCGATTGAATCTCTTAATGCCACCAGGCCTTACCAGCTATTGCTGCTTTCCTGCAAAACCAAAACTGCTCTGGAAACAGCGACGGCAAATTTAGTGGAGCACTTTGGGCGCCAGCCGGAGCTCAATTTGGCCGATGCCGCCTACACGCTGCAGGTCGGCAGAAAAAGTTTCAATCACCGGAGAATGTTGGTCTGTCGTGATCTTGAAGATGCGCGGAGCGCGCTTGCGACGCAGGATCCGCAGCGGGTGTTCACCAGCGTCCAGGAAGCTGCTGCGCGCCCGGTGATCTTCATGTTTCCAGGTGTCGGTGCTCAGTATGTGCAGATGGGCCGGGAACTCTATTACAACGAAGAGCCCTTTCGTAAGCAGGTGGATCGATGCCTGGAATTACTCAAGCCTAAAATGCGTGTTGATCTGCGCTCTGTTCTCTATCCGATCGACGAGCAAGACTCGCGGCAAACGGAAAAGCCTTCCATCGCTCTTGCGTCGCTTTTTGTGATTGAGTACGCGCTGGCGCAACTACTGATGAATTGGGGCGTGCGTCCGTACGCGATGATTGGCCACAGTTTCGGTGAATATGTTGCGGCCTGTCTCGCCGGAGTCATCTCACTTGATGATGCTTTGTCGCTGGTAGCAGTAAGAGGAAGGCTGATAGAGCAGTTGCCCAAAGGCTCGATGATCAGTGTGCCGCTGTCGGAACGGGACTTACGGCCTTTCCTGGGCAAGAGACTGTCGCTGGCAGCGATTAATGGACCAGCGCTCTGCGTGGTCTCCGGCCCTACAGAGGCTATTGAGGAATTGGAAAAAACTCTGAGCGACAACAGGATTGAGGTGGGGCGCTTACATACCGCTTTTGCCTTTCACTCGGAGATGGTGAAACCGATTCTCGATGAGTTCACTGGATTTGTAAGAACCCTCTCGCTGCGAGCCCCCGAAATCCCTTACGTCTCAACTCTCACCGGTACCTGGATCACGGCAGAAGAAGCGACGAACCCTGACTACTGGGCCCAGCATTTGCGTCAGACGGTGCGCTTCGGTGAAGGGCTTTGCACATTGTGGGATGGCGAAGATCGAATTCTGTTGGAGGTCGGGCCTGGACAAACCTTGAGCACTCTGGCACGTCAGCACACGAGTAAGCCATCCCGCCAGGTCATCTTAAGTTCGCTGCGTCATCCGCACGAACCACACTCCGATGTCGCGTTCTTGCTCAACGCCATCGGACGCCTCTGGCTTGCAGGCGCGCAAGTGGATTGGCAGCACTTATATGCGAGCGAGCAACGCCGGCGGGTGGCGTTGCCGACGTATCCCTTTGAGTCGCAACGCTATTGGATCGAGGCGCCGGCGCAAACCCGCAACGGCCATTCGCCGCCGCCGGCTTCCGCAGCAAGCAATAAACGTGAGCCGGTGAATTGGTTCTACCTGCACTCCTGGAAACGGTCCTTGCGGTCTCTTTCGATTCCGAAGAGAGAGAGTACACCCCACCTCGTATTCAGCGACGGTTACGGGTTCGGCGATCAAGTGGCTCGGCAATTGAGAGCTGCCGGCCATCCGGTTGTCACAGTCGAGGTAGGGCAGCAGTTTGCCTCGTTGGGAGCTGATGTTTACACGATTGATCCCACCCAACCTGAGGATTATCGAGCGCTACTGAGAGACTTGCGCAGGGTCGACAAGCTCCCGCGGAAGATCGTCCATTTATGGAGTATTGGACCAATTGCCCAAGCTGTAGCGGAGACCGGGATGGCAGAGGAGTTAGATCGCGGTTTCTACACGTTGGTTCATCTGACACAGATGCTGGCGAATGATAATATCACCATACCTCTGGAGATCGTCGTCATCGCAAATGGCCTGCATGACATTACCGGAGAAGAATCGCTGTGCCCGCAGAAGGCCACTATCATCGGCCCGTGCATCGTGATTCCCCAGGAGTGTCCCAACATCACTTGTAGGACCCTAGATGTTGTTCTGCCCGTGCCCGGCTCTGAGGAGGAGAGGAATCTGGTCGAGCGCGTGGTTGCCGAGCTTCTCACCGATCCCACCGATCTGACTATCGCCTTCCGCAACCAACATCGATGGGCCCAGACCTTTGAGCCGGTCCAGCTAAAACCAGAGGGCGGAGCAAGCACGCGGCTTAGAGAAGCTGGCGTCTATCTCATCGTAGGAGGGCTTGGTGGTGTGGGCCATATTCTCGCTACCTGCCTGGCACAGACCAAGCGGGTAAAGCTGGTTCTAACCGGTCGCACAGTTTTGCCCAACCGGGAGGACTGGGAAGACTGGCTGGCTGCTCACGATAAATCCGATGATGCCGGCTCCGCCGAGATCCGCCGCAAGATTCGTAAAGTCCGTGCGCTTGAGGAATTGGGAGCGGAGGTCATGGTCCAGGCCGCGGATGTCGCCAACCTGGAGCAGATGAGACAGGTAGTGGACGTTACCTACACTCGGTTCGGCTCACTGCACGGAGTGATCCATGCCGCAGGAGTCAGTAAAGACAAAGCGTTCTGCACGATTCAAGAAACAGTGCGAAAAGACAGCGAGTGGTTCCGGTTAAAAGTGCAGGGACTGCTTGTCCTCGATGAAGTCCTGGGTGACAAGGAACTGGATTTCTGCCTCCTCACTTCATCGCTCTCTTCGATTCTGGGAGGACTGGGACACGTCTCCTACTCGGCTTCGAACCTCTTCATGGATGCCTTCGCGCACAAGCAGAACCGGAATCACCGCACGGCCTGGACAAGCATCAACTGGGAAGGCTGGCGGCTGGATGAGGAGTTCTCATCAGCTCCCAACCTGGCGTCAGCTCTGCTTGAATTCACACTCACTGACGCGGAAGGGATGGATGTTTTGCAGCGGATTCTTTCAGCGGACCGGGTCGCACAGCTCGTAGTCTCGACCGGCGACCTCCAGAGCAGAATTGATAAATGGATCAAGCGGGAGTGGTTGCGCGAAACTGAAGCCGTGCATGTGACAACGTCGGCAACGCTGCATCCGAGGCCGGACTTGCCGAATCCCTATGTTGCTCCGACCAGCAAGATTCAGGAAGAGATTGTGCCCATCTGGCAACAGTTGATCGGCATCGAGGAGATTGGCATTTACGATAACTTCTTTGAGTTAGGAGGCAGTTCGCTCTTGGCTACCCAATTGGTTTCGCGGCTGCGCGATAAGTTCCAGGTGGAGGTCGCGTTGCGGAGCTTCTTTGAGTCGCCAACCATAGTAGGACTGGCCGAGTCCATCACCAGCGCCAGAGCGCAAAGCGTTCAATCTCCGCTTCCCGCCATCCCTCGAATACCCAGGCAGGCGCACGCGGCGTTGCTTTCATCCGAGGGCTTGCTTACTGTGCCGGAACAGAACTCTTGAATTTCCGAAATTCCTGAAGAAGTAGCTCCTCCGCAAAATCCTTTAGCACGCGATCACAAGTATGATGGTAAGTCCCTCAGCGCAGAGTGAGGTCTGGCAGGACCAGTTCAAGCAACTGGACCGCATCATCCAGAGTGATCTCTCCCTTTCACAGCAGTTGCAGTCTTGTGCGGACGCTCTTCGCCGGCAGCCGGTAGTTCAGCATTCTCTGTATCTACAGCGGCAAATCGAGGAAGGTATCTCTGTCTTGGACCGGGCGGCCCAGGGCGATTACACCGGGATCAGTCAACAATTTTGCAACCTTGTCAGGACGCCCTTGGAAGAAACAGAACAGGACCATCTCCTGGTCCTGATCGTCAAGGATGTTGACTCCAGTAAAGCGCCGCACCCCCTCCTTATTCATTGCACTCTGGATCGGCGGGCTCTGCAAGCCCAACAGGTCTTACGTTCAGCAGAGTTTGTAGATCGTCTGGGAGAACGACTGGGGGTTGCAACCTACTCCGAAGCGGCGCTGGCAAGTCGGGTTCAGGGAGTACACATCATCAATCGTGCCGGATACGTGCGCTATGCCGTCTTTGCAGACCTTGTTTACGAGATGGACTGGACCACCTCTTATATTGACGGAGGTTTGCTCTTCAGTATCGTCGCCGAAGAGTTCATCGACCATGACCTCGCCCTGGTGGAAGTCTTGTTTCCCGAGGAGAGCCGGCGATTGCGCCAACAGGGAGTGCTCAACAGTGAGACGGTAGATTTCCTCTTCAATATTTTCCTCGTGCTGCATGACTCGCTGGGCCATACGGTCCCCTACCCAGTGCATCACTGGGTGAAGAGGCTTATCGGCTCTTTCATGCTCGACCCTTTTGAAGAGTTGGGAGCGGATACGCAGTTCTTCTGGATGACCAGCTCTGAAAAGATGAGGCCCTTTCTCGCTCAGGTTCTGACTGAACAGGAAGCTGAGGCTTTACCGATTTTATGGCTGCTGAAAAGACTCTGCCATTACACTCAGCGCGGAATAGCCAAAGATGTGCATTATGGAAATCTAATGGAGGATGGAGACGCGCGTACCGGTGTCCTCCTCTGGCAATACTTTCTGAAGCACAAAGTGATTGTCCCGGTTGGACGCCATTTTCAACTGGACCATGATCGCTTCCCGCCAGTGATCGAAAGGCTGCTCGACGATTGGCTGGCGGTTGAAGCGGAAATTCCTGGTGGTGTCGAAGCTTACTCCAGAGCGCTCTCGGATTTTTATCTCAAATATCGAAGCTCAGATCCGATGACCGGGAAGTGGGCAATCCCCGTTGGCTTACGCCGCGCTTCATAACTACCCGGTTTGCCTGCCTGAAAGTTTTGTCTCATGCCTCTGCTCGTCAACGATGGATTTCGCCTAATCAGCGCTCTCGAAGAACTTAATGTACGGTGTCTTCGTCAGGCCGGAGAGTGGGAACAGGATCTCCGTACTTTGCGCATCGGCATCATCAATCTCATGCCGCTGGCCAAGGAGTACGAATTCAATCTGTTGCTTTCCCTCGGAAGAACAGAGCTGCAGATCGAGCCGGTCTGGATTCGTCTTAATACTCATTCTTATCACAGCAGCGACGAGCGCCACTTGAGCCAGCACTATGTAACTTTCGCAGAGGCGATTAGCCGAAACTATTTGGATGGTTTGATTCTCACGGGTGCGCCCGTCGATGAAATTCCCTTTCAGCAAGTTAAGTACTGGAATGAATTGCGACAAATCCTGACCTTTGCCCGGACCAGGATTGCTTCGACTATTGGTCTATGTTGGGGAGCGATGGCGCTGGCGCATTTGATTGGCATCGAAAGGGTCAGCTTTCAAAAAAAATTGTTCGGAGTTTTTGAAACCCGCAATCTTGATCGCACTCATCCGCTGAGCGACACCGATGATCGCTTCTGGTGCCCGCAGAGCAGGTATGCAGGCTTCACCGATGAATCGTTAGAGCTTGCGGCATGGGAGGGAAAAATCAATCTGCTGGCCCATTCCGCAGACGCTGGCTATGTGATCTTCGAAACCAAAGATCATTGCTACCTCATGCATCTCGGACATCCGGAATACAACTCCCGCAGGCTCGTAGACGAATTTCTGCGCGATCAGTTGCTTAAGAGAACAGATGTTGGGCCACCGATAAACTTCGACCCTGCTTGCCCTGTCAATTGCTGGCGCGCACACCGAGCTACTTTTTTCTCACGATGGACCAACTATCTGTACAAAACTACGAGTTACATCTAAAACGGGCTTTGCCTGGTGCGTACGCATCGGAAATTTTTCAAACCCTGAAAGGGTTAATACCGCGCACGCCTAACGCTTTCAGCGTTTGTCGCATTTTGTAATTGTGCCCCAGGGTTGTCGCTGTGCTCCGACCCTGGGCTGAAATTAGCGAACGCCTTCGGCGTATTTACAAATGAATCTCTTTCAATATTTCAGCGAGCATGGTCATGAACAGTTGATATTCAGCCATGATAAGAAGAGCGGCCTGAGAGTGATTATCAGCATTCACGACTCTTCCTCCGGGCGCGCGCTGGGTGGTGTCAGGTATCGGTCTTACCAGAGTGAAGAAGAAGCAGTCATGGATGCTTTACGATTATCCGAAGGCATGACTTACAAGTTTGCGGCAGCCGGATTGGAGTTCGGCGGCGCCAAGGCAGTCATCATCAAGCATCCAGAGATCACGAGCAGAGAGGAGATCTTCAGGGCTTTTGGAAAAATTGTCGAGTCTTTGAACGGAAGATTTGGGACCGCCGAAGACGTTGGCACGACGCCCGAAGACATGGCTGTAATTGCCAGTGAAACAGAACACGTAACGGGATTGCCAACCTCAATGGGTGGAGAAGGTGATCCATCGCCGGTGACGGCTTTGGGTGTCTGTGAGGGAATCAGGGCTGGATTGGAAGAAGTGTTTTCTGATGATCGCTTCGAAGGCCGGTCAATTGCCATTCAGGGCCTGGGAAATGTGGGTTATCACCTGGCTCAATACCTAAATGGAAGAGGCGCAAGGCTGATGGTGGCAGACGTCGCCGAGTCTAAAGTTAAGCAAGCGGTCACTGAGTTCGGCGCGGAAAGAATCGACCCCGACAGGATATACGAAGCGGACTGTGATGTCTTTGCTCCGTGTGCGCTTGGAGCCACGATTAATAGCGAGACGATTGACCGGCTAAGGTGCAGAATCGTTGCCGGCGCCGCGAACAACCAACTCGCAGAGCCGAGACACGGCAAGCTGCTGCACGAGAAAGGCGTCCTGTACCTTCCCGATTTCGTCGTCAACGCTGGTGGGGCGATGTTTTTGACGCACCGGATGAGAGGACTCTCTCGCGCTGATGCGTTCAAGGAGACTGCGGCCATCCGCGACACTACCCGAGAAGTTATCGAAATCTCACACCGCTTAAACATCGCGACCTCAGAAGCGGGTTATACATTGGCGCGTTCCAGGCTCTCGAGAAACCATAGCCTCAAATGAACTCCGACTGATACTCCGGTAAGGAGAATTCCCATGGCAGAAGAAGTTTTTCTCTTTCCCATGTCATTTGCGCAGCGGCGACTCTGGTTTTTGGACCAGTTGGATCCTGGCAGCCCGACGTACAACATCTCCGGAGCAATGCGCTTGCGGGGTCGTCTGGATATTTCCGCACTGAAACGAAGTCTGAATGAAACCATTCGCCGCCACGAAGCTTTGCGGACCAGCTTTAACACGTTTGACGGTGAACCAGTTCAGGTAATCACTCCGGCACTCGAGTTAGATCTGACTGTCACCAGTCTGGAAGATGTTTCGGCCGCCGAGCGGGAAGAGTTGGCGCGACAACTGGTAACCAAAGAGACACAGCAGCCCTTCGACTTGAAACAGCCACCGTTATTGCGTGCGGCCCTCTTGCGATTGGAAGAGCAGGACCACATCTTCGTGCTGACAATGCACCACATCGTCTCAGATGGGTGGTCCGTCGGCGTCATGCTGGGAGAGCTCAATACACTCTATGCGGCCTACCTGAATGGACAACGATCGCCGCTGCAGGAACTCCCAATCCAATATGCGGATTATGCTGTCTGGCAGCGTGGGTGGCTGCAAGGAGAAGTGCTTGAGAAACAATTGACCTACTGGAAAGATCAGCTGGCAGACCTGCCGGTCCTGCGGTTCCCCACAGACTATTCGCGACCGCCGGTCCCAACCGATCAAGGAGCCTATTATCCGCTGAACATATCGAAGCGTTTGACGGACTCTCTCAAGACACTCAGCCAGCAGGCCGGAGTCACCTTATTCATGACCTTGTTGGCCGCCTTTAATGCGCTGCTTTATCGTTACACAGGACAAGTAGATATCGTCGTCGGCACTCCCATCGCTAACCGCAACCGGAGCGAAATTGAGGGCTTGATCGGTTTCTTCGCCAATATGTTGGCGCTGCGTACAGATCTTTCGGGAAATCCGCGCTTTCTGGATCTTCTGGATCGAACCCATGAGGTGATGGTGGATGCTCATGCACATCAAGATTTGCCCTTCGAGAAGATTGTTGAGGAGTTACAACCAGAGCGTATGGTTGGGTCTAATCCTCTGTTCCAGGTAATTTTCCTGCTGCTGAACACTCCGCTCTCCACCATCAGCTGGCCAGGTATTACTCTCGAGCCTTGGGACCTGAATTGGAAGTCGGTCAAGTTCGATCTGGAATTTCATCTTTCAGAAGCAGCGGACGGTCTTACAGGTAATGTCGCTTACAACAGAGACCTGTTTGAAGAGTCCACCATCGCTTCCCTGACAGGTCATTATCAAAACTTGCTGGAAGCTATTGTGGCCGCGCCCGACAGTCAAATCGCTGGTCTACCGTTGCTCACTGCCGAGGAGCAGCGGCAACTACTCGACTCCTCCGCTATCGTCGCTTCAGGTTCCGAGTCGTACCCTACTTTGCCGCAGTCGTTTGCCGCACAGGCCGCACGCACTCCGGATTTGCCGGCGGTCATCTTTCAGGGTCAGTCGCAGACCTTCCGCCAGTTGGATGAACGTTCCAATCAATTAGCCCACCACTTGCAATCGCTTGGCGTAACCTCCGGCGCGGTCGTCGGCCTACTGCTGGAGCGCTCGCTTGATCTGGTGGTTGCCCTCCTCGCCACGCTTAAGACTGGAGCCACCGTGATGCCGCTGGAATCTTCGGCGCCTCCCTCACGCTGGGCTCGACTGCTCGCGCAATCGCTAGTGCAGATGTTGCTTACCACACAACACTTGTCCGAACAACTGTTATCGGTGGCGACAGACGCCAACAACCTGCCTGGCTTATTCAGTCTGGATACAGCGGAAGTGAGTCTAGCTGCAGAAAGCACAGAGCCTTTGTCTGATGTGGCAACACTTGAAAGCAACGCTTATTTGATGGCGCTCACCGAGGGCTGCAACAGCCGCTTCATCGCCATCACTGGTCAGAGCGTGCAACGGCGACTGCACGCCTTGCAGGAGATGTTTGAGTTACACGAAGGTGAGGTCGTGTTGCACAAGGCATCGTTTGAGTCAGACATATGGGTCTGGGAGCTCCTCTGGCCGCTGTGCTTCGGCGGCTGCGTGGTTGTCGCACCGCCTGCGATGGATCACGTCGCGACACTTCATTTACTCGGCACGCACGGCGTCAACGTCACACATGCTGTGGCCTCAGAGTTGAACGCCTGGGTCGTTGCTTCGGAGCAGGAACGAGAGCTTACCCAGCGAGGCAAACTGCGATGGGTTCTCTCCAGTGGCGAAGCGGCGCGACGTTCCGTGCCCGAACGCTGGCAGCGTCAGAGTGACGGCAAGGTTGCGCAATTATACGGAGTACCGGAAGCCGGTGCGGAAGTACTGGTCTCCCTTGCAGCGAACAATTCACCGGAGTCTGCCTGTGCAGAGGCACCGAGAGAGCAAAGCGAATCGACGCCGATGGAGGGTCGTGCGGTAACTTCTGTGGCGCTGCTGGTATTGGACCAGGCGGGGCAGCTTGTGCCTGTTGGCGTTAGCGGTGAAATCTGTGTCGGTGGTCCAGTCCTGGCTGGGACCCATCCATGGCAAAGCGAACCGACGAACCAGCGGATTGAAGAGTTGCAGGCCGCTGAAGGTGACGGCAGACCGCGCCTGGTATCTAACCCTTACCACGAGATTGCGGGCGCACATCTATTGCGCACCGGCGACGCTGGCCGTAGGCTCAAAGATGGCCGTCTGCGAGTTGAAGGACAACCCGGCAAAGCGGCCTGGATCGATGGTCACCGTGTTGTCTATACGGATGTTGAAACAGCACTCCTGGAGCACGGATCTATTGAAGAATGTGCTGTGCGCCCTCGTCGCACGGCGCGCGGTACTCAGTTGGTGGCTTACGTCGTTCAGAACAGTGCCATAGCTAATGAGCATCTGCAGCAATGGTTGGCCGAGCGGCTCCCGACATTTCTGGTACCGCAGGTGTATGTTGAGATGAAGGCTCTACCACTGACTGCGAGCGGAGAGCTGGATGAAACTGCACTATCGGAGATGACGGTAATTCATGAGCAGCAGTTGCGAGTGTTGGAAGAATGCCTGCGAGGAGTGGAGGAGATAATCGACGTAGCGTTGATTGAGCAGGAGACGGAAGATGAAGAGATGCTGCTGCACGTGCTTGACGTAGTGGCCCAGCCGGAAGCCGAGACAGTCGAACAGACGGGCTCCAACGCTCAGAGAGTAAAAGACAACAACCGTAACGGCAGTTACCTGCCGCATTCAAGCGGCCCGGCGGAAACGAAAACTGAGCCGGCCACGAAATCGGTGGCGAGACCGGCCATCAGCGACGGCGGGCCGTTACTGACGGAAGATGTTTTGCCCAGAACGCTGAGCCAGATGCTGCGGCAAGCCGCGCAAGACTCAGCCCACGGCATCACTTATATATCGGGCAGAGATTCCACTCATCAGACATATCGGGAACTGCTGCGTGATGCGACCCGCATACGTTCCTGGCTAACTGCCGCGGGTGCGCTTCCCGGCGATCACGTGATTTTGCAGCTCGATGATAATGCTCAGTTTCTCAACGCCTTCTGGGGCTGTGTGTTAGGAGGGATGGTGCCGGCGCCCCTTTCGACGGCCGTCAGCTACCAGCAGGAGAGCAGCGCTTCACGGACACTGGAGAATGTGTGGGAGCTATTGGAAGGACCGTTGGTGGTGAGTTCCAGCAGTCGCGTTGCGGAGATCCGCGAGTTGCTCGGGAGCCATAATAGAGCCGGCAGCGAGGCGCTCAGAGTGATCGGGATAGAAGAGGTCTCGGCGCTTGCGGAAGTAGAGATGGAGCAAGAGGAGGGCGAAGAAGCAGTAGTATCAGAGGAGAAGATAGCGTTGGTGCTGTTCACCTCCGGCAGCACGGGCAAGCCCAAAGGGGTGATGCTCACGCACCATAATCTGATTAGCCGTTCTAAGGCCACCGCACAGCTCAATGGTTTCACCGGCGCGGATGTTTCGCTGAACTGGATGCCGCTGACTCATGTCGGCGGCATCGTATTTTTTCACTTGCGCGACGTGTATCTGGGCTGCGAGCAGGTGCATGTTGCGACCGCCGAGATATTGGCCGAGCCGTTGCGCTGGCTGGATTTGATGGATGAGCACGGAGCGACGGTGACGTGGGCTCCCAACTTCGCTTATGCATTGCTCAATGATGCGATGGAGCGCAGCAACGGAGAGAGAAAGTGGGATTTGAGCCGGATGAGGTTCATCTTTAATGGCGGAGAGGCGGTGAATGCGCAGACTGGGAGAAGGTTCCTGCGGTTGTTGGCCGTACATGGTTTATCTGCTTCGGCCATGCATCCAGCCTATGGAATGTCAGAAACATCCTCAGCCATTACTTATTCACACAGCTTTACGCCGGAGAGCACTTCCGATAACGATAAATTTGTTTCAGTGGGTGTTCCGCTGCCAGGAGTAATGCTGAGAATCGTGAATGAGAAGGGACGAATGATCGAGGAGGAGACGACAGGCTATCTACAGGTTAAAGGCAATACGATCACATCCGGATACTATAAGAACCCGGAGCTTAACGCCGAGGTCTTCAGCGACGGATGGTTCAACACCGGCGATCTGGCCTTTATCAGCCAGGGAAGTCTGACGATTACTGGTCGCGATAAAGATGTCATCATCATTAACGGCGTAAATTATTACACCCACGAAATAGAGTCTGTGATTGAAGAGCTCGATGGGGTCATAACCTCCTACACTGCGACTTGCCCGATTCGAAATCCAGAGAGCAATACCGATGGGATAGCAGTCTTCTTTAGTTCTGAGTTCTCGGATTTGAGTTCCCAGATAAAACAGATCAATGAGATTAAGCAAAAGGTGAGGGAGAAGATCGGTGTCAGCCCGGATTACGTGTTACCTGTAGCGAGAAGTGAAATTCCTAAGACCTCAATCGGTAAGATCCAACGTACGCAGCTCAGGCAGCGCTTTGAAGAAGGACACTTTGCCGGCCTTGTCAAACAACTTGACCTTGCGATTGGAGGCGCCAACACTCTGCCTGATTGGTTTTACCGTCAGGTCTGGCGTCCCAAGCGTGCCAGGCACCTCGCAGCGCAGCTTGCGCCCGCCACCTTCCTAATCTTTTTTGATGAAGCGGGACTAGGTGCTCAGCTCTGCACGCAATTGACGCAGCTTGGTTCAACCTGTATCACCGTCGCAGCCGGATCAGAATTCCGCCAGGAATCGTCGCTACACTATCGCCTGGATCCGGGCAATCAAGCGCATTACGAGCAACTGTTTAAGGCGCTGGTAGCGAGCGACCTGTTTCCTAAACATGTGTTGCATCTTTGGGCCTATGACGTGCCCGAACAAACGGACTTAGACAGTCTAATGACCGCCCAGCAACGTGGTTTCTACAGTGTGCTCTGGCTGGCGCAGGAACTGGCGAAAGCCGTCACCTCCGCTAGGGCGGCGACGGAAGCCGCCACGCCCGCAAGTGTTGATATTCTGTCGTCCAGCGCTATGCAGTTGTTGGTTATTACTGCCGAGGCGCAGCCGAGCCGGTTTGGCTCCCTGCGCGCTTATCACCATGCGACCTTGCCAGGTCTGATCAAAAGTATGCGTCTGGAGTTTCCGTGGCTACAGTGTTGTCACCTGGACCTGGAACAGGATACGCCGGAACCCAATGCGGGACGAGTCGTGATGGAGTTGATGCTCGATCGGAATGAAGCTGAAGTTTCGTACCGCGATGGAGTGCGACTGGCGG
>Ga0256867_10000398_pt1 | contig 17213 bp, 14 predicted proteins | sample RVTome_15_FD_185939 | JGI IMG/M metagenome (GOLD analysis project Ga0256867, IMG submission 185939) | Soil microbial communities from uranium-contaminated site in the Upper Colorado River Basin, Wyoming, United States - RVT150D86 (HiSeq) ... | reverse complement strand
CGCTCCGGCGGATGGTCCAGCGGTTGCCTCGGCGGCCCGTCCGGCGCCAGCCCGCCCTGCGCCAGCGCCTGCACGCGAGCAGGCCGCGCCCGAGCGCGAGCGGATCGTGATCAGCCGCGGGAGCCCGGAGCCCGCCATGAACCCCGTCTTGCCGCGTGCCTACGCTGCGCTTCAGGCGAATCGCCTCGCGGACGCGAAAAGCCTTTACAGCGAGCTTCTGCGGGCGGAGCCGAGAAGCATCGACGCGCTGCTTGGACTCGCCCAGATCGAGGTGCTGGAGGGCAACAGCGAAGAGGCGACGAAGCATTACGTCCGGATACTGGAGCTCGATCCCCGGCAGCCGCTGGCCCAGAGCGGGCTCATCGCGCTGCTGGGACGGGCCGATCCCATTGCCGCAGAAACGCGGCTGAAAACCCTCATCGCCCGCGAGCCCTCCGGTCATCTTTATTTCACACTGGGCAATCTCTACGCCGATCAGTCGATGTGGCCGGCGGCCCAGCACGCGTACTTCCAGGCCCATCACCTTGAGCCGACCAACCCGGATTACGCCTTCAACCTGGCGGTCGGTCTCGAGCACGTTGGTCAGCCCAAGCTCGCGCTTGGCTTCTATCGGCGAGCGGCGGAACTCGCCGCAGCCAGGGGACACACCCATTTCAACCTCGCACAGGCACAAGAGCGCATCGGCAAACTCGCCTCGCAGGTAGAATAAGCGGCCGTGGACATCGGCTTCACCCGCCATGGCTGAACAGCGCAAGAAACTCCGTCTCGGCGAATTACTGGTACAGCAGGGCCTGATCACAACGGATCAGCTCTCCATTGCGCTGGCCGAGCAACGCCACAACAACATTCCCATCGGCCGCCTGCTGGTGCGCCTCGGTTTCGTCACCGAGAGCGCCATCCGCGACATCATGGCGCGCACGATCGGGCAGGAGGCGATCGACCTCGGACATGTAGTCGCCGATCCCGAGGCCTTGAGGCTCGTATCGCAGGAATTTGCACGCCGCAACCGCATCCTCCCGATCGCATTTGATGTGGGCGAGCACGTTCTCACCATTGCCACCACCGAGATATTCAATGTGGTCGCAATGGACCAGCTGCGCGCGATGCTGGGACCGCAGATCGAGATCAAGACCCAGCTCGCAAGCGAAGCGCAGCTCGGCGACTACATCGACCAGTTCTACGGCTACGAGCTCTCCGTCGACGGCATCCTCAAGGAAATCGAGACCGGCGAGATCGACTACGAAAGCCTGCAGACCGCAGGCGGCGACGAGTACACGCAGCCCATGGTGCGGCTCGTCAACGCGCTTCTCGTCGACGCGGTGAAGCGCAGCGCCTCCGACATTCATTTCGAGCCCGAGTACGCTTTCCTCCGCATCCGTTACCGCATCGACGGGGTGCTCGAGACCGTGCGCAGCCTGCATAAGACCTACATGCCGGGGATCACGGTCCGGGTCAAGGTGGTCAGCGGCATGAACATCGCTGAAACGCGCTCGCCGCAGGACGGGAGGCTCTCGCTCACGCTCAACGGCCGGCCCATCGACTTTCGCGTTTCCACGCAGCCGACCATCTACGGCGAGAACCTGGTGCTGCGCGTGCTCGACCGCGAGAAATCGATCATCAGTCTCGACCGCATGAACCTGGCCAAGGAGACCCTGGGGAAGCTCAACCTGATGCTGGCACGGCCCGAGGGCATTCTCGTGGTCACCGGTCCGACGGGCAGCGGGAAGACCACGACGCTCTACTCGCTTCTCGCGCAGGTAAACGACGAGACTGTCAACATCATGACGCTCGAGGACCCGGTCGAGTATCCGCTCACCCTGATGCGGCAGACGTCGGTCAACGAAGTGGCGCGCATGGATTTCGCCGATGGCATCCGCTCGATCATGCGGCAGGATCCGGACATCATCCTGGTGGGCGAGGTGCGCGACAAGGAGACGGCGGAGATGGCATTTCGCGCCGCGATGACGGGCCATCAGGTATTCACCACCCTGCATACGAATTCGGCGCTCGGCGCCTTCCCCCGCCTGCTGGACATAGGCATACAACCCGACATCATGGCGGGCAACATCATCGGCGTGATCGCGCAGCGGCTGGTGCGCGTGCTGTGCACGCATTGCAAGGAAGCCTACGCGCCGGCCAAGGAAGAGCGGCAGCTTTTCGGGCCGCTGGGACCGAAGATTTCCTACCTCTACCGCCCGGTCGGCTGCAAGAACTGCGACGGCAAGGGTTACAAGGGCCGCACTGCCATCATGGAGCTCCTGGTGATGGATGGAGATCTCGACGAGCTCGTCGCGCGCCGGGGAACCGCAAAGGAGCTCCGTACCGCGGCGCTCGCCAAGGGATTTCGCTCGCTCGCGGATGAGGGGTTGCAGCGCGTCATCGACGGCACGACGAGCCTCGCCGAGGTGGGGCGCGCAGTCGACCTCACCGGGCGCTTCGAGTAGTGCCCGTTCCGGATTTCAGGTTCAAGGTTCAACGGTCAAGGTTCAAAGTTGTAGTATTGGCCCGGAACCTTGAACATTCAATCTTGAACGTCGAACCTTGAACACGCAAAGCGGTGCCTGCTTACGAATATAAGGCAGTAGACGGGTCCGGACGCCCCGCGCGCGGCGGTCTGGAGGCCGTCAACGAGGTCGATCTGGAGCTGCGCCTGCGGCGCATGGGCCTCGATCTCATCACGTTCAAGCAGATTGAACGGGAGGCCGGCGGCTTTCGCGGCGGCAAGATCACGCGCCAGGACCTCATCAACTTCTGTTTCGACATGGAGCAGATGTACCGCGCCGGCATTCCGATCGTGGACGGGCTGAGGGACCTGCGCGATTCAAGCGACAACCCACGCTTCCGCGAGGTGCTGACCTCCATGACCGAGGACATGGAAGGCGGTCGGGTGCTCTCGCAGTGCACGGCCGCCCATCCCGACGTCTTCGACAACGTGTTTACGAGCCTGCTTCGCGCGGGTGAGCAGAGCGGGCGGCTCGCCGAGGTGTTCGAGAATCTCGCGGCCTCGTTGAGGTGGCAGGATGAGCTCGCATCCCAAACGAAGCGCCTGCTGATCTATCCGGCGCTGGTGCTGGTCGTCGTGCTGGCGGTGGTGGTGTTCCTGCTCATCTACCTCGTTCCGCAGGTCACCTCGCTCCTCAGGACCATGGGGCTGGAATTGCCCATCCAGACCCGGGTGCTGATATTCGTCTCCAACGCCGTCATCCATTACTGGCCGCTCGTGTTCGGCATCCCGGTGGCCATCGCCGTCGCCGTGACGGTGCTCGTGCGGCGCAATCCGAAGGCCGCGTACCTCTGGGACCACGCGATGCTTCGCCTGCCCACGCTCGGCCCGATCCTGCAGAAGATCATACTGGCACGTTTTTCCAACTTCTTCGCGCTGATGTACCAATCGGGGATCACCGTGCTCGATGCCCTCAAGACGAGCGAGGACATCGTGGGCAACCGTGTCATGGCGGACGCCCTGATGCGCGCCGGCCAGCAGATCAATGCCGGCGAGACGCTCACCGAGACGTTCCAGAACCTGGGGATTTTCCCGCCGCTCGTGATCCGGATGCTGCGGGTCGGCGAGGCAACGGGAGCGATCGACGTTGCGCTGCGAAACGTGAATTATTTCTATACGCGGGATGTCCGTGAGGCCGTGGACAAGGCATTGAAGCTCCTGGAACCGACTCTCACGCTGGGGCTGGGCATCCTTCTCGCCTTCATCATGTGGTCCGTGCTGTCCCCGGTGTATGATATTTTGGGCAAAATGAAGTTCTAACGGGCGAAAAATGAGAAATACGCAATGGAGCCGGGATGTTGGACAGTGCACCATTCATCGTTTCCGACCCGTCCCCTTCCACCATTCGCGGGAGTTGAGTGGCTAGAAAACTTCTGATCGGCATCTCGGCCCAGGGGGCGACCGTCGCCCGCCGGCGCGGCAACCGCATTGCCGAATGCGAGGTCTTTGCCAGCGACGAGAGCGGGTACGCGGCGTTCCGAGAGTATCTGACGACGTGTGAATACATACCCGCCTCCTTGATGGTCGATACGGTCGAGGAAGATTACCGCTTCGAGACCCTCCCGCACGCGTTCGGCTCGGACCGTGCGCAGATGGTGACCCGCAAGCTGCGGCAGCATTACCGCAACACCTCGTACGTGACCTCGTGGCTGCTGGGCCGCGACACGAGCAAGCGCCGGGACGACCGTTTTCTCTTTTCGGCACTCACCAATCCCGAGCTGATCGACGAGTGGCTGAAGGCCGTGATCGCCCGCGGGCTCCCCGTGGCAGGCATTTTCCTCCTGCCCATGGTGAGCGCGGCGCTTCCGCAAAAGCTCGACATCAAGGCCGGCAACCTCCTCATCGTCGCGCAGCACAGCGGCGGGCTGCGGCTCACCTTCTTCCGGGACCGCCAGTTCCGTTTGAGCCGCCTCACGCGAGGTGACAACGGCAAGAGCAGCGACCGCGCCCGCTTCTTCGGCGAGGAGATCTCGAATACGCGGCTCTACCTGCACGCATTGCGCACGATGACGCTCGACGAGCAGTTGACGGTGCTGCTGCTCGATCGGCAAGACGATCTCGTCGACGTTGCGGCCGCGGTGGCGCGCGACAACCCGAGCGTCGACTGCGTGAGGATTGGCCGCAACGAGCTTTCGACGCGGCTCGGTGTGTCGGAATCGCTGCTCGACATATCCCCTTACGTCATTTATTTGCAGCTCCTGGGTTTCGGGGCATCGCAGAGCAACCTTGCTCCTCCCAGCGTCACGGTGGGCTACAAGCGTCACCAGGCCCGGCGTGCGATCTACGGCGCGACGGCGGCCATCGCGCTCGGCGCCGCCATTTGGGCCGGCGCGGACCTGGTGAAAACCTGGGAGCTGCGCGGCGCGGAGGAACTGGCCGCGCGCGACACCGCGCAGCTTTCAGCGCAATATCTGCAGATTACCCGCCGGTTTCCCGCGGCGCCGGCGTCGGCCGAAAGCCTGAAGCGCACCGTCGAGATCGCGCAGACGCTGCGCGAAGAGGCGCGCACTCCGCGCGCCATGATGTCCGTCATCAGCCGCGCCCTCCAATCAAGCCCGACCGTGGTGATCAGGGACTTCGCGTGGAAATACGGCACGAGCGAGATAGAGGTGGAAAACCGCAGCGCCCGCGCCGCAGAAACAGCGGCGCCTGCAGCCCCTGTCTTTGACCCGCGGATGCAGCCGAAACCCGCGCTCGTCCGCAAGCAAAGCGCCCTCATCGAGGGCGAGATCCGCCCGTTCCGTGGCGACTACCGCGACGCGATCGATACGATCAACGGCTTTGCCGACCGCATTGCCAAGGACCCGTCCGTGGCGGAAGTTCGAGTCGTGAAACTGCCTCTCAACGTCAACCCGACGCTGCAGCTTTCGGGGAATACGCTGGACAATCCGGAGCGCCAGACCGGTACTGCAGATTTCGAGCTCCTCGTCGTATTCAGGCCAAACGTATGAACCAGGCCGACTTTATCGCCCTTAGAACCCCCCTGCTCGTGCTGCTCGCGGTGCTGCTCGTGGCGGCTGCCGCGGTCTACTCGACAGAGCAGATCAAGGCCTCGGCGCAAAGGCAGATGGCTCAGCAGGAAGGCCGGCTCAAGGAAGCCCGGACTCGCCTTCAGAAGTCGGGGGACGAGAAGGACATCATCGTGCGCTACCGGGACGCCTTTCGCGCGCTGGAGCGTGCGGGCTTCGTGGGCGAGGAGAAACGCATCAACTGGCTCGACGGATTGCGGCTGACCAACCAGCAGGCGGACCTTTTCGGCGTCGATTACGAGATCAGCGCGCAGAAGAGGTATCGGCATGCGGCTGCGCTCGAGCCCGGGCAGGCGCGGCTCTATGAATCCACCATGCGCCTGCGTTTCCGCTTGTTGCACGAGGAGGACCTCCTTCGCTTCTTTGCCCTGCTCGAGCGTCAGAACGTGGGGATCTTCCACCTCGACCAATGTGACATGCGCCGCATCGACACGCGCGGTGTCATCCGCTACCAGCCGAATCTGTCGGTCGAGTGCGAGCTGTCATGGATCACCGCCAGGGTCCCGCCCGCCGGAGGGCCAAAATGATCTCGCGCCTCTTTATCGTGTGCCTGGTGGTTGCGGTCGTTTCGGGCCCCGCCGCGGCGGCCGACCCTTCTATAGGACGCCTGTTCTTTACGCCCCAGCAGCGCTCATCGCTCGACATTGCCCGCAGCCAGCGCACCCGGACCACGCTGGCGACTGAAAGAACCGAGCCGGTGGTGGAGCAGCCGGTCCCGCAGACCATAACCTATGGGGGCATGGTCAGGCGCAGCGACGGCCGGACGACCGTCTGGATCAACGACCGCGCCGTTGATGGCCACGAAGCGGCGGGCGGGACCACTGTCATTCGCAGGGTGGGGCCAGACGGGGCGGTGACCCTCGAGGTGCCACAGTCGAAGCGCAGCGTCGACCTGAAGGTAGGACAAAGCGTGGAGGTGCTGTCAGGTTCCGTCGGGGAAGGTTACCAACGGCCGGCAGCGGGCGAGGACAAGGCGACGACGGGCAACGGAGGGAAGGTCAGCGGAACGGGGAGCAGCCCTTCGGCGAAGGAAGCCCTGCGCGGCGAACGCGACGGCGAGGGGCGGGGCTCCGAGCCACGGGCTGCGAGCGACGAGTCTCGTTGACGCGCACATGGGTGTCGTGCGTCGTCCTTGTCAGGACCCACGCTCAAGGCAGCGTGGGCAAGCGCTGCTGGCGCTGGTAATGTTGCTCGGGATCGCCGGGTCGGTTTTCCTCTATAACGTGGTCGATCCGGCACAGGCCGGTGTGCGACGAGAGGCCAGGACCGAAGCAGCAATGACGGAGGTCAGGGAGGCCTTGATCGGCTGGTCGGTCGCGCGCACCAGTCCGACCGATGGCGTCAACGCGCGACCCGGGGAGCTTCCGTGCCCCGACATCAACCCTCTCGATGGATTCGAAGACGGCAACTGCGCCGCAGGGGCGATCGGGCGCGTGCCGTGGAGGACGCTGGGGATTCCCGAACCCAAGGACGAATTCGGGGAGACGCTGTGGTATACGATAGCTGGACCATTCCGCATCTGGAACACGAATCCGAACCCGATCAACAGTGATACCAAGGGGAACCTGACGGTATATCAGCACAGCACCGCCGCCGTGCGGACAACGGAAGCGGTGGCGATCATCTTCGCTTCCGGTGCGCCACTTGGCGCGCAGAATCGCGATGCGACCGTTGTGCTCTGTTCGACAACGGGCACGTCCATAGCGCGTAACCTTTGTGCAGCAAATTACCTGGAAACGGCTGCGACAGTGAACAACGCTACCATCGGCGGGCCCTTCATCAGCGCCCAGTCATTCGGCACCTTCAATGACAAACTGCTCGTCATCACCACTGCGGACCTGATGCCTCCGGTCGAAATGCGCGTGGGGCGCGAGGTGCGCACGGCCCTGCAGAGCTACAAGAACCTGAGCGCATGCGCCTGTTATCCGTGGGCTGACACGAGCGACGGGGTCAGCGATGCCCCTCCTGTCGAGCCGCCCACCAAGGCTCTCAATCGCGGACGCTTTCCCACCACCGCCCTGCCGGAAAACTGGGGGACGGGAGCCATTCCGAACCTTCCAGGTTGGGTAGACGCCACAAACCACGGCTGGTTCGAAAGAAACAACTGGCCCTGGGTGATCTACTATTCTTCAGGAAAAAATTTCCTCGAAGGAGGTGGAGTCAGCCCGGCCTGCACGTCGTGCGTCGATTCAACCCTCACTGTGGACGGGATGGCCGGCAGGGAGGTGGTGATTCTTACGCCAGGACCCGCGGGGCCATCGCGGCCACCCGCCGTGCCGGGTACTGATCCGACATTCTGGCAGTATTATTTCGAAGACGCGCAAAACCAGGACCACCAGATTGACATGACGGGTAACGATCTTTATGTGAACCCCTCGTCAACCGCATACCCCCGTGACCGCGTCTACACCATCCCGTAGCAACCGATTTCCAAGAATTCGCCGGATCGTAAACCGGCGGATTCCGCGCGGTTTCTCCATGATCGAGCTCGCCGTCGCGCTCATCATCATCGCGATTCTCCTGGGAAGCATTCTCGTGCCGCTCAACACCCAGGTCGAGAGCCGCAAGATCGACGAGACGCAGCGCATCATTGCGCGGGCCCGTGAGGCCCTGCTCGGATATGCTGCGGCCTACGGCTACTTCCCCTGCCCCGCCTCGCCCACCAGCAACGGCCAGGAAGCGGTTGTCGATCGCAACCTCGGAACGTGTCATGTCACAACATTCGGCGCGAATGTGTACCAAGGGTTCCTGCCTGCAGCTTCCCTCGGCCTCACCCCGACCGATTCGCAGGGCTATCTGCTCGACGGGTGGGGATTCTCGCCGCAGAATCGTATTCGCTATGCCGTGTCCACGCAGACGGTTAACAGCATAAGCAACCCCTTTACGAGGATTAACGGCATCCGTAACGCGGGCATGGCCAATGTTCTAGGCGTGGCGGCCGGTTTGATCCACGTTTGCAACAGCAGCGTTGGCGTCAACGGCAGCACCGATTGCGGCACCGCGGTGAGCCTTACCAGGAATGCGGTCGTGGTGATCTGGTCGGTCGGCGGCAACTTACATCCTTCACCCGGGATCAATCCCCCGAATCCCAACGAAGCACAGAATCCGAATGTGAACGGCGGCAGCACCGACCGCATTTTCGTCAGCCGGACGCAGTCGGGTGCGGGCGCGCCGGGAGGGACCTTCGACGACATCGTCGAGTGGATCAGCCCTTCGATCCTCTTCAACCGGCTCGTCCAGGCAGGCCAGCTGCCGTGACCTCCCCTGACTTGGGGTCAGGATCGAGGTTTCATGTCGCGCTGTCCGCGCGCGTGAGCACGAAACAGACCATTCCCGGTTCATTCGCTGCGAGCGCCAGCCGGTATCCCGCCTGGGCGGCCTGCTTGGCCGCCTGAAACAGGCCGATGCCAAGCCCCGTGTGTGACTGCACGGGATTGTCGAAGAGCTGTTCCGCGACATTGTTCGCGATCGCGGCGCCGTTGTCACACACGGTGAGGGTGCCGCCGCGGGCCGCGGACAGCGTAACCCGCACCTGCAGGCCGGAACGATGGGACGACTTGCCAAGGGCATTCTCGACCAGATTGTCCGCGACACTGTCGAAGAGATCCGAAGGCAGCTTGAGGTCCCTGGCGGGGCCGTCGACGTGGAAGTGGATGTTGCGCCCGTTGTAGCGCTGCAGCAGGCCTTCCCACCAGATCTCCGCCTCCACCATGCTCGTGTCCGTGTGTTGGGGGGAGCGCAGCTTGTCGAGCGTCACGTTGAGGCGCTGGGTGATCTGAGGGAGCTGCCGCTGCATGAGCGCCTGCAGTCCTGGCGCCTGCTCAACACTGCTCGATTCGACCGCGGCGCAGAGCGAACGCAGCGACTGCAGAAGGTTCTTCACGTCGTGCGTCAGGCGGGCACCGGTCTCGTAGATCGCCTGGGTATAGGCGCTCTGGCGCTGGACCTGCTCCCGGCGCTTGGCGTCGTAGAAATGTCCGACCATCTGCGTGAGGAGCTTGAGGTGCAGCAGCACGGCGGGCGACAACGACCAGCGCGTGTAGATGCGAAGCCGAAGGTCCTGGAACGAGAGATCCGCGAAGAATTCGGATTTCTGGCCGAACTCGCCCTGACCGAGGCGCGCCTCCCATTCCACCCCGCTCACCCATGGCAGCTCCAGGATGTGCTCCAGCGCCAGCGCGAGAAAACGCTGCGGCTGCGTCTCGTTCTCCGCCAGGTCTGCGAGCTGCTGGACCCAGCGCTCGAACGGCAGGCCCAGGCTCATCAGGTAGCGCGAGAGGATATGCCCGAGGCCGACGAACCCGCTGTGGGGGTTCCAGAGCCACGATATGGCGAGCAGCAGCAATGCGATGGCGAACAGGGTCTGGGCAAGGGCCAGAACGTAGTTCCCATGGCTCACCTCCTTGACGACGAAGCTGCCCAGCACCAGCGCCGTGACCAGCAGAAAGAGGATCAGGCTGTAGAAGAGATCGACGGCGAGCGGAAGCACGCTGCGGGGCGACTCCACGCGCATCAGCACGATCGCGAGAGGCAACAGGGGCAAACCGTACTGGACCACCAAAACCAGCGCATCCTCGATTGTCTGCCCGACGAAAAGATGCGGTACCACCCAGATGAGGAGCATCGAGAGCAGGTATATCGCTGCCAGCAGCGACACCAGGCGCTGACGGCGCTCCGTGATGCCCGGCACCGAGCCGCCGATGAGCCCGAACAGGACGGCAAGCCAGACGGCCATCATCCACCAGTTGTTCCACGCGGCAAGCAGGAAACCGACGATGACGACCAGGAACGCATAGCGCGGCTCGATGTTGCGTTCGCCCCGCCACAGCGGCTGCCAGATGAGGAAAAGCCCCAGGTGCACGAGCAGGAACGCGCGGGGCCACCAGTCCTCGATCCCCCACGCCAGCGCGGCGTGCAGGGCCAGCAGCATCAGGCCCATCCAGATATGCGGACGGGTGCCCGCCAGACGCCCCTCGGCGCTGACGACAGTGCTCACGACCGCGCGTCCACCGCGGCTGGCCGCGCCATGGTTTCGCTATACTGTCTTTGCCCCATGATGAACATTTTGGCATGAATTCCAGAATCGCGACTATGGCACGTTACACGCTGCTCGAAGCGTTGCGAACGCGCTTTCCGATCATGGTGCTCGTCGCGGTTGCGTTGCTCCTGCAGATCAGTTTTTTCGTCGAGGCGCTGGCCATCACGGAAAGCGCGAGATTTCAGGCGAGCATCTATGCCGCCGGCATGCGCCTGGCGGGGGTTTTCATTGCCGCGCTGTACGTGCTCGTCAGTATCGCCCGCGAGCTCAACGACAAGGGCTTCGACATCGTGCTCGCCCTCGATCTCCCGCGTGCGCACTATGTGCTGGGCAAGCTTGCGGGGTTTCTCGCGCTGGCGACCATCATCGCCGTGGTCGCCGGCCTTCCGCTTCTCTTCCTCGCCCCATGGGAAGCAGTCCTGCAGTGGATTGCGTCGCTCGCGCTCGAGCTCGCCATCGTGGTCGCGCTTGCCCTTTTTTGCATGCTGACCTTCAGCCAGCTCGTGCCGGCGGCGAGCTTTGTCGCAGCCTTCTATCTTCTCGCCAGGTCGGTTACGGCAATTCGCCTGATGGGCGCTCACCCCCTGGCTGGTGCGGAATCACTGTCTCATCAGGTGATGAGCACCATGGTAGAGGCTCTCGCGCTCGTGACTCCGGCATTCGATCAGTGGACCCAGACGGCATGGCTCGTCAATCAACCGGCGGCGTGGCCGGCGCTCCTTGCCATTGGATGGCAGAGCGTGGTCTACGTGCTGCTGCTGGCGGCAGCAGCCATGTTCGACCTCTACCGGAAGAATTTTTAGATGAGGTCCGTCCACGAGCGTCCGGTCGCCGCAGTGCCGCGTCCGGTGATGGCTCTCCTGGCCGCTGCTCTTGTCTTGCAGGTCACGCTCCAGGCCGTGCGGCCGGCTCCCAGTGCGCGGGCCGAGGCCCTGAGCCGGCCGCCGACGGCTGACACGTTGCGTGCGCTGTCCTTGGGGGAACCGATGGCGCTCGCGGCTCTCCTGACGCTGCAACTCCAGGCATACGACAACCAACCGGGTATCAGCATACCGTTTGCGCAACTCGACTATGGGCGCGTCATTGCGTGGCTCGAGTCCATACTCGGCCTCGACCCCGTAAGCCAATACCCATTGTTCATGGCGGCACAGCTTTACGGACAAGTTCCCGACCCCGCAAAGCAGCGCGAGATGTGCGATTTCGTCCACCGTGAGTTCGAGCGGGATCCGAATCGACGTTGGCGCTGGCTTGCGCACTGCGCCATCATGGCCAAGCATCGCTTGCACGACAGGCCGCTTGCGCTGGCCTACGCGGACGCCATCGCCCGCCGTGCGACACAGGCTCCGAACTGGGCACGCCAGATGCGTATTTTCGTGCTGGAGGATATGGGGGAGATGGAGGCAGCCAAGGTTCTTCTAGGGGGCCTTCTGGCCAGCGGCGAGATCACCGATCCACGGGAAGTTCACTTCCTGATGGAGCGCCTGAAGGAACTCGAAGCCGCCGAAAAATCGTCAGTACCGTCGAGAAAATGACAGAGGCTGTTTTCTCCTACAGCCATGTCTTTAATTTCTAAGTGATATTCATCGAGCTGGGCATTCTACGACGGACGCCACACTCTCGTGAAATCTCAGCCGATTCAATCCATTGCCGACGCGCTGCGATTCCCGTGACTAAATGCACACTCCTGCTGCCCAAGGCAGATTCCCGCTTCGTGACGCTTGGCACATAACTTGCGTTGACTGCAGCACTTGCACCCTTCTGAGGAACGCCGTCATGCATAAGCAAAAGGGCTTTACCCTGATCGAAATCGCGATCGTGCTCGTGATCATCGGGCTCCTGCTCGGCGGCGTGCTGAAAGGCCAGGAACTCATCACCAGCGCTCGCGTGCGTAACCTTATCTCGCAGCAGGACGGCGTCAAGGCGGCGTTCTTCGGCTTTCTCGACCGCTATCGCGCCTATCCCGGCGACTACAGCCAGGCGGTGGCGAACATCCCGGGCTGCGCTCTCTGCAAGGACGGCAACAACAACGGACAAATCACGGCTCTTGGTGTTGCCGGCGCGGCCAATCACGAGCAGATCGTGGTATGGGAACACCTCTCGCGCGCGGGCTTCATCAATGGCAGCTATACCTACGCCGCCGCTGAGAGCACAACCTCCGCCCCGACCAATCCGTACGGGCGTTACCTGCAGATGATCTACGACAACGTCTACGACGGGACGCCGACGACGCGCCACAACCTGAAGACCGGAAATCAGATCCCGTCGGACATTCTGGCCGAGGTTGACCGCAAGATCGACGACGGCGTGGCCAACGGCGGATCGTTCCGCTTTTCTGCCTACTCGGGAGATTCGGCTGGCGGTGGCACCGCGCCGGCGCCCGCTACCTGCTATAACGCGGCAACTCCGTTCAACTGGATTTCCGCCAATCCGGATCCAAACTGCGGCGGCACGAGCCTGTTCTAGCCGAAGAAGGTGCAGCTGACCCACGGTGGCCGATCCTGCGAGGTCATCACCATGAATAGTGAACGCGGCTTTACGCTGATCGAGATCGCGATCGTCCTTGTGATTATCGGACTCCTGCTCGGCGGCGTGCTGAAGGGCCAGGAGCTCATCACCAGCGCCCGCGTCCGCAACATCATTTCGCAGCAGGATGGGCTCAAAGCGGCATTCTTCGGCTTCCTCGACCGCTATCGCGCCTATCCCGGCGATTACAGCCAGGCGGTGGCGAACATCCCGGGCTGCGCTCTCTGCAAGGACGGCAACAACAACGGCCAGATCCGCACCGTGGCGGCGGGCGACGCGATCGAGGAGCAGATCGCGGTCTGGGAGCACTTGTCGCGCGCCGGCTTCATCAACGGCAGCTACACTTATGCCCCACCGCCCGAGACCACAGCGTCGGCACCGACCAACCCGTATGGGCGCTATCTCCAGATGATCTACGACAACGTTTACGATGGGGCGCCGACGACGCGACACAACCTGAAGACCGGGAACCAGATCCCGTCGGACATCCTGGCCGAGGTTGACCGCAAGGTCGATGATGGCAGCGCGACCGGTGGCTCGTTTCGTTTTTCAGCGTACTCCGGGGACTCGGCAGGCGGGGGCACAGCGCCGGTGGGTTCCGGAAGCTGCTACCTGGCGGCGGCTCCCAATACCTGGGTCTCCAGTGCCCCGGTGGCCGTTTGCGGCGGAACCAGCCTCTTCTAGGTCCGTCGGACGTTTCACGTCCGACGTTCAAGGTTCAAGGTTCAAGGTTCAAGGTTCAAGGTTCAAGGTTCAAGGTTCAAGGTTCAAGGTTCAAGGTTCAAGGTTCAAGGTTCAAGGTTCAAGGTTCAAGGTTCAAGGTTCAAGGTTCAAGGTTAAGGAATCTCTGCACACTCATTTGTGCAGAGATTCCTTCAGCCCTGCATTAGTTTCATCTCCGCCGCGATAACACTTTCCTCAGTACCGAGCAGGACCAATACGTCGCCTACCGCCACGAGCGTATCGGAGGACGGCGTGATTGTCCGCGCGTTCTGGCGCCGTAGCATGGTGACTTCGACGCCCAGCGGTTCCAGATCGAGCTCCTCCAGCCGCCGGCCGATCGCGGCGGCGCCCGGGGTGATGGTTACCGAGTGCAGGCGAGGCTGTTCCGCCTGGTCGAGCTCCTCGGTCTCGTCCGTGACGCCGCGGAAAAAGCCTCGGAAGAGGCTGTAGCGCTGCTCCCGCGTTTCGCGCATTCTCAGCATCACCCGGTTGAGCGGGACGCCGAGCAGCATGAGTGTCGTCGACGCCAGTATCAGGCTTCCCTCCAGTATTTCCGCGACGACCTCGACCGCACCGGCCGACTTGAGACGGTCGATGTCCGTGTCATCGAGAGTACGCACGACGACGGGAAGGCCCGGCCGCAGTTCCTGAACGTGCCGCAGGATCCTGAGCGCCGACACGGTATCGGCATAGGTGACCGCGAGCGCGCGGGCACGCAGCAACCCCGCCGCGGTCAGCACCTCCGGACGCGCCGCATCGCCGAAGACCACGCTCTCGCCGGCTGCGGCAGCCTCTCTTATGCGCTGCGGGTCGACGTCGAGCGCGATGAACGGAATCGACTCCTGGCGCAGAAGCCGTGCAAGGTTCTGGCCGCTGCGCCCGAATCCGCAGATGACGACGTGCCGGTCCGCGCCCATGGCCTGTACGGCGATGTTGTGGACTTGCATCGCCCGGCTCATCCACTCCGACCGGACCCAGCGACGCACCACGTGCTCGCTGTGCTCGACCATCAACGGCGCCGCCAGCATCGAGAGGAGCATGGCGCCCAGCACCGGCTGCATCACCTGCGGCTCGATCAGCCCAAGGCTGTCCGAGCGTGCGAGCAGCACGAGCCCGAATTCACCGCATCCCGCGAGGGCCAGCCCGGAGCGCAGCGCAGCGCCCGGATTGCGCTCGATCAACATGCTCAAGCCCAGGACGAGCAGGGTCTTGAATGCGAGCAGCGCCGGCAGCAGCAGCAGCACCCATCCGATGTTCTCGACCACGACGCCGAGGTCGAGCAGCATGCCGATCGTGACGAAGAACAGACCCAGCAGCACATCGCGAAACGGCCGTATGTCGACCTCCACCTGGTAGCGGTACTCGGTCTCCGCGATCAACGCGCCGGCTAAAAACGCGCCCAGCGCGAGCGACAGCCCCGCTATTTCCGTCAGGAACGCGAGCCCGAGCGTGATGAGGAGGACATTGAGGATAAAGAGCTCGGAGGATTTCTGCCGCGCGACCAGGTGAAACCAGGCGCGCGTGAGCCGCTGGCCGAGAAACAGGAGCAAGGCCAGGATGGCGGCCGTCTTGAGGAGCGCGAGACCAAGATCTCCGGCAAGGGTCTCCCCGCCGCTTGCGAGCGCGGGAACCATGATGAGGAGCGGCACGACCGCCAGATCCTGGAACAGGAGAACGCCGATGATCTGCCGCCCGTGCGCCGTGTTGAGCTCCAGGCGCTCCGAGAGAATTTTTGCCAGGATCGCGGTCGATGACATCGCCAGCACACCGCCCAGGATCAGTCCTTCGCGCCATTCGACGGAGAATGCGTGCGCGACCGCCCAGACGGCCAGCATCGTGATCAACACCTGCAAGGAACCCAGCACCAGCACGATGCGGCGAATGGTGATGAGCTTGGGCAGGCTGAACTCGAGCCCGATACTGAACATCAGGAACACGACGCCGATTTCGGCGAGCTGATGCACCACCTCCGTTTCGGAAATCCACGCCAATGCATGCGGGCCGATCGCAACGCCGACGATGATGTAACCGAGCAGCGGCGGAAGCCTGAGGGAGCGGAACACGACCACGACCAGCACCGCGGTCGCAAGCAGGATCAGAACGGATTGCAGCGTCGATTGCATCGGGGAGAAATGAACGTGCCCAGTGACCGATACCCCACTGGTCACCGGTCACTCGTCACTGCAGCGAATGATGCCCTATCGGGCCTCAAATGCAAGCTGCAGAAGCGGCCGAAGCAATTGATTCTGCTATACTTAGCGCGCGATGAAGACGGCTCCTGCAGGTGGCGGCTTCGCGGCCGAGCAGCACCCGGTGCTCGATACTGCACGCACGGTGCTCGAGATCGAGGCGCAGGCCATCTCGGGATTGATCCGCCGGCTCGATGCACACTTCGTGCGCGCGGTGGAGCTGATCATGAGCCGCCGCGGGCGCGTCATCGTCAGCGGCATCGGCAAATCCGGGCACATCGCGCGCAAGATCGCCTCTACTTTCGCCAGCACCGGCACGCCCGCGTACTTCGTGCATCCGGCAGAAGCGAGCCACGGCGACCTTGGCATGGTCGCGCGCGATGACGTTTTCATTGCGCTGTCGAATTCGGGAGAGAGCGCGGAGATCCTCGCGCTCGTTCCGCTTCTCAAGCGCCAGGGCGCAAAACTCATTGCAATGACCGGAAATGCGGCGTCCACCCTGGCGCAGGAGGCGGATGCCCATCTCTACTCGGGGGCGGAAAAGGAAGCGTGCCCTCTCAACCTGGCACCGACCGCAAGCACCACTGCGGCGCTCGCGCTGGGTGACGCGCTCGCTGTCGCGCTGATGAGCGCCAAAGGCTTCACCGAGGATGACTTCGCTGCGGCCCATCCTGGCGGAGCGCTCGGCCGGAGACTTCTGACGCATGTTCGGGACGTCATGCGCACGGGCGCGAGCACGCCCCGGATCGGCCATGAGGCCACGCTGATGGACGGAATGCTCGAGATGTCCCGCGGGCGGATGGGGATGACCGCTGTTCTCGACGGGGCGGGCCGTGTCGTGGGGGTATTTACGGACGGCGACCTGCGGCGCAGCATTGAGAGAGGCACGGACATGCGTTCGACCCGGATGGACGAGGTGATGACTCGCAACCCGCGCACCATCGGCCCGGACCGGCTCGCTGCGGAGGCCGTCGAGATCATGGAGCGCAACAAGGTGAATCAGCTGCTCGTCGTTGACGAGCACCAGCAACTGGTCGGCGCGCTCAACATGCACGATCTGTTCCGCGGCAAGGTGATTTGACCCGCCGTCCTTCAGGAATCGAAGGGCCTCAGAGGCCCTGATCGTTGAAGCTTGAACTTTTGACCCTTAACGCGTTCTGAAAGACGCCATGCAGGAGATCTACGAGAGGGCGCGAAACATCCGCGTC